>Ga0116215_1002192_pt1 | contig 12294 bp, 6 predicted proteins | sample Sb_taG_7_FD_89698 | JGI IMG/M metagenome (GOLD analysis project Ga0116215, IMG submission 89698) | Peat soil microbial communities from Weissenstadt, Germany - Sb_50d_2_FS metaG | ecosystem: Environmental > Terrestrial > Soil > Wetlands > Peat | place: Germany: Weissenstadt | collected 2010-09-21 | reverse complement strand
GGGTTGTCGGTGTCGGCGGAGATGAACGTTTCCAGCGCCTCGGCAATAGCGGCGCCATTCGACTGGTCGAGGAGACCGGAATCCCGATGATGCGTGTAGACAATGCACCAATCATCAGCGTCATCGAGGTCACAGGCCCGGTGCCAACAGAAAGAGTCGAATCGCCTCCAATTTCCCTTTGCTTGCTGAGCAGCCTCTTGAAGGTCCAGTTCGCCCAATGCGGTCATAACGTCCCCCTCTGGTAAGTTGCTGTGTCCTTGCCCTTTGGCCTGGTTGGTGTCGGTAGAGTTAAAAGGCCGGTCGGAATCGCCTTTGAGGATCGACGGGACTTCACAACGTCGCTGGTGCAGTGGTCGGTCGTCTACGTGCTGGCCAGTCACGGCGACGCCGACTTGGTGCGCTCGGGATGTAGAAGTGGAAGTCTGGCCATGATCTCGCAGGCAATCCCTTCAGACTCGCCCTGCCAGGGCACTGGTTTTGCGGTGTCGCTCTAAGCACCGACAGGATGAAGAGTGAGGGCGACAAGGCACTGTCGCTCTGATGTGCAGGCTTATCCCACCAGCACGTCACTTGGTTCTGGCTGTGGTTCAGGCTCAGACCTTTGGCTGAATGCCAAAATAAAGTCAGCGGCCTTCGAGGCTTGGCTACTGGCCAGAAAGATGAAATTGGGGTTAGCTTCCATTGCCTTTAACCAGTGGCGAAGATATGCAGTGTGGTTGGTGAGGTTCTCCGAACAAGGCACGCCGAGCTCCCTGGCGAGGTAGCAAGCGCTGAGTTCGGCTACCAGCTCGCCCACGGCATAAGTGTTTGCGGATTCCTTGCGGTTCCAATTGAGGCGACTTTCATGCTCAGTCCAATGGGCAAGTTCGTGAAAGGCGGTCTCGTAATATTCGTCCACCACCGTGAAGGTCAACTTGTGCGGAAGTTGAATGAAGTCGCCGTCGAACGAATAGAAGGCCTGTGAACCGCCGAACCTGATGTCGGCCCTCGTCGCCACGATGGCGTACTCTGCGGCCTGGTAAGCCGCTTCGGGGACTAGTGATGGCCCGGTGTCAGTGGCGCCGACCCGCAGGTGGTCAAATGGTCCCTCAACTTGATCGATGTTGAACAGCGAGTACGTCCGCATCACGAAAAACTTGTTTTCGACCTCCTCACCTGCATCATCGGTGTCCATTCTTTCGATTGGCGACCAAAACACGATCTGAGTTCCCCATTGTCCCGGTGGCACATTTTCGGGGCGGCGTCTCACATTACCGCCTAAAGCTTTCCACTGGCGGAACGTTGCCCACCACTTGGATTCAAACCCGTGGCGCATCGAGGCCATGTCGAGCAGGACCGGATTGACCCCCCTATAAGGCTTCTTGCTGACGACATTCGTCGGAGAGCCAGCGTTGTTACTTAACCGCCAGGGCCGTCGCCAGGGTGGGACTCCGCCGCTCTTCAAGGCTGCAACAATTTGGCTGGTGATTCGCTGTCGGAGCTCGGTTTGACTGGCCATTTTGGTTCTCCCTCGGTTGGTGAGTAATTACCAATAGGCTGGTGTCCATTCAGGAAGTTGGTCGAGAAGGGCGTGGAGAAAAGTGTCATGAGATTTGAGACAAGGATGGGTCGCATCACCGCCGTTTTGGAAGTGATACTGGACGAATGAGACGGGTAGCCGGCCTCAAACGGCGTTCGGTCGAAATGGCGCAAGCAACGGCTCGACAATCACTTCGAGTATTCAGAGAACTTTCGGAATGGTGTGAATAGTCTCAGTCTCAGGCAAGTTCGAGGGCCACGTGCAGGAACCGAAGCACGGCTCTCGTCAATGACCTTCACTGCGAAACCGTAGCTCTCGGCCTTGAGGCACTGCAAGTCGTTGGCAAGCCGCTGAGTGCGACTCGATCAATCGAGGGGCGCTCAATTCTCTCCGTCGTCGCCTGACTTTCTATTAACCAAATAGATGACGAAGAGTGTAACGCCGACAACGAGAGTAAGAAAGGCGAGCACCAGGACGATGATGAGAACCTCAAGCGGGCCGAGATTGAAGAACCCAAGCATGATTCACTTCCCGAATTTATTTTGGGTTTCCAGCAGATCGTAAAGGTTCCGCCCGATGCCTTCACCCAGCACGAAACGATGGTTACGGGAGAACTTGCCGGTGTGATTGCACGACCACAGAATCAGGTCATACGTCTTCGTGATTATGACAAGTTCTTCATGCCTTTTAAGGTCCGCCATGCCTGCCTAATGTATAGTGTACAGATGTTTATTTTGTCATTTTCATTTTCGACCGCCTGCGGCGGTAGGTCGTAAAGCAGTAAAGGAGCCAAGCAGTAAAGTCCTCGCCGGACGGAAACCGAAATTGCTAGACCGGTTCGCCGGCACAACGGCGTCACGGTAGGCAGAACGAACGTACGACGCTTGAACGGCGAACGAGCCACCCCGCAAAACACGGCTATCTGTACTTTTGACCACTAATCCGCCTTCTTCATCCTCTGCCCCTTCATCCTCTGCCCCTTCATCTCCCTTGCCTGCAGGGTATGCTTTATACGCCTCCTGACACCATGTAAACACGTTGCCCTGACTGTCAAACAAGCCAAGATCGTTCGGCTTCAGGCTTCCCACCCGCCACGTCCGCTCCTGCGAGTTCTTGCTGTACCACGCATACTTCGCAAGCAACTCTTCCGTCTCGCCAAAATAGCGACTCGTCAACGCACCTGCACGGGTCGCATATTCCATCTCCGCTTCCGTTGGCAACCGATACCCCCTCAGGCTCAGGTAGTTCGCCCTCAGATTGATCTTGTTACCCTCGATCTCGTAACACCACTGATCTTCTGCAATGCCCTCTTCCTTGCTCAACCAGTTGCAATAGGCCGCCGCTTCGTACCAGAGCACCCCACCAATCGGACAGGTCGGTTCAGGATAACGCCTCATCTCGATGTGCGAAAACTTGGGCTGAAAACGCAAGAACTGTTCCTTCGTCACTGGCGTAGAGGCAAGGGCAAACGTCCGACCAATCCTCCTCTTGTGCTGAGTCTCGTTACTTCCCCTCCCCACTTCGCTAGGCGGCGATCCCGTCATGAACTCCACTGGACCACCAACCACCACCATCGTCTGACCCTGACCGTTCACGTACCATTGCGGCGGGGCTTTCTCTTTGTCCTTCGTCACTAACTGCTGAATCCCCTCCAGACGTTTCTCCCGCTGCTCTTTGTCTTTCGCCCACTCGTCGTTGGTCTGTTTCAGCCACGCCTCTTGCTTCCATGTTCGCAACAGCCATTCCGCCGACGCATGAAGTCCAGGATCGGCCTCCGTGCGATAGATTTCCTGCAACTTCTCCAGCATCGCCTTACGATCTTCGAGCGCAAAATCCTCCTCGCCATACTCCCCCAAACTCAGAATCAACGCCCGCCGAATGCTTATGTCCGGCTCCTCGTTCACACGCCTGATGATGGCCTTGGCGTCCACCCCCAGCGGACTCAGCCGATGAATCACATAGCTCCGCACTCTCGGATCGGGGCTGTGTTTCAGGAGCGGCCAGACCTTCCCTGGCTGGTTCATTCTCAGCAGAGCCACCGCCGCATTCGCCTGCCGTTTCGCTAACGTCTCCTTGTCATTATCGGCAACAACAGGCCGGTGCCATACCGAGGCCGTTACGCTTACACCGCCTCCAAGATCGGCCACCGACAAAGAAACAGGACGGTAGCCTTGAGCGATCAAGGACTTGCTCCGGGCCAGATGCTCCACCGGATCAAGGCCATGAACTTCCACCGACGCCGACAGAGCGCTTTCCCGCCAGACGGCAGTGTAGCGTCGGTCCAGTGCTACGCCTTTCAGTAGCGCCGAATAACCAATGTGTTGCCGAATCGGGTCGAGGTCGGAGTCGGTTTCCATGTGCATGTAATCGCTGTAGCCTTGGGCGATGGCCTGCTTGAGCAAAGCCACGGCTCGATCCGCATAAGACCTGGCTCTGGTTTGATCTTTCTTTTTGGCGACCGCCTCGGTAGCGAGGGAATAGGCACAGGCCGCATCGTACAGAAAGCCCGCTTGCTTGGCATTGGCGGTGACAGCGGCTTCCAGCCGCTTCATTCCCTGGTCCTCATCGCCAAGGTAAGCCGCTACCAGGGCATCTGCATACGCCTTGGTACTTGGATCGGCACTCAACACCGTGAACTTGGCAAGGTCGTCCCTGGCCTCTTTTCCCTTGCCCAGCCGAGCCTGGACGATGGCCCGATACTGATAGCCGGATACTTCTTGCGGCAACTGCTTGATGACCAATGATAAGTCGGCTAGGGCCTTCTGGTTGTCCTCCAGGTTGAAGTAAGCCAGCGCTCGCTGCAATCGGGCGGCAGCATCGTTGGGCTTGCCTTGCAAGAGCTTCTCGGCTTCCTGGAGTTGCTCCGTGTAGCGTTCCTTCGTGCTTGGGATCGGCCCCGCCTTGCTGACCTGAACATCGACCTGCAAACCTCCCAGGCGGTTTTCGTTTCTGTAATCTGATTCAATCCCCGAAAAAATCCGGTAGGGTGGAGCGTTCTGACCTGGAACCTTCCTCCAGATCGCACAGATGCGTGTCATGCCGTCCGGGGAAACCATCTGGGAATAAGTGGCTTGCCGATAGCCGTCCTTACGAAGTGCATCGGCTTTGCTTCCCAGGTTTTTCTCATTCAACCCGACTACGAGTTGGGCTGGTGGCGTATTGGCTGCAACCTTGACCCACAGGATGGCGTAAGTCTCTTTGCCATCGCTCTGGTAGGCGCTCACATCCATCGGGTGGAAGGTCTGCTTGCGTGCTTCCACGTCTCGCTGGCGTATTTCGTCGGCAGATAATCCGTGTGCCATCTGCCATTCCTGCCCATCCCGTGTCCAGACCGCCGCCACTTGAATGCCCTTGGCATCGGCATACGGACGAAACCGGGTGGGTCGATAGCCCGATGCCCGCAACTCCTCGGCTCTTTTGATGAACTCTGCCAAGGGCATGTTCTGGCAGAAGGCAAACCGCTCGTGCAACATGCCGTTGGCCGCTTCGATTCTTCCTCTCATTTCGGCATCCGGCTCTTGCCACGACGGGTTCAGCGGCGTGTCGCTCCACGTGGGCTTGAGTTGCTTGGCTACTTCCGCCAGAAGCAGCTTCGCTCCACCCTCTCCGGTCTCTTTTACCTTGGGATAAATCACGCTAAACTGCTTGGCGTCGGCGTCCATCACCAGATCAGCCAACACCTGCGGCTGGTCGGCGGCATAATCAGCGAGGATGGCGGTCGCAAACCCTCGCTCGGTTTCGGACTTGTTCTTGCCTCGATAGACCTCGCCCAAAGACGTTAGCAATCTGGATTTGGCAGGCCGAAGGAGTTCGAGAAGCAAGGGGTAGTGGCTGGGATTCTTCTGCACCGCCGTCAGGAGTTGCTTGACGATCACAGGTGAGGCAGCCTGCCAGCAGCCATCTCCTGCATCTTCTGGAACAATTTCACAGCCAGCCAGCGCACATGCCGCCCGCAGACGCCTGTCAGGGTTTTCCTTCGATGCCGCCACTACTTTCCGTAATCGCTCCATAAGCTGGGAATTGTGCCGCTCTTTTAGAGCGTCACGGATAACTCGCAATTCTTCGGGATCGGCAGTCAGCAAACGATCATAGAGGTAATCGAACTGGCCTGAATCCACCGGCAGCAGGGCAAGGCTGGCGTGGAGCTTCTGCCGGGAGTCCTCTGCCCCCGTGTTGTTTTTCTCTTGAAGCAGCGGGTCAGCCCAAGCTCGGTACCGCCCGATCTCTGTGATAATCCCCGGCACCTGGGCAGTTTCGGCCTTGAGAAGCTGCCCTACCAAGCCAGCCGAATACGTCGCCTTCCTCCTCTCCTCGAATTGCTCTCGAATACCCAGGCCGGTGAAGGTCGCTACTGCCAGCAGCACGCCAACCAGCATCCCCCGCACCGCATGATACTTGCCGGCCTTCCTCATCATCTTCTGCTGCGGTGATGTCCAGTTCTTTTTTGCCGTGAACCACTTGATTTGAAGCCACTGCTGGAGTGAGGGCAGTTGCCGGTTTTCAGGTCGGGCATTCCACACCGCCGCACGATCAGCCAAGAGCAACTCCGCCCGGCCCCGCCTTGTCTCCTTCTGCTTACGGGTCAGCCATTCTCGCAGGGAGTGAACCAAATAATCGTGAGTCAATTGGAAATACTTCTCACCGGCTTTCAACAAAGAGGCGGAACCCTCCTCTTTCCCTTCCGGGTCGGTCGGCGTGATGAGCCGAAGTTCGCCGTCGAGAATCCGCAACAAGTTTTCGAAGTTCTTGGGCTGGACGGCATACCCTGATGCCTCCAACAATTCCTGCTGCGACCGCATGGTGCCCTTGATATCGGTCCCGGATTCGGGAAGCAGAGCTTTCAGTGCCGCTTGGGCTGCTTTCTGATGCAAACGATGTTGTGGTGGTGCGGTCGAGGCGGCGAAAGTTTCTTCAAGGAAGGTAACGCCCACGCCCTCCATCCCGCCCATTTCCTTGAGCATGGCGGGCGTCCACTGCCTCCCCTTCACCATCTCGGCAAAAAGAGCCAACCGCACGGAGATGATTTTGCCATCTTGGGCTAGACCAGCAACGGCTTGATCGAGGAAAGCTTCTTCGTCTTTGGGCAGATCACCAGCTCGCTCTGGCAAAGTCCCGAACGCTCGACCGAATGCTGCCAGCACTTTCTTCGCATGGCGTGGGTCAAAGAGATCGACCAGGGCTGAGTTCCGGCCTTCCAGAATCTCAACCTCTATCGCTTTCATGAATCGGCTGACGGCTAGCCAAAAATCGTCTCGCACCATGACGACGCATTGCAACCGTCCGCCATCACATTGCCGCAGGGCTTGCACCAGTTCTGGGTTCTCAGCTGTTCGCTTTGTATGAAGCCATTGTTCAAACTGGTCTAGGACGATCAGCACCTTCTTGCCCGGAGGAATACCTTGTCCTCGACGTAGTGCAGCCAGGCTTTCAGCCAGGCAAAGGTCGGGCGACAATCCAGAACCGAGCTTCCGTAGCGCTTTCAAGAGCCTGGCTTCGGTCTCGTCGGCGCTGGCTTCGATGTAGACTGCGATCACGTCATCAGACAGATAGGGTAACAGACCTGCCTTCACGAGCGACGATTTGCCACAACCACTTGGCCCGTAGATGAGACCGACCCGGAACGTATTGTCTGGGTCTGTCTCCTCGATCCGGCTCTTCCAGAAGTGTATACTGTCCGGCAACCCGTCTCGACCACGAGGCCCAGGGAGCAATTCCAGGAAAAAATAGGCGTCATTGGCGTCGAATGAGCGAAGGCCCTTGGGAACGATCTTGATCGGTGCTGAAGGAGTAAGCACTGGCTCGGGAGCAGCTATGGTAGCCCCTTGGGATAACCAGTGATGCAGATCATCGGCCAAATCAAATGCAGTGGTGTAACGCTCGCTCGCACGCTTCGCCAACGCTTTCAAGCAAATGCGTTCCAACTCCTTGGGAATCGCCACGTCCAGTTGCCGAGGAGGGCGGGCATCAACCGCCGTAATCCGAACCAGGAGGTCCAGATTATCATTGGCAATGAATGGGCGACGGCCTGTCAATAATTCGTAAAAGATCACGCCGAGGCTGAAAATGTCGGATCGCCCATCCACGAGATGCGCTTCACCATTCGCCTGCTCGGGACTCATGTAGGCCGGGGTGCCTGCGATGCCTGCCTGTTTCCCAAAATCCTCTTCTTTCAGCGCCAGCCCAAAGTCGGTCAAGTAGGGCTTGTTGTGACCATCCAGGAGAATGTTGGCAGGCTTCAGGTCTCGGTGAACCAGGCGCTTCTGGTGGGCATATTGCAAGGCTTCGGCCACCGTCGCCACCAGTTGGGCCGACTCGGAGAAAGAGAAGCGGCTCTGTCGAAGCTTCTTTGCCAGGTCGCCACCTTCGATGAACTTGGAAACCACAAACGGCAGTCCATCTTCGGTTCGGCCCATGTCGTGGACGGGGACAATGTGCGGGTGGTCCAGGCTGGCGACCACACGTGCCTCGGCAAGATAAGCTTCGGCGTCTTCCAGTTTGGTAATGCGGCTTGCATGAGGCACTTTGATGGCCACATCCCGCCGTAGTTCCGCATCATGGCCTTTGTACACGACACCGAAACCACCCGAACCCAATGTGGCGGTGATTTCGTAGCGACCCAGACGAGCGGGAGGTTGGAGATCCCCTGTCTTGCGAAAACCGGGAGAGATTTTGACGGAATCCGGTTCAGCCCCTGGTGGGACGGTCGAGTTCTTAGCGATCAACTGCTGAAGTTGGTCCTGGTATTGGGGAAAACGCTCAAAGTATTCTGCAAACGTGAGCGTGGGCTCGGTCCGTTGACGGAGGGCATACTCCGCTTGGACCAGAACAACCACTAGGTCGGGAGTCTCTGTCAACTGCGGGTATCGCTCCAGGTAGCTCTCGACCCGCACCGCTTCCCCCGCCTTCAGTCGCAATTCAAGGTCGATATAAACCAATTCGACCAAGGCCCTCGTTCGTCGAGCCTGATCATCGGGCAGATAGTTCTCGATGGCGGGACTCTGGCCGTGTCGCCAGGCATTTTCAAAACGCCCGATGATTTCTTCGAGCCAGGTCAATCCGGTCGTGGGCGTTTGGTTGCCTGCAAGCGGCTCTGCGGGCATCGGGTATCTCCTGGGTGTGGTACATCGGTTGACTCGAATTATCCCATGTCCACTGGTACGGTCAAGGAAGAGGTTGCTGGTGCAGATTCCTGTTTCGACAGGGTTTTCTTTGGAAGGTCCGGTGCGAGAAGCCCATTTGTTCGCCGTTTATCGCACCCAGTCGGCAAAATGCGTGCTTGCAGGCGAATGATTGGCTCTGAGGGACGAAAAGCGATTACTGACTTCCATCTTTATGCCATTCGAGGCGCTCAAATCGGCTTAAAACGGGATTTGGCCGTGAAGTGAAGACGCACCTGGCTGAGCGTTCCTGCGTTTATCTGGATTAATTCTTGTTGATCTGGGACGGGTTCTGTCAGTTGCCGGAGAGGAAGGAAAACGAGGTCTACCACTATAGCAATCTCAACGAGAGGACATCCCCCAGTATCAATAATACGAATCCACGCAGCCAGATAAAGAAGGGTCGGCGGGCTTCATCCCAGTACATGATCACGAATACGAGGCTGATCGGCGCTAGAAACAGGCATCCCAATCCCCACAGGACGCTTTCCTGAAACGCCAGTACTACGATCCAAATCAATGCCACCAGGCAAACGAGCCAGCCGATTACCGAGATTACGAAAGCGAAGGTCGCCATCACGACGCTCCCAGATGTATGGGTGAAGGTGAGGCGTCTAGGCTTAATGCGCCGAACCGGATAGCAAATCTTACCATGTGCGCCGTCTCTTGGTACTTCATTTGGAGTCCGACTGGTAGACGGTATGCTGGGTTTAGCAGCCGGCGGTCCCCTCACGCTGCTTATCTCCTATCAGCGCCACTTCCCGAATACGAAATCTGGCCGTGCCCGCTCCCATGCTGAAGCATCGTTTGGCTCTGCAAGGATTGGCTGTGGACTTTGATCCCCTCCATTTCGTATCCTTCCACCTTTCACTGGCGAGAATGAGATTGGTAGTGCGTTGGATCTCTTTGAGAAAGTAAGGCGGGCCGTGGATGGCTGCGATCTTGATGAGCTTACCTACGATCCCTGGCCGGAAGAATGGGGGATTCATCTCCTAGCAGCACCACTTCCCGAAGGTGAAATTTGGCTGCCCCATGAAGGAAATGACTGCGGGGTCAAGCCGTAAAGCGGTCAAGGCTTGAAGGTCCTCGCCAGACGGAAACTGAAGCCGAAGGCACGGTAGTTCGGCACGATGAGAGTACGGTCCTCAGAACGATAGACCGTCGCATGAGAGCTGAACGAGCCGCCACGCAGCACACGCTTCGTGGCATTATTAATTTCTTCTAAATCATCTTTGTCCCCTGTAACCTTTTCCTCTCTTCCTTTGCCATTCACCTTGTAAGCATCTTGACACCACTCCCAATCATTCCCGTGCATGTCAAAAAGTCCCAGGTCGTTGGGCTTCAGTTTCCCTACAGGTTGACTGCTGTCGCCAGAGGTTGCAATATACCAACCATACTTGTAAAGCAAGTTGCTCACCTCGCCAAACGAGTATGCTGTCTCGGCACCGGCTCGACACGCATACTCCCATTCTGCCTCAGTCGGCAAGCGATAGCCGGTTCGCTGCAAATATTCTGGTGCTTTCCTCATGCCCTCGGAGTACTTGCACTCCTTGTTCGGCTCGTAGCACCATTGCTCCTTCGGCATTCCCTCCTGCTCACTTAACCAGTTGCAATAGGCCGCCGCATCGTACCACGTCACCATGTCCACCGGGCAGTCACTTGAGGGTGCATACCGCTTCTCGTGCTTATGCTGCTTGTTGAATCGGAGAAATTGCTCCACCGTAACTTCCTTCGAGGCAATGACAAAGCTGCGACCGATCTGCTCACGATGACGCTCACTCCCTTCACCCACCCAGAACTCCCCTGGCTTTGGGATCACCGTCATCGTCAGGCCCTGGTGAGTGACGTACCATTGCCGCTTGCCTTCCACCTTCCCGGTCGCCAATACGCTGTCAATTTCCTTTAACTGGTCTGCCGTCTCCCACACTCGCAGTAGCCATTCGGTTGCTCCATGAATACCCGGATCAGTGTCATCACGGTAAAGTTGCAGCAAACGGGGCAGAAGGTTCAATCGCTGGTCCAATGATAAACGGTCCAGGCCATATTCACCGAGGCTCAAGAGAATGGCTCGCCTAGCGGACACATCTTTTTCCTCATCCAACCGGGAGATCAACACTTTCGCATCTACACCACCTGGAGCCGCCCGGTCGATCAGATAACTCCTCAACGTTGGATCGGGCCGATGCTCAAACAATGGCCAGACCTTCTCCCCCCGCCCCATGGCCAGCAGGGCCACGCCAACACTAGCTTGCCTCTCTGCCAGAGCGACTTTATCGCCTACCCAAGCATCGACGGCGTTGTTTTCATTTAAGTGCTTCTCCAGCCGGGTATAAGTATCGGGTACATCGCCAGCGTATTTGCCATAGACAGTGATTATCAACCCTCTTTCCAGAACGCTGCGTTTCTCGTCCACAAGAAAATCGGCCAACGTTGGGATTAGCCAGTGTCCCACACCCTTCAAGGCATCAGTCCATTGAGCGATCACAAACGGTTTCTGGATGACCAACGTTGCCGCCACGCTTTTACTTACTTTTTCCCAGCGAGGATCGTCGGGAGCGAAAGCCGCCAAAGCACAGGCCGCACGAAAGCGTTGGTCTTGTTCACTCTGCGGATTCTCCAACAACGTCCACAATTGCTCCGTCAGGTCAGCCTTATGGCCCAATAACGATTCCCGAATCACGATCACTTCCTGGGGGTCGCCCTGGAGGAGTCGTTCGTACAAATACTTCACCTGCCCAGAGTCCACAGGCAACAGGGCGAGGCTGGCATGCAGTTGCTTGCGAAAGTCTTTGTCTTTTTTAGCCTGGGCATAGGCATCTTGCAGGAGGTGATCAACCCAGCGACGATAAGCAGCCATGTCCTTGACGATCCCTGGTACGTCTGCTGTCGTGGATTCAAGCAGACGATCTCGAAGTCGCCGCCCCTCCAACCGCCCAAAGCCTTCCCAGCTTCCCAAACCGATCAAGGCCAAAACGACACCCACCAACGCCGCCCGCACCGCATGATACTTGCCAGCCTTGCTCATCATCTTCTGCTGCGGAGGCGTCCGGTTCTTGTTCTGCGTCAACCACTTGATCTGGAACCACTGAAAGAGCGACGGAAGTTGGCGGTTTTCAGGTCGGGCTTTCCACACCGCCCCACGATCCGCCAAAAGCAATTCCGCCCGGCCACGACGAGTTTCCTTCTGTTTGCGAGTGAGCCAGTCCCGCAGGTTCTGAACCAGATGGTCGTGCGTCAATTGGTAGTATCTCTCACCCGCTTTCAACGAAGAGGCGGAACCTTCCTCTCTGCCTTCTGGGTCGGTCGGAGTGATCAGGCGAATCTCACTATCAAGAATGTGAATGAGCTCGTCAAATTCTTTGGGTTGGTTCCTGTAGCCCGACGCATCGAGTATCTCGCCGTACGACCGCATCTCGCCCTTGATGTCGGTACCGGATTCGGACAACAGAGCCTTCAGCACGCCTCTTGCCGCTTTCTGGTGCAGCCGATGCTTAGGGTTCGCCGTTTGGGAAGAAAAGGTTTCCTCAAGGAACGTGACGCCGATTCCCTCGGTGCCGCCGACTGCCTTCAAGGAAGCGGGTGTCCACGGCCTGCTTTTCATCATTTCTGCAAACAACG
>Ga0116215_1002191_pt1 | contig 12299 bp, 8 predicted proteins | sample Sb_taG_7_FD_89698 | JGI IMG/M metagenome (GOLD analysis project Ga0116215, IMG submission 89698) | Peat soil microbial communities from Weissenstadt, Germany - Sb_50d_2_FS metaG | ecosystem: Environmental > Terrestrial > Soil > Wetlands > Peat | place: Germany: Weissenstadt | collected 2010-09-21 | reverse complement strand
TCAAGATCCACTTCGGCGACCGCGTCCCCGATACTGCAAACTGACCATCACTGATTGACACCCACGGAGTCACTGTTACACTTAACAAATAACTCGCCTACACAGTTAATGTGACGCCCTCCGTCGAGACGACGATTCGTCGTCGATCGTTGGGTGGCAGTGTGTGGTGCGTGCTTGGCGAGCGGTCGGTTTGGCTCTGTAAAGGCAAATTGCCGTGTCTCAGCGCCTCGTGAGTAGGGGTTGCTTTGGTGATGTGGAGGCGGTCGCTAATGCGACCGAATCGAGACTCGCTACGAACCCGCGACAGCGAGCTATCGCCTCACGGTTACGTCCCGCAGGGCGACGCGAAGATTGTGCTGGTCCGCTCTGTCGCCATTCGCTCATCCAAGAGGGAGCGCGCTCGGCTACCTCTGGGAATAGTGTGCATTGCGTGTCGTGGGGACTTTCGCGCACACGTGCTACACTAGGCGTAAAATAGAAGAGAGTAAATATTATGAGCACGCCGATCCTGCACTTCCCATCCAAGAACAAGGTCAAGCGATCGCCGAGGGCTCGTACCGTTCGCAGCGGCCAGGCCGAGCATGCGGTGTCGGAGTTGTCGATCTTTTATGGATCATCGCTTTCGCGGCTAGCGAGTGCGCTGGGCACCACGCGCGACACAGTGCGCAGCTGGGGCATGGGTTCGGCTCCTGCGCGTCCCCGGGTTGAACTGTTGGAGAGAGCCGAGCTATTGCTTGCTCTCTGTAACGCGGCGCGTCGGTATATGGCCGCTGATCGCCAGGTCGGCGAGTGGACACTCGCGCCGAGCCCGCCTTTGCGTGGGCACTCACCGGCGCAGGTGCTGGCTCGCCATGGTCGCGAAGGGCTCCGGATCCTACTGGCTGAGCTGGCAACGGTTGCTCCACCGCGCTCGGCTGGTCCTGTCGAAATGCCCTCGCTGGAGCAGCTTCGCGCGTCACTCGCCAATGGCTTGAGCCCCGAGGCGCTCGAGCGGATCGAACAGATCGCCGCGGCCGAGCCGATCGAGCTCAGCGACGGGGACCTTGACGCGCAGTTGCGGGAGGCGACACTGCAAGACGAGTAGCGTTGATCCTCCTCGCTCATCCGTGCGGGAGTCAGAAGGTCCGTTCGCCCAGCCATGCTCCCTTCGTCCAACGTGTCGGGGCAGGTGGCGGCTGATATTTGACAAAACGGAACGACAGCGCACGCCGCAGGTTCTCTCTTCGGAAGTGGCCGCGCTCGCGGTGCGGCGCGTGCGCGAGTGCCACCTGCGACCAACGGAGCCGACTTCGCCACTCGGGCGCTACTGGCGTATCGGGATGAGCAGCTGCTTGGAGTAGCGCGTCGAGCAGGATGGCAGTGAGCCGTCTGCCGATATCGATAGTGAGCGATTCGGCGTGGCCGAGGTCGAACACGTACAGCGGACCGGTGCCGTGCGCGTGCCACGCGAGTGTCGCCAGTGGCACTGGCGCCACGCCGGGTAGCTCCTGCCAGATGGCTAGCACGCGACCCTTCTCGTCGCCGCCGTTACGCAAGCGGTCAGTCACGCTCCACGGTATGCCGACTGGCCATGGCCCGTGGTCAGCCAGGACCGGCGCGCTCGACGTCGAGCTGCGCAGGAACAGATGCGGGTGGCCCGACCCGGTAAGGCCGTAATCGACCTCCAGGTGCATCTCCTTGCGCTTGACGGTGACCTTGATGTTGTAGGCGGGCATTGCGTCCAACCTACGCAGAGCCGCGGTCGAATCCAGCACCCAGTGCGGTGATTGTGAGTGTTGCTATGCCACGCGGAGCCGTTGACGCAGCCGTATTGTTCCGTGGGACCGATCTCCGTGCGTCCGCTGGCGGTGATCTCTGTCTCTGCGCTCACCAGTCCCCCCAGAAGGCTAACGTGCTCGGATGTGGAGCCCCCAGTATTCAGGCCATTCGCCCACCTCGCGACACCCAACGTCGCGCTGTACCGGCGGGTGATGGGCGAGTTCGTCGCCGCGAAGCGGCGATTCGTCGTGCACCTGCGGACCGAGGACCTCCACGAGGCACTCGCCCGGGCTGAGCCGAATGGACATGTCCCAGTGGATGCTCTCGCCGACGCGCTCGGGCAGCTGGTGGAGTGGGGCAACCTTCGCGCCGACCCCGATACGAGCCGGGTCACGACGGTCGAGGACTTCCATCGCGCCCGCTTTCTCTATCAGCTGACCCACGCGGGTGAGGCCGCCGAGCGGGCGCTCGGCGTGTATGAGGAGCAGCTCGGCAAACGCGGCGCCCTGCAAGCGGTCGCCCTCGCGGACATCGCCACACAGCTGCGCGCCTTGCGCGAGCTGGCTGGCGAGGCCGATCCCGATCCCGCGCGCTTGGGGCTGCTGTTGCGCGGGTTGGTCGATCGTTTCGAAGATCTCGCCGACAACGCCCAGGCGTTCATGGGTTCGTTGCGGCGCACGATCGAACTTCACGACGCCGACGTGGACGCTTTCCGTGCCTACAAGGACCAGCTCGTCGACTACCTGGAGCGTTTCATCAAGGATCTCGTCACCGTCGGCGCCGAGATATCGGGATTGCTCGCCGATTTTGAGGATGGGGAGGTGACGCGTCTGCTCAGCATCGTGGCTCGCCGCGACGCCGAAGACGCCGCCCCGGGCGGCGGGGTGGGGAGGGGCCGCACGGACGGGCGGGGCGGCGGCGACGGCCAGCGTGAAGACGAAGCCACGGGCGAGCGCGATCCTCGTGAGGTCGCCTATCGCGCCGGCGTGGCGGCATGGCGCGAGCGCTGGCAGGGCCTGCGCCAGTGGTTCGTCTCCGAGCCCGGCCACCCAAGCCAGGCGAAGCTGCTGCGCAGCCGCGCTCGCCAGGCGATACCCGATCTTCTCGCCGTGGTGGCCAGCCTCAACGAGCGTCGCTCCGGACGCTCCGATCGCTCGGCCGACTTCCGCGCTCTGGCGCTGTGGTTCGCCGAGGCGCCCGATGATGGCGCGCTGCACCGGCTGTGGCGCAGCGCGTTCGGACTGTACGGCTCGCGCCATCTGGTGCTCGACGGCGACACGCGCACCGCCCGCGAGCAAAGCCCGGTGCAACCGTCCACGTCGTGGCGCGACGCTCCGCCCCTGCACATCAGCCCGCGCCTGCGGCGTACGGGCAGCTATGAGCGTCGCGGCCGCCCCAGCCGGATCGCCAACCGCGAGGAGGGCCGTCGCCTGCTGGCGCAGCTCGCCGCCAGGCAGAGCGAGCAGACGGCCGCCGCGCGGGCGCGCCTTGCGACCGGGCGGCCCACCAAGCTGGGCGAGTTGGGTGAGCTTGACCCCGACGCCTTCGGCCTGTTCCTCTCGCTGTTGGGCGACGCCCTCGCGGCGCGCCGCCCCGACCGCCGCGAGGTCGCCACCACAACCGTTGACGGCACTCTCGGCGTGCGCTTGGTCGCGCTCGCGGATGCCCCGGCCGTGGAGATTCAAACTCCGGCCGGCATATTCCGGGGCCCCGACCACGTGATCGAGATAGCCGACCTCAGCCTTCCCGCGAACGGTTCGAGTGCAGTCATGCCCGACCTGCGTTCGAACGGCACACGCGAGTAGACCACCGTGGTGCTGACATGAGCCACGCCCTCGACAGCGCCCTGGAGAGCGCCAGGGAGGCGAACCTGCGGCGGGCCGTGCGCGCGCTGTTGCGCTGCCCCCTGCTGCGAGCCGGTGGCGCCCAGGCCGAGGACTTCCGCGTCGTGCGCCGCTACGCCGCCGAGCTTCGCTCTTGGTTCGACGCAAACACGGGTTGGCGCTTGATCGTCGACAGCGAGGTAGCAAGGCTCATCAAGCTGGCCCCCACCACCGACGACCCAACACACCCGGCTCGCGATCCACGCTCGCGTGCACCGTTCACCCGCCGGCGCTACGTGCTCACATGCCTGGCCCTGTCGGTGCTGGAGCGTTCAGACGCCCAGATTACCTTGGGCCGCCTGGCCGAAAGAACGATTCACGCCGCCGCCGACGAGCAGTTGGCGAGCGCTGGCCTTGCGTTTGGCTTGAGTGGCCGCGAGGAGCGGGGCGATCTGGTCGCGGTGGTGCGCCTGCTGCTGGAGTTGGGCGTGCTGGTCAGGGTGGCGGGCGACGAGGAGGCGTACCTGCGCGACAAGGGCGATGCGCTCTATGACGTGCAACGACGGGTGCTGGCCGGCGTGCTCGCGCCCTCGCGTGGGCCCTCCACGATCGCCGCAACCGAGTTCGCGCAGCGGCTCTCCCAGCTCGCGGCCGATCCGCTGCCCGAAGCGGAGGACTTGCGTAACCGCGCCGTGCGCCACAACCTCACGCGACGCCTGCTCGACGATCCGGTGCTCTACTACGAAGAGCTGGACGCCGAGCAGTTGGCATATCTCACGGGCCAGCGCGCTGCCCTGACGCGACGCGTCTCAGAGCTGACGGGGCTCATCGCGGAGATTCGGGCGGAGGGGATCGCGATGGTCGACCCGGACGACGACCTAACCGACGTCCGCATGCCCGACGTGGGCACCGACGGGCACGTGACGCTGCTCTTGGCCGAACACTTGGCGCGGCGGCTCGGGGGCGGCGCAGTGGCAGAGCAAGGGGTTGTGGTCAACCCCGAGGGACTGCGACCAGTCCCCGAGGACGAGCTGTGCCGGCTCGTGCGAAGCTTGGCCGAGGAGCACAAGGCGTACTGGCGCCGTGGCGCCCAGGAGCCGGGTGCAGAGGTGCTGCTGGTGGAGACGGCGCTTGAGCGGCTCGCGGCGCTGCGGCTCGTGCGGCGTGGACCCGACGGCGTGGCGCCATTGCCCGCGCTTGCGCGTTACGCGCTCGCGGCCCCGACGATTGCCGAGAGCCCGACGCAGCTGGAGCTGGCGTGAGCTTCCGCGGCCTCCCGCACCCCGAGCGCGAGCGCTGGCAGCCCCTGCGCGCTGGCCTGGTGGATGTCTTCTACTACGACCAGGAGGAGTTCCACTTTCGCGACGGCCGGCTCCTGCTGCGAGGCAACAACGGCACCGGCAAGTCCAAGGTGCTCGCCCTCACGCTCCCGTTCCTGCTCGACGGCGAGCTCTCGCCCCACCGTGTGGAGCCCGACGCCGACCCGAAGAAGCGCATGGACTGGAACCTGTTGCTCGGTGGCGAGCACCCCAATCCCGAGCGGCTCGGCTACACGTGGCTCGAGTTCGGCCGGCTCGATGCCGACGGGAGCGCCCACTTCTGCACACTCGGCTGCGGTTTGAAGGCGGTCACCGGCCGCGGCATCTCCGACTATTGGTTCTTCATCACAGACCAGCGCGTCGGTGAGGACCTGACGCTGGTCGACGGCGCCCAAATCGCCATGACTCGAGATCGCCTGGAGGACGCGATCGGCACGCACGGCACCGTGCATCGAACCGCGCGCACCTACCGGCGGGCGGTCGACGAGGCGCTGTTCGCCCTCGGCGAGCAGCGCTATGGCGCCCTGATCGATCTGCTCATCAAGATCCGTGCGCCCCAGCTCTCCAAGCGCCCGGACGAGCGTCACCTCTCCGCCGCGCTCACCGGAGCCCTGCCGCCGCTCGACCAGGCCCTGATCGCCGACGTCGCCGAGGCCTTCCGCGGGCTGGAGGAGGACCGCGACGCGCTGGCCGCGATGGTGCAGGCACGCGACGCCGCCAATACCTACCTGCAGACATACCGCCATTACGCGCGGATCGCCTGCCGGCGGCGCGCCACCCCGCCCCGTCGCTCCCAAACCGCTTTCGACCGCGTCAGTCGCGAGCTGGCCGAGGCGCAGGAGGCTCATGGCAGGGCGCGCGCCGAGCTGTCCCAGGCAACGGACGCGCTCGCTGGCCTACGCTCCGAGCAGGAGCGTCTGCGCGCGCGCGAACGCGCACTGCGCGAGAGCCCGGAGGCGCGCAGCGCGCGCGATCTGGAGGGCGCCGCCGAGGACGCCCGCCGCGCCGCCGAGCGTGCGGCGGGCGCCAAATCTGCGCACGAGCAGGCACTCAGTCGAGTCGAGCGCCACAAGCAGCGGCAAGCCCACGCCGACTCTGGCGCGAGGCAGGCAGATCAGGAGCTGGAAGGCGTCCGGGCATTCGCCACCGAGCACGCGCACGCGGCCGGCATCGCCACCGTTTACGCCGAGTCGGTGGACAGCGCGATCGACCGGTCTCCAGCCACGGATGTGCCCGAGCTGCGCCGCCGCGCCGCGCAGCTCGTCGAGCGCCAGCAGCGGGCTGTCGAGCACCTCGGGACACTGCTGGAGGCGGCCGCCGATTGCCGGCGTGAGCTGCTCGACGTGCGCAAGCGCCAGCAGGAGCGTGCAAGCGAAGTCGCGGCGCTGGCTGAGCGGCGCGAGCAGGCGAGCGAGCTCGTGGCTGAGGCCGCTCGCAACCTGGTCAGGGCTGCTCGCGTGTACATAGAGACAGCCACAGCCTTCGTCGTTGCCGACTCGCTGGAGCTGCTCGCCGCCCTGGAGCTGTGGGTGGAGACGCTCAGCGGCCCCAATCCGCTCGCCGGCGGCGTTGGCGTGGCGGGCCGTCACGCCAGCGCGGCACTCGCGCGAGAGCAGACCGAGATCGAAGCGGGCGAGCGCGAGGCGACTCAGCTTGCGAGCGAGCTCGACGCCTCGATCGAGCGGCTGCGAGCCGGCGAGCACGATGCGCCGCCGGTCCCGCACGCGCGCGATCCCACCGCGCGCGAGGGACGCGCCGGCGCTCCTCTGTGGCTGCTCGTCGACTTCCGCTCGGGCGTGTCACAGCAGCGGCGAGCGGGGATCGAGGCGGCGTTGGAGGCGTCGGGGATACTCGACGCGTGGGTGAGCCCCGACGGGGAGCTGCTCGCGCCCGGCACAGCGGACGTGCTGCTCGCGCCGGGCACGGATGAGGGCTCGGCCGCCTCGGATGCCCGGGAAGGTCCAACAGCGCACGACGCCGGCGACGCCGGCGCGCGCTTGAGCGATGTGCTTGAACCGGCGCTCGATCCGGAGGACCCTCACGCGCGGGCGGTGGGCGAGGAGGCGGTGCGCCGCGTGCTTGACGCGCTCGCGCTCGCGCAGGACGCGGGCCCGGTGTGGGTGACCCCAGAGGGCGATTTCCGCAACGGTGTGCTGCGTGGCTTTTGGAGCAAGCAGGCGGCGACGTTCATCGGTCGCGGCGCCCGCGACGCGGCGCGCCGAGCCAGGCTGGCCGAGCTGGAGCGCCGCCGCGCCGAGGTGCGGCGGCGGCTGGACGAACTGGCCGCGGATCGCGAGCGCTTGCACGCGCGCGGCGTGGACTTGGACGAACAGCTGCGGGCGATGCCCGGCGATGAGGCCCTGCGCGAGGCCCACAGCAAGCTCGTGGGCCTCGACGCCGAGCGCGCGCGGCTGAACGAGCACCTCGCAAGGGCGGCCAAGCAATTGGAAGAGGCCGAGGCGGAGATGACCCGGGCGGAGGGCGCCGTGCGCGAGAGCGCCGCCGAGCTGGGCCTGCCACAGGAGCGCGAGGGGCTCGAAGGAGTGCGGACTGGGTTGCAGTCGCTGGGGGTTGCCCTCGCCGGAGTGTGGCCGGCAATAGTCGCGCTCGATCGTGCCCGCGAGGCAGCGGTGGACGCCGGCAAGGACGTCGAGAGCGCAGCGCGAGAGCTGCTGGAGCACGATGAGCGTCGCCGGGCGGCCGAGCGCGAAGCGACCGAGCGCAAGGAGCGCCATGACACACTCGCGCAAACGGTTGGAGCGGCGGTGGCGGAGCTGCAGCGCCGGCTCGCCGGCGTCGCAAGCGAGTTGCGCGCGAACGCCCGCGCCCAGGGCGAGGCGGAGGAGCGGCGCTTGCGCGCGGCGAGCGATGAGGGCAGGGAGGACGGCCGGCGCCAGCAGCTGGCGGTGCAGCTGGAGCAGGCGACCGAGCAACGCCTGGCGGACGTGGACGCGCTGCGGCGCTTTGCGAGCACCGGCTTGATCGCGGTTGCGCTCGGCGACGTCGAGCTTCCCGAGGACGGCGAGGAGTGGAGCGTCAGGGCCGGGCTGCGCGTGGCCCGCCTGATCGAGCAGGAACTGGCCGACGCGCCCGATGACGAGCCCGCCTTGCGGCGCGCTTCCAGCCGCGTGACCGACGAGCTGAACACGCTCGGCGACGCGCTGCGCCGCCACGGCAACAACGCGTCGGCGACGATGCCGGAGGAAGGGATCGTCGTCGAGGTCGTCTTCCGCGGGCGCACGACCACGGTGCCCGAGCTTGCGAGCGCCCTGGCCGAAGAGGTCGGCGACCGCGAACGCCTGCTCGACGAGCGCGAGCGGGAGATCCTCGAGAACCATCTCGTGGGCGAGGTCGCGGGAACCCTGCAGGAACTGATCTCCGACGCCGAGCAGCGCGTCGGCGACATCAACGGCGAGCTGGCCGACCGCCCGACAAGCACGGGCATGCGCCTGCGCTTGCGCTGGCGTATCGCCGAGGACGGCCCGCAGGGCCTCGCCGAGGCACGCGAGCGCCTGCTGCGCCAGTCTGCCGACGCATGGTCGGAGGAGGATCGTGCCGCCGTCGGCGCCTTCCTGCAGGCACAGATTCAGGAGGTGCGCTCGCGCGACGTCGCCGGAACATGGATCGAGCAGCTCACCGAAGCGCTCGACTACCGCGCCTGGCATCGCTTCGCGATCGAGCGCCATCAGGGCGGCGCCTGGCGCAGCGCCACGGGCCCCGCCTCCGGCGGGGAGCGCGTCTTGACCGCGAGCGTGCCCCTGTTTGCGGCGGCGTCCTCCTACTACAACTCAGCGGGCAGCCCCAGCGCGCCGCGCCTGGTGATGCTCGACGAGGCGTTCGCCGGTGTCGACGACGACTCGCGCGCCAAGTGCTTCGGGTTGCTCACCGCGTTCGACTTGGACGTGGTGATGACCAGCGAGCGCGAGTGGGGCTGCTACCGCGAGGTGCCCGGTCTCGCAATCGCACAGCTCGCGCGCATGGACGGCATTCCGGCGGTGCTCGTCAGCCACTGGGAGTGGGACGGCGCGACGCGCACGCAGGTCGAGCGGCCCGTGGCGACTGTCGTGGCGGGCGCGGCGGTGACGGAGTCCGAGGGCGGACCTGTTATCGACATCGAAAGCGCAGTGCAGGCATGCGACGGTGCATCCGCCCGCGTGGATGGGCCGGGGGAGACGGAGGATCTCCAGCCAGATGGGGAGGCCCCGTGGGGGACGCCGAGCTCAGGCACTTGAGCGGCTCGTCCGCGAACGACGAGCGGCTTGGGCGGCTGCTCGGCGACCCTGCCCTTGAATGGCTGCTCGCGCGGGTGCGGCGCCGGATCGAATTGGGTCAGCCGCTTCAGGGCGTGGTCACGCTCGCGGACGCGTCGACCGCTCAGCGCCGTGCGGCCCAACGCCTGCTCGGTCGTCCCCCGCGCGCGGGGCGGGCGCTCAGCGTGTCGTTGCAAGCCGTGGACGAAGTGCTGCGTCGCTCGGGTGCCTGTGCGGGTGGCCTGGCGGCGGCGGTGGTGGCGCTCACGGGCCCTGTCTACGTGCGTGCGGAGGCGCTCGCGGCTGAGCGACTCGCCTGGGAGCACGCGTTTGCGCCGCTCACCGATCTTGTGAGCAGGCTGGCACAAGCCGGTGCGCCAGGAGGCGAGGAGCTTGCCGCCTGGCTTGAGCGACTGCGCGGCTCGGGCGCGGTCAAGCGCACAGAGCCCAACCCGCAGGCCGCGCAAGCCTTGCTTGAGCATCTCGCGGCGGTGCTCGAAGCGCTCCCGGCCGACGGTCAACCCTTGGCCGGCTTTGCCGCGCGCGTCGCCGGAGGTGCACACGCGCTCGACGAGGGCCGGCCGCTGGCTGCGCTCGCGCTCGGCGCAGTCAGGGCGCTCACGAAGCTCGCAAGTCCCGGTCCCGACGAGTCGCACACTGAGGCACGTCGCGAAGCCTGGGCCAGCGTCGGATTGCTGTGCGACGAGCTGTCCAGCATCGTGCTCGCGCTGGGCCTGCCCGGCGAGCAGCAAACCGCGTCGGGTCGGATCCTGGGGGTCGCGCGAGAGAGCGGGCAGCCGGTCTGGTTGACGCTGCGCCAGCTTGTGCGCGACATGCCGAGCTGGGCGAGCACCTCGCGCGAGGGACTCTCGGGGCAGACGGTGTTCATCTGTGAGAACCCCGTCGTCGTCGCCCGTGCCGCCGACCGCCTGGGGGCCGAGTGCGCGCCGCTGGTATGCACCAGCGGTCAGCCGAGTGCCGCCACCATGCTGCTACTGCGGGCGCTCGGGGCGTCTGGCGCCCGGCTGGTTCACCACGGCGACTTCGACTGGGGCGGGATACGCATCGGCAACTTGCTGCACCGCCGGCTGCCGGTCGAGCCATGGCAGTTCGACGCCGAGGCCTACATACGCGCAGCACAAGCTGTGGCATCGCATCAGTCGCTTGTCGGCGCTCCGGTGCCCGCGAGCTGGGATCCGCGCCTCAGCGAGACGATGCGCCATGCTGGACGGCGAATCGAGGAGGAGCTCGTGCTCGACGGGCTGCTCGCCGACCTCGCGGCCTGATGAGTCGACGATCTGGGGCGACACGTTCACAGGTCAGGCCACCGGACGACTGTCTTTATGGCGACCGAGAGGTCGCAAATAGGATCGAATCGTTCCTGAGATTGGAGACCGTGACAGCGGTGCGTTCATCTCAGCGCGTGACCTCGTGCTATCGCATCTCGTCCGATCCAGTACTGCGCGAGCTAAGCGTCCGAGGCAGAGGTGATACCCGGTAAAAGGTTCCCGCTGTGCATACCAGCTGAGAATGGCCAGCAGGACAAGTCCCTGATCACCCTCAGTACGAAGCTTGTCGTATGCGGCGCGGGCGCCCAAATCTATCGCCTGATCTTCTGCGGTTAGCCAGAGCTCCGGCCCCTTAAAAAGCTCGTGCTCCTCCCCGATGTCCCAGACGGGGGACACAGCAGGCCTGTCGGGCTCGACGAGCCGGTTTGTGAGCGCCAACGCCCGAACCGGATCGTGTGGAACCATCGCGGCAAGCTGTTCCGATCGAAGCGCTTCGGTGAACTCTCGGGACCGCTGCCGTGCCGCGGCTAGGGCCTGCTCCACGAGGTGACCCTCGCGTTTGAGGCGCTGGGCCGGGCGCTGGGCATAGCCGAACACCAAGGCGAGGACGGCCTCGTAAATGGTCAGCACGGCGGCATTGACGGTCGCAACCGCAACTTGGTCCATTGCGGGAGAGACTATGGGAACGGGACCAGATTCGGTAGACGATGCACGAGGCCACCGACTACTAGATTCTGCACCAGTCCGAGACACGCCTGCCGCAAGGTCGAAAGCAGCGCGGCGCCATCGTGGCCGCCTAAGGCGAATCCGGCAGCACCTGGGCCGCGCTCAGAACCTACGACGGCCCGAGCGAGCCCTGGTTTGCTCGCGCTATATATACGAATCCCCCGACCGGGTCGTCCTCATCGGTCGGGGTTTTGTCTTTCGGGAGCAACTCGGGGGTGATCGTCGCGGATAGCTCGACGGTCCTGTTTGCCTTGTCGTAGACGGCTGTGATTTGGAAGGCGTCGCAGATGTCCGCGAGTTCGGCGGGGTCAGCGGCGGCGAGGGCCTGTCGCAGGTCGGGGATGGCGTCGAGCATCTCGATGATCTCCTCGGGGCGGACGCCGGCTGGGCGGCGTGCCTTGAGGCGAGCGGTTGCGTTCTGTACGGCGGCGTGGCGGATGGTCAGCTCCTCGATGCGCTGCTTGGCGGCGGCGATGACGGGGTGGTTGGGGTCCTCGTACTCCTCCAGGCGCAGCGTCTGCCGGTAGATGGAGCGTTCGATCTGCTCGCGCTTGCCGTCGAGCTTCTTCAGTTCCTCGTCGTGCTCTTGCCAGTCGCCGGACGCGGACTTGGCAAGCTCGACCCGCAGGAGGCGCAGCCTGTCGGGGCCGAAGATGCGCTTACCCATGAAGTCGAGTAGCTCGGCGAGGATGACCTCCTCCTTGATGCCGAGCGCGCGGGGTGTCCGGCGGCGTCGGCGGCGATCGCGCCGCGGTTGTAGACGAAGCGGCAGCGATACCAGTTCTTTCCCTTCTGGTGGCGTCGTCGACCTCGAGATGCTGGTTGCCGAGCTCGACCTCGAAGAGCACATGGGCATAACGCGCGCTTCTGTGCCCCAGCCATCACAGCTGACCTCAAAGACCGCTCAGAGCTAAAGTAGCCGCGCTGGAGGACCGAGGGTAATGAGGCTATGCATGCTGCCAGCGTGGCAAGATCGCGCCTGCCTTTGATGTGTGCGTCGATTGCGATGCTCGTCTTGCTGTACGGGTGCGGCAGCGCGCAGCAGCGGCGACTCGCTCACGAGGCCAAGCAGCTGCGCGCGCAGGTGCCTGGCCTGCTGCGCTCCGATCAGCGGCAAGCGCTGCTCTTTGCCGT
>Ga0116215_1002180_pt1 | contig 12348 bp, 8 predicted proteins | sample Sb_taG_7_FD_89698 | JGI IMG/M metagenome (GOLD analysis project Ga0116215, IMG submission 89698) | Peat soil microbial communities from Weissenstadt, Germany - Sb_50d_2_FS metaG | ecosystem: Environmental > Terrestrial > Soil > Wetlands > Peat | place: Germany: Weissenstadt | collected 2010-09-21 | reverse complement strand
GGCTCGCATCCGTGCAAGACCACACTGAGGGTGCGGATCAGCGCCTGCCCAGCTCCTTGATCGCGATGTGATGGCTGAGCTGCTCGATCTGCTCGCGCGTCCCAGTTCCGAGTCCGTGCCTGGTGGCGTTCAGGCAGCCGGCGGCCATCGCCAAGCGCAGGGCGACCTCGAGTTCTTGGCCGCCGGCCAGGCCAGCACCGAGTGCGGCGAACATCGAGTCGCCCGTGCCTCGTGGCTCCAGGGTCTCGACGTGGGGGCCCGTGAGCTCCAGATAGCGTCCGCGGGCGCCATCGAGTACCAGCGCGGGCTCTGCTGCGCGCGAGATGAGCACGGTCTCGGCACCGTCGTCGTGGAGTCTCCCGAGCGCGTGTAGGAGGTCCCCTACTTCGGAGCTGTGGGCGATGGCCTCGGCGAGCACCTCCTCTTCGCTGATCTTCAACAGGTCAAGGCCGCCGGCCAGTGCGGCGTTCAGACAGGCGCCCGCGAGGTCGGCGATCACCCTCACGCCGTTGGCGCGCAGATCGCCGGCCAGTCGACGGTAGATCTCGCTGTCGAGCACGTTCGGCGGGTCAACTCCCGTGAGCAAGGCCACGCCAGCGTCCAGCCCTGCGCTGAGGGCGCGGCCGTACAGCTCGTCGGCCTCGTGACGGGACAGTCTCCTTGACTCAGTGCGCGCAAGCTGCTCGCGCGCAGCGCCGTCTCTTCGAGCGTGGATGTAGACGCCGTTGGGCGCATCGCATTCGACGCTCAGCAGCTCGACGTTCTCCCTCGCGATCAGCCCGCTGAGCACCGCGCCTGACTCGCCGCCGAGGGCGCAGCAGAGGGAGACCTCGGCGCCGAGGAGCGCCGCCATGCGGGCCACCCAGAATCCCTGCCCACCGGCGTGCAGGTGGATCTCCTGCGCTGGCGTGTCTGCTGCCTCGACCGTGATCGTCAGTAGCGGCGAGGGTGCGAACACGACAAGCGGGGGGCTCATCGCTCGACCTGAGGCAGCTCGCGACGATCGCCTTTCAGTAGTCCACCGCGCCCGTCACCGGGCGTCTCCCGGACGCGCACGGCACGCGAACGGGCGAGGATCACATCATGGTGTTTCTCGATCGTCAGGATGCCGGTGCGCGCCTGGCAGCCGAGCTCGAATCCCTTGCGCAGGAGCGCCCCGTGATCGTCGCGTTGCCGCGCGGCGGCGTGCCGGTCGCCTATGAGGTTGCGCGTGCGCTCGGTGCGCCGCTGGAGATCCTCGCGGTGCGCAAGCTGGGAGCGCCCGGGAATCCGGAGCTCGGCGTGGGTGCTGTCGCGGAGGACGGAACGGGGGTCTTCGATCCACATTCGGCTGGTATGCACGGCATGACACAGTCGACGCTCAACGCGACGCTGGCGCGGGAGTCCCGGGAGCTGCGCCGCAGGGTGGAGCGCTACCGCGACGGTCGACCCTCGATCCCGGTGGAGGGACGAACCGTGATCATCGTCGACGACGGTCTGGCGACTGGCCTGACGGACCTCGCCGCTGTCCGCGCGCTGCGCAAGCGCGGCGCGCGCCACATCGTCGTGGCGGTCCCCGTGGGCTCCAGCGAGGCGGTGTCGATGCTGGCCGAGGAGGCCGATCGCGTCGTCTGTCTGGAGATCCCGCCGCAGCTGTTCGGAGTGGGCATGTGGTATCGCGACTTCACACCCGTCTCTGACGAGCAGGTGGTGGCGCTGCTGGCCGAGGCCAGCGCTGGCGGGGGCACTCCGGCGCAATCCACGGACGAGTCGGTCTCGACGGCAACGACCGGACGCACTGGCGACGATGTGTTGCACGGAATGGGATGAGCGGTGGCGTCGCCGCTTGCGCTCCCGATCGGTGAAACGGCGGCGCTCGACGCGCTGCGCCTCGACGCCCAGCCGCTGCACGGCGGCGACGCTGACTATGACGCGCTGGTGGAGCGAGTGGGGGATGCGACGCTCGTGCTGCTCGGAGAGGCGAGTCACGGCACTCACGAGTTCTACCGCGAGCGCGCACGAATCACCCGCAGGCTGATCGAGGAGCTCGGGTTCACGGCCGTCGCGGTCGAGGGAGACTGGCCCGATGCCTACCGTGTGAGCCGCTACGTGCAGGGCGCCGGTGATGACGCCGACGCCGAGGAGGCGCTGCGGGGGTTTCAGAGGTTCCCGACGTGGATGTGGCGCAACGCCGAGGTGCTCGACTTCGTCGGGTGGCTGCGCGCGCACAACGAACAAGTCGCGCCAGCGCGGCGGAGCGTCGGCTTCTACGGTCTCGACCTCTACAGTCTGGGCGCCTCGATGGAAGCCGTTGTCGCCTATCTGGAGGAGGTGGACCCGCCTGCGGCCGCGCGGGCCCGCAGCCGCTATGAGTGCCTGCACCCGTTCTCCGGGGACAGCGCGGGCTATGGGCAGGCGGTGTTGCTCGGGGTCAGCGAGCCTTGCCGGCGGCGCGTGCTCGAGCAGCTCATCGAGCTTCGTCGTCACGCCGGCGACTATCTGCACGAGGATGGTCTGGTTGCCGAGGACAGGTATTTCCTGGCCGAGCAGAACGCGACGGTGGTGAGGAACGCCGAGGAGTACTACCGCACGATGTTCGGTGGTCCTGCGCCCTCGTGGAACCTGCGCGACCGGCACATGGCCGACACGCTCGATCAGCTCCAGGTCCATCTCGCCCGCCATGGCGATGCGGGCAAGGTGGTCGTGTGGGAGCACAACTCCCACGTAGGCGATGCTCGCTCGACGGAGATGGCCCAGCGCGGCGAGTTGAACCTTGGGCAGCTGATGCGCGAGCGCCACGCCCGCGACGTCGTGCTCGTGGGCTTCAGCACCTATGCCGGCACCGTCACCGCCGCGTCGGAGTGGGGTGCAGAGGCGGAGCGCAAGCGCGTCAGGCCGGGTCTCCCCGACAGCTACGAGGCGCTCCTGCATGCCACGGAGATCCCGGCCTTCCTGCTCTGCCCCCTGGGTATGAGTGCCAGTGGTCGTGCCTTGCGCGAGCCGCGGCTGCAGCGCGCGATCGGCGTCATCTACCGGCCCGAGAGCGAACGGCAGAGCCACTGGTTCCTCGCGTGCGCCTCCCAGCAGTTCGATGCACTCGTGCACATCGACCTCACGCGCGCGGTGGAGCCGCTCGAGCGCACCGGCTCCTGGGAGCTTGGGGAGCCACCCGAGACCTACCCCAGCGCACTGTGATCCGGGTGCGTGCTCGTCTACCAGTGCAGGAACGCCGCAACTTCGCCGTGTGCGCTGAGCGCGCTGGACTCGAGGCGAGTCACCGTCACGGGGATCGACTGCCGTGCCGCCTGAGTGATCAGGTGCTCGACGGCATCCACCGAGACGAGCGGCGCACCGTCGAGCTGGCATGCGCCGTCGGTCGCGGCGTATAGGTGCTCGCAGCTTGGGCACAGGCCTGCCGTCAGCTGCGCCCGTTCGGCGAGCAGGAGCATCTCGACGCGTCCCTGCTGGAGTGTCGCGAGCACCTCGTCCAACCCACAGACTGCTGGGCCGCCCTTACCCAGCGCCTGCTCGAGGCGTGAGATCAGAGCTTGCTCGCGCTTGCGCTCGGCGCGCTCGATCACCGGGGCCAGCGCCCGCAATATATCGCCCTCGGGTGAGTGCTCGAGATCGCGTGTGATCACCCCGGCGAGGCGGTCACGCAGATCCCGGTGCAGGTTCTTTTCGAGCACCGGCCACAGCTCGTCGGCGGCGACGATCACGACATGATCGAACGGGTGGCGTCGGTGTGCGCGCAGTAGCAGCTCGGCCGTGTGGCGCGCGTGCTCGGCGACCTGCTGCTCGATCCCTCGCTGGAGATTAGCCTGCGACCAGCCGCCCTGTGAGTGACGTCGATGCAGCTCGTCCTGGACCGCCGCGAACTCGATCAGCCCATCGCGGCCGCCGCGGAAGAGGCGCGCCCCGCGTCTGCTCAGTACCGCGACGCCCCAATCTTCGCTAGCGAGGGTCGCGGCGAGCGGCTCGAGCCACGCCACCGAGTCGATCACCACCAGCGGCTCCACCGGCGCGGGCACGGGAAGCACCTCCAGCACTCCCGATGCAGCACACGAGAAGATCGCGAGCCCATGCGTGCCGTTCGCAAGCTCTGTGTGTGTCCGCACCGCCTCGCGCACGTGTCTGACGTCGAGCTCGTGCGCCCCGGTACCCGCAAGCAGCGCTGAGAGCTCCGCATCACGTGCCGCCGGGGTCGGGAACTGGCTGGGGTCGAGATCGAGGTACACACTGAGGATCTGGTTGCCCTGAGCTTCGATCCGGCCGAGTCGCTGCAGCGTGCTCGGGGAGAGGGCGCCGGCGGTCCCCATCTGTCCGTTCGTCTGCTCTGTCGTCGGACTCACACCCAGTCAGCTCCTCGGCTCGATCGCATGCGCCCACCATAAGGCGCTGACAGGTGCGCGAGCAACGTGGCGTTCCCGCTGGCCGCAGCGGGTTTCTACGCTTCGCGTGGGTGATTGCCGAGGAGCTCAGACGCGATTGGCGGGCATCCGTGGCGGCTACGGAGGGAGGCGACGGCTTCGTGCCGATGTGCGCGCTCGGCCATGCCGACTAGCGTCAACGACCCAAGACTCAACTCGGCGGAGGGACTTCAAGATGACGACTGGCAACGGCACCCACAGCGCAGTAGTGACGACGGGCGTTGAGGCGATTGCGGGCTTCCTCGATGGCGTGGGGATCGAGTACGAGCTGCGCGAGCACGCAGCGGTGACGAGTGCGGCCGCTGAGGCACGCGTCGCGCTCGTGCCGCCAGACCAGGTCGCAAAGACCGTCGTACTTCACGACGGGAGCGCCTACGTGGTGGTGGCGATTCCCGCCACCGATCGCCTCGACGTGCACAAGCTCCGGGAGCTGCTCGGCGCCACGCGGCAGCTGCGACTCGCCAGCGAGGCAGAGATCGCACGCGACTTTCCAACGCTCGAGGTCGGCGCCGCTCCGCCGTTCGGTCCAATGGTACCGGCGGCCGAGGTGATCGACCGTTCCCTGATGACGCACGAACAGATCCTCTGTCCGGCCGGTGATCATCGCCACTCGGTGCTCGTCGACCCGCGAGATGTCGTGCGCATCACGACCGCGCGGATCGCCGACATCTGCGAGGAGTGAGCGCGCGGCGAGCACACCTCGTCAGTCCCGCCGCCGCGTTCAGTGTGACGCCGAGTCACCGGGCACAGGCGATACCTCGCCGGCCTCGGCCATCGGCGCGCCCGCACTGAGATGCCGTGTGAACCAGTCGATGGCCTGCTCGGCGACGCGGTCGAGCGCGCCCGGCTCCTCGAAGAGATGGGTCGCGCCGGGTACGACGACGAGCTCGCTCTCGCAGCGCAGTCGCCGCTGAGCCTCGCGATTGAGCTCGAGCACGGCCTCGTCCGCCCCGCCGACGATCAACAGCACCGGGGCAACCACTTCGGCCAGCCGCTCCCGGGCCAGGTCGGGGCGCCCGCCGCGCGAGACGACAGCGCACACGCCCGCCCGCAGCTCGGCCGCGGCGATCAGCGCGGCCGCCGAGCCGGTGCTGGCGCCGAAGTAGCCGAGCGCCAGTTGGGCGGTCTCGGGCTGGCGGTGCAACCAGTGCGTTGCCGCCACGAGCCGTTGCGCGAGTAGCGCGATGTCGAAGACGTTCCTACGATCGACCTCCTCGCTGGCGGTCAGCAGGTCGAGCAGCAGCGTCGCGAAGCCCGCTTGGTTGAGCGCGCGCGCCACCTGCCGATTGCGGGGGCTCAGCCGGCTTGACCCCGAGCCGTGCGCGAATGCCACGACGCCGCGACCACGCGCGCCCCGCGGTAGCGTCAGCTCACCGCGCAGTTGGAGACCTCTCTCCGCCTCGATCGCGACTTCGCGCTTGACGGCGTCGGTCTGCTCTGCCAGCGGCGCCGAGACCTCCTGATCGGAGGTGGGCTGTGTCACGCGATCGTGCCATTCGCCATCGGCACATGTTCGCTGCCGTGGCTGCTCCTCGCATCAGCAGCATGCGCGGATCGGCGCTGTGGTCTATTACCGGTCGAGCGCGATCAGCTGGTGCTGCGGGCGGGCGCGGTGTCAACCGAGACGCGCGCTCGTGCGAAGCGCTGACCGGACGGTCCGGCGATCACGGGCTCCGTACCGGCGACGCTCACCCTTATCGGCTGCTCGCCGGTGACCTCGATCGCGTCCGCGCTCACCTTTACACGGAGGCGTGCTCCCCGAAAGCGCAGCCGCAGCTCGAGCAGCTCCCAGCCGGCGGCGATTCGCGGGTCCAGCTCGAGCACGTCGCCGCGGGGGCGGGCTCCCACGAAGCCAAACGCAAGCGCCTGCCAGACGCTGCCCATCGCGGCGATGTGCACACCGCCAGCGGTCGATCCCGACAGGTCGTCGAGGTCGATTCTCGCCGTCAGGGACAGCGCCGCTCGCGCCTGCTCGAGCCCGCCCGCGCGGGCGAACAGCGCGGCGTGGACGCCGGGTGAGAGAGAGCTCGCGTGCGCGGTCCGCGGCTCGTAGAAGGCGAGATTGGCGGCGAGTGACCCTGGCTCGACCTCCTCCGGCACGAGGTGGTGGAGCATCAGCACGTCGGCCTGCTTGACGACCTGCGCTTGGCGCACCCGCTCAGGAGAGAGCAGCAGGTCGGCCGCGATCGGACGCTGCGGTGCCATCTCGGAGATGACCAGCGGCTCCAGCTCGAAGAAACCGGCGAACTGCTCATACAGGCCGCTGTCCGGTTGATAGCCATCCACGAGCGCCTCGGCGAGCTCGAGCCAGGCCGAGCGCACGGTCTCGCCGACGTCGGCGTCGGTCGTCTCGGCCGCCGCGCGGCGCAGGTTCCAGCGCGCCATCACGTTCGTGTACGCATTGTCGTCGACGAGCTCGTGGTACTCGTCGGGGCCGATCACACCGCGAATGTGGGCGCTCCCGTCTGCGTCGCGTTCGGCCCGCGAGGCCCAGTAGCGCGCTGTCTCGACGAGCAGCTTTCGTCCCGCTCCTTCGCGGAACGCTCGATCGCCCGTCCAGTCGATGCAGCAGCCAGCTGCCCAGGCGATGTCGGCGACGATGTGCTCCTCGCGCTGGCCGGTGTAGATCGCGACCTCACGCCCGGCCCGGTCGCGCGCGAAGCGCGGCGTGACGTCCTCACCGCTGGCGGCGGACTCCCACGCAAAGCGTGCGCCAGCGCGGCCGGCCGCGCGGGCGGCCGCCTGAGCCGCGGGCAGGCGTCGGATGCGGTACTCGAGGATCGCCCTCGCGGCCGGGGGGTGCGTCGCGGCGAGGAACGGCAGCACGAACACGTCGCTGTCCCAGAAAACGTGTCCACGGTAGCCACGGCCGCTCAGGCCGCGAGCCCCGACGGCCGCCTCGCCGTGATCGCCCGCGCACGAGATCAGGTGAAAGAGCGCCATTCGCACCCCAAGCTGCAGCTCGGGGTCGCCCTCGATCCGCACGTCGGCCGCCTCCCAGCGCTGCGCCCAAGCGCGACGATGGTCCCCAAGCAGCCGCTCGCGCCCAGTCTCCCTAGCTCGATGCACGCGTTGCAGTGCCGGCTCGCTCGAATCCTCTGGGGACCTAACCGCATAGGCAGCGATCCGCTCGAGCGCCGCGTGTCCGCCGGCCCCGGCGATCGACTGCACGGCGCCAGCTTCGAGCGCGCCGTCTGCGAGCGCGATGCGGATCACCGCGCCGCCATCCTGGCGATCGACGTGCGCGTGCGGCGGCGCAACGAGGGGTGGGCTTCCCTCGAGCGTCTCACGTGGTGCGAGCGCACGCAGAACCGCGAGGCCCGGCTCGGCCAGTGAAGAGAACTGCAGCGCCTCCAGCTCGCCCGGCGTCTCCTGGTAGAGCACCCCAGCGTGCAGATCGAGAACGCGACGCACCGGGCGGTTGGATGGTAGACCAGCCAGGCGATTCCACAGCGGCGCCGGCTGAAGCTCAGAGAGCTCGCCGTGGCCGCGGTAGGCCCCCGCCATCAGAACCGCGGGGGCGGAGCCGTGCGGTGCAAGGACGCTGCCGCGCGTCCCCAGGCAGCCGTCGGCCAGCGTCAACAGCGATTCGCTTGCGCGCTCAAACTCGTGCTCGACGCGCTCGACCGCGACGGTCCAGCGAGGGTCAGACGAGACGATCGGCAGGGCGCCGCGCCGGCGCAGCGCGAGCTGGCGCTCGAGCAGCCGGCCGAACGCCTCCGGACCGCCGCCGAGCACGATGACGCCGGTCGGCGCGCCGGCCGGCTCGACACCGACCGACGCCACGGTCGCGCCAGCGGCGGCATCGATCAGGAGCTTGGAGTCGCTGCCGGGAAGGCCGCCGAGAGGCCCCAGCTCATCGCCCACGATCAGAACCTGCTCGGCGCAGACGCCGCGCTGCCACAGATGCTCGAAGTACCAGCGTGCTGAGTCGGACTTGTCGGTGAGCCCGATCTCGACGTGCTTGGCGTCGCTCGTCACGCACGCGCCTGCGAGCCCGGTCTCTGCGGCTGCCGCCTCGCCGAGCTCGACCGCAGCCTGCAGCCCGTCCAGGTTGTGCTCCCGTAGACGCGCCTCCACAGCCGCCAGCAGCTCTCCGATACGCGCCTTCGGCGGGTCCGTCCACTCCGAGGTCGGAATCAGGTCGATCTTGCGGCGGTTGAGTCGTTGCGAGACGATCCTAGCCTCCAATCCGCACGCGCCAAGGCGCTCGACTGTGAGCGCCGCTGCCCGGTCGAGTGCCACCTCCTGCGTCGCCGAGGCAGTGCGCCGCATGGCCAGATCGACCCCCGCTGCGCTCGCGCGGAACACCTCCGAGCCACGGTTGAGCAGCAGGTGAAGCTCTCCGGGGCCACGCGGTCGTGCGGCGAGCTGACGATCGATGTTTCCCAGGTGGGTGCCGCTGACCACCGCCAGCTCAAGACCGAGGGCCGACGCGGTCTCGACCGCAGCCCGCAGGGCGCCGGCGTCAGCTGTGCGGTCAGGGACCGCGGTGCCGTCCCAGTCGAAGATCAGCGCCTCAAAGCGCCTGTCGAGCTCGGCTGGCAGCGCTGTGGGACGGCTCATGGGGCGGCGGCCATGGTCACGTTCAGCTCGCCTTGCTGCTCGTGCAGCGCGAAGCTCGTAACCCGGCCGTCGCGTTTGAAGTCGAGCGTGACGTCGGCATCGCCTACGTGCAGCGACTCGAGCCTGACCCGCTCCAGCCAGTCCGGCAAGACCGGACGCTCGATCCTCAGCGCCCGGCCGGGCGCGTCGGGCGAGATGCCGAGCATCGTCTGCAGCAGCAGAAACGGCGCCGCCGCCGCCCATGCCTGGGGGATGCACGCAACCGGGTAAGCGACCACCGCTGGGCGCTCTGATCGGGCAAACCCGCAGTAGAGCTCTGGCAGGCGGAAATCGCGGGCGCGGGTGGCGACGTCGAACAGCGCGTCTGCGATCCGCCGGACGGCGCCGTCGTGGCCGTAGCGCTTCAGGCCCGCGGCGATGATCGCGTTGTCGTGCGGCCACACCGAGCCGTTGTGGTAGCTCATGGGGTTATACGCCGGACAGTCGCTCGACAGCGTGCGCACGCCCCAACCGCAGAACATGTCCGCTGCCATCAGCCGCTCGGCGACGGCGGCGGCCTTGTGTGGCTCGACGATCCCGCAGTGCAGGCAGTGGCCGGGGTTGGAGGTGACGCTCGCCACCTGGCGCTTGCGTCCGTCGAGCGCCAGCGCGAATGTTCCCTCCTGCGGGTTCCAGAAGGCCTCGTTGAACGCTTCGCGCAGGTGCTGCGCCTCGCCGCGCAGGCGCAGCTCCGCGTCCGTGTCCCCGAGTGCCGCGTACACGTCGGCGATCGTGAGCTTGGCGCGATAGACATAGCCCTGCGCCTCCACGAGCGCGATCGGACCCTCCGCGAGACTGCCGTCGGCGTGCACGATGGAGTCGTGGGAGTCCTTCCAGCCCTGGTTGCGAAGGCCGGCGGGCGAGCGACGCTCATACTCGATGAAACCGTCGCCGTCGAGGTCGCCGAACTCGTCGATCCAGCGCAGGGCGGCGTCGAGCGCCGGGCGCAGCGCGCGCAGGGTCTCGAGGTCGCCCGTCCAGGCGTAGTAGTCCGCGGCGCACATCAGGAACAGCGGGGTTGCGTCCACCGTGCCGTAGTACGGGGTGTGGGGGACGATCCCCGTCCGCGCGAGCTCGCCGACACGTAGCTCGTGCATGATCTTGCCCGGCTCGGCGTCACGCCACGGGTCATCCTCGCTCGCCTGGAGCTTCGCGAGCACGCGCAGCGCGTCACGCGCCAGATCGGGATTGAGCAGCAGTGCCTCGCTCGCCGTCACGAGTGCATCGCGTCCAAAGGGCGCGACATACCAAGGGATCCCGGCGGACAGGATGCGGCCTCCCGCTGCCGGCATGACGAGCGCGCGCAGATCGCGGCTCGAGGTGGAGGTCAGGCCGCCGAACAGCTCGTTGTCGCTGGCAATTCGCGTGCAGCGTGACTCCCACTCGGCTCCCGCCTGCTCGAGCTCTGCCGACGCCGTCTGGATGCGTCGCCGTGGACGACGGCTGCCGCCGATCGAGGGCTCGGCCGTCATTAACACCGTCAGGGGCACCCCCGGTTCCAGCGTCACCTCCCAGTGTGCGCGCACACAGTCCGGGTCCAGCTCCACCCGCTCGGGCTGCGGGTCGAACTCGACGACCGCCTCACGGAATGTCTCGTCCTCGCCGACATAGGCCAGCACCAGCCCGCGCTCCAGCTGCTTGGGGGCGAGCGCATGTCCCCGCGCCTCCCTGCGTGGGCCGCCGCGCACCTCGAAGATGTCCGCGAAGTCAGCTGCCAGAGTGAGCGAAACGCTGGTCGTGACGGGCTCTCGCAGGAAGTTGAGCACGCGCACGAGGTAGTACAGCCGGCCGGAGGCGATCATCAGCTCGCGGCTGATGCTCAACGACTGCTGCGGAACGGGTGCCAGCCCCTCGCGGGGCAGGCTAGCGTTTGTCGAGTCGACGATCGCGCGGTCATCGACCGCCGCATAGGAGAGCGCGACCGGTGCAGCGTTGCCGACCTGGAAGCGGATCTCCGACAGGTAGCGCGTGTCGTGGGCGTAGAAGCCCTCGCCGGACACCCGCGGTGCGGCGACGTCGCCGTCTGTGCGCGCGCACAGGAACAGCTCGCCGTCCTTGATCACGAGCAGCTCCTCACGCGCCTCAGCTGGAATCGCCGGCGCACCCCGCAGCTCGACCGGGCCAGCACGCCCGAGGACCTGGAACTGCTCGCCGCGCGGGCTGAGCACGGCCTGCTGGGTGGCCGGTGCGCCGGCCACGCCTCGCGGTCGCTTGGTTTGACGGTGGTCGCCGCTCGACCCCGCTGCTCCCTGCTGGCTCACTGCGACGCCGCTCTCATCACCTATAGTCGATCGTAGACCCCAGCGCGGTTGATTCCGTAGTTTCCGGCTCCATCCTGGTGGTCGCCTGCGGATGTCCTCAGCAGTAGAGGGAAATTAGGTTGCGCTGTGCAGCTGAAGGAACCCGCAGGCCGGCGAATGGTTTCTGCCAGGAGGCGGTTCAGCAAGACCCTCAAGCCCGTGAACGCGCCCTCCCTCCATCACATCACGATTCTCCCCCGTGCGGAGCGGAGGGCGCTGAGGGTTGCGGTCCTCGCGCCGCCGTGGATCCCGGTGCCACCACCCGGCTACGGTGGCATCGAGGCAGTCGTCGCGCTGCTATGCGATGAGCTGGTCGCACTGGGACACGACGTCACGCTGTTCGCGGCGCCCGGCTCTCACTCGGCCGCTCATGTCTGCTCGCCGCTGGAAGGTACCCACGCCGACCAGATCGGCTCCTCTCTTTACGAGGCCGACCACGTCGGCTCGGCCTATGACGCGGTCGAGCGCGCCGGTGAGGAGGGTCGGCCCTTCGATCTCCTGCACGACCACTCGGGCTTCACCGCAGTTGCGATGGCGAACCACGTGTCGGTCCCGGTCGTGCACACCCTGCACGCCCCGTTCAACGACGAGACGCGTCCGTTCTACGCGCGTCATGGCGACAAGGCCCGGCTCGTTGCGATCAGCCACTTTCAGCTCGAGCATGCGCCGCCCGGCGTGCGCGTCGCCGACGTCGTACCCAACCCGATCCGGGTCGCGGACTGGCCGTTTGGCGAGGACAAGGACGACTATCTACTGTGGATGGGCAGGATGGATCCCGCGAAGGGCGCGCAGCGCGCGGTCGCGGCGGCGCGAATAGCCGGCATCCCGCTCGTGCTCGCCGGACCGGTGCAGCCCGGCCAGGAGGAATACTTCCGCCGCGAGATCGAGCCGCACGTCGATGGCGACAATGTCATGTTCGCGGGCGAGGTCGGCGGGGTACGCCGCAAGGAGCTGTTCGCCCGCGCAAAGGCGTTCCTGATGCCCATCAGCTGGCCAGAGCCGTTCGGGATGGTGATGGTCGAGGCGCTCGCATG
>Ga0116215_1002178_pt1 | contig 12351 bp, 9 predicted proteins | sample Sb_taG_7_FD_89698 | JGI IMG/M metagenome (GOLD analysis project Ga0116215, IMG submission 89698) | Peat soil microbial communities from Weissenstadt, Germany - Sb_50d_2_FS metaG | ecosystem: Environmental > Terrestrial > Soil > Wetlands > Peat | place: Germany: Weissenstadt | collected 2010-09-21 | reverse complement strand
TGGGGGGCCCACCGAGATCGTCGCACCCCGCCTCGAGCACATCCCGGGTAGACCCGCGCTTGCCCCGGAAATACTGACGGGGACCACGAAGGTCCCCGTCAGCGGCATAGCGGGGGCGGGATTGATACACCTACCCGCGACCGCTGATTGCCCGAGTATAGGGAAAATCGCGTATCGAATCGAGGAGTCGTGGCCATTGAGAAAGGGCCTAATAGGGGCCTGAACGGGACACGGCGCCGGGCGTCGGAGCGAGGGACTGACCAGCGGCTGACCAGTCTTCTGACCACGGCCCGACCGGCAGGCCACGTGCCGCGTCGTCGCGGATGCGGTGCATCGGCGGTGTGCGGCACACTGCCTGCGTGCGTGAACCCAACTGGCGTTCGATGGCTGCAGAATGGCGCCGGTTGCTCCGCGACGTCGGCCTGCTTTCTGGCGTCCGTGCCTGGAAGGGCGCTGACGGCACGACATGGGTCCGGGTGGATCACTCTGTTCCCCATCTCAGACTGCGCGGCCGGCCGCGATACCTGTTCACGACGACTCAGAGATTCCTCGACCCGACGGGCTTTCCTGACCAGACACTGCGACAGAACATCGCCCAAGACGCCCAGAAGCCCCGTCACAGAGCGCTCTACTGCTGGGATATTCGGCGCGCCCTCACGCTCGCCGCACTGTCGTTCCACGTCGACAGGCTGACCTCGGTCCCATTGGTCGTAACCGACCTCGCTATCCGTCAAGACGACTTGAACGCCCATAGTGTGTTCGCTGGCTGGATGCTGCTGGATGTCCTACAAGACGTCGCTATCGCAGCACCGGGCCGCGCTGACGACGAGATCGGGGCATTGGCCAACGACAACCCCCAACAAGCTCACCTCGAGCGCTTCGGCCTGCGACCCTGCCAACGCCCCACTCATCTGAGCAAGCCGGGGACCTGGTACTGCTACCGGCGCACGCGCGGAAAGAGCTAGCCCTCGTCGTCCTCGTCGAAGCGGACACCTCGAAACGACTCGACCGGCTCACTGCCGCCCACAACCTCCAGCACCCGCTGGTAGACGTCCTCCGGTAGCCGCCGCCGTGCTTCGGTGAGCCACGCATCATCCGCGCCTTGGCGCTGCGCGGATCGGCTGGCGGTGAGATAGCGCTCGATGTCAGCCTCCAGCAACTCGAGCTCATCCAGGCTATGCGCCTGAGGACGCGCATGCTCGACCAGCGCCGCGGCCAGCTCGCCGATGTCTCCTCGCCGGTAATAGCGATCACACAGCTCAAGCACCAGCGTGGGAGCCAGGCGACGCTCCTGGCCGTACTGCTCGGTCGCAACCTTTCGCCGCGAGAGCGTGGCAGGATCCACACGCAAGAACGTGGCGGCCTGGCGCAAGCTTGGCCACAGCCAAACGGGAGAGGTTGACCGGGCCGTCGGCGCTATCTCGGTCGCCGACCGCGGCTTCTTAATGGGGGCCCTAGTAGCCATACCCACACAATACACGATCGACGCAACGGCCGCAACACTTGCAACGCTAGCAACACTGACTGCCCCCTTCGACGGAGGCCGCGGACAAAGGAAGCCAAAATGCGTTGGACTGTCCTCGGACTGAAGCCCACGACCGGGGCGCGCCGGGGTCGTGCCCCTACGCTGGGTCTGTGGACATCATGCAGGCCGCACGGTCACCGGCCGACGTTGGGCGCCAAGTGGACGCCTGCGAAGATCTGCTCACGTATCTTCACGACGAGCTCCGCCCGCGGATCGGCGTGCCGGAGCCGCAGCCTGTGCATTGGGGCATTCTCCTCGCGCTGTTTGCGTCGGCGACCACGACCTACGAGGCCGACGTTCTGCTCGCGCGCGAAGAGTTCGGCTATCAGGCGGCGATGCTCAATCGCTCCCTGTTCGAGGTCATGGTCGACTGCTACTGGGCGGCAATGAACCCAACACTCGCGGTGGAGCGCATCAAAGACCACATGAGCTACAACGCCCACCTGAAGGCGCGCGTATCTGCCAAGTACCCCGACCAGTTTGGAGGTCTCGCGCCGCCGCCAGCGTTGAGCGATGCCGAGGAGAAACGGCTACGCAAGCTCTACAGACGAGGCGGCGTCTCCTGGACCGGGCTCTCTTTGTACGACCGCGTCAAGGCGATCTCTGAGCGCTGGCCCGAGGGCAAGGCCCGGGAGCACCTCATGTTCTTCGTTGACATCGCCAACAGCATCAACAACGAGGTGCTGCATCCCACGCCGTGGGGAATGTCGAGGACGACACGACCCGCGACAGCCCCGGACGGCAGTGATGCCGTGCGCTTCCACGTGGGAAGGAGTCCTGAGTTCTGCAGCGAGGCTCTATTCGGCTCATTCTGGATTGCAAGTTCCGTGGTCCGGCTGATGTTGCAGCAGTGCGAGCTCGAAGTCGAGAAGTTCGAGGACGGTCTCTACACGCGGGGCATCCGCGCGTTCGTATCTATCCGCTCGGAGGAGCTCCGCAAGCTCGGTCGCAACGAGCAGTGCCCCTGCGGCAGTGGCCTCAAGCTCAAGCGCTGCCACGGACAGTAGCCGCAGCTATGCCGCGCCGGGACGATGCCGGACCATCGGTAGGCGATGTGATTCTCCGCGGATGCATCTCGACGGAACAGCAGCAGGATTGCTCTCTCGAGAATCCTGCGCTGACCGACTCTGCTGCGTTTGAGCATCTCCGCCTTGGCTCCGCGAGCATCCTCCTCGCGGAGCCAGTTCGCGGAGCGCTAGATCCATCCGTTGCGCCGACCGGTCACTAGTAGTCGGACCAGCGCCGCGCATGTGAGGATCACTTGCAATAGCCACTGCCACCCATCCATGGTGTCTTCCTTTCGGGACGGTTTGCACCTGGTCCCGACGATGACAGCGTCCGCGCCGGATGTCGGTCGCAACGGCGAACATGCAAGATGTTGACGGGCTCAATGTCATCCGAGGCGGATTCGTTCGCGGTCCGTAGGCCGAGCATCGATGATCTCGTGGCAGTAGCACGCGCTGCCGGGCGCGATCGAACCACCAGGCGCACGATCCGTCACTGGGTCGACCGGGGCTTGGTGGATCACCCGGTACGGTTGGGCCGCGATCCTCGTTACCCCTTGCGGGCTGTCGGACAAGTCGACACGCTCGCGCGCCTACCGATCCGGATCCACGGGATTGAGATGGTCCGCTTCGCTTTGTTCATTGAGACGGACAGCGTTCCGGTGGAGGATGCCCTCAACATCGCGGCATCGCGCATCGATGCCTTGCGGGCAGAGGTTGCCGCCTTCCGGGAGCAGGCGGCTCGCGATCCTGAGCTTCTGCGCGCCGAGGTCAAGCGCGCTGCCCGGCTGCGGGTACAGAACTCCGTCCTCCCGCGGGAGGTGCGGATGTCGCTCCATGAACGCGAACAGGCACTTGCCCAGCTTGTCGGGCTGGCGCTGCGTGTGCAGCTTGCAGGTGTGCCGCCCGGCATGTCCGTGATCGAGCGCGCGCTCGGGCTGCGCAGCGGGCGCGGCGGCGCCAGCCGCGATACGCCGCTTGCCCTCACCGAGAAGGATCTTGCCGCGATGGACCCCGAGGCCATGTACGAGGCCGTCCGTGCCGCCACCCCGACCCGCGCGCGCATCGCGAGCAACCTCGTCGAGCTGCTCTGCCTCTGGTTCCCGGCGCTCGTCCCAAGCCTGCTCATGACGGCGAGCATGACCGAGCGAAAGTTCCTGCAGGTCATCCGCGGCGCAGGCGACGAGCTTGATCCCGACGCGTACCTCGCGACGTTCACTGGACTGCTCGCCACGCAGGCGCGGCTTCCGGATGAGCAACTGCGCCCCATCGAGGCGGCGTTGCGACCAGCCGTCGCGATGGTCGAAATCCTCGCCACCCAACCACCCGGTGAGCTCAGCGGCGTGCTCTCACGCCTGCGACCATTACAACGACTCAAGCTGGAAGCGGCGATCGCCCTCACCGGACGTCGATAACGCGACCTGCTCCGACTAGCTGGTCTTGCTCTCCGAAAGAGCCTTCAGGGGCGGCAAGGCACATGCGTATGCTGGTTGCGTGACTGGGCAGACCTTCGCAAGCGACGATCTAGTAGTCGCGTTCCTGCGTGCCGGATTCCTGAGTAGCCCGCTGTTCTGCGAGCTCGCCCGTGACGTAGAACAGGAGGCGTATCTCGAGAGCGAGGCCAAGCGTCGGGCTCGCCACGGCTGGCAAGCAGCGCGCGATGCTCCGCCTTGGCGCCTCCGAGGTCTAGGAATGACCGTCGCCATCGAGGTCACTCGCCTAGCAGGGAGTTAACGGCTCGCCGATGCTCGTGTTTTATCCGCCTGAGATCAAGCACAGATTGACGTGGCGGGGCCTTTACGTCGACGGGGCGTTTGCGCAGCGGGAGCTCATCGCAAGCGGCACGTTCAACTCGCGCGCTAAGGATCGCGGAACGGCCCTTGGGATTGGCGACGACACCCTCGCCTATCTGCACGAGGTGGGAGCTCTGCGGCCGATCGCGTTCTCGCAGGGTCCATATTGGAGCGGTATGTGCGTGCCGGCCGAGTCGGCCGAGGAGATGACCTTTTCCGATGAGGATCCGAGCAGCAGGTGGAGTGACTACGAGTACGAGTTGCACGGGCACGCCAACGTGAGCGCGCTCTACACGCCGTGGCAGCAGCTGGCTGCGATTGATGCCGTCGATGCTGGGAAGTTCAGTGTCCCGCTCTGGGTTGTTGCTAGCGAGGCTGGCGTTGGCGCTCGCGCGCTGGATCAGATGCGCGGCTGGGCAGAAGCGCAGGATCAGCGTTGGCGCGGACTCGACCTTGCTTGGCGGCCCCTGTTGCAGGCGCTCGTTCGTCTTCAGAACCGATACCTCCCTGAGCTGACCCGCCGTACAACCCTGCTATTTGATCCTGAAACTGGAGAGCGAGTCGACCCATTCGTCGCCGAGCGCGAGACATTCGATCCGAGGGCCGTGTTCGAGCGGGACTTCTGTGAGGACCGCGACGGGTTGCTAGCCGCTTACCACTTTCTCGTCGACCGCGGCCTTCGCGACGATCCGGAGGATGGTTTGACGATGCTCCGCCGAGCACGCCCCCGTGCCTTCCACATTCGCGTGCGCGGCGAGCCGCGCCGAGCGCAAGACCACTTCGACGCGGCCGACGTTCTGCGACGCTTCCTAACCGACCTGGATGGCCGACGACCGCCCCAAAACGAGACGATCCCGATGGATGGTCGACAGGATGAGCGAGCCGAACTCTATGAGCGAGGCCCGGGGAGCGAGTGGAGCGGTGCTGATGTGGTTGGCGCGCTTCAGAAAGCAGATCTGTATCCGCACGGCGTTCACGTTGTTCACGAGGGCGACAGCGAGCAGATCGTGATCGAGGCCCTGCTCGCCTCGCTGCTCGGCGCCGGCATGCTCGAGGAGGTCAACTTCACTGACCTGGGAGGCGCCGGCAACACCGGCGTTGTCGCCGACCTCGTCGGTTCCCTGGATGGCTATGCGCGACGAGTCGTCGTCGTTCTCGACAGCGAGGCCAGGGCTCGTGAGCACGTCCAAGCGCTAATCGCCTCGGACGGACTTCCCGCCGCCGACGTCTTGCTGTTCGACACGAGCTTGGAGGAGGCCAACGCCACGGACGACGAGCTCGCCGCCATCGCGACGGAACTGGCGACTGAACACGGGGTGTCGATCGATATCGCCGGCAAAGAGCTTCGAGACTTCCACGAGGAGCGCGCTCAGCGCGCTCGCCAGCGCGGTACCGAGATTCCCGGACTGGCCTCATCGCTGGAGCAGGTTGTAAGCAAAGCGACCGCCGGTGCCTGGCATATGCGAAAGCGCGACCTGATAGAGAGGCTAGCGAGCATGCTCGCCGACGAGATCCACACGTTGCCGCCGGAGGATTGGCGGCGCCCCATCAACTCCTTTGTCCTCGAGCGGATCGTGCCGCCCCTCAACCGGCCGATTCCCGTCGGCGCATCCGACTGACCCTCACACCAATCTTATGCTGATGGTGTGTGATGCGCGATTCAGGCCGTTGCCCTTCTACTTCCGCAAAGCGCTCCGCGCCGTCTGAGCGGCAGAGCGAGTCGACAACAACTGCAGTCCTGTTCAGCGGGCTTACCGAACGACGCTCTCGAACTCCGCCGCGATCTCCCCCAGCTCCTCCGGCAGGCGCTCCAGCACGAGGCGCGTCGCGATCCTCCTGGCCATCTGCTCCACGCTGGTCGTCAGCCACGGCCTCGCCCCGCGGTGGGCATCGACCACCGTCGTAAGCGCCGCCAGCGCCTGTTCGCTCGCCTGTGCCTGTAGCTGGGCGATCGCGAAGCCGGCGAGCTCCTCCTCGCCCGCCGTCAGGGCGCCGTCGGCGAGCTCGGCCGCGGCGGCCGTCAATTCCGTGCTCGTGCTCGCGCTCCGCCAGTGTGGGCGCCCGAACTGCTCGCCGGCCTCCAGCCGTGCCCGCAGGTCTTGGAGCACCTCGAGCTGTGCGTCGGCGTCACCGTGGTCCGCAAGGTCCTCGATCACAGTGCGGCGCGCCTCAGGCTCGATGCCCTCCTCGAGGAGGTCTCGCAGCTGCTCGGCTGCGCCAGCCTCGGCCAGTAGTCCGATCGCGTTTCCCCACCAGGGTGTGGCGGGCCCCAGCTGCCGCAGGCGGGCGAGCGCGGCGTCGGCGACCGCCCCCGTTTGCGCCGGGCGCCCTGCGATCGCGAACAGCGTGCTCAGAATCCGCCCATCGGTTGCATCTGCGATCCGGTCCAGCAGCGTCTGCTCGAGACGATCGTTGTAGTTCCTGGCCAGCCATGCCACCACGCCGTCTTCTGTGAGCTCGAATTCGCCGTAGGGTCGGGCTGTGAGATGGGCGTCGAGCAATTCGACCCACCGCTCATCGCTGATCTTCGCCCTGCTGGATGAGCCGAGGCTCAGCATCGCCCTTGTGCGCTCGTCGAGGTGCTCCTCCGCCGGCGCCGGGCGCAATCCCCCCGCGGGCCACCAGCGCTCGACGAGCTCGCTCACGATCTCTCGGTGGCGGTCGCTGATTGCATGCAGTGAGCCCATGGCAAGCGAAACGTCCTCCGGTTCGGCGGATGAGCCCTTCTCGTCGAGCACGACGATGAAGCGCGCCATCGCCCGCTCGTGGTGGTGTTCGCGCTCTTCGCGCTCTGCGACTTCCTCCCCGGCGCGCGCAATCGCATCACGCAAATCCCGCCGGTCGTCTCCCGCGAGCAGGGAACCATCGAGCCGGGTCAGCGGCGCGAGCTGACCTAGCGGAGCCCACGGTCCGTCGAGGATGCGTTGCACACGTACCGCATCGAGTGCTGCCTTGGGCTGGCGGGCGAAGATGTCGGCGAGCACCTGCGGGTCCGGCTGATCGAGCGCGTGCAGGTTCGCACAGGCCCGCATCAGCGCCGTCACACGCGGCTCGCTCCACGCGTCGGGGTGCGCGGTCTCGATCAGACGGGCCAGCAGCCACGGCAGCGCGCTGTCGATCGAGTTCGCCTGTTGCACGAGGGCGAGCCCGTGGTCCAGATCCAGGCGCTCGAGGAGCCTCTCAGCGAGCGGTTGCAGGCCATTGCGGCCGGTGACGTGCGCGCCTATCTCGACCAGGCCGCCCGGATCCACGATCTCCACTAGCGCCGCGAACGCCTGACGTCGCACCCTGTCCTCGCTGGAGTCGAGGAGGGCCCTGAGCGCGGGCTCGGCGCTCGCGAGCCGGAGCTGTCCCGCGATCGCCGCGGCCTGCGCAGCCACCTGAGGATCGCCATCTTCCAGGCGCGGCAGCAACCAACCGTCGGTGGCGCTGTCACTAGCGAGACCGCCCAGCGTCTGCAGAGCCCGCATCCGCTCGGCCGTGCTCGCCGAGCGTGTCTGCTCTTCCAGCTGGACGCGGCGCTCCTCGATCAGCTCCGGCCAACGCTTCGCGATCGCCGCCACTGTCATGCGGGAGCTTCGCAGCGCCCCGTCACCGAACACGCCGTATGCCACGCCGCGCCGCACATGCAGACCATCCAGGACCGCGAGGGCTTCGCGCGCGTCCTCGATTGTGCCACGAGTAAGGACAGTCCGAGCCCAGCGAGGCTCGTCGATCTTACGCAACTCGGCCCTCGTCGTGCGCTCGGCGTGCTCGAAGACGAGGTCGATTGTCAACTCGATGTCCTCGCGCAACCGCTCAACACCTGCGACATCAGCCGAGGCGAAATGCCGCAGCGTCGCGACGGGGTCACCGGCTTTGAGAATCGCATCGGCGCAGAGCCCCTCCTGCAGCGTTTTCAGCGGGAATGCCACAACGTCGGGGATGTCCGCCAGGAGCGTGGCCGCCACCAGCCGCGAACGTGCCTGCTCGCCGCCGAGCCCGTCAGGGCCCGGCACGCGCGCAAGCTCGGCTGAGGCGGCGCTCGCCCGCCCACGTAGCTCTAGGGTCACTGCCAGTGAGCGCATCCACTCGCCGAGGTCGGCACGGTGCGTACCCTCACGGCTCGCCTCTCGGGCGCTCGCAGCGTATTGCTCATCGACGAGCAGTTGCAGCGGACTGACGGGGTCCGCTGAGTCGTTGAGCAATCTGTCCGCAAGTCGTGCCGCGAACAGGGGTATCCCGAGCAAGTCGCCGAGGCCATAGCCGTCGAGCATCGCCTGCTCAACCCGGGCTTGCGGCACGCTTCGCATCTCCAGGTATCTGCGCGCCCAACGCCGGCTCGGCACTATCTGGAAGATTGTGAAGCCCGCCTCGATCAACGCCGATAGCTCGGCGCACGGCCGCGAGGTCACGAGCCAGCGCTGCTGCGGCCAGCGCTGCACGGCAGCCAGAATCGCCCCGACAGCGGCGGGACGGAGGTGCTGACCAGTCTCGTCGAACCCGTCAAGTGCGAGCACACCCTCGAGCGCGTCGAGATCCTCACGAGGCAGCGGCTCATCCCCGATCTGGAGCAGCCGCGCGACGGCGTCCTCCGCCGGCGCATCCTCGCCACCTGGAGCGAAGCCCTTCAAGCTCCCGTGAGCGCAAGGCCGGTCCGTGAGCTCGGAGAGCCACCCAACGAGCGTCGTCTTGCCCATACCGGGGCCACCAATCAGAAGCGATCGGTGCCCGTCGAGCATCGCCGCCGGAGTTGTGATTGCCTCGTCGCCCGCCCAACCCTGGTCGAAACCGAAGACCTTCTGCGCCAAGTGCTCCTGGTCATCCTCGGGCCGCGCTTGCACGAGGATCGGTTGCAACGTCGTCGGGGTCTCGCGCGAGCTGCTCTCTTCACCTGAGAGCCTCTGCGCGCGCGGGGCGAGCGCGAGAGCGACCCGCTCGACTATCTCGTGTGTCGGGTCGGACGGGTAGCCGACGACGGTAAGAAAACCGAGCTTCTCGAGCTCTTCCATCTCCGCGGACCGCGAGCGCACCGCCGCTTCGTTAAGCAGCAGGTAATGCTGCGGCGGGTTCGTGAGTTTCTCGGAGATCCAGCGCAGGATCCCCAGCAGATGATGCTCGGCAGCGTCCAAGCTGAACCCCAGATACAGCACATTGCTCGAGGCCAACCTCGGTGAGACGAAGCGCTCGAAGACCTCGCTGTCCGCCAACTCGTCCATGCCGCGGCCCGGGAGCACGAGGCTCTCGGGCCGCGAAGGCATCCCGTGCAGATGTACTACCTGCAACTGCTTGTCACCCGGCGCCTGCATGGTCTCCACGTCCTCGGGCAGCAGCGAGACCGCATCGATGCCGCGGTAGCGAGCGGCGCGCTCGAGCCCGTCGTCGTAGTTCGTGGTGAACGCCCGGCCCGATGGAACCGCGCACAGCGCGATCAGCGCCGGTGTAGATCGAAGCCGCCACCCAGCGACCATTTCCGCCAAATGCCCCTGGACGGCGGCGGTCCCGACCGTTGCCTCCGCCGCCGCGGTTACATCAGGGAGGCTCGCGTCTGCGGGGAAGGCCACGCCGCAGCGGCGCGCGAGCTCGTGTGCGAGCTCTTGCGTACGAGGAGCGCCGGCGGCGACGGTCATCCCCGAGCCCACGAACGGGAGTACGTCGGCGCGCTCTCGACGCAGAACCTCAATCAGCTGCTGTGCGGTCACAGCCGCAAGCCTAGATCGCCCACCCAGGAGTGCCTGCAGCGGGCATAAACCAGCCCTGGCGACGCGCCGGCGGACAGATCGCGGAGGAGCCGCGGAGCCCCATGATCGTCTCACCGAGTCGGCGACTCGTCGCCGAGCTCGCGGGCATCGCATAGGTGCATGAGCGTTCGAGATCCCGATCCTCGAGGACTTCTATTCGGACATTGAGCGTTGCAGCTCGAGACTGAGACTCTGCTTCGTCCTCGTTCACTGTCACCAGTACCACGCTCGCCCAACAGAGGGCGCTCGACGTCGTGGTCACCGCTCCCGACCCGTGGCAACTTACAGTCCCCTCGGTTGCCTGATCAAACAGGTCGCCGTGTAAATCAATGAGGGGGTTGCAGGGTGAAGTCTTTTGCGTTCTATGGGCGCGTGTCGAGCGATGACGCGCAGGATCCATCGTTGTCGATCCCGCGCCAGCTTTCCGCCTGTGAGCGCGCCGTGGCGGCTTCCGGTGGTGAGATCGTGTGCTGCTACTGGGATATCGAGAGTGGACGCAAGGCTCTGGAGGACCGCGGGCAGGGCAGCAGCTCGTGGCGCGAGAGGGTCGCGGTTCCTTGCGCGGGCGGTCTGCCCGAGCTGCTTGCCGCTGCGTATCATGGAGAACCGTTTTACGCGGTGATCGTTGAGAGCATCGACCGTCTATCGCGGATGACCGTAGATGCGACACGGATCGAGCGTGACCTCGAACAACGAGATATTGGGCTATTCGCTGCTGATGAGCCGATGTCCACCGACGCAACCTCGCTGCTCACCCGGCGGATCAAGCAGGGCGTCGCGGAGTGGTACGTGCGCGACCTGATCGAGCGCAGCCGTCGCGGAATGGAGGAGAGCGTTCGCCAGGGCTGGCACACCGGCGGCCGAGCACCGTACGGCTACCTGCTAGAGGAGCATCGACATCCCAACCCGGCCAAGGCGCGGGAGGGTAAGCGAAAGCATCGTCTGATTCTGGACCCCGTGCGCGCACCGGTCGTGCTGATGATCTTCCAGGACTACTGCCTGCGCCGACTGGGCCTCGGGGAGATCATCAGCAAGCTCAACCGCGATCTCACGCGCTATCCGCCGCCGGCGGGCAACCCCACAGACGAGATCGAGCTCGGTAAGACCTGGAACCGCTCGCAGTTGTGGGCGATGCTGCGCAACCCGAAGTACACCGGCTACAACGTCTGGGGCCGCCACGACAAACGCCCCGGACGACCCCGCATCCGGCCGCGTGAGCAATGGGTCTGGAGCGCCACCCCAACCCACCCCGCGATCGTCCCGAAGGAACTGTTCGACCAAGTCGATGAGCGCGCCCGGGACAACCTAGACGCCACCAAGGAAGCACCGGCTGCCTACCCCACACGGCGCACCAGACGCACAGGACGCGTCTATGTATTGCGCGGCCGCGTGCACTGCGCTCTGTGCGGACGACGGATGGAGGGCACCCACCAGAAGGGCTCCAACTACTACCGCTGCCGTGTCAACGCCACCCGCGGGAACAGCGCAGCCCGCGTCGCGGGACATCCCGGCGCCTTGCAGATCAAGGAGGAAACCGTCCTCGATGCCGTGCTCGCGTTCATGGACCACCGCCTATTCGGACCCGAGCGGCTCGAACGCCTCCGCGACGAACTCGCCCGCGCGAGCGGCGATCAAGACGACCAGCCCACCGAAGAGCTGCAGCGTCTCCGAGGCGAGCTGAAGGACATCGACCAGTCACTACATCGACAGTCGCTGCGCATGGAGGAGCACGATGACCCCGGCCATCCCGTCGTCGCCCTCGCCAAGGAGCGCATCACCGAGCTGAGCACCCGCCGCAAAACCATCGCGGACACGATCCGAGCCACCGCAGGCCAACAGGCCCAAACCCTCCAGGCTCATGAGATCGTGGCGGCGCTTAACGCCGTCCCCGACCTACGCGACACACTCAAGTCAGCAACCGCCGATGAACTCGCAGAGATCCTCGAGACCTTCGACGTGACCGCCACGTACGACAAGCCCAACCGCGCCCTCAAGCTTGCCGCCACCCTTAAAGCACACCGACCGCCAAATGGCGGTCGGGGCAATCTCCAGGTAGCGGGGGCGGGATTCGAACCCGCGACCTTTGGGTTATGAGCCCAACGAGCTACCAGACTGCTCCACCCCGCGTCGCTTCTTATGTTTTAGCAAAAAACTCCGCTCTCGGCCGGCCTGGGCGTGGCCATGCGGCCTGTCCACTCTCCCCACCGCACTCAGAACGCGATCGGCTTCTCGTCCCGGAAGAACCCACCTGAGGGCCCGTCATCCGGCAGCGTCGCCAGCCACACAATTCCGCTGGCGCCGTCCTCCAC
>Ga0116215_1002171_pt1 | contig 12374 bp, 10 predicted proteins | sample Sb_taG_7_FD_89698 | JGI IMG/M metagenome (GOLD analysis project Ga0116215, IMG submission 89698) | Peat soil microbial communities from Weissenstadt, Germany - Sb_50d_2_FS metaG | ecosystem: Environmental > Terrestrial > Soil > Wetlands > Peat | place: Germany: Weissenstadt | collected 2010-09-21 | reverse complement strand
CGCGTCAGGCGCTGCGCCGAGTAGATCGCGCCGTAGATCGCCGCCAGCAATGTCAGCAGCACCACCAGGGTCAAGGTCAGCCGGAAGCTGATTTTCAGCGGCTCGCGCACCGCCGACAGATCGCCATATTGCGACGAGGTATGCTGCACGCCCTCGGCCAGCGCCGAGAGCTCCTGGGGCACCTCGTAATGGATGAGCACGTAGCGTCGTCCGGCGTGCGCCGAGACCGCGTCCGCTATCGGCGCCGCGGTCTCAATGGTGTACTGGCCGTTCGCGAGCGAATTCAGGCTGACATAACTGCGCCCCGCCGCCAGCTGCAGCGCCACTTCCGGCGGCGATGGCGCCGGCTGCTGCGCCAACGGCGTTGCGCTGCTGACGGCGGCGGCGCGGCCGTACGCATCGTAGACGGTGATCTCCTTGGCTTCGGTGGCTCGCCGCTCTTCGTCCAGCCGCTGCAGCAGTGCCGGTCCCTGCAGCTCGCGCAGCGAGTGCGCAAAGATCTCGGTGCGCCGGGCCTGCTCGCGCAGCCGCAGATCCAGCGCCGCGCGCGACAGCACCACGGCGTCGTTCAGGCCCTGCTTGATCTCGACTCGAAACCAGCTGTCGATGCCGCGGTTGATGAAATCGAGTGAGAACAGATAGACGATCACCAGCGGCGCGATCACCAGCGCGCCGAACATCACTACCGTGCGCATCGCCAGGCGCGAGCCCGGAACGTGATCGCGAAAATCGCGGTACAGCTGCCAGAATTTGCGTGCCAGCAGCACCATCATCGCAATCACGCCGCAGATGTTGACCAGCAGGATCCATGGTTGCCAGCGCGAGAACTGCGCCGAATTCTCCACACTGCCCGCCAGCAGCAACAGCGCGGCGATCCCGGCGGCAAATGCCGCTGCGGTCAGAACCCGCACGCCGTAGCGCTTTACAGTGTGAGCATCCATGTGTACCAGTCGGTGGTGCGATGCCAGTCGTCGGTCCAGAACACCAGCGCCCGCAGCGCGTCGGGCATGCGGCCGCGGCGCACGCCGGCGCGCACCGCGACCTCCCAGGGGCCTTCGCCGCGTAGCTGCGATTCGACCAGGATCGGCAGATCTTCGATTCGACCCAGCTTGTCGAGTGCCGCCTCGAGTGTCGGAAAGCTCTCCTGCTCGACCCCCGCCTCGTCGCGCAGTACGTAGCGATCCGTCACCGCGTGATAGGTGAGCTCGCGCTGCAGGGTCATCTCCAGCACCGTGGCATCGAACCACAAGCGCCGGTGGCGGCTTATCGTCACCTCCAGATCGAAAGCCAGGGTCACCCCGTCGCGCAAAACGCTGCGGATGCGGTCATTGACGGGGTAGTCGATATGCGCACTGAGCTGCAGCACACCGTGGTCGACGATCACGAACGCCGAGCGGATCTGAAAATCGCCGGCGAGCGGACCGGCGCCGCGCGCGCGGTGGGGGGCTGCCAGCGCGATCAGCAGCACCAGAACGACGCTTAATCTGCTGATCGTGTGCACGGGTACCTTAGGGGCGAAAGCGGTAGCTGATTGGTTGTCGAGGCGCTGCCAAGAAGCGCCGGATGCTTCTAAGTCACGCTTCTAAGTCACTGTCAGGCAAGCATAATAGAAGCCGTCGGTCAGCGCCGCATTCCCTGGCAGGAGTTGCATCCCGGTGGACCGCTCGAGGCAGTCCGGGGGCAGCGTCACCCCGTCCGGCAGCGGCAGCGCCCGCGCCCGAGGCGCGGCAGCCAACACCGCCTCGACTATGCGCTCATTTTCCGCCGGCAGTACCGAGCAGGTCGAGTACAGCAGCCGTCCGCCCGGTTTGAGCAGCTGCAGGCACTGCGCCAGTATCCGGTGCTGGGTCACTGCCAGCGCGGCCACGTCATCGGCGCGGCGCAGCAGCTTGATGTCGGGATGGCGCCGGATGACGCCGGTGGCCGAACATGGCGCATCGACCAGGATGCGATCGAAGCCTTCCCCCGGCCACCAGCGCAGGTCGTCGCGCAGATCGGCGGTGACCAGTTGCGCCTTGCGGCGCAGTCGCTGCAGGTTATCCGCGATCCGCTGCACTCTGGAAGCATCGATGTCGACCGCCGTCAACGCGATGTCCCCATCCACGGCCTCGAGCAGCGCGCCGGTCTTGCCGCCGGGTGCCGCGCAGGCATCGAGTACACGCTCGCCCGGGCGCACCGCCAACAGCGCGCACGCGAGCTGTGCGCCGGCGTCCTGGACGGACACGAGGCCAGAAGCGAAACCGGGCAGCTCGGTCACCGCGACCGGCTTGTCGAGCACCAATGCGGTGGACAGCCACGACAACGCACGCGCGTTCAGGCCGCTTGCAGCGAGTTGCGCCTGGTAGCTATCGAGCGCGATGCGCGACAGATCCACGCGCAAGCTCATCGGCGGATGTTCGTTGTTGGCCGCGATGATCTGCCGCCAATGCTCCGGCCAGGACTCGCGTATGGCTTGCAGCAGCCACGCCGGATGCGCGCTGGCCACGGCCGCGTCCTGCAGCGCGCGCGCCAGCAGCGCTTCGCGTTCGCGCAGGAATCGGCGCAACAGCGCATTGGTCAGTCCGGTGGCGCGCGGATGATGCAGCAGGCGTGCGGCGTCGACCGCCGACGACACCGTCGCCTCGGGTGGATTGCGCGAGTATTCGAGCTGGTGCAGCGCGACCAGCAGCAGCGCTCGCAGCGCCGGCGCGAGCGGCTTGCCCGCGATCAGCGCCGCCGCAATCGCATCGAGCCGCCAATACCAGCGTAGCGAGCCGAGCGTGACGGCGCGGATTGCCGGGCGCTGCGCGGCGGGCGCGGAACCGCGCCCCAGGGCATCATCGGCGGAGCGTCCGGCGAACGCCACCGCGGCCAGCGCGTTTGCGGCCTCGGCGAGTACCGTGGCGGCCGGATTCGAAACCGGACTGTTCACCCCAAGCGTGACCCGGCCAGGGCCCGTCCGGCGGCGAACTCCCGCGCCGTGACGATGCGTCGGCCCGCCAGCTGGAGCTGCATCAGCGCGAGTCGACCCTGGCCACACTGGATCGTCAACTGCTCATGCTCCAGACCGAGGATATCGCCAGGCCGCGGCGCGCCGGCATCAGTGCCCGCGGTGCCGGCCGCGCGCGCCTCCCAGATGCGCAGCTGCTGCCCCTGCCACCGCGTCTCCGACACCGGCCAGGGATTGAAGGCACGAACCTGGCGTGCAATCTCCTCAGCGCCACGCCCCCAGTCGATCCGGGCTTCAGCCTTGTCGATCTTGGCAGCGTAGGCAACCCCTTGATCGGGTTGAGGCCGCGGGCTTAGTAGGCCCGCCTGCGCCTGCTTCAGTGTCGCCAGCAGCAGCCCGGCCCCTAGCTGCGCGAGGCGATCGAGCAGCTGCTGCGAGGTGGCATCATGGTCGATCGGGATGCGCTCCTGGGCCAGGATAGGCCCGGTGTCCAGGCCCGCGTCCATTTGCATGATCGTGATACCCGTCTCGGTATCGCCAGCGAGTATGGCGCGCTGGATCGGCGCCGCACCGCGCCAGCGGGGCAGCAGCGAAGCATGAACGTTGATGCAACCGAGTCGCGGCAGCACCAGCACCGCCGGCGGCAGGATCAGGCCGTAGGCGACCACGACCAGCGCGTCGGCTGCCCAGCTCGCGAGTGCAGCGCGCGCCTCCGGGGTCTGTAGCGTGACCGGCTGCGACAGCGGCAGATTCAATTCCTGCGCCAGACGCTTGACCGGACTGCCCTTGAGCTCGCGGCCGCGGCCCGCCGGCCGATCAGGCTGCGTCAGTACGCCGACCAGAGCATGCGGCGAGGCCGCCAGTGCGCGCAGGGTCGGCACCGCGAAAGCCGGCGTGCCGGCAAAAGCCACGCGCAGCATGCGTCATATGACGCGCGCGGCCGCGCGAGCGGCAGGCTTGGCCGCCCCGCTGGCGCGCTCGCGGCGCTCTTTTTCGAGTTTTCGTCGGATGCGCTCGCGCTTGAGCCCCGACAGGTAATCAACGAACAGCTTGCCGGCCAGGTGATCCATCTCGTGCTGCAGACATACTGCCGCGAGGCCGTCTAGCTCGCGCTCCAATGGCCGGCCGTCCGCGTCCTGCGCGCGCACCCGCACGCGCGCTGCACGCTCGATCTCCTCGAATATGTTGGGTACCGACAAGCAGCCTTCTTCCGAGACCTCGACGCCATCGCGTGTCACAATCTCAGGGTTGATATAGACCTCGGGCTGGTTCTTCTCGCTGCTGACATCCATGACGAGCAGCTGGCGATGGACATTGACCTGCGTGGCGGCCAATCCGATGCCAGGGGCGGTATACATGGTTTGCAGCATGTCCGCGATCAGCTGCTTGAGCGCTGCATCGAACTGCTGCACCGGCTGGGCGCGGGTGCGCAGCCGGGGGTCGGGGAATTCTAGTATGGGCAGCAAGGCCATGGATGCTCTCTATATATCGGTTCTTAAATGTGGGGAAATATGCCAAGATTTCAAAGACCAGAGGGCAAATGAGCCACGACGTGATCCAGTGCACAAAGTTGGCAATTAACCGTGTGCGTTTACTCGCTCTTAAGTTTATAACAGCTGTACGAGAAGGCCCTATCCGATCCCAAGAGGCAGCAGGGATGTATTTGAATCAAGTTTTCGGGGTCAAACAGGCCGTGCTGGCCTGTAGCACCCTCACGGCACTGCTGGCCTTCGGCGGCTGTACGATGTTTCACCGTGGCGAGCATGAAGCCGCCGCGCCGCAGCCGCCGGTCAGTCAGGCCGAAACCACGGCCGCGCCTGAACCTGAAACGATCACTGAAGCCCTGGGCGAGGGGCCTGATGAGGCCGGGACCATCACCGTGCTCAGCGACGCGGGGTCCGCCCTCAAAACCAGCGCTCCCAAGGACTACGTGGTGCGGCGCGGTGATACGCTCTGGGGCATCGCCAATACGTTTCTGCGCGACCCCTGGCTGTGGCCCGAGATCTGGTACATCAACCCGGACATTCGCAACCCGCATCGGATCTACCCGGGCGATAGCGTGCATCTGGCACTGCGCGGCGATGGGCGCACGGCGCTGGAGGTCGTTCGCGGCGGCGGCGGCGTTACTCGCCTCGAGCCGATGCTGCGCAGCGTGCCGCTTGGGGGACCGATTGCGACCATCCCCTATGCGGCGATCGCCGCGTTTCTGTCACGCCCCGGCGTGCTGACCGGCGATGAGGTCAAGGCGGCGCCCTACATAGCGGCATTACGCGGCGATCATCAAATTGCCGGCGCCGGACATGACTTGTACGTGAAGAAGCTCGACGGCGAGACTGGCGCGCGCTACAGCGTGATGCACGTCGATGAGCCGCTGCACGACCCGCAGAGCGGACGCAAATTAGGCTACCTCGCGATCTACACCGGCACCGCGCAGCTCACGCGTCCCGGGCAAGTCGCCAGGCTCACCTTGACCGATTCGGCGCGCGAGACGCTGCAGGGCGACGTGCTGATCGCCGAGGAGATCAGCCCGACGAGCGATTTTGCTCCGCACGCCCCATCGCAGGCGGTAGACGGTCGTATCATCGCCGTGGTTGATAATGTGCTGCTCGCGGGGCAATACGAGGTTGTGGCCCTCAATCGCGGCTCCGGGGACGGCCTGGATCGCGGCTCGGTGCTCACCATAGATCAGGTCGGGGCCCGGGTCGAGGATCACTGCGCCAAAATTGATGGCGAAAGCAGCTGCTGGACCAGCCATAGTCTGAAGCTGCCGAATGAGAGCGCCGGCACCCTGCTGGTCTTCAAGACCTATGAGCGCATGAGCTATGCGCTGATCCTCGGCGACACCGTGCCGATCAATATCGGCGATCACGTACGTAACCCCTGAAGGGCGGCTCGCCGGCTTGCGCGCACCGCGCAGGCTGGCGCGGCAGCGCGCGCGCTTAAAGCGCAAGCCTTGAAATCACGCGTCCTTGTGGCATTAGTCCGGCTATGCGCCGGGCCGCATTGCTCTATGCTGCCGGCACATGGACGCGGTGGAAATGCAGCTCGCTCTTGGCCGCGCCCCCGGCCTGACTGCACAGCAGCTGCGCACCGCGCTGGCCGCGATCGAGGGCGCACAAGCGAGTTCGGCCGGATTACAAGCCTTGTTCGGACAGTGCAGGAGCAGCCTTGAATCGCTTGGACTGGCCGCCGCGGCCGGCGCGGCATTGCAGGCACCGGACGCGGCGCGCATCGCTGCCGACCGTCGCTGGGTCGAGAGCGAGCAGGTCAGCCTGATTGATGCGGCCGGCCCGCTGTATCCGCCGCTGCTAGCGCAGGCCGCCGCCGCACCGGCTCTGCTGTATGTGAAGGGCAATACCGCCTGCCTGAGTTCGCCGCAACTAGCGATGGTGGGCAGTCGCAACCCCACGCAACCGGGCGAGCGCACTGCGCGCGCGTTCGCGCGCTTTCTGTCAGCGGCCGGACTGACGATCACCAGCGGCCTGGCGGCCGGCATCGACGCCGCCAGCCATGAGGGTGCGCTCGAGAGTGGCGGTGCGACCATCGCGGTACTCGGCACCGGCATCGATGCCATCTATCCGCGGCAGCATCGAGCTCTCGCTGCACGCATCGCCGCCCAAGGCGCGCTGGTGAGCGAGTACCCACCCGGTTCGCCGCCGCTCAGGGCCAATTTCCCACGCCGCAACCGCATTATCAGCGGCCTGTGTCTGGGCACATTAGTGGTCGAGGCGGCGCGCCACAGCGGCTCGCTGATCACGGCGCGATTGGCCGGCGAGCAGGGCCGGGAAGTCTTTGCCGTCCCCGGTTCCATACATAATCCGCTGGTCCGCGGCTGCCATGCACTGATCAGGAACGGCGCCAAGCTCGTCGAAAGTGCCGATGACATCCTCAGCGAGCTTAAATTTAATATTCAAAAACAAAACCTTAGGTGCTTCACGGGGAGTCGCGTTACAAGCGCCACCGCAGCCGCAAGGTTGGACAAGGACTATAAAATCCTGTTAGATGCCCTTGGGTTTGAGCCAGCCAGCCCCGATGCGTTGGTGGAACGAACCGGCTTTCCAAGCCAATCCGTCGCCTCCATGTTGCTGTTTCTGGAGCTCGAGGACGTCGTTGGATTGCATTCGGGCGGCCGCTACGTGCGCTTGTAGGCGCCGCCCGGCCTACATGGCGACAGCGTCGACCATCGTTATATTGAGTGAGCATGGACAACAGCGTTTTCGACATTCTTATCTACGTATTCGACCGCTATATGCTCGAAGAGCTACCGGCTAGCGCTGAGCGGGAAACCCTCGCGCGCGATCTGGAGAGCGCCGGTTTCGCCGAAGCCAATGTGGAGCGGGCGCTCGACTGGCTGGCCGATCTGGCGGCGGAGCGTGAGCGCCCGAACCTGCGCGGCGACGGCAGCTTCCGCGTGTTTGCGCCGCAAGAACTCACCCGGCTCGACCCCCAATGCCGCGGCCTGCTGGTCTCACTCGAAGCCGCCGGAATACTCTCGCCCAGTCAGCGTGAAATCGTGATCGATCGGCTGCTGGCACTCGACACCGATGAATTCGACCTCGAACAGGTCAAGTGGGTGGTGCTTATGGTCTTATCTAGCCAACCCGGCCAGGAACTCGCATATGCGAGGATGGAAGATCTGGTATTTGATGTTCCGCATCACGACCCGCATTGAGCCTAAGCTCTAGGCTCTAGGCAACATCCCGCGGCTTGTCCGCGGTTTTTCGTTTTTGGCTCCTTCGTACGGTAGTGGCATGGCTGACAATCTGGTTATCGTCGAATCTCCGGCCAAAGCCCGGACCATCAAGAAATACCTGGGCAAGGATTTCGAGGTGCTGGCTTCCTACGGCCACGTGCGCGATCTGGTGCCGAAGGAAGGCGCGGTCGACCCCGACGACGGCTTTGCCATGCAATATCAGCTGGTCGAGCGCAATGAGCGCCACGTCGATGCCATCGCCAAGGCGCTGAGAAAGGCCAAGTCGCTGCATCTGGCGACCGACCCCGATCGCGAGGGCGAGGCGATCGCCTGGCACCTCTATGAAATTCTCAAGCAGCGCGGCGAGCTCAAACACAAGAACGTGCATCGCGTGGTGTTTCACGAGATCACGCGCAATGCCGTTCGCGAAGCGGTTGCCTCGCCGCGTGACCTGTCGCTCGATCTGGTAAACGCGCAGCAGGCGCGCCGGGCGCTAGACTATCTGGTCGGTTTCAATCTGTCGCCGCTGTTGTGGAAGAAGGTGCGGCGCGGACTTTCCGCCGGCCGCGTGCAAAGTCCAGCGCTGCGCATGATCTGCGAGCGCGAAGCTGAAATCGCCGCCTTCGAGCCGCGCGAGTACTGGAGCATCGACGCCGTCGGCGAGCACTCGGCGCAAGCCTTTCCGCTGAAGTTGATTGAATTCCGCGGCGTAAAGGTCGAACAGTTCAGCTTCACCAATGAGGCCGTGGCGCGCGACGCCGAGCAGAGCCTCAAGGCGGCCGCCGCACCGAGCAGTTCGCTGACGGTGCTGCAGGTCGATCGCAAGCAGCGTCGCCGAAATCCGGCGCCGCCGTTCACGACCTCGACGCTGCAGCAGGAAGCCTCGCGCAAGCTCGGCTTCTCGGCGCAGCGCACCATGCGCGTGGCGCAGCAGCTGTATGAGGGCGTCGACACCGGCGAGGGCAATGTGGGCCTGATCACCTACATGCGCACCGACTCGGTGTCGCTCGCGGCCGAGGCCGTAAAGGAGATCCGCGAGGTCATCGCGCGGCTCTATGGCGCGGAAGCGGTGGCCGAGGAGGTGCGCGTATATAAGACCAAATCCAAGAATGCGCAGGAAGCCCACGAGGCCATCCGCCCGACTTCGGCCGCTATCATTCCCGCCGACATCGAGCGCCACCTCGAGGCCGACCAGTTCAAGCTCTATGCCTTGATCTGGAAACGCGCCGTCGCCTGCCAGATGGCGCAGGCGCTGTTCGACACGGTGGCGGTCGACATCCTGGCGGGCGCCGATGGGCCGCAGCGGCATGTGCTGCGCGCCAATGGCTCGACACTCGTCAAACCGGGATACATCGCCGTCTACCAGGAAGGCCGCGACGATGCGACCGACGATGAAAGCGACCAGGTGCTGCCCCCGATGCAGGTCGGCGATGCGGTCAAGCTGCTCAGCGTGCAGCCACAGCAGCATTTCACCGAGCCGCCACCGCGTTTCACCGAGGCCTCGCTGGTCAAGGCGCTCGAAGAATATGGCATCGGGCGGCCTTCGACCTACGCGTCGATCATTTCCACGCTGCGTGATCGCGAATACGTGGAAATAGATAATCGCCGCTTCACGGCGACCGACATCGGCAAGATCGTCAACCGCTTCCTGACCGAGCACTTCCACCGCTATGTCGAATATGGCTTTACGGCCGCCATGGAAGACGAGCTCGACGCCGTGGCGCGCGGCGAGGAAGCCTGGACCACGCCGCTGTCGAAGTTCTGGAAGCCCTTCATCCACCAGGTCGACACCATCGAGAAAACCGTCACACGTGAACAGGTCGCGCAGGCTCGCGAGCTCGGCCGTGACGAGGCCAGCGGCAAGCCCATGACCGTGCGCATGGGCCGCTTCGGCCCGTTCGTGCAGATCGGCACCAAAGACGATGCGGAGAAGCCCCGCTTCGCCGGTCTTCGCCCCGGGCAGAAGATGGACACGATCACGCTCGAGCAGGCGCTCGCGCTATTCATTTTGCCGCGCCCGCTCGGCGCTACGGCCGAAGGCGAGCCCATCCTCGCCAACGTCGGCCGTTTCGGCCCGTACATCAAGTACGGCAGCAAATACGTTTCGATCAAGGGTGATGACCCGTACACGGTCACGCTTGAGCGGGCGCTCGACTGTATCCGCGCCAAGCAGATCGCGGATGCCAACCGCATAATTCATGACTTCGGCGTCGACGGCATCCAAGTGCTCAACGGCCGTTACGGGCCGTACATAAGCAATGGCGAGAAGAACGCGCGCATTCCCAAGGACCGCGACCCCAAGACGCTGACGCTCGAAGACAGCCGCGCGCTGCTGGCGGCGGCCCCGGCGCGCTCGACGCGAGGCCGCGGCCGCTTCGCCCCGAAGAAAGCCGCTAACAGGCCCGAGACGGCCCCTGATGCGAAGCCCGCGCACCGCCGCCGGCGCGGCGTGGCGCCGCCGAAGGCCGCAAAAAAGAAGCCGGCGAATGCCAGACCACCGTTGCGGCCGATCGCGAAAGCCGCGGCCAAGTCTGCCGCCAAGGCCTCGACGAAGTCGGCGCTAAAGTCGTCGGCAAAGACGGCCGGCCGCGCAGCGGGGCGGTCCCCCTCGACCAAGAAGGCCGCGGGTGCCGCTTAAGGTCGCCTGTCCGCCGCCGGCTCCGCCCAGCGCCGACAGGCGCGCTGTGTAGCCGCCTGAAGGTTAGCGCAGGATGCGACGTTGATCGCTTGGCCGCGCACATGAAGTATCGTCACAGCTTCCATGCCGGAAACTTCGCCGACGTGCACAAGCACGTCGCGTTGCTGGCGCTGTTGCGTGCCATGCAGCGCAAGGACAAGGGCTTGCTGTATCTGGATACTCACGCCGGTGCCGGCCGCTACGATCTGGCGGGGCCGGAGACACACCGTGGCGCCGAAGCCAGACATGGCATCACGGCGTTGATGACGGCCGCGGCCGTCGCCGAGTCCGAGGAGATTAGGGTCTACCGCGACGCGGTCGCGGCATTGCGCACTGAGTTCGGCGACGCCCACGTCTATCCCGGCTCGCCGTGGCTCGCCGCGCACACGCTGCGAGCGCAGGACCGCGGCATCTGTTGGGAAATTCTGCCGGCCGAATGTCGTGCGCTCGAGCGCGCGCTTGGCGGCTTTCGGCGCATGCGCGTCGAATGCGCCGACGGCAATGAGCAATTGCGCGCGGTGCTGCCGTCACGCGAGCGACGTTGTCTGCTGCTGATCGATCCGCCCTATGAAAACCCATCGGCCGAGCTGGATAAGGCGACGCAAACCATCGTCACCAGTCTGCAACGGCTCCCAAACTGCGTGGTCATGCTGTGGTATCCGATCAAGGACGAGCGCGCGCTCACGCCCTGGCTCGCGCGTGTCGAGCGGGCGCTGTCGGCCGCTACCTTGAGCCTCGAGCTGTGGATCTACCCGCGCGATTCTCGCGTGGGTCTCAACGGCTCCGGACTGCTGGTGGTCAATCCTCCATATCGGTTCGAGCAACGCGCCGCGCTGTGGCAGCAGGAGTTGCATGCTTTGCTCGATAAAGCGCAGCACGGCGGCAGCACGGCGCACTGGCTGATACGCGATTCCGACATCGATCATGCCAGCGCCTGACCGCTACGCGGTGATTGGTCATCCGATCGCGCACAGTCGCTCGCCGCAGATCCATGCCCTGTTCGCGCAGCAGACCCACCAAAACATGATCTACAGCGCCCTCGACGTGGCGCCGGAAGACCTGGCGCCGCGAGTGCGGGAATTTTTTGCCACGGGAGGGCGCGGTCTCAACGTCACGGTGCCGCACAAGGAAGCGGTGATCGCGTTGAGCGGGAGCTTGAGCGCCCGCGCACGAACCGCAGGCGCGGCAAATACGATCTTGCAGGACGCAGCGGGGCGCCTGATCGCGGACAATACCGACGGCGCCGGCCTCGTGCGTGACCTGACGCACAATCTGCGCATCGCCGTGGGCGCGCGGCGCGTGCTGCTGCTCGGCGCGGGCGGCGCGGCGCGCGGGGTACTCGCACCATTGCTCGAGCTCAAGCCGCGCGTACTCGTCATTGCCAACCGCAGCGTCGACCGCGCGCTCGCGCTCGCGAACGCCTTCGCGTCGCTGGGCCCGGTTCGCGGCGCCGGCTTCGCGCAGCTCGATGGCCCGTCTTTCGACCTGATCGTCAATGCGACCGCGGCCAGCCTGCAGGCGGAAGTCCCGCCGCTGCCGCCGAGTGTGCTCGGCGCTACGACGATCTGCTACGATTTGGTCTATGCCACCAGCGGCACCCGCTTCATGCAATGGGCGCGCGAACACGGCGCGGCGCAGGCTCACATGGGACTTGGAATGCTGGTCGAACAGGCCGCCGAATCCTTTTATCTCTGGCGCGGCGTGCGGCCGGACACGGCACCGGTATTGTCGGCGCTCGGTGCGCAGCTCCCGCACTGAAGCGCAATGCTCGCGCGCGGCGGCGCGCCCATGAAATTCGTTGCGGCGTTATTGCTGTGCCTCGGCGCCATTCCGGCCGGCACCGATGCGATGGCGGACACTCGGCGGATCGGCGCCACCGCTGGGAACTCGGCCGACGCGGCGTTGATGGCGCTCGCCGATGATTACTTCGATAGCTTTTATTTTCCGGCCAATCCCAGCTCCGCCACGGCTGATGGAATCCACCGCTATGACGACCGGCTCGAAGACTTCAGCCGCGCTGACGTGGAAAGACGGGTCAAAGCGCTGCACGGCTATGAGCGCCGTGTCGAAACCGT
>Ga0116215_1002168_pt1 | contig 12382 bp, 10 predicted proteins | sample Sb_taG_7_FD_89698 | JGI IMG/M metagenome (GOLD analysis project Ga0116215, IMG submission 89698) | Peat soil microbial communities from Weissenstadt, Germany - Sb_50d_2_FS metaG | ecosystem: Environmental > Terrestrial > Soil > Wetlands > Peat | place: Germany: Weissenstadt | collected 2010-09-21 | reverse complement strand
GTTCAGCAACTCAAGCGGGAGTCGGGCAAGGGACTGTTCGTGGGAGGTGTGAAGCTCCCACTGGCGTTGACGGAACTGGGATTGATCGATGAGTATGAGTTCGTGGTGCATCCCAGGCTCGCGGGCCACGGGCCGACGTTGTTCGCGGGGCTATCGAAGCATGTCGACTTGAAGCTCGTGAGCCGGCTGGAGTTCGGCTCGGGGGCAGTGGCGATGCGGTACGAGCCGAGAAGGTAGCCATCGGGCTTGCTAGCCCGAGCTGGCCGCATCATGGAGCCCTTATTCGCGGCTCTTGCGCGCCCCACCGCAGCGGTTCCCTCCGCGGCGGCCCACAACAACGCCTTGGCTTGGCGCACCTCCCGAGCCGGCGCGGTGTGCGAACGAGCAAACCCCTCCAGATCAACCCGCTGCCCACCCGTCATCTCCAAAGCCCCAGCCGCAGCCACCATCCCACCCACACCATGACGGATCACCATTCAAGCGACACACCACTAGAGACATCTACGAACACTGGCATGGGATAGAGAGCTGTTCCTCCTCCATGAGCTTCGGTGGCAGGGACCGCAACACAAAGTCCGCCTACGGTCCCCGGCACGGTCCTCTGGCCCTCTGGGCGACGGAGACCGGATTGTTCAACCGGGTCGGTTAATGGGACGTTCTCCCCTGGACGGATCGCAGTGGAGAGAGCACGCTGAGTGGTAAGGCCACCGCAGTGAGGCCGACAGAAGAGTGACTCACCGATTGCGGCGAAGGAGGAGCGCGATGAGAAAGAAGTTCCTCGTCTTGGGACTACTCCTGGCAGTTACCACTTTGGGGGTGGCTGCAGTCTCGGCCGCGGCATACGCCGATTCGACCTGTTACACGGGATGCACGACGCCGATCACAGGCAACTCGACGACTCCCGTAACTGTGGCGCCAACGCCGGCAACCAGTCTTCCCATCGTGCCCAAGACGGCGACGACCTCGGGTGGCCTGGCCCTCACCGGCGCGGACATCGGAGGCGTGGCGACCATCGGTGCCGGCGCCCTGGTGGTCGGCGGCCTCATGATTCGCCGCAGTCGTCGGCACCGGGCCGCGGCCTAGTCGGCACGCCACCGCAACCCATAGACCGGAAGCACCTCAGAGCCATGTCCGTCGGACAGAGCTACCAATCCCGGGTCGACACGAGATCCGCCGAGGTCAAGGTGCAGGGCGTTGCCTTGCAGGACACCGTCCCCGCCAGCGCGGCGATGGCGGTGGTATCGCTCCTCGACGTCATTCTCCTCGCCGTCGTGGTAGCGGCCGGGGGGCTACCTTTAACGGCTTGGTGGTCGTGGGCGGCCGTGGCCGCCGCTGTCGGCGCGTTAGCGCTCACGGGCCATTATCGCCCGCGCATCACGGTGAGCGTTGCCCAAGAAGCTGGTGCGCTCGCGGCCTGCGCGTCGGTACCGTTTCTGATCCTGGCGCTTGCCAGGGTCAATGGACCTTCCACTGCCGGGCTCGTCATGGTCGCAGCGATTGTGGCGGCGTCCGTGATCGTCTCCCGGTGCGCCGAGTACTGGCTCGTACGTGTCCTAAGGATGCGGGGCTGGTTCGCCGAGCGGACCCTGATCGTGGGTGCCGGTGACGTCAGCTCCAAGCTGGCATCGACGCTCGACGAACACCCCGAATACGGCCTGCGTCCGGTGGGGTTCTTGGACGAGGTCGACAACGCCGGTCTCCCTCTGCCGCTCTTCGGACGGGTGGACGCGCTCCGCATGGTGTTGACGGTGGAACGGATCGACCGGGTCATCGTGGGTTTCGGCGTCACCCGCGAGGCGGAAATGGTCGACGTCCTCCGGGCATGCGAAAACGCCTCTGTCGAGATCCACATCCTTCCTCGATTCTTCGAGCTTGCCACCGCGATGAACAACCGAAACGTGGACGACGTGTGGGGCTTCCCACTTCTGCACCTGCGCCGGTCTCTGTTGCGCCGCAACGCTCGCGCCGTAAAGCGGGTCTTCGACGCCTCGCTGGCGGCCTTCGCACTGCTCGTCGTATCTCCCATCTATGCCGCGATCGCAGCGGTCGTGAAGCTCACAAGCCCGGGCCCGGTCCACTTCAGCCAACAGCGAGTGGGCGCTCGTGGCGCCATCGTCGATGTCCTCAAGTTTCGGTCGATGTATGCCAACCCACGTTCCGACGTCGAATGGGACCCCTTAGACCGCGTGACAAGAATCGGTCGCGTCCTGCGGGTGACGGGGTTGGACGAGCTCCCGCAGCTATGGAACATCTTGAAGGGCGACATGTCCCTCGTTGGTCCGCGCCCCGAACGCCCCTACTTCGTCGAGCAGTTCAAGGTCGAGGTCCCACGCTACGATGCCCGGCACCGGGTGCCTGTCGGACTCACGGGCCTGGCCCAGGTCCACGGACTGCGCGGCGACACGCCGATTGACGAGCGCGCCAGGCTGGACAACCAGTACATCGAGAACTGGTCTTTGTGGCACGATTTCGTGATCCTCTTCCAGACAGCCCCCGCCGTGATCCGCAACACTTTCGAGTCCTCACGCGGTGTGAAGCACGTCCATGACGCCGCCGGACCCTTCACAGCCACGAACAGTGGCGCCGAGGGCCCGACTGAGGTCCTGGCGCGTCGCCCCATGGTCGGCCGATCTCCAGGAAGCAAGGTCTATGGGCGGCCGCATGAACAATCGATGTCTGGATATGGGGGCAACGCGGCGGATAGGCGGGAGCAGGGAGCAAGGCCGGCTGGAGTTCGCGATGCCGGGCATCCGAGCCACCCGAGCTCGGATACGTCGGGCCACCTCACCCTTGCCCGGGCGCCGTCGAAGCGACCGACAGGCGACGCCGCATTACCTCATAACCCGGGGGACGTCCGAACACGACCGTACGGGATCGATCCGGCGGAGCGATGGTGCGCTGTTGGATCCGCAAGAATGCTACAGGGGGGAGCGTTCGGTCGAAGCACAGAGAGATATCCCGTTCCGACAACCTTCATCGACGGGATCGTCCCACGTCGGTTGGGCAGACTTGCGTGATGGTGGATCCGATCTGATGGTCGAAGTGGTAGATGCCCACCTCTAGAGATATTCCCGCACGCTGGTGTGAGACGGTGGGTCTCGTCTGAATCGGATGCGGAGAGCGTTACAGGTTCGAGTTGTCGACAATCTGAGCGATTTCCAGAAAATCGATCCTAGGGCTGACGCCGTAGAGGCCGGTGACTCGCTCACGCAACTCTTCGGAAAAGAACGCGTCGGCAGCATCTCTGGACTCCCAGACATAGAAGTTCGTCGCACGCTGCTGCTTCTCATCGAAGGTGAAGAATTTGAATCGCAGGCCGGGCATTCCCTCGAACATGGCTCGAGCTTTATCGGCCACATTGATGATCCGATCGCGATCGAGGTCACCGTCGAAGTCGAACGTCACATTTACACCGATCACAACCGCCCCCTTCGTTCTCGGGCGTGACCATTCCAAACCGGCAACCCCTGCTCAGCCTCGCCCTGTCAGAAGCAGGGTCTACCAGTTCTCGGGCAGCCTTGCTCAGGCATCGCTGGTGTTCGTGCGAGTTAGCTTAAGAGGCAATCACGCTCGTCTTGGAACTACTCCCGACAGTTCTCGGGTGACGTTCACCGAGGTCGAGGTCATCGATACCTGGCTGGGTCACAGCGCTGCGCTGACACGCGCCCCGTCTGGATCAGGCGGTGACGGGCTCGCCCAGCGCGTCGGGGAGGGCGGCGCGCCACGCCTCGGCGGCATCGGTCACGGCCAGGTCGAGCAGATCGGCGACGGAGATCCGGTCCCCACCCGTCGACCCGATGGTGCGCGCCGGCACCCCGGCCGCGGCGGCCAGGTCCAGCACCTCGTCGGGTCGCGTCGTCCCGAGTACGACCCGCGACGAGGACTCCGAGAACAATTCGGCCACGTCGCGCACCGCGTCGACGGTGCAGCCCACCCCCGAACGCAGCGCGCTCTCGGCCAACGCCAGTGCCAGTCCCCCGCCCGAGACGTCGTGGACGGAGGTGAGCAGGCCCTCGACGGCGACGGTGCGCTCCAACAACGCCAGCAGTCGGGCATGGGCGGCGAGGTCGAGCGCGGGGAGCATCCCGCCGCGGCGGCCGTGGCGCTCGACGGCCCAGCGCGAGCCGGCCAGCGACGGGTCGGTGTCACCGAGCAGCACCAGGGACGACCCCGGTGCGAAGCCCATCCCCGGCGGTCGGCGCACGAGGTCGTCGATCACCCCGAGGACGGCCACCACCGGTGTGGGGTCGATGTCGGTCCCCGCACTGGCGTTGTAGAGGCTGACGTTGCCGCCGATGACGGGGGTCTGCAGCGCCAAGCACGCCTCGGCCATGCCGTCGATGGACTCCGACAACTGCCACAGCACCTCGGGGTGCTCGGGGTTGCCGAAGTTGAGGCAGTTCACCAGCGCCACCGGCCGAGCCCCGGCGCAGGCGACGTTGAGCGCCGACTCGGCAACGGTCATGGCCGTGCCCCGGCGCGGGTCGACGGCGCACCAACGCGGGTTGGAGTCGGTGGAGATGGCCAGGCCGCGCCGGCTGGGCGGCAGTCCCGGCGCGGCGAGGCGCAGCACGGCGGCGTCCTCCCCGGGCCCCACGACGGTATTGAGGAAGAGCTGGTGGTCGTACTGGCGGTAGACCCACGACGCATCGGCAAGGAGGGCGAGCACATCGGCGCCGAGGCTCTTTGGGGTCACGCTCGCTGCCACCGCTCGGCCGGGATCGTCACGTCGGCGCGCCTCGAGGTCGGCGGGAGCCGAGCGGGGGCGGTCGTAGAGGGGGGCGTCGTCGGAGAGCGAGTTGGCGGGCACGTCGGCCAGCACGGTGCCGTCGGCGTCGAGGATGCGCAGGTGCCCCCCGGCTGTGACGGTGCCGATGACCGATGCCCGCACCTCCCAGCGCCGGCACACCTCCTCGACGGCATCACGATCGGCAGGCGTGACGATGGCGAGCATGCGCTCCTGGCTCTCCGACGTCATGACCTCGAAGGGCTCCATGGCCGGTTCGCGCCGGGGGACGGCATCGACGTGCACGTCCATGCCCATGCCGCCGCGCGCCGCGGTCTCCGAGGTGGCACAGGTGAGCCCGGCACCGCCGAGGTCCTGGATCCCCACCACGAGACCGCGGTCGAGCAATTCGAGACAGGCCTCGATGAGCCGCTTCTCCTCGAAGGGGTCGCCCACCTGCACGCTGGGACGCTTGGCGTCGTCGCCGGCACCCTCACCACCGAAGGCGGCCGAGGCCAGCACGCTCACGCCCCCGATCCCGTCGCGTCCCGTGGTCGATCCCAGGAGCACGGCCAGGTTGCCCTGGCCCGTCGCCGCGCTGAGCACGAGGCGCTCCTTGGGCATGACCCCCAGGCACAGCACGTTCACGAGCGGGTTGCGGGCATAGCCCGCTTCGAAGGTGAGCTCGCCCCCGATGGTGGGCACGCCCACCGAGTTGCCATAGCCCGAGATGCCGGCCACCACCCCTTCGGTCAGCCACCGGGTGCGGGCGTCGTCGAGGGTGCCGAAGAACAAGGGGTCCATGAGCGCGATGGGGCGGGCCCCCATGGTGAAGATGTCGCGCAGGATCCCGCCCACCCCGGTGGCGGCCCCCTGATAGGGCTCGACGGCAGAGGGGTGGTTGTGGCTCTCGATCCGGAGCGCCACCGCGATGCCGTCACCGGCGTCGATGACCCCGGCGTTCTCTCCCGGTCCGACCAGGACGTGGGCCCCCTCGGTCGGAAGGCGCCGCAGGTGCAGCCGTGACGACTTGTAGGAGCAGTGCTCGCTCCACATCACGGCGTACATGGCCAGCTCGAGATGGTTCGGAGGACGCCCCAGGATCTCCTCGATGCGCGCCGCCTCGTCGTCACTGAGGCCGAGCGCTCGATGCAGCTCCATCGCCGTCACCGTACCCGGCCCGGAAGTCCGACCCGGTCGTGGTGGGGTCGGCCCGGAGCACCCGGGTGGTCAATGGCGGGCGCCGCCTTTCCCAAATGGGCGGGCGCCGAATAGATTGCATCCGCGTCTCCGCCAAACCCATAATCCAAGCGATGGCAGACACCAAAACACGGCCCAGCCGCCAACCCATGTCGAGCACCCACAAGGAGGCCCTGGCCCGCGGGCGCGACGAGGGGCGGGCCGTGCGCCGCTATCTCGAGGCGCTCGAGCACAACCGGCCCAAACGGGGCCGCAAGCGCACCCCCGAATCGGTCAAGAAGCGCCTCGACGCCGTGCACGAGGAGCTGACGTCGGCCGAACCCCTGGCCCGGCTGCACCTCCTGCAGGAGCGGGCCGATCTCCAGGTCGAGCTGGACCGGGCCACGTCGACCAACGACCTGGCGACCCTCGAAAAGGCCTTCGTCGAGGTGGCCCGCGCCTACGGGGAGCGCAAGGGGATCGAGTACAGCGCGTGGCGCGCTGCCGGCGTGAGCGCGGCGGTGCTCCAGCGCGCCGACATCACCCGCACCTCCCCTAGCGCCGGCACGTCCAAGACCGCCCGGTCGGCCAAGAAGAAGTGAACAGAGCGGCTCGCGCCGCTCAGACGGGGGGCTGCGGGCCGGGCGTCGCCAGACCGGCGACGGTCAGACGGGAACCTGGGCGCGCCGGGTGGCGGCCACCACCAGCGACTCGAGCAGCCTCATGCCGTCGGTAGAAGCCGTCAAGGCGTCACAGGCGCGCTCGGGATGCGGCATGAGGCCCACCACGTTGCCCTCCTCGTTGCACACGCCGGCGATGTCGTCGAGCGATCCGTTGGGGTTGGCGGTGTAGCGCAGGACGATGCGGTCCTCGGCGCGCAGCCGTTCGAGGGTGGCGGGGTCGCAGGTGAAGTTGCCCTCGAAGTGGTTGATGGGAAGCGACAGCTGCGCCCCTAAATCGGACTCGCCCGTGAGCACGGTGCGCGTCGTGCACACCTCCACCCCGACGGTGGTACACAGGAAGCGCAGCCCCCTGTTCTTCTGGAGGGCGCCGGGGAGGAGTCCGGCCTCGGTCAGCACCTGGAAGCCGTTGCAGATCCCCACCACAGGTCCACCGTCGGCCGCGTACTTGGCCAGCGCCTCCATCACCGGCGAGAAGCGGGCCAGCGCCCCCGGGCGCAGGTAGTCGCCGTGGGCGAAGCCGCCGGGGAGGACGACGGCGTCGTAGCCGGCGAGGGAGCGCTCCCCGTGCCACACGAGGCCGGCGTCGACGCGCGAGGAACCGAAGAGCCCCAGTGCCTTCACAACGTCGTGCTCGCAGTTGCTGCCGGGGAACACGACGACGCCGATCTTGGCCGCCATCACCCTGCTCCGTTTCCAGTCGACACCGCGTTTCCAGTCGACACCGCCGACGACGTCAACGGCGCGGCCGAAGACACAGACTCGACGGGACCGATCACGGTGACGGTGGAGTCCTCGATCACCGGGTTGGCGAGCAGACGCTGCGCCATCTCCGTGCCCCGGGCGTATGCGCCGTCCTCGTCCGAAGCCTCGATCGACAGACGGAACGCCTTGCCCACGTGGACGTCGTCGACGCCCTCGAAACCGAGGGCCGGCAGCGCCCGCTCGATGGTGGCACCCTGCGGATCGGCGATCCCGGAGCGCAACCTGACCTCCACGAGCACCTCGTACTTCACGCGCCCATCACCTGCTCGCACCGTACCAGTCGGCCAGTCGGCGCCCGCTGATTCGCTCGTACGCTTCGATGTAGCGCTCGCTCGTCTCGGTCACCACTTCGGGCGACAGCGCCGGAGGCGGTGGCTTCTTGTCCCAGCCGCTCGCCTCGAGCAGGTCGCGCACGGGCTGCTTGTCGAAGGCGGGAGGGTTGGTGCCGGGCTTCCACTGGTCGGCGGGCCAGAACCGCGACGAGTCGGGGGTGAGGACCTCGTCGCACAGGGCCAGCTCGCCGTCGATGATCCCGAGCTCGAACTTGGTGTCGGCCACGATGATGCCGTTGCGCTCGGCCACCGCCGCGCCGCGCCGGTAGGCCTCGACGCACAGGTCGCGCGCCTGCTCGGCTAGCTCCTTGCCGATGAGATCGGCGGCCTCGTCGAACGAGATGTTGAGATCATGGCCCTCGGTGGCCTTGGTCGAGGGGGTGAACATGGGCTCGGGGAGCCGGCCGGCGTGCTCGATGCCGGCGGGGAGCGGCGTGCCGTGCAGCGTCTGGGTGGAGGAGTACTCCTTCCAACCCGATCCGGCCAGGTAGCCGCGCACGATGCACTCGATGGGAAGCATCTCGGCGCGGCGCACGAGCACGGCGCGTCCCGCGATCCCGTCGATGCCGGCTTCGCCGCCGAGCTCGGCGGCATCCTTGGGCAGCAGCGCGGGGTCGGCGGTGATCAGGTGGCTGGGGGCGAGGTCGGCCAACTCGGCCAGGAAATGGACCGTCATGGCCGTGAGCACCCGGCCCTTGTCGGGAATGGGCTCCTCGAGGATGACGTCGAAAGCCGACAGGCGATCGGACGCCACCATGAGCAGACGCCCCTCGCCGGCGTCGTAGAGCTCACGCACCTTGCCGCTGTGCACCATCGTCAAGCTCACTCGTCGACCTCCTCGACCGCTTGTCGGAATTTCGAGACATGTTGCAGCGCCCGCTCCAGGCTGAAGGCCCGGTCGAGGGCGGCGCCGTCCAGGGTGACCTCGGTGTCGGCCTCGAGCACGGTGCGGAAGGGCCGCTTCTCCTCCCAGGCGGCGCGGGCGTCGCGCTGGACGATCCGGTAGGCGGCGTCGCGTTCGATGCCCGACTCCACCAGGGCCAGGAGCACGGGCTGGCTGAAGACGAGCCCGAAGGACCCTTCGACCACGTTGGCCCGCATGCGGTCGGTGTGGACCACGAGGTTCTGAACCAGCCCCGCCCCCCGTCGCAGGACGTAATAGGTGAGCAGGCTGGCGTCGGGGAGGATGACGCGCTCCACCGAGCTGTGGGAGATGTCGCGCTCGTGCCACAGCGCCACGTCCTCGAGCCCGGCCCCGAGGTAGCCCCGCAGCACGCGAGCCAGACCGCTGAGCCGTTCGGACAGGATCGGGTTGCGCTTGTGGGGCATGGCCGAGCTGCCCTTCTGCCCCGCGCCGAACGCTTCTTCGACCTCACCCACCTCGGTCCGGGCCAGATGGCGGATCTCGGTGCCGATCATCTCGATGGTGGCGCCGACCGACGCGCACGCCCACAGGAGCTCGGCGTGGCGGTCGCGGGCGATCACCTGGGTGGCGGGCACGGGGGTGAGCCCGAGGGCGGCGCACACGTGGGCCTCGACCCGGGGGTCGATGTTCGAGTACGTCCCCACCGCCCCCGACAGCTTGCCCACCGCGATCGTGTCGCGCGCGGCGCGCAGGCGCGCCCGGTCGCGGTCGGCCTGCAGGCACCACAACGCCAGCTTGGCCCCGAAGGTGGTGGGCTCGGCATGCATACCGTGGGTCCGACCCGGCATGGGGGCATCGATGAACTCGATGGCACGGGCCTTGAGCACCGACACGAAGGCGTCGGACGCGTCGAGGAGCAGGTCGGCGGCGCGGGTCAGCGTGGCGCACAGCGCGGTGTCGACGACGTCGGACGAGGTGAGCCCGTAGTGCACCCACGACCGGTCGGGCGGACCGATGGCGTCCTGGACGACGTCGACGAAGGCGGCCACGTCGTGGTCGGTGACGCGCTCGCGGTCGTTGACCGCGGCGACCAGCTCCGGTGTCACCTTGGGGGCCCGGGCTCGCACCGTAGCGGCCGCGTCGCGGGGGATCACACCCACCTCGGACCATCCCTCGACCGCCAACAGCTCGACCTCGAGCCACATCTCGAGACGCGCCTCGTCGGTGAACAGCGCCGCCATCTCGGGTAACGAGTAACGGGGGATCACGCCGCACCTGCCGATCCGGCGGCCGCGCCGGCCGTGACCGCCGCGGCGGCGTCGGCGGCGATGTCGGTCCGGTACTGCATCCCCTCCCAGCCGATGCGCCCCACCGCCGCGTAGGCGCGGGCCCGCGCCTCGGCAATGGTGGGGCCCACCGCGCTCACGCCGAGCACGCGCCCGCCCGCGGTCACGAACTGGTGTTCGTCGTCGAGGGCGGTGCCGGCGTGGAAGACGGTGACCCCCTCCATGGCGGCGGCGTCCTCGAGCCCGTCGATGCGGTCGCCGGTGCGGGGCGGGCCGGGGTAGTGCTCCGAGGCCAGCACCACGCACACCGACGCGTCGGTGGAGAAGCGCGGCTCGGTGCGCAGCCGGCCCGCGGCGGCCTCGGCCAGCAGGCCGGTGAGGTCCTCGGTGAGGCGGGGCAGCACCACCTGGGTCTCGGGGTCGCCGAAGCGCACGTTGTACTCGAGGACGCGAGGGCCGTCGGCGGTGAGGATGAGCCCGGCGTAGAGCACGCCCCGGTAGTCGATGCCGCGCCGACGCAGCGCGCCCACGAGCGGCTCCACGGCCTGGTCGAGGAAGCGGTCGATGAGCCGGTCGTCGACGAGCGGCACGGGAGAGTACGCCCCCATGCCACCGGTGTTGGGCCCCTCGTCGTCGTCGTTGACGCGCTTGAAGTCCTGGGCCGGTGCCAGCACGGCGATGCGCGTCCCATCACACAGCACGAGCAGCGAACACTCGGGGCCCACCAACCCTTCTTCGACCACGATGCGGCGCCCGGCGTCACCGAAGCTCTCCCCCGACAACTTCGAGGCGATGTCGGCGTCGGCCTCCTCGAGGGAGTCGGTGACGAGCACCCCCTTGCCCGCGGCGAGGCCGTCGGTCTTCACCACCCAGGGCCCGGGCAGGTCGCGCAGGAAGGCCTGGGCGGGGCGGGCGTCGTCGAAGGCGCCGTAGCGCGCCGTGGGCACACCCGCTTCGGCCAGGACCATCTTCATGAAGGCCTTGGATCCCTCGAGCCGGGCCCCGTCGGCACCGGGCCCGAACACGAGGCGCCGGTCGGCGCGCAGCTTGTCGGCGAGCCCGAACACGAGAGGCTGCTCGGGGCCGATCACGAACAGGTCGGCGTCGATGTCCTCGGGGGCATCGGTCGTGATGGAGACGGGCCGGCCCCACCCCGCCAAGGTGAAATGCGCCGAGTCGGCCGCCTCGGGCGAGTGCGGAGCCATACCCGGATTGCCGGGGGCGACGACGACCTCGGCAGTGCGGGCCAACGACAGAGCCAGGGCGTGCTCGCGACCGCCCGACCCGATGACGCAGACCTTCATGCCGCGAACCGGACGAACTGCTCCCGACCCGGTCCTACGCCCACCAGCTTGATGGGCACGCCGATCTGGTCGGCCAGAAAGGCGACGTAGTCGCGCGCCGCGGGGGGGAGGTCGTCGAGCTCGGTGGCACCCGACAGGTCGGCGCGCCAACCCGGCAGCTCCTCGTACACGGCGTCCACCTGGTGCAGCACCGACTGGTGATACGGGGGGTAGGCGAAGCGCTCGCTCCCCGATGCGTAGGCCACGCACACCTTGACGGTGTCGAAGGTGTCGAGCACGTCCATCTTGGTGAGCGCCACCTCCGACAACGAGTTGAGGCGCACGGCTTGGCGCGCCATGACGGCGTCGAACCACCCGCAGCGCCGGCGGCGACCCGTGTTGGTGCCGAACTCGTGGCCGCGCTCGACGAGCACGTCGCCCACCTCGTCGAGGCACTCGGTCGGGAAGGGGCCCGCCCCCACCCGGGTGACGTACGCCTTGGCGATACCGATGACCTCGCCGATCATGCGCGGCCCCACGCCCGTGCCGGTGCAGGCGCCCCCCGCCACCGGGTTCGACGACGTCACGAAGGGATAGGTGCCGTGGTCGAGATCGAGAAAGGTGGCCTGGGCCCCCTCGAGCAGCACGTTGCGCCCGGCGTCGAGCGCGTCGTGCACGAGGCCGACGGTGTCACCGACCATGGGGCCGATCCTCGGCGCGTACTGCTCGAGGTACTCGTCGCAGATGGCCCCGGCGTCGAGGGGGAGCCGGTTGTACACCTTGGCCAGAATGGCGTTCTTCTCCTTCAGCACCACCTCGAGCTTCTGCCGGAAGATCTTGGCGTCGAGGAGGTCCTGGACCCGCAGCCCCACCCGGGCCGCCTTGTCGGCGTAGGCGGGGCCGATGCCCCGGCGCGTCGTGCCCAGGGCGTTCTTGCCGAGGTAGCGCTCGGTGACCCGGTCGAGCTCCTGGTGGTACGGCATGATCAGGTGGGCGTTGCCGCTGACCACCATGCGGCTGGTGTCGATCCCCTTGGCGGCCAGCGTGTCCAGCTCGGCCAGGAGCACGCCTGGGTTCACCACCACCCCGTTGCCGATGACCGGGGTGATGTGCGGGTAGAGCACGCCGCTCGGCACGAGCTGGAGGGCGAAGGACACGCCGTCGACGACCACGGTGTGCCCGGCGTTGTGGCCGCCCTGGTAGCGCACCACCATGTCCATGTCCCGGGCCAGGAGGTCGGTGAGCTTGCCCTTCCCCTCGTCGCCC
>Ga0116215_1002159_pt1 | contig 12404 bp, 7 predicted proteins | sample Sb_taG_7_FD_89698 | JGI IMG/M metagenome (GOLD analysis project Ga0116215, IMG submission 89698) | Peat soil microbial communities from Weissenstadt, Germany - Sb_50d_2_FS metaG | ecosystem: Environmental > Terrestrial > Soil > Wetlands > Peat | place: Germany: Weissenstadt | collected 2010-09-21 | reverse complement strand
TCGGCATCCGCGACAGACAAGAACATCCATGCATTCATGCTAGCAACGACAACGCCGTTCAGCTGCGCCAGTTGCAAGCAAACCCAACCTGGGACAGAGGGGGACGCGCTAACAAAATACCTTGAATGTTGATCGAGCAGTCACGGCACACTTGCAGGTGCTGTGCGAAGCTTTGACAGATTGTGACGAAAGCCGGCGATCGGTGGCTTCCTCCTATGCCGTCCGCGGGATCAAATCTTCCCTTCTCCGGCGAGTGGTGAACGAATTGGCGGATACTTTGCCGTGTGGCGGGTCCCTGGCACGGCAGGCGACGGCGTCCCTCGCCGACATCGGACAACCGGCCATCGTGGTACTCGTCTCCCGAGTGAAGGAATCCCGAGACCTAGCCGAGTGCACTGCGCTGATTGAGACGCTGGGCACAATCGGTGTAAGAATTAGCACTTCAGAACGAATCGAACTTATCTTCCATCTCGAAAACCTACGAGACACAATCCAGCAGCCGGCCATTGCCTTGGCTGTCGAGAGTGCAATGCACAGAGTGTGCTTTGAATTGGACTTACTGTTTTGCAAAACAGTAAGTTCGGGCTGACACCTGCTTCCGACAGGGGGAATAAACAACTGGCGTGGCCTTACATCGTCGCCAAGACGCCTCGTGTGAAACCCACCGATTCGGCCAGGCCGGGCAGCGGATCGTCCGGGTCCGGCTCGTACTCGAACGACACTCGGCCTGCATACTTCACTTCCACGAGCGTGCGCAAGAATCTAGGGATATCGATCACACCGCGGCCCACGGGCACGTCCTTGCTCTTCGGTGCCGCCGCCACGATGTCCTTCATGTGGAAGTCCAGCAGGCGATCGGCGTATTTCTTTGTCGAGGTAATCAGATCGGCCCCGCTGCGGACCGTATGGCCGATGTCGATGCACAGGCCGAGGCGCGGGTCGAGGTCTTTCACCCTGTCGTACACACTTGCGGGAGTGGGGAAGTGTTTGTCACCCGGGCCGTGGTTGTGGATGGCTACCGTAATGTTGTACTGCTTGACCTTTGCTTCGATCAACGGGAGCATGTCGGCAGTCGGAGCTGCGACGATCATTTCCAGCCCGGCGGCCTTGGCATAATCGAAGGCCTGAGCGACTTGTGTTTCCTGGTGCATCGTGATCACGCCGCCGCCGTAGAGGACAACCCTCGCCTGGCGCACTTTGGCAGCAACGGCAGCGATTTCTGGCGGCTTGGCGTCCAGGGGAAGATGGACCGATTTGAGGCAGAGGTACTTCAAATCGACCCGTCGCATAAGTGCCAGCGTCTGCTCCAGAGTCAGCTTCCGGGTTGTGTAAGAGGCCAGACCGAGATTGATGGCCTTGCCGCCCCTGGGCTTGTCGGCAGGGGTGTCCGCCGGCGCGGCGAGCGCTGGTCCAAAGCCCTTCCCGGTCAGGCTCACTGTGGCCGCCGCGGCCCCGGTCCATTGAAGAAATCGCCGTCTTGAGGACCGATGGTCCATCGTTGAGGTCTCCATTTGGCTCATGTTGCACTTGATCTGTTGGTTCGCCTCGGTTTGGCTCAGCCAATTTACCTAGCTTGGTCTATACCATCTTCGCCCAGGACTGTCGAACATTAGGCCCCTCATCCATGACCCGCCAGGCGGCGGCTGCGATCCAGGTTTGCCGGAGCAGGTGTGTCGCTGTCAGGGCGCCCGCTGGACGGATACGAGGTCAGTAACGGGCCCCATTAGGGCAAGCTGAAAGAAGCAATGATTTCCCAACGCTAACCAACCGGAAACCGATGCGGAGGTCGATACCTGTAGGCGAGCAGCCCATTGGCCGTTGGCTGATTGGTGAAGCGCTCGGCCTTGCCATCCCATTCCAGAAATGACCGCGTTTTCAAGGCGATGTTGCCCACGAGGGCGGCCGTGGTCGAACGGTGGCCGGTCTCCACGTCGCAAGGGCAGTTCTGACGGCTGCGCACGCACTCCAGAAAGTTGCGCGCGTGATCGGCATCGAGAATGCGCCCCGTGTCTTTCTTCGGTCCGATAACGGCACGGGCGTTCGCGCGCCAGGCCTTTTCCCGCGAACGATCCACCGGCGTGCGTGCCGGGAACTCGATGGTCGGCAGAATTTCCGGGACGACCTCGTAGCCGTCGGAGCGTAGATAGAGCGTGCCCTTGGTCCCGCGAAACTCGATCTCGCCGCCACGGACTCCGGCCGGCGCGGCCGTGGCATTAAACTGCGAAAAGGTCACGAGTGTTCCGCCCGGGTATGTCCATAGAACCTCAAGCGTATCGGGAATTTCGCGATTGTCCTCCAGGGCGAACCTGCCGCCCATGGCGGTTACGGAAAGCGGCGCATCGTGCCCCAGTGCCCATTGGATGACGTCGACATAATGGACGCCGAAATTCGTCAACTGGCCGCCTGAATAGTCGTAAAACCAGCGGAAGCGATAAAACGCTCGGTTGCGGTTATAGCGGATCTGGGGCGCCGGACCTAGCCAGGCATCCCAGTCGAAATCTTTGGGCGGGTCTTCGTCTGGAAAGTTACCGATGCCTTTGGGCCATTCGTTCTGGATGTGAAAGCAACGGACGACGCTTACTTTGCCAATCGCCCCGTTGCGCACCAGCTCCACCGCGGCGCGCACAAAACCAGACGAGCGCCGTTGCAAGCCTACCTGCACCAATCGCTGGTGTTTGTGGGCGGCTTCGACCATCGCCCGACCTTCGGCGACGCACAGCGAAAGCGGCTTTTCCACGTACACATCCTTGCCGGCCTGGCAGGCGTGCACCGTCATCAGGGCATGCCAGTGGTCCGGCGTGCAAATGACGACGGCGTCAATGTCCTTGCGATCCAGCAGCCGGCGGTATTCAGTGAACGCTTCGGGATGACTGCCGCTTTTATGGCTCGCGAAATCGCGGTACGGTCCGTATAGGTCGCACACGGCAACAACCTCGGCCCGCGGGCATTGCAAGAAGCCTTGCAGGACCTGGTCGCCGCGATTGCCCAGACCGATGAAGCCCAGCCGAACTCGCTCATTGGCACCGTGGACCCGTCCCGCGCTCCAGGCGGTGCCCGCGGCCAGGGCTGCGGTCGAGATTTGTGTGAACGCGCGGCGTGTCAATTTGGCCATGCCCTGTACCTCTTGGGATGAATCCGGACTGTAATGGCGCGATTATTGTACCGTTGAGCCGTTGTCAATTGCGATCTGACTAAGTCGTGGCTTTCTGCACCCGTCCGCTTTTTTCGAGAAGATAGGTTTGTCCTTCCCCGGCCGCTTCCAACTCGAACGCCTCTTGGTCCCAAGGTCGGACCGTCTGCTTCCCTTTTCCGCCGCCCTGCTTGAACATGCGGACCACGGCTCGGCTCCCCAAGCGCATGCCGGACCAGACGACACCGTCGTCCTGGGATCGCGGAATCTCATAAGTCAGGACTTCGCCGTTATCAAGGAAATCGCGGAAGGCGAGCATTTCATCGTAGGCCATAACTGCGTCCTCCACCTCCGGCAAGGCCATGTCTTCGTACCCTTGCATGCGCGGACTGAAAACCTGCATGGCAGCGACACCGCGCAGCCAGAGGTGACGCAGAACCTCGCGGTAACGTTCTCTCGTCAAGACGGGGAACTCGAGTTCCGGAGGTTCCGAAACCCAGCGTGCGATCCAAGGGATCGACTTCTTTTCAGGCGCCCAACGCGCACCCAGCTTGCCGGTCAGCGAAACCTGGCGCAGGAGCAAGTTGGTGTAGACCTGGTCGACGTGCTCCTGGTCGCGCTTGTCCTCCTTGCTCCTGGCCTTCCAGACCCACGATGCGGCGCCGTACGCCGTCGGGTTCCAGGCGGTGACCAGCGGAGGCATGTAAACATGGCCACGGTTGCCGCTCCAGCCGGGCTGCGCCTCCTCAGGCGTTGATGGCTGCGCCAACCAATTGGTCACCGAGCATTTCGGGTAGAACTCGAGCACGGGCGCTGCGTAGTACGCACCGAACAGTTCATAGAACTTGCGGGCCGTGTATTCCATGAATTGATCACTCGACGCCAACGTCATGCGAGGGAGGATCTCTCGGCAGCGCTTGCAGTGCAGCGCCTGTTCGTACCGGTCCGCGCCGTAGAGCGGGTCATTCTCCCAGTCCGACCAGACGGCATCGATTTGGACGCCGTGCTCCCTGAATTGCCGTAGCGTGTCGCGCAGCTTGTCCGCGAACTTGGCCCAGCCCACATGGATGGCCGGGCAGGGCCGGGTGTACCCCTTGGGCTTGTAGCCGTCATCGAACTGATGGGCCCACGCCGACGGCTCGCCGGCAAGCGTTGCGGGATAAGCCCCCGCGGATCCTTCCATGGCGATTACGGGCGAGTTGGCATGCTGGATGGCCCGTGCCACATCTATCATTTTGGCATCAAGCCGGATGTGCTGCGCCAAGCCGCGTTCCAACAGTTGCTGGTAGTACTTCGGTTCCTGCGGCTTGGTCGAGAAGCCTTCCCAGGTAATGAGCGGCCAGCGCGACCCCCGGCTGTGTCTCAGGCGGGGAATCTTTTCGAGAACTGCCTCATACCATGAGAACTTCCCGCTCCCTGCCAGTATCCGCTTGGGGTAGAGCACGCCGTTCTTCTTTTCCTCGCCGCTGCACACTCTCGGTAACAACGCAGCCGCGAGGCCCACGCCCCACATCCGACAGAAGTTCCGCCGATCCACAAGTGCCCCTGACCTGTCCTTCATCGTCGCACCCCCCGTTTTCGGACGCCGGCCCCGCGTTTTAGAAGCTTCGAGCTTTGTCCCTTGCTTCGGCGACAGAGGCGCACCCCTTCTGATCTCGAAAAGGGATCGCGCTGAAGACAAGGGCGGTTGATCATCTTATCAAGGGCTGGCATGAACACCGGTGGCTTGCAGCCTTATCGAGGTGGTGCCGAGGACATTCTTCGCACTCCTGGCCTGAGCCGGCTCTTCCCTGGCAAGGTTGCGTCAGCCTCAACTTACTGTTTTATAAAACAGTAAGTTGGCTCGCAGCCAACCAATGACGCCGGCCTCGGCCAGTTCCTTGCTCGACTTTTCGGCCGAGCCAGTCAGCACCCTGAAGTAATGACGCACTTGGCTAGCGGCATGAGTCACGCTGCCGAAGCCAGTCCGGGCCTTTTAGTCGCGTAGGCTGCGGCGGGGGCCGTGTTGCCAATACAGCGGCGAACCAGGCCATGCCGGCACTTTTCCTCCAATCGCTCGCAGGCAGCGTCGGAACGAGTAGCATAAGCATCGTTGAACGTCTCCGGCTCGGGCACCTACACGTGTTCCCAATGACGGCGCGAGGCAACATGGACCGACCCGCTTTGAAACATCTGTTGGCTTGTGTGTCCGAGGCTGGAGTACTCGGAAGGCCCTGCTTGACGCCCTGGCGCTTGACAAGCGCAACCACTCGGATTCCAATCAGGACTCGCCCGCGGAGTTCGGGTTATGACCGTGAATTGCTTGACCTTTCTGTTGTCTAGCGTCGCCAGCGTTTTGGTCGCGGGTGCAGCACTCGCGCAAGACGTTCGCCAATCGCTGAAGGAAACGGCGGGGCAACGTCGAGGTTTCTCGATCCCCAGCGCCTGGACACGACGTGGCATAGTGCTGGAGCGAGCCAGGGATGGCGTGGGTTCCAGTGTGTGTGGGGATCCATGCATCGTGTGGGATGAGGCGATCCAGGGTTGGCGGATGGTCCTCTTCTATAGTCCTCCGGGACACGGGCAGGCGGTTTGTTTGCGACGCGACGACTTGGGGCCAGGGCAATGGAAATTCGAAGGGCCGCTGCCAGTCGCGAACCCGCTAGCGGTTGGTGGATTCCACAAGCCGTTTATCGTGATGGACTCCGAACATCCCAACCAGGCGGCTAAGATCGAGGGCCGCTATTGCTTGCTCGTGGTGAGCTTCAAGGATGGTCACAAACAAGTGCAGCGCGCTTGGTCCGAAAAGCTCGCCGGACCGTGGACGTTCGAGTCGGAGGCGCTCATTCCTCCCGGCGAAGGAAACGATTTTGACGCCAAGCACACCGATGCGGTGACCGGCTACTATTTCCCCAAGCGCCAGGAGTTCCTGTATTTCTACATGGGCTATCCGGCCAAAAGGCAAGCGCGGAAGATCAGTCCGTTCGGTTCGGCGCAGGCGGTCGCGACGCAGAAGCTGGGCGACAAGCGAGCGACGAAGCGCGGCGTGGTGCTCGAACCGTGCCAGCAGGCGGGGCACTGGGCTTCGGGCTGGGTTGGCGGCCTGCAGCTTTTGCGGGGTAACGAACACCACTGGGTTGCCGTCGTGAACGCGTCCCCCACGGCGCCGGACCCGGGCAAGAAAGCGGTCTGGACTGAGGAGCCTCCGCCCAGCTTAGGTGGGTTTGCATGGTGCGATGAGGAATGGCCGGTGCGCGGGTGGCAGTTCTCCCCTACGCCGATCGAATGGGTCAAGGACATTCCAAAGGCAGCCCTTGATGCCGGCGAAGGCTACAACCTGTGGCGGCAGTTCATCCACGTGTTACCGGATGGCCGGGCCGCACTGTTCTACAATAGCGGCTACTACGGCCGCGAGCAGCTGTATTTGAAGGCGAGCTTGAAACCGTGAGGGGCATAAGCGCGATTGCCGCCAAAGTTTGACGTCATGGCCAGCTCTAGCAGGCGAAGCGTAAACTCGTCCGAAGCGTGCAGATTCAAGAAGGCGGCGCACTTTGCCGTCGAACCCAGCCGGGGCCAATCGAGTGTGATGAAGATCGCCCCAGCGTCTCTTTGGGGAAAAACGCCAAGCGCGTCGCAAGCTTGAAAAGGATGTAGGCCATGACCGCGAGTAAAAAGTGGCAGTCCGTCCCAGGTTTCCTGTGCGCGCTGGTATTTCTCCTTGGCGAGATGCCGGCCTGTTCGGCGGAGCAGCCCGACCCGATCAAACTGGTCGGCCAACCCGTTGACATCTCCCCCAGTGCCTACCTGTACCGCTGCGACCGTCCTGCAGATCAGAACCCTGCGGAAAGCTGGATTGGCCTTCTGCAATACGCCAACCTTCCTTACGACAAACCCCTCAACGTCAATGACCCCCAGATCAAGAAGGTGCTCTGCGAGCTGCTGTGGGAAGAAGTGCGGCCGGTGCGTCAAGTTGAACTGTCGTGGCAACCGGGTGCCAAAAATCAACCGTCGCCAGAGCAGGTGGTGCTCCGTTACTTCGACGCTACCGACAGCACGGCTCACACCTGGTGGAATCCCCGGACCATCAAGGAGGTCGGCAAGCCCGAGATTTCAGCCGATGGCCATACGTACCTCTACACAATTCCTGCGGACACGTGGGGGGTGGTGGCAGTGGTTTCGGGCGAAAAGGATACGGCGGGCTTGACCGTTCCGTCCATCCGGGCATTCGTCCCGGATGTGTGGAAGAAAATGGAATTGGAGATTGAATGGGGCTTCGATGACGCTACGGCCGATCTCGAATACGGCGGCCACATCGAGGCGTATGACGGCATCATCGCAGACATTCGCCCTTTGGCCGGCGATGAAGGCACAGCCATGGCAGGTCCCAATGCCTGGCGGTCTGTCCGCAAGGGTGATGGAAGCCGGGGTTTGCGCATGGGCGTGCTTTACATGGGGACTTCGCGTTGGCGGCGGGTTTGGCCCTATCACGCCCAGCCCGAGGATGTTGCAAGGACGATCCTGACAGTCTGGACCAAGTCGGGAAGTTTCTCCTTCCTGGCGTCTGACCTGGAGCTAGGGCCGATTCTTGCCCCCGAATACGGCTTTTTTGTCCGGGCCACCACCCGCCTTCAGCCTGCCATCAGCTCGTCACTCCCGGTGCCGCCTGTGCAGGCCCTGGACGAGAAGATGGAATCGATACCCGGCGTCCCTAAGGTTCGCGGATGGGCCAGCAAAGGCATCCCCTGGTTCGGTGTTAATCCAACGAATGGGCCAGGGTTGGCCGGCAACCTGACCGTGCCCGCCAGGAGCGTGTTGATGCACCCAGGGCCCGACCGCGACGTGATGGTCGCCTGGCAAAGTCCGATCAAGGGGCGAGTGAATGTCAAAGGCCGCGTCGCCATGGGCGATTCGAAGGGTGGCAACGGCATCGAGTGGGCCGTTGTTCTGGATCGCCAGAAGGTCCGAAGAGTCCTTGCTCGCGGCGCAATCAAACAGGGCGGCTCCCAGGCTTTTCCAACGGATCAGGATGCTACGCGAATGGCGGAAGTTCAGGTCGAACCGGGCGACTACCTGGGGCTACTCGTGGGGGCCAAGGGTGGGGACCACATTTGCGATACCACCGTTGTCGGACTGGTCATCGCTGAAATCGGGGCCCAAGAACGCGTTTGGGATTTGACAAGAGACGTCCTGGACAACATCCATGCAGGCAATCCCCATGCGGATGGTCGGGGCAACGCCGGCGTCTGGCGATTCTACGCCACGGCGGCGTCTTCGATCTGGCAGCCGGCTCCGGCCGCCTCCGAACCTCCCTTCGACATGAGCTCGACCGCCAAGTCGGCAAAGGAGTTCCTCAAGGAACGAGCAGCCCTCGGTCTCAAGACCATCCGGGAGCGGGTTCGCGAGCATCCCGAGCAAACCTGGGAAGCTGCTGTCCGAGCGTTGCACCCGACCGAGCCGCTGCCTGCTCTCCCTAAACCTCCGTTCGAACCACCGATGCAGATCGATGTCCCCGACGAACACTTGACCGCTCAGTGGAAACTCGGGGCCTGGCACATTCTGAGGAGGACTCTCAAGGACTCGAACGGAAAATGGCATTTCAACGATTACCCGTTCGGCATTCTCGCATCGGAAACCTACATGATCCTGCGCGCCCTCGACCTTCAGGGCATGCACAAGGAAGCTGCTGATGGACTGGACCAATGGCTCAGCCTGCCGACGCAGCCCCGAATCGTTCCGGGACGTGGTGGTCATCATGGGTGGGCTTTGCCCGACCGGCCCCTGGGACACTTCGCCGACGGCCAGGGCTGTCTTACCCATGCCGAGGGGAGCGAAGGTGTTGGCGGGCACATGGATGGCGTCCACGGCATGGGCCCCGGCGCGATCATGTTTACGCTGATCGAACACTTCCGCCTCACGGGCGATCTGGACTGGCTCAAGGCCAACGCCCCGCGCATGAAGGCCAACGCTGAGTGGATCTTGCGCCAGCGAGAGTTGCTGGCCGCCAACATCCCCAACGGCGAGCGCCTGTGGTCGAAAGGTCTGCAGCCGGCCCACGTCGTGACTCCCGACAGCGAACGCATGCACATGCAGTTTTACGAGTCCGAGGCCTACTACTGGCTTGGCGTCAAACGCCTGGCGGAATTGCTCGCGCTCATAAGTCCAGAAGATGGGGCCAGGATGGCCGTGGCGGCGGAGGCCTACCGCCGGGATCTACTCGCGGCCATCGACCGCTCCATCACACGGACACCGGTTGTGGCGGTGCGGGACGGAACCTACCGGTCGTTTATTCCCTTCTCTCCGTATGTCCGCGGATTCGCGGCAGGCGCCTGGGGCTGGCGCCGCTGTCAGGGGCACGTCGGGGCAATCTATTGGGACACCGTACAATCCGCGGATCCTTTGATCAGCCCCAGCGGCCTTCTCAGCCCTCGCGACTGCCGCGTCCAGGGCCACCTTGACGTCCTGGAGGATCGGCTCCTCCTGGAGAACACCAAGGTTTATGCGCGGACAGCCAGTTACGATCCCCAGAAGCACTGGTTTTCTCACGCGAGCTGGCAGTATCAGTGCGGCCTGGAGCGTCACGCCAACATCCACCTGGCAGGAGACGACGTGCCGAATTGCATTCGTTCGGTATTCAATCAATACGCGGTGGACATCATGCCGGGGGAGTACACTTTTCGCGAGCACACCACCGGCGGACCGCCTGACAAGATTTACGAGGAGTCGTGCTTCCTCGAGCGGTTCCGGCACATGCTCGTCATGGAAGATGGCGAGGACCTATGGTTGGCGCGGGCGACCCCACGGGCTTGGCTGGAGCAAGGTAAGAGGATCGCCGTGAAGAATGCCTCGACTCATTTCGGGGAAATCGGGTATCAGGTCCTTTCCGACGTCAATCATGGGAAGATTACAGCCACGATCGATTTGCCGTCGCGTAACCCGGCGAAAGAAGTTTGGTTGCGTCTGCGTCATCCTAAATCCGCACCGATCAAGAGTGTAACGGTCAACGGCAAGGACTGGAAAGACTTCGATTCAGGCAAAGAAGTTGTGAAGTTGCACGATCTGAAGGACAGCGTGAATCTTATTATCAATTACTAGGCGCGTTTCAGCTACCAGGAACGATTGGTTTGCACCTGATCGTTTGCTGACATCAACTCAGCTTACCCAACAAGTATTGGAATCCAATCCCGTGGCTCGCACTCCATCAAGCATGAACCTATCCGAAGCGGCGCAAGCCCCAACAGGCTCGCACGAGGAGTCACATCTCAATCGATATGCTTTTCGCATCGCGATTGCGGCAGCAATCGGAGGATTCCTATTTGGTTACGACATCTCGATCATTTCCGGGGCATTGATTTTTCTCAAGTCTGAGTTTGCGCTGGATCAACACCAGGAAGGATTTGCCGTCAGTAGCGCGGCGTTAGGTTGCATCATTGGACCTCTGGTCGCCGCGGCGCTCAGCGACAAGATCGGACGACGCGGCACACTCGCAGTGTCGGCGCTTCTGCTTTTTCTCGCATCGCTGGGGACGGCGATTCCTAAAGACATGATTACCTTCAACGCGTTTCGGATTCTCGGAGGCATTGGCGTGGGGTTGGCGTCGATTGTCACTCCGATGTACATTGCCGAGATGGCTCCAGCGCGGCTTCGCGGGCGGTTGGTTTCCGTAAATCAACTTGCCATTGTCATTGGCTTGTTTTCCGCGATCGTGGTTTCCTATGCGTTATCCTTTCGGGGAGACTGGCGGTGGATGTTCGGGTCTGAATGCTTGCCTGCGCTGGCCTGGCTAGGACTGTTGTTCGCCTTGCCAGAAAGTCCGCGTTGGCTCATGGAAAAAGGTCGTGAAGCCGAGGCTCTCGCGTTGCTGATCAAGAGCGAAGGGCCTGTGAAGTCCCACGTGGCTTTGGCCGAGATCAAGGATTCGATGCGTGAGGAAGTTGGAAACTGGTCCGAGTTGTTCCAACCGGGAACCCGAACTGCTTTGCTCGTGGCAGTGATGCTTGCCATTTTTCAGCAGGCGACAGGCGTCAGCATCTTGCTCGTGTATGCGCCTACGATTTTCAAGAGCGCCGGGTTCGACCTTCCCTCCGACGCCATCGCGCAGGCGATTCCGCTTGGCGTCTGGAATATCATCTGCACGGCGCTTGCCTTCTGGCTGGTCGATCGCTGGGGACGCCGCCCGCTGTTGCTAGCGGGAACCGCGGCCATGGCCGTGGGCTTGGTCGTTATGGGCCTTTGCTTCCATTATCAAGTTACGGGATATGCCGTCGTCGTGATGATGTTTCTGTGCGTGGGAGCCTATGTGAGCAGCTTGGCTCCCTTGGCATGGCTGATCATGTCGGAGATCTTCCCGACACGGGTGCGCGGGCGGGCCATGTCGATCGCTGGAATATGCCTGTGGATCGCGTTTTTTGTGGGAAGCCAAGTATTTCCGCTTTTGTCTCATTCATTCGAACGAGAATTTGGCTCTCCAGCCGGAGTGTTCTGGTTATTTTCGGGCGTGTGCCTGCTAGCGCTCGGTTTTTGCTGGCGGCTGGTTCCGGAAACAAAAGGCAGGACGCTGGAAGAGATCGCTGGGGCCTGGAAATGAACAGCTTCGAGCCACTTGAGTAAGTCCTATGCTATTAAAACATCGCACAGCACTCATCGTGGGAGGTGGTGCCGGGTTGGGAAGGGCGATTGCAACCGCGTATGCCAAGGAAGGAGCGACGCTGGCGGTTGCCGATCTCAACAAAGGTGCCGCGGATGAAACACTTGCTCTGGCGGGCAAGCGTGTCGATGGCCTGGCGTTGGCGCTCAACGTTGCGCATCCCGAAGAGATCCGTGCTGGAATACGTGATGTTGTGCAACACTTCGGTCGACTCGACATCCTGGTAAATTGTGCCGCGATCTGTCTCGTGGATCCGCTTCTGGAGGTCACTCCCGATCGTTGGGATCAGGTGTTCGACGTCAATGCCCGCGGCGCATTCTATTGCATGACCATGGCCGCCGAAGCGATGCTGCCGCGCAAATTCGGCCGAATCATCACGATCTCGACGCCTGCCTCTCGTCTTGGGACACCATTATTTGCCACCTATGCCGCCAGCAAAGCTGCAGTGGATAGTTTCACAAGGTCGTGTGCTTTGGCATGGGCGTCCGAAGGGATTACCGTCAATTGCATCGCACCGGGACGCATGACCGGCGGCATGATCGACGGGCTTGATCGCGAGCTTGCACGAATCACGGGCGAAGACCCAGCGGCCATCGTCACTAAGCGGACACAGAGCCTGCCGATGCAGCGCCGGGTTGAGCCTGCCGAGGT
>Ga0116215_1002158_pt1 | contig 12410 bp, 9 predicted proteins | sample Sb_taG_7_FD_89698 | JGI IMG/M metagenome (GOLD analysis project Ga0116215, IMG submission 89698) | Peat soil microbial communities from Weissenstadt, Germany - Sb_50d_2_FS metaG | ecosystem: Environmental > Terrestrial > Soil > Wetlands > Peat | place: Germany: Weissenstadt | collected 2010-09-21 | reverse complement strand
TGGGGTGGTCCCCGCACCGTACGTCCTTGATGTCAGTGTCGTCGTGGCCGTGGCTCGCGGGGATACCGAGATCATGACGTTCATCCAGCGGCTTGATGGCACGGGCCAGCCCATGGTTATCCCGGTGCTGGCGATCACGGCGGCGTCTCTCGATGTCCGCAGCGACGAGGCCGACGAGCTCCTGGACGGCCTTGAGCTGCTCGGCAACGCCGAGATCGCGCCGTTGAAGGACGCCGAGCAGGCTGCCAGGCTGGCCGCCGTCATCGCCGGGACCGGGCTTGACCCTTGGGATGCACACGTGGCCGCTGTCGCCGACGCGGCCATCTGCCCGATCCTCACCCTGGATGCCGCGAAGTGGCGGCAGTACGCCGAACGCCTGGACGAGCCGCTGCACATCATCGAGATCGCCGACCCGGACGAGGCGCCGGAAGACAGAGCCGGGGACTGAGAGTTCGATCGCCTGCCGGGCCGGCCTTTTACTGTGACGATTGCCCCGGCCCGCCTGACCAGTGGACTGCGCCACTGACCAGGGATGCTTTGCGGCGGGCGACCGCGTGGGCCGTACCGATTGGGTCCGACCGCGTGGCCTTACACGAGGCGTGCACCGGCCCCGTGCGGGGCCTCGATCGCTTGCCGGCGGCTCGGGCTCGTCAGCTGGGCAGGCCCACCTGGCCGAACCCATCCAACAGGGTGGACTTGATCGGCAGAAAAATACATAGACAGGGCAGAGTCGCTGGCCCGTGACCTGCTGCCGGCGAACCAGGTCGCCGACGTCATTTCCGCCGATAACGCTGGTTCGTGACCGGGACCAAACTGGGTGTCGCTTACTCTGCCCCGGAGTCCTATCCGGGGTACAAGAACTCGACCAAGATGCTGATCCGCTTCATCTTCTGAGCGTCCGCGGCGATCAGCTACTGGGGTAGCCGAGTTCCTCCGGTGGCGGCCAGCCGCCCGGCAGTTCCGCCAGCCGCCGCAGGTAATCCGCACGGTCGAACGGCCGCTTCTCGGCCAGGGCGTTCCAGACGGCCTCGGTCACCGGACCCATGATCAGGTGCATCACGTTGTGCCAGTCGTAACCGAGCCCGGCGAGCCGCTGGACCGTCCGCCAGGTCGCCCGCAGGGTGAGTGACATGCTCCAGCGGCCTGTGGTCAGCTATGCCAACGGCAGGGACATCGTGATCACCTTCGGCCAGGAGGAGGCCCCGGCCCTGGCTTTATGCGCCGCCTGGCCGGGCTTTCCCCGCGAACGCTGATCCCCGGGACTGGGCCGGTGACAGACCGCCTGCGGGTGCGTGAGATCGACGATGACGAGGGACGGCGGCTGGTGCGGATCATCCGCCGGGCAGCGGGTCTGGGACAGCGCGCCATCTGATCTGTAATCGCTGGGATTAGCGGTGCCGAAGGCATTCGGCGGGGGAGTAGTTGCCGGACAGAATTCCTGAGCATGGGTTGCGGAAATGCCAGGTGGTAGCGGGCTGACAACTAAATTGCTTTCGTTTAGCCTGGCTATCATGACGTGGCGCTCCGAGGAGGAAATGGCCATGGAAAAACGTAACGCACCCATCCCCGGGGGCCGGACGGATGCGCCCAGGATTGTGGACCTGCGCAAGGTCCCGCTGGCTCGGCTCGGCGACGACGCCGACGCCAGGGACCTGGTGAAACTGGCGACGGCGGGTGTGCACGCGCCGTCGCTGGTCGTCGTTGCGGGCTTCCAAGCCGCCGTATCCTGAGCCGAGCTGTGCCGGCCGTCGAAACGGAGGCTGCCCCCGTCACCGTCTCGCAGTATGTGCTGAAAGTGCACAGCCGCTGCGACCTAGCCTGCGATCACTGCTACGTCTACGAGCACGCCGACCAGAGTTGGCGCACCAAGCCGCGGACCATCTCCCCGCCGACGGCGGAGTTGACGGCGCGGAGGATAGCCGAACACGCCGCCACCCACGATCTGCCGCAGGTGCATGTCGTCCTGCACGGCGGCGAGCCGCTGCTGCTGGGCCGCGAAGCCATGCGCGGCGTGCTGGCCACCCTGGCCGCGCGGATCAGCCCGGTGACCCGGCTCAGCATCCGGATCCACACCAACGGGGTCCAGTTGGACGAGCAGTGGTGCGAGCTGTTCGACGAGTACGCGGTCATGGTAGGGGTGTCTCTGGACGGCGACCGAGCCGCCAACGACCGGCACCGCAGGTTCGCCGACGGCCGCAGTAGCCACGCCCAGGTGCTGCGAGCGCTCGAGCTGCTGCGTCGGCCGGAGTTCCGGCACCTCTACGCCGGCATCTTGTGCACCATCGATCTGGCCAACGATCCGGTCGCCACCTATCGCGCCCTCATCGCGGAGCGGCCACCTCGGCTAGATCTGCTGCTGCCACACGCTACCTGGGACAATCCGCCGCCCCGCCCGGACAGGCTACCTCATCCCTACGCGGACTGGCTGCTCGCAATCTACCGGTGCTGGGCCGGTGACGGCCGTCCCGTGCCCATCCGACTGTTCGACTCGGTGCTGTCCGCCGCTCGCGGCGGGCCGAGCTGGACCGAGGCGATCGGCCTGGATCCCGTGGACGTGCTCGTCATCGACACCGACGGCAGTTGGGAGCAGGCGGATTCACTGAAGACCGCCTTCGACGGCGCGCCGCAGACCGGCATGCGGGTGCGGACGCATTCGGCGGACGACGTGGCGCGACATCCTGGTGTCGCTGCCCGGCGAGGCGGGCTGGAGAGGCTGTGCACCACCTGCCAGGCCTGCCCGGTGGTCCGGGTCTGCGGCGGTGGCATGTACGCCCACAGGTACGGCACCGGGACCGGGTTTGAGAATCCCTCGGCATACTGCGCGGACCTATTCGAGCTGATCAGCCAGCTGATCGCGGACCCCCATGAGGTGGCTGTAGTCCGCGACCAACCGGTGATGAGAGTAGTCGGCGAAGAGCCAGGCGGACCGCGGCCGGTACACAAGCTTCCGGACGGCGGCTTCGACGCGCTGGCCGGCGGCCCCGGTGATCCGGCCACGGTGACGTTGCTCGTCCAGATGAGGCTTTCCCTCACCAGGGCTCTGGTAGCGGCCGTGGCTGCGGCTGACGCATCCCGCGGACCGGGCAGGCAGCCGGATCCCGAGCTCGCGACCGCCGCGGCTGAGGGCTGGGCCGTGCTGTGCGACCTGGACCTCTCGCATCCCAGCGCGGTCGCGGATGTCTTCGCTCACCCGTACACGCACGCGTGGGCGATACGCTGCCTGAACCCGCCCTCGGGGGCGGACCCGGAGCTAGACCGTGCGCATCTCGCCGGGCTGGCCGCAGCCTCGGCCCTGCGCGCGGGAGTGGCGGTGGAGCTGCCGTTGCCGGTCCGAGACGGTTTGCTCCACCTGCCTTCGCTCGGTGCGCTGGACGTTGGCGCCGCTGCGGACCGCACCGTACCGGTTGCTGTCGCGCCCGGCCGGCTGGCTGCCCGGGACGGCTTCGCCTGGCAGACGGTCCGGCAGGTGGCCAGACCGGGGTGGCAGGTCGCGGTCGAGGACCTTGATCCCTTCCGCGACTGCCAGCAGTGGCCGGCCGCTGGCCGGCTGCCTCGGCAGTCTTGGCTCGCCTGGCACCGTGGCCTGACCGCCGCCTGGGGCCGGCTGGTCAGCGGCGTTCCCGCCTATGCCCGGGTACTGGCCGCGGGCCTGCGCGCCGTCGTTCCGCTGCGTCCGATCCGCGTAGGGATGCGCAGCGCGACGTCGCGGCACGCGTTCGGCGCGATAGCGCTCACGTTCCCGGCTGATCCCGGCGGTTTCGAGGAGATGCTCGTCCACGAGTTCCAGCACGCCAAGCTCTTCGGGCTGTGCGATTTCTATGAACTGGTCGACGAGGCCGATACCCACCGGCTCCGGGTCCCGTGGCGGGAGGATCCGCGTCCTGTCGAGGGGGTTCTGCACGGCACGTACGCGCACTTGGCCCTGGCCCAGCTGAGCCGGTCCCGTGGAGCGGCGGGGAGGTCGGCCTGGCTGCGCTACCGGACCTGGGTATGCGATGCGTGCGAGGCGCTGTACGAAACGAAGGCGCTGACCCGGGACGGCGAGCGCTTCGTTGCGGGCATACTGGCCGCCGCGCAGGACGGCGCGGCGCACGAGAATGCGGGAGAATAGTAGTGTCAAGATGGCAAATGTCCAGATATACCACATATATGACACTGGGAGGGTACCGGAGTAAACGTCAGAAAGCGATACCTTTGACGCCGGTGCCGGGCGCGTCCATTATCGGACGTAAACCACAGGGCATTGGCGGGAGCGGCCCAAGGCGATGTCGTGACAGAATGGATTCAATCCGATCAGGTGCCGCAGGCACGCGAGTTCCGCCTGCCTGCCGTCGGCGTGCCGGGAGGTGTGCGCGGCGGGCCCGGCGAGGTCCGTCCGCGGGCGCCGCTGTTCTTTCTCAGCTATGCCCATGCCATGCGCCGCGACGAGCCGAACCAGCGCGTCGTGAAGTTCTTTGAGGACTTGTCGGAAGACGTCGCCGAGCTGGTCGGGAGGCCTGCCGGTTCGGACCCGGGATTCATCGACCGGTCGATGATGGGCGGCGCCCGCTGGCCGAGTGAGCTGCTAGAAGCGATAGGCACCTGCAAGGTCTTTGTTGCCCTGCTGTCAGATCCCTATGTAACCAGCCCTTGGTGCGGCAAGGAGTGGTACGCCTTCTCGCGACGGCAGGTGGCCAGCACCACCTGGGCTGCCTCCGGCCACGAGACTGGCATTATTCCGGTGCTGTGGACCCCGGTCCCTGACTACCGGCTGCCGCGGGTGGTGGGTGACGTTCAGCGTTTCTCGCCGCACGGGTTGCCCGACGTGAACATTCCCGCGCGGTACGCGGCCGAGGGAGTCTACGGGCTTATGCTCATGGCCCAGCAGGAGATGCACTATCGAGGCGTAGTCTGGCGGCTGGCGCAGAGCATTGCCGAGTTCCACTTCGGGCACGAGGTCACCCCTCTCGTCCTGGGCCAGGACGATCTGCACGATATCTTCCGGGAGAACCCTTCATGAGCGGAGTCGCCAGCACACGGGACGCTGTCGCGCTGCGCGCCAGTTACTTCTATGTCAGCTACGCCCATTCGCCGCCGCTGGCGGGTACCCCGGAGGTCACGCACGACCAATGGGTCCGGAGGTTCTTCCGCGACCTGACCGAATCGGTACGTCAGCTGGGGCCGCGGCGGCCAGGCATTGTCCCTGGCTTTTTCGACCAGGAGATCCCGCTAGGTTCCGACTGGCGGGCATCGCTCGCGCACGCTCTCAGCAACACCGAGGTTTTCGTCCCTCTCTATTCACCCGGCTACTTCGCCCGGTCCTGGCCCGGCCGGGAATGGGCGTACTTCGAGCGCCGGCTGATCGAGGCCGGAGTCGAGAACCCCATCGAGCGGTTCACGCCGGTGCTGTGGATTCCGCTCCAGCCCGGCCACCACCCGATCGGTTCCGACCAGGCACTGGCGCTCGGTGCCGGTGAGAGCGCATACGCGGAGAACGGGTTGCGCGCGCTGCTTCGGCTGGCGCCTTATCGCGACTCGTACTTGCGGGTGGTCGAGCGGCTAGCCGGGCAGATCCTCGACCTGGCCGAGAATGCGCCGGTCGCCCCGTCCGCGGTACGGGATATCGATGAGGTGCCGAGCCCGTTCGGGCCCCCCGCCGCCCCGGTATTCGCCGTCGCGGTGGCCGCCCCGGCCCGCGCCGCCATGCCTGCGGGTGGTGATCCGGCCGCCTACGGTACGAGCAGGAGCGCGTGGCGGCCGTTTCCCGCCGTCCAGGAGCTGTCCCTCGCGGAGTACGCCGCTACCCTCGCGGAGCAACTCGACTTCGCTGTTCTCGTGGCGGACCTGGACCTGGCCGAGGGGGAGCTGGAAACCAACCCGGGAGTCATCTTGATTGACCCATGGTTCGCCGCGGACGAGGCCGGACTGGAGTTGCTGCGCCGGGCTGTGCTCAAGCGGCCGTGGATCCTGCCGGTGCTCGTGCGCGGTCCCGGCGACTCGCTGCGCCAGGAAGAACTCGCGCAGCGAGTCAGGACTATCCTCGATGAGTCCCAGCCAGCACACACCGACACGGTCCGTAAGGCGGTCGCCGGTGTCGACTCACTGGAGCAGTTCGTTGCCCTCATGCCGTTCCTGATCGCCGAGGCCGAGCGGCAGTACCTGCGCCGGGGACCCATCATGCGCTCGACCGCACCGCCGGGCTCCCGGCCCCGGCTGCACCGCGGCGACTGGACGAGCCCGCCCTCAGAGCAGGAGGAGCCCGATGACTGATATGTCGGCCCATGTGTCACTGCAGCCACGTAACGGCCGCGTGGTCACGTTCTACTCATTCAAGGGCGGCACCGGCAGGACGATGGCGCTCGCCAACGTGGCCTGGATTCTCGCCGCGAACGGGCGCCGCGTGCTTGTCGCCGACTGGGACCTTGAGTCGCCCGGCCTTGACCGGTTCTTCCAGCCGTTCCTCGGCGAGCACGAGGTGCGGGACGGGCCAGGGATCATCGATCTCATCCGCCACTACGAACGGATGGCGCAGAAAACCGATCCGGCCAACCGGGCAGAAATTATCAGCGAGCTCTCCCTGGTCCAGCCCTACGCCTTCTCGCTGGACTGGGAGTTCCCAGACGGCGGAGGCATCGATTTCCTCTCGCCGGGCAAGCTGAACCGCGACTACGTGGCCGCCCTGTCCGGGCTGGAATGGGATAACTTCTACGAATCGCTGAACGGTGGCGAATATCTGGACGCCCTGCGCGCAGATATGAAGCGCAACTATGATTACATCCTCGTCGACAGCCGCACCGGGCTCAGCGACATCGCCGACATCTGCACGCTGCACCTCCCCGACGTGCTGGTCGACTGCTTCACACTGAGTACCCAGGGCATCGAGGGCGCCGCGCGGATAGCTCGCGACATCACGCAGCGCCACAAGGACCGCGGCATCCGCCTGCTACCGGTGCCGATGCGCGTCGACCAGGCCGAGAAGGAAAAGGTGGACGCGGGCCGTCTCGTCGCGATGCGGCGCTTCCCAGGCCTCCCCGAGGGTATGACCGAGATGCAGCGGCGGGAGTACTGGGCCTCTATCGAGGTTCCTTACCAGGCCTTTTACGCCTACGAGGAGACGCTCGCGGTCTTCGGCGACCTACCGGGCAAGCCGCTGTCCCTGCTCGCGTCGTTCGAGCGCCTCACCGCGCAGATCACCCAGGGCGCCATCACCAGCCTGCCGCCCATGGACGAGCAACTCCGCAAGCGCACCATGCTGAAGTTCACCCGCAGCGCACCGCTGGCCGGCGAGCAGATCGTGATCGAGTCCCTGGCCGAGGATCAGGCGTGGGCCGAATGGATCGGGGCCGTCCTGCAGGATGTCGGCGTCGACGTTCGCCAGCAGAGCCTTGGCGAGCAGGACGCGGCGCCGACGGTCACAGAGTCCGACAGCATGCGTTTCTCCCGGACGCTTATTGTGGTGTCGACCGCCTATGTGGCACGACGCCGCAGGTTGCCGCTGTCGGCGGTTCGGCCCGACCTGGCCGTCTACGTGACGCCCTCGTCGTCGCTGGCTGAGTTCTCTTCGGCTGGGGCGACATTCCTGGTCGGCGTACCGGAGAGCGAAGCCATCGAGCGGCTGCGCAGGCTGCTCGGCTTTACCGGCAGGCCAGCCACCGACATCGGGACCGGCGGCGCACCCGCCAGGGTCCGCTATCCCGGCAACGATCCGCAGATCTTCGAGGTGCCCGCCCGTAACGAGAAGTTCACTGGCCGGGAGGCCGACCTGGCCGGGCTCAGGGGACAGCTCCGCGAATACGGGACCGGCGCCATCGCTCTGGTCGCCCTGCAGGGTCTCGGCGGCATTGGCAAGACCCAGGTGGCACTGGAATACGTGCACAGGTTCAAGACCGACTATGACCTGATCTGGTGGCTGACCTGCGACCAGCCCGCGCTGGTCGACGCGTCGCTCACCGACCTCGGCGAACGGCTCCGGAATCGCTTCGGCTTGGACGTCCTGCCCTCTTCGACTGCCACGGAGACGGCCCGCCAGGTGCTGGAACTGCTCAGCGCTGGCGGGCCACGATGGCTGCTCGTGTTCGACAACGCCGACGAGATCGAGCCGATCTTGCCGTTGCTGCCGAAGGCCGGCGGCCAGGTCCTGGTCACGTCCAGGAATAGGGCCTGGGCCGAGCACGGCGCCCATCCGATTCAGATCGACCTCTTTACCCCGGAGGAGAGCGTGGCGCACCTGCGCCAGCGCGTCTCCACGATAGCCAGGGACGACGCCATACGAATCGCCGCGGCCGTCGGCAACCTGCCGTTCGCGGTGGCGGCGGCTGGCGCCTGGCTCGCGGCGACCAGCTACACGGTCTCCGATTACCTGGAGGAGCTGGAGCGCCAGCCACACCGTACCCTCTCGGTCGCCACCGTCGCCGACCATCCGGGTCCCGTCTCGCAGGTGTGGGATGTGTCACTCAACCGGTTGCGGGATCACTCCCCGGCGGCGGCGCGGTTGTTCGAGCTGTGCTCGGTGATGGCGTCGGCTATCTCGCTCAACCTGGTCTATAGCCCCGAGATGGCCACCGTGCTGGAGCCCTTCGATCCCGCGCTGTCGGAGCGGATGGTCATCGGCCGCGTTGTCCAGGAGATCAACCGGCTGGCCCTGATCAGGCTCGACCCGAGTGCCGGCCAGATAGTCGTGCATGAGCTCCTCCAGGACGTGGTCCGGGACCGCATGTCTCCGGAAGAGCTGGCCGCCGCGCGGCGTGACGTGCACGACGTTCTCGTCGCGGCACGTCCCCGCCGGGACGTCGACGATCCTGAGACCTGGCCGCGCTACCGGACAATCTGGCCGCACCTGCCCACGTCGGGGGCGATGACCTCCAGCGACGAGGCGGCCCGGCAACTCTACATCGACCGCGTGCGGTATCTCTGGCTCCGCGGCGACCTGGAACGCGGGGACGAGCTAGCGGTCCAGGTGGATGACTGTTGGACGGCGATGGCGGAGGCCGCGGCGACGCCGGCGGTCGCGGAAACCCTGCAACGGCAGTTGCTCCAGCTGCGCTATAACCGCGCGACTATCCTTCGCGACCTGGGCCGCTTCGCCGAAGCGCGGGACCTGAATGAGGCGGTCCTCGCCGCGCAGACCCGCCTGCTCGGCGAGGAGCATCCGCATACGCTCATGACGGCGGGGTCGCTGGCCGCCGATCTTCGCGCCATCGGTCACTACCGCCAAGCGCTGGCGATGGACGAGAAGACGTACCCGGCCTGGACCGCGTCGTACGGGGAAGATCATCCGCGGACGCTGCTCGCCGCCAACAACCTCAGCGTTTCCTTGCAGCTTACCGGGGCATTCGCGGCCGCCATGCGGGTGAACGCGGACACCTACGAGCGGCGCCGGGCGACGCTGGGGCCGAAGCATCTGTGGACACTGGGCTCGGCCCGCCGCATTGCCCGCGACCTGCTGGAGGCAGGACATTACAGGGAGGCCGAGGCCCAGATCGAGGAAGTGCGGCGGACATCCGTGGAAGTCCTCGGCGCCGACTCCAGGGAGGCGCTGGAGGCACAGGTGCTCTATGGCATCGCACTGCGCAGCACTGGGCAGCCCGATAAGGCCGAAGAACCCTTCCAAGCTGCGCTTGGGGTGCTTACCAGGAGGTTCGGCGGATCGAGCAGTGAGGCGCTGGCCTGCCGCCTGAGCCACGCGACGAACTTGCTGTCGCTCGACCGGTTTGCCGAGGCGGCGGCGGACATCCGGCAGGTACTCGCCGCGTACGAACGGCGCCTCGGGCCGGACCATCCGCACACGCTCGCCTGCCGGGTCAACCTCGCCGCGGCGCTGCGTTTCACCGGACAGTACGATGAGGCGCTGGCAGTGATCCGGCAGGCCGTCGACGGGTATACCGCCGTGCTGGGCGAGGAGCACCCTTATACGCTGGCCGCGAGGACCTCTGCAGGTGTCCTGCTGGCCGACAGCGGTGACCTGGACGAGGCGGAGATGCTCGACGCTAGCACCGCCGAAGCCCTGGAGCGCGTGCTGGGCGCTGAACACCCGGACACGCTACGCTGCCGCGCGAACCTCACGCTCACCCGCAGCCAGCGTGGTGACCGAACCGCCGCCGCAGAGCGCGCAGGGATTATCGACGAGCTGATGGTGAAGCTCGGCGACGGTCACCCAACGGTCCTGACGCTACGCGAAGAACGCCGCCTGATGCGCACCCTCGATCCGCAGCCGTTCTGAGGCGGGGACGCCCTTGATCCAGGTGAGGATGTCCGGCAGCACCTGCATGGCATCGAAGTGGGCCGCGTCGCGCTTAAGCACGACCGAGACCCGGGCATCTTCCCGGCCGCCCCGGATGTGATCGGCGAGCCATCGAGCGTGGCTGACCGGGGAGAACACATCGTCGAGCCCATGCCAGATCAATACCGGAACCTTGATCTTCGATGGGTCGAAGCCCCAAGGCTTGCGCATCGCGAGGACGTCGTCGATCCAGCCCTGGGCACCGTGCTTGATCGCCTCGGCGTAAGCCTCGCTCAGCAGCTTCTGGATGGCTACCTCGTCGACGACCCGGCGATCCTGGCGGGTGAGCTCTGGCCACAGGTACTTCAGCAGGAACTCCGGGTCGTCGCGGATCTGCTTGGCGCGCTCGGTCAAGGCGGCGGCCACCGCCCCCGGGTCCTCCGCCCAGCCGTATTCGGCCGTGTTCGAGTTGGTCATCCCGTCGTACCAGTCCAGGTTCGCGGCATCCGGCGGCGCGACGCCGACCAGCGCGGCGACGGTTTCCACCCGGCCGTCGAGCAAGGCGGCGCAGGCTAGGGCGTGCGGTGCGCCGCCAGAGCGGCCAACCACACTGAACGTACCGAGTTCGAGCGCGTCAGCGATCGTGCATACGTCCGCGGCCGCGTCGGCGACACTGCGGTCCGGGTGCGGATCGGAGCCGCCATAGCCGGGCCGGTCATAGCAGATGAGCTTGATGCCGAGCCGGTACAGCACACCGGCCCGCGGCCGCGGGCCGCGGCGGCTGCCCGGCGTGCCGTGCAGCAAGAAGACCGCGATTCCGTCCGGTGCCCCCACGCAGTCCACGGCAAGGTGGCGTCCGCCGGGAGCCGGAATCACCTCCGTCACTAAAACCTCCCCGGATTAGCGTGGTCTTCCTGCATCGATGCCAGCCATCCTAGAGTGTCGGCACTCCTGGTTTCTTGCGCGTCACCCGAATCGTGATAGGCGCCTGCTTCTATTGAGGATAATGCGGCATCGGCATGCTGCCTAGGTTGCTTGCCGGGAATTCTGGCCTGCCGTTTAACCAGGTACTAGGCGGGAGATCGCATGATCCCATTCCCTTATTACGGATGTGTCGCCTGATGTCAGCTATGCTGCAAGCCAGCGGCGGAGCGCCAGGGGCTGAAGTGGGGACATAGAAATGCTGCGGAGTTCGGCGCGGCCAACGGCCGTCCAGAGGTCTGAGGCATAGGAGGAGCTGATCTCCGCGACGCTGGCTGGGTGGGACGAGACCGTCGTGACGCCGGAAGCCGCGCCAGAGGGTGCCTTGTGCGCAGCACATGTGAGTGATTGCCGTTACGAACTATCCGGACATCCAACGTTAATAGGAACGCTTCGAAACAGCGCTTCCCGAAATGATGGTAATGGGCCCGGCATAAGCCGTCACATCACAGCGCAGGCCCAACTATGCACATGCCAGAATGTGCACGATGGCTCGGTCAGTATAAAAGATCACAATTTCCCGATTAGGTCGGCCCGGCCATGGTTCAGCTCGTACGACGCGCGGGAAGATCAGTTATCCCGTCACCCGGCATGCCTCAGCGCGTCCCGGTTCTCCGCTTCACCCCTAGCCGGGGCAGTGCAGGTGCTGGAGCTTGCTGGGGTTGAGCGGTGGATGGCGCCACACGGCCTCGGCGGTGCGGCCGGGGAGGGAGCAGTGCCTCACCACCATCAGGCTGTGCATCTCGACGCCAGGATGCTCGTCCACCGCGTCCAGGAAGTTGAGGATCGCGGCCGGATCGACCTGCTGATCCACTGGCGTACTGCGCGGCAGGGAACTCGACATGACGCGAGCCTAGAACACGAGCCAGACCACGAACTCCGACGGCCGGACTCCCCTGGCGTCCTTGCCGCCGAGGCCCGCCTGCTGGCGCCGGGACATACGGTCGTGCCGACGATCACCACTCGCCCCCGCCGGAATGGCGCTTAATGAGCTGCCTGGCCAGCGAGTCCAGGATGACCTCGGTGGCACCCTCGTAAATTCGCATGGGCCGCGCCTCGCGGTACAGGCGCTCGATCACGCTGCCCCGGACCAGGCCGAAGCGGCCCATCACCTGGACAGCGCGATCGACGACCTGACCGCTGACCTCGGTCGCGCCGACCTTGGCCATCGACGACAGGCACAGATTCGCCAGTGGGTCGCGGGCGGCCGCCGCGGCGGCCCGGTAGGTCA
>Ga0116215_1002157_pt1 | contig 12410 bp, 10 predicted proteins | sample Sb_taG_7_FD_89698 | JGI IMG/M metagenome (GOLD analysis project Ga0116215, IMG submission 89698) | Peat soil microbial communities from Weissenstadt, Germany - Sb_50d_2_FS metaG | ecosystem: Environmental > Terrestrial > Soil > Wetlands > Peat | place: Germany: Weissenstadt | collected 2010-09-21 | reverse complement strand
TCTGCCGCGCCGTCTCGGCCGCGGAATCCATCAGGGCTTCGCTCGAGAGCGCAGCGAGCGCCGACGCCCCGGGGGACGGTCCGACGACAGCGACCTCTGAGCCAGGGGCGGCGGGCATCGGAGGGGAACGGTCGTAGTATCTGCCCCGTGGTCCTCGAACTCGTGCCCGGTCAGCCTCCCGTGGCCCGCCGCCGGTTGGACTCCCATTGGCCGCGGCTGAAGTAGCTCTGGTCCTCGCCCCAGCCCTCCACCCCGTCGTCCCACTGCCAGTGGACCAGTGAGTCCCCGCCGTGACCGCGCCAGTGCCGGCTCACGGCCTCGCCGCGTACCGACAGCCGACGATCGAACTCGTCCACCGCCTCAATCTCGAACGTCAGTGGCCACCCCGTCGCGGCGTCGAAGGTCACGCGGCGCTCCCCGGCCAGGATGTGCCCGTACTCGCTGTCCCGGAGCACGAAGCCGCACGTGACGGGGTCCGACGTGGGGCCGGGCACGGCGTACGTCAGCCAGGCCTCGCCCGGCCCCGCGGCGCAGAAGGAATAGCCCACGCCGCCGAAGTTCCCCGCCTGCGAGGGCGCCTCGCCCGTGCGGTGCTTGGGGCGGCCCTGTGGTCGTGGCCCCCACGAGCGGTCGCGCACCGAGTAGCAGTCGATCGGCACCTCCTCGCCGCGCAGCAGCATGGTCCCGGTGACGTGGCCCGCCTGGTCGAAGTGCACGCCCTTGAAAAACGGAACTACGCCTGTCGGGTGGGGATTCGGCGCCATGATCGCCTCGAACTCGAGCTCCAGCTCGAGTCCGCCCGGATCCGAGTACGACACGGCGTAGCGCCGTAACGGCTCAAGCACGCGCACGTGCACCCCGTTGGGCCACTCGAAGTCGCGCATGTCACGCTCGGCACGCGGCGTGAGTTGCAGGCCCGAGTACTCGGCCCGGTAGGCCAGGTCCCACGGATAGGCCCCACCGTCGTCCCACACCCAGGCCCCGCCGTTGCACAGCCGTGCGTTGGGGCGGGCCTGGCAGTAGGTCCAGCCACCGAGCTGGCGTTCGGGGACGTTCCACGAGAACCAGTTGGTCTCGGTCTCCCACCAGCGGTCCGTCATCTCCTCGTCGTGGAAGTCGTCGTCCTCGGGGCCGAACGTCCGGTAGGTTCGCTCGGCGCGCCGGCGGTCGAGGTCGACACCGAACAGCTCGCTCGTCACGTCATCTCACCTCAGCTCGGGCCAGTGCCGGTCGGCCAGCGCCCCCATGGACGGCCGGGCCAGCTCGGTCTCGCGGGCCACCCGCCGCCACAACGCACCGAGGTACGCCTCGTCGCTCACCGAGCCCGACGCCACGGCATCCGCCGCCGCCGCCCGCCCCAGAGCGACCGACTCGGGGCGCCGGCCGAGCAGCGCCTCGAGGTCGTCGAGCTCGAGCGTCTCGTAGGACGCACCGTAGGCATCGACCTGCGCCAGGTACTTGATCAGGCGGGCGATCCCCTTGCCACGCGCCGCCGCCAGGGGGTCCGGCGTGCGGGGCACGATCACGTCGCGCAGTTGCGACAGCACGGCGTCGTACATCCAGTCGTGGTCGCTCCGGTCCCGGGCCTGCGGCTCCTCGGCCGGTGTCAGCACCAGGCCGGTCGCGGCCGCCAGCGCCTCGAGCCACAGCCGCCGGTGCAGCATCTGGTAGATGAAGCCGTTGCCGACGTCTGTGTCCGCCGACCGGGTCCCGCCGCCACCGGTTCCGGCGGCGTCCGGTCGGTGACCCATCACCTGGAGCTTGGACTCGGCCATCACCTGGTAGTAGTGCACCCGCGCCGCGTCGATGGCATTGCCGGAGAGCTCGGCGTACTCGCGCAGCCGCGTCGGGAAGTCGGTGAAGGGCTCCTGGGTCGCCCGCAACGACAGCCAGGCGATGTCGTCCATGGGGTCCCCGAGGTGCGCCAGCTCCCAGTCGACGACGGCGGTGACCCGCCCGCCCACGTACATGAAGTTGCCCGGCCCGGTGTCGCCCTGCACGAGGACGAGCGGGCCGACGTAGTCGGGGACGTTGCGGCGCAGCCAGCGCAACGAGAAGGCGAGGGCGGGGTCCGGCGTCCCGCCCCGCTCGGCCAGGACGCGGTCCCACTCATCGAGCTCGGCGTGCACGCCGTCGGCGACCGTCGTCACGGTGGGGAAAGCCGGCAGGTCGAGCGCAGCCGCGTCGAGGGAGTGCAGGGCGGCCAGCTTCGTCATGAAGTCGCGCGCGGTCGCCTCCTGCTCGGCCGGATCGGCGATACGGGAGAACCAGTTCTCGCCCGCCACCCGCTCGCAGAGCATGGCCTGGTGCACCGGGTGCACGCCGAGGACACGGGGGACGGGCACCGGCCCGCCCTGCAGGGCCAGGTACACGGTGGCCTCGCGGTGCAGCGTCCAGGGATCCCTGGTGCGGGCCGGATCGGAGCGGTCGTAGCGTAGGAAGAGGTGTTCCGTCGTGCCGTCCGGGCGCTCGAGGTCGACGAACCAGGCTTCCTTGCGCGCCCCGCCCTGCTTGCGGTCGGCCAGCGCCAGGCGGCCGCCTCCGATGTCCTCGACCCAGGACACCAGGTCGTCGGGCAGGCCGGCCGTCACACGATCCGGGTGGCGTGGTCGCCCCAGTACTGCTCACGGAGCACGCCCTTGTAGAGCTTCCCGGTGGGCAGGCGGGGCAGCTCGTCGACGAAATCCACGCTGCGCGGGCACTTGAAGTGGGCCTGGTGCTCGCGGCAGAAGGCGATCAACTCGCGCTCGAGTGCGTCGTCGCCGACCACGCCGTCGGCGGGCTGCACGACCGCCTTCACCTCCTCGCCCAGGTCGTCGTTGGGCACGCCGATGACGGCGGCATCGAGCACCTTGGGGTGGGTGACGAGAAGGTTCTCGGTCTCCTGCGGGTAGATGTTCACGCCGCCGGAGATGATCATGTGCGCCTTGCGGTCGGTGAGGAACAGGTAGCCGTCCTCGTCCAGGTAGCCGACGTCGCCGACGGTGCTCGTCTTGCCGTCGTCACGGCGCGTGCTCGCCGTCTTCTCGGGGTCGCGGTAGTACTCGAAGTCGGTCGCGCCGGCGAACCAGACCGTGCCGGACGTGCCGGTCGGGCATTCGTTCCCGTCGTCGTCGAGGATGTGGATGTCGCTCAGCACGGCCCGGCCCACGCTGCCCTTGTGGGCGAGCCAGTCGTCCGAGGTGATGAAGGTGCAGCCGTTGCCCTCGGTGGCGGCGTAGTACTCGAGCAGGATCGGGCCGAACCACTCGATCATCTGCTCCTTCACGGGCACCGGGCACGGCGCGGCGGCATGGATGACGACCTCGAGCGAGGACAGGTCGGCCGCCGCCCGCACGTCGTCCGGCAGCTTGAGCATGCGGGTGAACATCGTCGGCACGACCTGGGAGTGTGTGACCCGCTGTGAACCCACTAGGTCCAGGTAGAGCGCCGGGTCGAAGTGCTCCATGACGACCGCGGTCGACTTCATGCGCAGCGCGATGGCGACGCTCACCTGCGGGGCGGTGTGGTACAGCGGCGCCGGCGACAGGTACACCATGTCCTCGCGCAGGCTCCACAGTGCGGCGATCCCGAGGACGGCGATGCTGGTCTCCGACGGGTGGATGTCGTACATCGGGCGCAGGATCCCCTTGGGCCGCCCTGTGGTTCCCGAGGAGTACATCATGGGCGCGCCGAGCCGCTCGTCGGCCACGGGGCCGGTGGGCTGTCCTCCCAGCGCGTCCTCCCAGGACTCGAACGGGCCGCCGGGACTGCTGTCGGCGCCCACCATGAGCCAGCACTCCACCTTGGGGCACAGCACCGGCAGCTGGTAGGCGACCTCCGCCTTGGCGGCCGAGGTGACGACGACCCGGGACTCGGAGTCGTTGACGATGTAAGCCACCTCCTCGGGGGAGAGGTAGGAGTTGACCGGCGTGAAATAGAGCCCGGTACGCTCCGCCCCCGCTTCGGCGAGGAGCATGGCGGGGTCGTTCTCCATGAAGATCGCCACGTGGTCCTTCCGGCGCAGGCCCGTCTCACGCAGGACGTGGGCCACCTGGTTCGCCCCGGCCTCGTACTCCGCGAAGGTCAAGGTCCGCCCCGAGGGCGCCATGATGATCGCCGGCTGGTCCGGATGCTCTGCTGCGTGCTCGGCTGCGTACACCGCTGTCCCCTTTGGCTCCCCTGACGCCGCTCACGTCGTCCCCAGGCACGAGTACAGCACGTCCACCAGGCAGGCGCCCATGAGGGGGAGCGCCTGGTTCTCCAAGTGGTTGCGCACGAAGCCGCAGGCGACGCGGGCGACCGGGTCCGCGAAGCCGATCTGGCCGCCGGCACCCATGTGCCCGAAGGCGCCGTCGTTGGGACCGTGCATCGGTGGGATGCCGGGCACGAGTGCGGGGGGCTCGAGCGAGTAGCCCACCGCCCAGCGGGTGGGCACGGCCATGACGGCGTCACGCCCGCACACCTGCTCGACCCGGAAGCGCTCCACCGACGCCCGTGACACCAGCTCCTCGCCGGCGGCCAGGGACGCGTACACGCGGGCCAGCGCCCGCGCCGTCGCCGTGGCGCCCAACGCGCCGATCTCGGCCTGCAGGACCGCCGGGGTGTTCATGAAGTCGGCGAAGCGGGGCCGGCCGTCTTCGTCGGCGAAGAGGCTCCCGTGCGCGCCGGCCAGGACCGACCGCCCCGACCACGACTCGGGGTCGATGGCCCGCAGTGCGCTCTCCTTCCCCGGCTTCACCGGGAACTCCAGCACCGTGGCCACCGACCCGAGCGCGGTCGCCGGGGTCCCGACGGAGATGGCGCCGGCGACGCCGAGCGGCCGCGCCACCTCGGCGTCGAAGAACGCCCCGAGGCTCGACCCGCTGACCCGCCGCACCAGCTCGCCGACCAGCCACCCGAACGTCACGCCGTGATAGCCGTGGCGTGTCCCCGGCTCCCAGGCCGGCGCCCCCGCCGCGACACCCGCGGCGATGGCCACGGTGTCGTCCCACCCCCGGCCGTCCCACGAGAGCAGCTCGTCGGACCCGGGGAGCCCGATGGCCCCCGACTGGTGGCTGAGCAGCTGGCGCACGGTGGTCGACGACTTGCCCAGGCACCCGAACTCGGGCCAGTACCGGACGACCGGCGCATCGAGGTCGAGCTCGCCCCGGTCCTCGAGCAGGTGCGCGCACAGCGTCGTCATGCCCTTGGTCGACGACATGATGACGGCCCGGGTGTCCTGCGCCCACGCTCGACCACCCGGTCCGGCGGGCCCGGTCCACAGGTCCACCACGCACTCCCCATCGACGTACACGCAGAAGGCGCCGCCGCCGTCGCCCAGGTCGGCCCGCCGCTCCCGCTCGCCCACCGTGACGGACGCGCCTTCGCCGAGCACCCGGGCGACGGGCTCGAAGCCCGGCGCCACGTACCCCGACACCGACACGTCGAGGGAGCTCACAGGGCGCGCAGATCCGTCTCGACGTCGGGCCACCACTCCTTGCGCCACCACGAGACGTTGATGCGATCGACCAGCCCCCCGTACCGGCGCCCGACCTCTGCGGCCAGATCGCCCGGAAGGCAGACGATGGTCAGCGTGTCGAGCACCTCGTCGTCGACGAGGCGGGCCATGTCCTCCCACCGCCCCTCCTTCGAGCAGGCGTAGAGCTCGCTCTGCAGCTCACCCCAGCCGTGCAGGTCGAGAACGGGCCGGTAGGCCGGGGTGGAGGCGTAGTAGCCGACCTGGCGCCGCATGGCGTCCCGGGCCTTCGCCATGTTCGACGCGTCCTCCACGACGGAGATGAAGCCGGGGCACGTGACCTCGAATGCGTGACGTGAACGGCCAGACTTCGCCAGGCCGCGGTCGAGCGCTGGCACGATCACCTCGCGCAGGTAGCGCACCGAGCAGATGCCGTGGGTGATGACCCCGTCGGCGACCTCGCCCGCCACCTCGTTCATCAGCGGGCCCACCGCGGCGAGGAAGACCCGGGGCGGCCCGAACGCGTGCGGCGCCGGAGCGAAGACCGGCGTCATGAGGGTGTGGGTGTAGAACTCGCCCTCGAAGCGCGGGGGCCCGCCCTCGTTCCACGAGGCCCAGATCGTCCGCAGGGCGAGCACGAACTCCCGCATCCGAGCGGCCGGGTGCGACCACGTCGAGCTGAAGCGCTTCTCGATATGCCGCCGCACCTGCGAGCCCATCCCCAGCACGACCCGACCCCCCGAGTACTCCTGCAGCTGGTTGGTCGTGTACGCCAGGCTCATCGGGTTGCGGGCGAAGGCGATGGCCACGCCTGTCCCGAGCAGCACCGACGTCGAGTGCTCGGCCGCCAGCGTGAGCGACAGGAAGGGGTCGTTCGTCGTCTCGGCGGCCCACAGGCAGTCGAGCCCTGCCGCCTCGGCCGCCGTCACCCGGTCGGCCACCCTTGGCAGGTCAGCGCCGAGACCGCTGTCGATCTTCACCGGGCCCCCCGCCCCGACGTCTTGATCCGCCGTCGCACCGGCGCCGGGGTGGGGGCCGGTCCCTTCACCGCCGGCGCGTCCACCGACAACCACAGCGGGATCCCGACCTGGACGAAGCGCCCGGCGGCGGGATGCCGGTAGTGGCGCAGGAGCTCACGCGCCACGACCTGCGGGTCGTCGGGAACCGCAGTGGGGTGCACGCTCAGCGCGGCGGGGACGCCCTCGGCCCGCAGCAGCGCCAGCACCTCCTCCGCCGTCAGCGACCCGACCGCCTCCGCCACGCCCTCCACCGTCAGCGGACCGGACATGTCGAGCGCACGCCCCAGCGCCGCCAGCCGAGCGTCCGTCACACAGCACACCGTCACCCACCCGTCCTTGGCTCGATACAGATGTCGTCCCACCGAGGGGCCCCCGTCGCCGACGAGGTCGGGCACCGAGCCGTGCGCCGCCAGCAGCGCCACCTCCTCGGACTGGAACAGGGTGGCGGTCAGCGCCAACGAGGCGTCGACCGTCGTCACAGCAGCGCCCCGGGACCGCCCCAGCAGAGCGAGCACGATCCCGGCCGCCAGCAACAGCCCGGTCCCGTAGTCGTTGGCCGTGAAGTTGACCGGCACCGGCCGCGACCCGCCGCCCTGGGTCATCTCCATGCCGGTCGCCGCCTGGATCACGTAGTCGAAGGAAGGCCGCGCCGCGAGCGGGCCCGCCACCCCGAAGCCCTTCGCCCGCGCGTACACGAGCGACGGGTTCACGGCGCGCAGCTCCGCCTCGCCGAGCCCGAGGCGCTCCCAGGCGCCCGCCATCGCGTTCTCGACGACGACGTCGGAGGCCGCCACGAGGTCGAGCAGCCGGGCCCGGTCCACCGGTGTCTTGAGGTCGAGGACCAGCCCGCGCTTGGACCGGTTCCCGTCCACGTAGATGTTGGGCAGCACCGGCATGAGCTGGAACCCGCCCTCGCCGCCGGGCGGCTCCACCTTCACGACGTCGGCCCCGAGCTCGGCCAGCAGGCGCGCCGCCAGGGGACCGGCCCAGAAGCTCGAGAGGTCGACGATGCGGTGGCCGCCGAGCGCGCCCTGCTCCCCGCCGTGCCGGCTGCCGGGTCGCCGCTCGCCGGACCCGGACCCGATCCGCACCGGCGGTCCCACCAACGGCACCCGCCCCAGCGCGGGATCGTCGGTCTCGACCACCAGCTCCTCGACGGAGGCCTGCTCGTGGGCGAGCCACTCGGCCAGGGTGTTGCACTTGGCGACCGCGGCCGGCTGCTCGAGCAGCGCGGTCTCCCACTCGTCGGCCGTCCTGCCGGCGAATCCGTCGATCACCTGTTGGAGCATGGCCCGGTTCCACTCCTTGTCCGAGAGCTTCGAGAGCCCCTCGGGTGTCGAGTAGTCGAGCCCGCCGTGGTCGATGCCGAGCAGCCGGCACAGCTCACGCCAGCGCTCCGTCCCGCTCAGGTTGACCATGACGGCGCGGCCGTCGGCCGTGTCGAAGACGCGCAGGATGGGCGATTTGGTCTGGCGGACGATTCGGGGCCGCCGCCCCTCGCGGTGGAAGATCGGCGCCGCGTTGAGGAACAACAGGCCGTCGAGCAATGAGGTCTCGACGTGCTGCCCGTAGCCGGTCGAGGCGCGCTTGACCAGCGCGGCGCCGGCGCCGAGGACGGCCAGCAGTGCGGCGGCCACGCTGGCCACGGGGAAGGGGAGCCACATCGGGTCGTCGCCCGTGAAGAGACCCTGTTGCGCGCCGGCCCGGGCGTGCACGAGCGGCTCCCACCCCGGCTCGTCCCTGGCGGGACCCGTGCTGCCCCATGCACTGATCGAACAGGTGACCAGCTTCGGTCGGTTCGCTCGCAGTGTCGCGGGCCCGAGGCCGAGGTGGTCGAGCGCGCCCGGCCGCAGGTTCTCGACCAGCAGGTCGGCGTCGTCGAGCAGGCCGAGCGCCTCGTCGCGACCACCTCGGGTGGTCAGGTCCAGTTCGATCGATTGCTTACCCCGGTTCCAGGCGGCGAAGCGGGCGGGGTCGGAGCGCAGCGGGTCACCGCCCGGTCGCTCGATCTTCGTCACTTGCGCCCCCAGGTCGGCGAAGATCGTCGCGGCGAGCGGCGCGGCCACGTACTGGCCGATCTCGACGACCCGCAACCCCTGGAGCACCCGCTCAGTGGCCATACAAGTCGCCCGGCATGAGGTCTCCTTCTTCGTCGCGCGGCAGGCCGAGGGCCCGTTCCGCGATGACGTTGCGCACGATCTCGTTGGTGCCACCTCCGATGGAGGCCGACCGCGAGCTCAGCAGCTGGTTGGACCAGCGACCGCCCTCGGGGTCGGTTGCGAGCCAGGCAGTGCCGTGCATTCCCGCGACATCGACCGCGACCAGCGCGGACTCCTGTACCAGTTGCGCCATGGCCAGCTTGAGGACGGATGCCGCCGCACCGTCGCCGGCGCGCTCTTTGGCCTGCAGGTAGCCCGTGAGGTGGCGCAGCACCATCTGGCGGATGCGCAGCTGGACCAGGCGGTCGCGCAGCTCGGGACGGGCCGAGACGCCGCGCCGCTTCGCCTCGGCCGCCAGCGCGGCGAAGCCGCCCTTGCCGCCGCCGCCCGAGCCCAGGCCGCCCAGGGCCTCGCGCTCGAAGGCCAGCATGGTGCGGACGACCCTCCAGCCGTCGTGCACGTCGCCCAGGACGTTGGCAACCGGCACGCGCACGCCGTCGAGGAAGACTTCATTGAAGTGGGCATCGCCCGTGATCTGGCGCAGCGGCCGCACCGTGATGCCCGGCGCGTGCATGTCAACGATGAGCATGGTGATGCCCTCGCGCTTGGGGCGGGCCGGATCGCTGCGGGTCAGGCAGGCGGCGTAATCGCTGTGCTGGGCGCCGGAGGTCCAGACCTTCTGCCCGTCGAGCACGAACTCGTCGCCGTCGAGGCGGGCCTGCGTCTGCACGCTGGAGAGGTCCGAGCCCGCGCCGGGCTCGCTGAACAGCTCGCACCAGATGTGCTCGCCCCGCAGCAGGGGCGGGATCAGCGCCCGCTTCTGCTCCTCGCTGGCGTGCACCAGCAACGTGGGGCCGCACATGCCGAGCCCGATCTCGAGTGCGCGGGGCGGCACCTGGAAGGCCTTGGCCTCGCGGTCGAAGATGCGCTGAAACCTGCCGGGGAGGCCACGCCCGCCGTACTCGGTGGGCCACGTGATGCCGGCCAGGCGGGCCTGGGCCAGCGCGTGCTGGAAGGCGACGGCGCGCGTCACCCCCGTCCCCCCGGTCTCGACCGCCGCCCCCTTCGGCGGCAGCGTGACCCGTAGGAAGCCGAGCACCTCGACGCGGAAGTCCTCCTCGTCTTCCGTCACGCCTGGACCACCGCCACCGGGCGTGGCACGCCCACCGACAGCAGCCCGCCGAAGACCATGTCCTTCATCACACGCGCCAGCTGCTCCTCGTCCGCTCCGTTGAGCGAGGTGATGGAGCGCAGCATCCCGTCGACCATGGTGACGGCGGCCCGCGCCTCCTCGTCGCTCAGGCCGGGCCGGACCTCGCAGAGCAGGTGCACCCACTCGGCCATGCGCACCCGCTCGATGCGGGCCACCCGCCGACGGGCGTCGTCGTCGAGCGAGCGGTACTCCTTGACGAAGACGTCGCGCAGGTTGCCGTTCTTCAGCTGCAGCACGATGGCGGCGTCAATGAGGCGCTCGAGGGTGACCATCGGCGGCGTGTCCTCGTTGAGCACGTCGTCCACCGTCTCGCGCCAGGTGACGGACGCCTCCTCGATCAGGACCGACAGCAGCTCGCCCTTGCTCTTGAAGTAGCGGTAGATGGCCGGCCCGCTCACGCCGGCGGCGGCGCCGATGTCGCCCAGGCTCGTCTCACGGAAGCCGCGGGTGCGGAACATCTCGGTGGCGGCCGCCATGATCGCCACCCGTGTCCGCTCCCCCTTGGTCCGCCGCCCGGCACCGGTCTGGCGGGAGGGCGGCGTGGTACTCATAGGCGCTCGAATGTTAGCCATCCATCACAAAAGCAGCCCCGATCACGTTGACTCAGGGCCCGAGGCATGCTTAGATTTTAATGCTCATTAACAAAAGTGCAAGGGGAGGGACGCCCATGGAGTTCGGCTTGTTCATGGAGCTGTCGGTGCCCCGCCCCTGGACGGCGGACTCCGAACGGCAGGTCTACGAGAACGCCCTCGAGCAGGTGCGCCTGGCCGACGAGCTCGGCTTCGACTACGTGTGGGCCGTCGAGCACCACTTCCTCGAGGAGTACTCGCACTGCTCGGGGCCGGACATCTTCCTTTCCGCCTGCGCGGCGCAGACCAGCCGGATCCGGGTCGGGCACGGGATCATCCCGTGCGTGCCGCAGTACCAGAGCCCGATCCGGGTGGCCGAGCGCGCCGCGGTGCTCGACATCATCTCTGGTGGGCGCCTGGAACTGGGGACCGGCCGCTCCGCCACGTGGCCCGAGCTGAGCGGCTTCGGTGCCGACCCCGACGAGACAAAGAAGACCTGGGACGAGTTCGTGCGGGTGATCCCCAAGATGTGGATGCAGGAGCGCTTCTCCTGGGACGGCCGCATGTTCTCCATGCCCGACCGGGCCATCCTGCCCAAGCCCCTCCAGAAACCCCATCCGCCGATGTGGGTGGCGGTCACCTCGCCCGGGACCGAGGTCGACGCGGCGGACCGGGGCCTCGGCTGCCTGGGATTGTCGCCGGGCGGCTTCGCCGACTCGGAGAAGAAGGTCCAGAACTACCGCAAGCGGATTCAGGTCTGCGACCCCGTCGGCGCCTTCGTCAACGACAAGGTGCTCACGGTCAACTTCCTCTCCTGCAACGAGGACGGCGACCTGGGCCGGCGCAACGGGCTCAAGGTGGCCTCCATGTTCAGCTACATGGCGGCGCAGCTGCTGTCGGCCAAGGAAGTCCTGCCCACGCACTCCTACCCCTCCGAGGGCCTGCTCCCCGCCCTGCGCCGCGAGTCGGGCAGCCCGGGCGACGCCGCCAAGTCGTTCAAGGGCGTGACGATGGGGACTCCGGACGACGTGGCCGACGCGATCGCCGCCTGGGAGAACGTCGGGTTCGACGGCATCAACTTCATCCACCAGTTCATGGAGGTGGTCCCGCAGCAGTACGTACTCGACAGCATGCGGCTCTTCGCCGAGGAGGTCATGCCCCGCTTCAAGACGGGGACGGCGGCCCGTCCGGTCGCGGCGGGGGTGGCCTGATGCCTCTCGCCGGCTCCCTCGACATCCGCCCGCTCGTCGACGGCGCTCCCGAGGTCGTCCTGGACGAGCGCGAGCTCAAGGTCGACGACGTCGACATCCTCCAGGTGCTCTACGAGGTCCGGGTGGCCGACCGCGAGGCGCTGGTCCCCCCGGCACTCAACCCGACCATCCCGCCGGTGATCAGCTTCCTCGTCTACCGGGCGAAGGAGAGCGCCTTCGGCCCCTTCGCCCTGGCCCAGCTGCGCCTGACCGCCCGCTCCGGTGTCCGCCCCCGGGCCTACCTGATCTCCGCGCGCTGCGACAATCCCGCGCTGGCCGAGGTGCTGGCCGGCTCGTGGGGGTTCCGGATCGCGCCGGGGGAGATCAGCCTGCGCCGCTTCCACGACCGGGTGGACTGCACGGTGCGTGAGGACGGCCGGTCCATCCTCCAGGTGTCGCTCGTCGACCCCGTGCCGGTGACGGGGCACGACGTCCAGTACCCGCCGGGCATGCATCTGGCCCGGGTGACCCGGGACGGGGTCCTCAAGCCGCGCATCGTGCAGGTCGACTCCGAGTACGTGTTCCGCCGGGCTGACCGCGGCCGGCCGGAGCTGACCCACTTCGACCTCGAGGCCTGGGGCGACGCCCGGCTCGTGCCCGACATTCCCGTCTCGGCCAGCTTCGCGGCGTGCGACGTGACCATCGCCAACGTGCGCTACATCTGCAATCCCGACATCCCGGCCTCCGAAGGGACGGAGAAGGTCAGCGACGCGTGAGGGCGAGCCCGGCGGCCGACCATTCCCTATCCTGAGCCCGGTGCCCG
>Ga0116215_1002153_pt1 | contig 12419 bp, 10 predicted proteins | sample Sb_taG_7_FD_89698 | JGI IMG/M metagenome (GOLD analysis project Ga0116215, IMG submission 89698) | Peat soil microbial communities from Weissenstadt, Germany - Sb_50d_2_FS metaG | ecosystem: Environmental > Terrestrial > Soil > Wetlands > Peat | place: Germany: Weissenstadt | collected 2010-09-21 | reverse complement strand
GTCTTTCCCGCAGCCGCGAATTCTGGCCAGTATGTCGCGACCGGTTCGTCGTAGTCGATGAGCCCGCGGTCGACCAGTCGGTGCACAACGGTTGCGATAACGCCCTTTGTTGTGGAGAAGCTCATGGCCATCGTGTCGGATTGCCAAGGCGCGCCGGACGCATCACGAGCACCAGTCCAGGCATCGACGACGAGCTTCCCCTGATGGAAGACAGCAACCGCGGCGCCACCGCCGCGTTTGTGAGTGCCCACCTTCCGTAGTGCCTGGGTGACACCGCCGAAGTCGGGATGTACGAAGCCCGAGATCACGTCCGTACTCCCTAGCAGGATCTCAGTCTGAATGCGTCCTCGACCTGTGTAGGGGGGCCAGTGGGCACGGCCATCAGCTCGATCAGTGCATCAGAGACCGCCGGGCTTCTTTGAGCCACAGCTACATCGGGACCGAGCACATGGGCCTTGGTCTCGTCCTCGCGGGCGAGGCTATCGTCGCTGAAGCCCTGACGGGGATGGCCGTCTCATTGGATGCCCGGTCCCAGATTGGCATCTCACCGCGACGCCCCGCTGGGCTGGGTCGACGGGAACGAGTTCAGCTAGGAACGTGTCCTCGCCACTCCGGCTGGGGCCCGACCGGTGACGTACGCTCCGACCGTGACAGGCGTCCCTGGCCAGGTGGTAGTGACCGGGGCGTCTGGCTACGTGGGGGTGAACCTGCTCCACTACCTGCAGCAGGCGGGGTTCCGGGTCCGGACGGTGGGCCGCCGCCCGCTTGGCAGCGTCGATCACACCATCGCTGATATCCGCGAGCACGACAAGCTCCGGCGGGTGTTCGAAGGAGCGGCCGTCGTCTACCACCTGGCTGCCAAGATCACGCTGGCCTCCGTCGACCCCGAGGCCTGGGACATCAACGTCCGAGGTCCAGCCGCGGTGGCCGCCGCCGCCCTGGAGGCCGGGGTGCCGCGGCTGGTGCACTGCTCGTCGGTGCATGCCTTCGATCTGGCCCGCTCTCATCCCCGGCTGGACGAACGCAGCCTCCGTGCCACCAACTCGGACCGTCCCCTCTACGACCGGTCGAAGGCGGCTGGCGAGGCCGAGGTTCGCCGGGTGATCGAAGCTGGGCTGGACGCCACCATCGTCAACCCGACCGGCATCATCGGGCCTGTCGATTCGGGACCATCTCGGATCAACGCCATCATCGACCAGGCCGCCCGGGGCCACCTGGCTGTGGTAGTGCGGGGCGGCTTCGACTGGGTGGACGTGCGCGACGTCGTGCTCGGCCTGGTGGCAGCGGCAGAGCGGGGCCGCACCGGCGAGAATTATCTTCTCCCGGGGCACCAGGCCACGGTCTTGCATCTGGGCCGACTGGCGGCGGCCCTCAACGGCCACCTGGGCCCCGTGGTGGCGGTCCCCGGCCGTCTCGCGCGGTGGGTGGCGCCGCTCGGAGAGCGAATTGGCCACCGCGTACATTCCGAGGTGTTCACTCCCGGCTCCGTCGGCACGCTCCTCGATGATCCAATCGTCGACGGGTCAAAGGCAGCCGCCGAACTCTCTCACCACCCCCGGCCCCTCGAGGACTCGGTGCGCGACACCGTGCGCTGGTTCGAAGGCGAAGCCCACCTCTAGGAGGGCTCGGCACTACGAGCGGCAAAATCCGCCAGCAGCGACAGGAGCATCTGCATCAGCTACCACTGGGTCGGCCGGAGCTGGCCGTTTGGGTCAGTTTATCTCCGCGATGCGGCGGGTGATCAGGAGTCGATTGGTCGGGGCCAGTCATCGGCTCGCAACACGGCTTCGGTCCCGCCGTCGATCGTGATCACTGATCCGCAGAAGAAGCCGGCGTCAGCAGAGAGAAGGTAGTCGACGAGTCCGGCGATCTCCTCGGGCCGTCCCGGGCGAGCCGCAGGGATCGGGTAGACGTTACCCAAACTCGCCACGAAGTCCCACGTCCCTTCGGTCATCGGCGTATCGATGAATCCGGGGGCGATGGCGTTGAGCCGGATGCCCGACCCGATCCAATCACCCGATGGTGCATGGCGCCGCACCCACCGGGCCAGGGCCAGCTTGGACGCGGGGTAGGCACCCAACGCATCGTCCCCTGCGGCTTGACGTGCGGCGGACTCGTCACCGACGAGGCAGAGCTCGGCCACTTCGATCGGGTATCCGGGCTGGGTTGTCGTCGAGTTGGAGCTCACCACCACTGCGCTCGGATCGCTGCCATTGACGAGGAGTGGTCGCAGCCCGGTGAGGGTGGCGATAGCACCGAAGTAGTTCACCGAGACGATGGTTGACGCTTCCGCGGCCTGGACTCCTGCTGCGACGACCAGACCGTCGAGCACCCCGTCACACTGCTGGGCGACCGCGGCTATCACGGCCTCGCGTCCCGACCCAGTCGAGAGATCGGCGATGACGTCGGCGTCTCGCTGGTCCACACCGATGATCCGATGTCCCGCTGACTCGAGGCGATGGCGAATCGCCTGCCCCATCCCGCCGGCTGACCCTGTCAGGGCGATGACAGACACGTTCATCCTCCAACCGTGGGCGCTACGAGCACGCAGCGGGTTCCGGTGTAGATCGTGGGAAGGCACTTGTTGCAGTGGACGCACAGACCGGCACTGTGCTGATCGTTGCGCATCCTATTTGGGAGGTCGGGTTCCCGGAGCAGTGCTCGGGCCATGGCGACGAACTCGAAGCCCTCGCTGAGTGCATGCTCGACCGTGTCGAGCCGGTTGATACCACCCAGGAGGATGAGCGGCATCGAGAGTACCTCTCGGAACTGACGGGCGAAGGGCAAGAAGAAGCCTTCCTCGAAGGGGAGCTCTGGGAAGATGCGCTTGCCGAACAGTCTGAGGCCCCAGCCGACGACGCGGGGTTGGGTAGCGATGAACTCCGCCATGGGGACGTCACCCCGGAAGTAGTACATGGCATTGCGCAGCGAGCTTCCTCCGGTGAGCTCAAGCGCGTCGAGATGGCCGTCGGCCTCGAGGAGTGCCGCGAGTGGAAGGCTTTCCTCAAGCCACAGCCCGCCGGGGACACCGTCGGCCATGTTGAACTTGGCGGTCAGCGCCACCGAGGGACCGACGGCCCCGCGGACGGCCTCGATAACCCGTCGGGAAAGGCGGAGACGGTTCTCGAGGCTGCCCCCATAGTCGTCGCTGCGATGGTTGAGGTTCGGGCTCAGGAACGAGCTCAGCAGGTAGTTATGCCCGAGGTGCAGCTCGATGGCGTCGAAGCCGGCATTAATCGCCACGGCCGCGGCGCGACGGAACTGGTCGACGACCTCGTCGAGCTGGCCGAGGCTGGCGCCCCGGACCAAACCCATCGCCGGCGCGCTGAGTTGGGTCGACGGTGCCAGGGTGGGGTGGCGGTTCGATCGGACATCGGCAACGAGGCCGGCATGGCCGAGCTGTGCGGCGATCGCTGCCCCCTCGTCGTGGACCGCGTCGGTGAGACGCCGGAGGTCGACGAGGATGTCGTCGGACATGACGAGGGTGTTGCGATTCACCCGTCCACCGGGAGAGATCGCGCAGTACGCGACAGTGGTCATCGCCGCGCCACCCCGGGCGACCCGACGGTGGAAGTCGATGAGCTCGTCGCTGACAGCTCCGCCGGGCATGACACCCTCGAACGTGGCAGCCTTGATGATCCGATTCCGCAGGGAGAGCGGTCCCAGTTGCGCTGGCTCGAAGGGTGAGGGCGCTCCGGGATCCTCTTGAGCCATCTCGGCGCCTCCACTATCGAGCCGGGCAGCGAAATCGTAGTGGCCTCACGACCGAAGCCATCGGCAGCCTGCGAGCCGGATCCTATCGACGAGCTCGGTCTTCTTGGGGCAGTTCCCGCCGTGTCGAGCCGGGGTCGTGGGCGGATCGATGAAGCAAACGGAGTGCCGCCGTAGCCGGGAACGGCCGTCTCACCTTGCTGAGGACCCGCTCGGTGTCGACCACGAAGAAGCCTTGGCGGCATCCACTTCTCTGGCTTGACTATGTCACGGGTCTCCATGACTGAGGAAGGTCCTCGTGACCTTCGGCTCTGGTGGGAGACCGTCTCGCCCAGCATGATCGTGACAGGGCCGGTTGCAGGCCGACGGCCGGACCGGGTGACGTCGAGCCCGATTGCAGAGACAGGCGAGGGAGGGGTCCGGTGATGTATGAGAGCCGTTCCTTCATCTACCAGGGTGATCGTCTGGTGTACGACAGCTACGGCCAAGGCGACCGGTTGCTCGTGTACCTCCACGGTCTGCTGATCGACTCGGAGATCAACCGAGGCATTGCCGAAGCGCTCGCGGACCGAGGCAACCGGGTCGTCCTGCTCGACTTGCTCGGCCATGGCCGCAGCGACAAGCCACACCACGCGGCTGCCTACCGGATGGACACCTACGCCTCGCAGGTCTTTGCCCTGCTCGATGAACTCGGAGCCAATGACGCCGTGGTGGGCGGCATGTCGCTGGGGGCCAACGTCAGCCTGTTTGCTGCTACGCAGCAGCCGGACCGAGTCCGGGGTCTCGTCATTGAGATGCCGGTCCTGGAACGGGCCGTGCCGTCTGCTGCCCTCCTGTTCGTTCCGCTGCTCTTGCTCGTGCACTACGCCCAGCCACTGCTTCGGCTGACATCGGCGGCGTTGCGGCGCGTGCCTCGGACCCGCTTCGGCTCCCTGAACAGCTTCGTGCACGCGGCGTCGCTCCCACCTGACAGCATGGCCGCGCTCCTGCACGGCATCCTCGTCGGCCCTGTGTCGCCCACTCAGGAGCAGCGTTCTCATATCGCCGCTCCGGCGTTGGTGCTGGCTCACAGCAACGATCTTCTCCATCCGTTCAATGACGCCGCCAGCCTGGCTAAGCAGCTGCCCAGCGCCACGCTCGTACGCGCTCGCTCGCCACTCGAGCTCCGCCTGCGGCCAGGGCGACTGACCGACGCGATCGCTGACTTCCTCGACCGCGCCTGGGCAAAAGCCGACGAGGCCGCCGCCAAGGCGCCCCCCAAGCTCGAGGAGGACTGGGAGGGGGAGGCGGGCCGTGCCGTCTGAGCGCTTGAGTTCCCAGGACGCCACCCTTCGCTGTGCCGAAGCCCCGGCCTCGCCGCTGCAGATCGGCGCACTATGCCTGTTCGAAGCCGGCCCACTGCTCGACCAGGCCGGGCGCCTGAGGTTGGACGAACTTCGCGGCCACATTGAGAGCCGCTTGAGCGACGCCCCCCGCTTCCGCCAGAAGCTGCTCCCAATTCCCTTCGACCAGGGTCGACCGGTCTGGGTCGACGACCAGTCGTTCGACATCGCCAACCACGTGCAGGCAGCGGCACTCCCTCGTCCCGGTGGCGCGGCGGAACTGCGTGCCTTCATGGCGACACTGCTCGAGGTGCCTCTCGATCGCAGCCGGCCTCTCTGGGAGATCTGGTTCGTCGAAGGGGTGGAGGGTGACCGCATCGCGGTGGTACCCAAGGTCAACCATGTCATGGCTGATGGCATGGCGGTTCTCGAGGCCGCCTTTTCGATCCTCGATCTCGAACCGGGCCCCCCCGATGAAACACCACCGCCTTGGGCACCCGAACCGACGCCGGCACCGGGCCGGCTGCTCCTGGATTCCTTGGCAGATCAGATGCAGCGCTACATCGAGGTCGGCCGTCGAGCTGTCGGTGCCCTCGGACACCCAGCTCATCTTGTCGGTGGGATGCGAATACTGGCGAAAGCCGTGATGTCGACGGCGGTGCCGGCACCCAAGCTGGCCATCACCCGTCCGGTTGGACCCCACCGTGACTTCGTGTGGGTGCGTCTCCCGCTGGGCGACCTGCGAGCAGTGGCACGAACCCAGGGAGTCACGTTGAACGACGTCGTGCTGGCGGTCGTGGCGGGGGCACTAGGCCACTACCTCGGGGGAGGGTCCACGCCAGCAGACGTCCGCCCCCGCGTCCTCGTGCCCGTCTCCACCCACGGCCGGCCAGGCGAGATCCAGAACGGGTTCTCCATGATGGTCGCCGACCTTCCACCCGGAACACTCGATCCCCTCGGCCGGCTCAGGGCTACACATGCTGAGATGGCCCTACGCAAGACGTCGGGACAGACGATGATCGGCCCGTTGCTCTTCGCCCTCGGCGGGCTGGTCACACCCCGGCTTCTACGGCTGGTCGCGGCGATGTCGCTCAAACGACAGCCGTTCGTCAACCTGGCCGTGACGAACGTGCCGGGAACCGACGATTCCGCCTACCTGCTCGGTGCGCGGCTGCTCGAGTTGTTCCCCTTCGTCACTGTCACCGGGAACATCGCACTGATCATCGGCGTCCTGTCCTACCACGGCACGCTCGGCGTCGGCCTCACGGCCGACGCCGACGTCATCGGTGACCTGGATCGCGTCGCGGAAGGTATTGAGCGCTCTGCGTTCGAACTGATCGCCAGCGAACGCCGGGGACCAGGCCGAAAGCTGCACCCCACTCGCTCCCGGGCCAGCCGAGTCAGCAATCTCGCGGGCACGACTGCTGCTAGTGGAGAGCCCTGATCGGTCACATGGCGCAGCCGGCTGTGCTCGAGGTCTTGGTGGTCCCGCGTTTGGAGCGGGCGATCGGGGTGATCCACCGGCCCCAGAGCGAACGCACCAGTCTGTGGGTGCCAAAAATCTCATCCGGAGCGTTGACCTGGTCTTTTTCGCACGGCTGAAAGTCAGGTGAGGATCGGCTGTGAGGCTTGCCGATCTGGCAATTGGCGGCACATTTCGACCCTTGGCGGAATGACCCGTGGACCGATCAACCCCCCTTCCCCGGCCCTTGAATCGGGTGCTAGGACTTGGTCGGCGACCGAGCCCACGAGACAGGTGGCTGCGTCGAGTCTCCGTATTCTTGTACGCGCTCGCGCTGAATACGCGTCGAGGAAGATCTCGGGCGTCGGGGTCACCACCTCGGGAGGTGTGGTTCCCAATCTGAATCCCATGTACCGCTTTCGTGCTGCTCAGACCGCGTGGATGGGATTGTGGCACCCCCACGTTCGCAACCCGGAGGGAGTCTGGCTGCTCAGCGGTGCGGCACCAACGACGCCAGCGCGAAGACACCGACCTGTGTGTAGGTGGAGGTGCCGAGAAACGTCGAGGTGGTGACCTTGATGGCCTGCTGCAGGCGCAACGGAAGGCCGTTGCTCGTGCTGAGCCAGATCTCCGATCGCTCAGTCCCTCGTTGCGCGCCGATGTCCGTCCGTATCCGTAGGAAGTGTGCGGTTCGGACGGGCGTGCCACCAACCGAGATCGTCGTGAGACCCATGAATCGGTACGGGCCGGTGCTGATGGTCTGACCCTTCACGGAGGTATTTGTGCCCGTGCAGCGCGACACCCACACCTCGTCAACAGAGGCCTTGGAAGGGAGCGACATGCTGCCAGGGCTACAGGTGAATGTGCTCAGGTTGGTCACGTTGAGCAGGCCGATGGACCACAATTGCCACGTCTGCCCACCGGCCTCCCACAGGTCGCCGTCGTGGAGGCAGTATCGCCACGTCTCCCAGTGATGGGTGCTGTAGTCGATCCTGAAGACCCAACAGTTCGCTCCCTGCAGGGTCACGGTCCCGGGAATCGAGGGTCCCTCGGTCTGAGACAACGGGGGTAACGACAGCTTCTCAGTGCCCGAGCCCGTGTACTGGTAGACACCGGGCGCCGGTCGACCAGCGCCGGGAGTACCGTTGGCGCTCTTGGCCAACCGGGACTCGGCCTGACGCAGGGTCACCGGTCTCGCCCGGTTCGGGGTCAGGAAGACTAGTCCCGCACCTACTCCGGCGAGGAGGACCACAACACCCATGATCCACGGCCAGCGGCGGCGACGACGACGATTGGGCGCCTGCTCCTGAGCATTGTTGCCCACATCGCCCCTGCCTGCGCCGACCCCCTCTGCAGGGGTACTCACACCCGGACGAGGCAGGGGGAGCGTGATGAAAACGGGCTCCGAGGGGGCCAGAACCTCTTGAAACCCGTGCCCATCTGTGTCCCCGGTTACGTTCCGCACACGCAACACCATGGCGCTCTCCGCACTCTTCTACCGTGGTTGTCGCGCCGTGCCGGGCTCGGGAGGAAGAGTCGTTCGTCCCAAGATCACCATGTGTGGGCAGCTTTGAGGCACAGCTACATCCCTGTGATTGCCGAGCATCTCATCCAGGGCTGGCGCCTGGTATCTTCCCCGGATTGCTTGCAGACACAATAATTTAGAAGTTAGGGCCAATAGCTTGGGAGGTGGGCAGGCAGGGGCACGGTCCCGACCCCGGTTACACGATTGTGTCGGTAGGACACACCCACGCGGCGGCCGGCACAGATCCCAGGTCGAAGGTCCGGCGCAGGGGCACCACCTTGTCGACGGGGTCGGCACGGATCGGCCGGGTCAAGGTCTCGGTGGTGATCTCAGGCTGGCCGTGACAGATCCAGCGGCCCCGCCAACGGTCGCCGAACGGCTCCGGGTGCTCCAAGCGCACCTAATTGGACCCGGCGGGCCCGGCACCGAGGCCCGATGTCGGCAGGATGGCGTTGTGCCGGATGACGTCGGCCAACCAGAGGCCCGACGGCTTGGGCGCTCGCACGAAGGTCCTCCGGTCCACCTCCACGATTCCGAACTTCGGGGCGTACCCGTAGGTCCATTCGAAGTTGTCGAGTAGCGACCAGTAGGTGTAGCCGCGCACGTCGATCCCGTCGGCAAGACACGAGTGCACGCCGCGCAGCGCCTCGTCCACATAGCGGATGCGCTCGGCGTCGTCGGCGGTAGCCAGGCCGTTCTCGGTCACCAGGATCGGCGTTCTCCCACCGGTTCGATCCCACGCCCGGCGGATGGTGGCCTCGAGCGAGCCGGGCCAGTACTCGTAGCCCATCATGCCCACCACCGGCACGCCCGGTTGGGGGCCGAGCCAGCCCGATGGTCCCATCAGCATGCGGGTGTAGGCCTGCACCCCGACGAAGTCGTCGCCCTCGGCGGCGTCGAGGAAGACATCTTCGCCGGCCTCGGCCTCGGCGGCGGCCTGCTCGCCGCCCGGAGCGACCTGGTAGTCCATCATCGACACGGTGATCCCGACGGGTATGCCGGGGGCCGCGGCGCGGATGGCCTCGACCGACCGGCGGTGCCCCTGCACGAGATTGGTCACCGCGGCGTCGCGGCCGGCCTCGTCGTTGGCGGCACCGGGCGGGAAGAGTCCCATGAGGTACCCCATCGCGGCGACCATGTTCGGCTCGTTCAACGTGCAGGCCCGGTGCATGCGATCGCCCAGGCGCTCGGCCGCCCGGTGAGCGAACTCCGCGAAGCGTGCAGCGGTGTCGGGCGCCGTCCAGCCGCCGCGGTCGGCGATCCACCGGGGGTTCGTGAAGTGGTGGAAGGTGACGGTGGGGCGGACCCCGGCCTGGAGCAGCCCGTCGCACAGGCGGACGTAGTGGTCGAGGGTGGCGAGCGACCACTCGCCGGGCTCGGGCTCGATCCGGCTCCACTCGAGCGAGAACCGGTAGGCGGTAAAGCCCAACTCGGCGAGCACGGCGACGTCGCGCTCCCAGCGGTTCCAGGAGTCACAGGCGTCACCGCTCGGCTCGGTGCAGCAGGTCCCCTCCGCATGCTCCCAGACCCACCAGTCGTTGTTCCAGTTGCCGCCCTCGATCTGGTGCGCAGCGGTCGCGGTCGACCATTCGAATCCGTCAGGGAACTGCACTGTGGCCACTGGCCGCGCCTTTCGGTCAGGGGTTGATTGGGTCTCTGCTGTCGAGCAGCCGCTTCGTCGAGAAGCGAGCCTAAGGGGTCGCCGGAGCCATGCGCTCGGACGGGTCGCCGCTGACCGAGTCGACCAGCGCCTCATCCCTTCCATCAGGCGGCGCCCGGGGAAAATCCCTGGTCCTGCTGCTTCATTTCGGTTGCAACAATGTGGGAAATCGCTGGCGATAGTCACGATGGACAAAAGAGATCGACGCCGTCGGCGCAGTTCTCCCAGTGCTACTCCGGTTGGATCTTCAAACGGTCCAGCAGCTCATTCCCCCGGCGGCCGATCTCGTCTCAGATGGGGCGGAGCTCGGCGATCGACTTGCCATGGGGTCGCCGATTTCCCAGTCCTCGTAGTGCTTGCCGGGCACGAGTGGACAGGCGTCGCCAACCCCATCGTCACCACAACGTGGGCCGCGCACAGGAAACTCGTCGGTCCACGGCTTGGGGAACTCCCTCGAGATGTCGATCTCGACCTCGGCCATCGCCGCTACCTCGTTCGTTGTTGATCTGGGAACCGCACTCAGATCCACCGGACCAGGCGATGGCACGGTGGCCAGCAAAATGGGAGAACCAGCCGAGAGCCATCTGAGATCGCCGGGAGTTGTGGACGCACAGTCTTACCCCGCTCGACGAAGCTCAGTCCATACGCACGCGCTCACCGGGCGTTGGGACTACTGCATGCCACCCAAGCTCAGTTTCAAGACGCTCGGCCAGCACCGTTCCGGCGTGCGGCTCCCCGTGAACCACAAACGCGGTGTCGGGAGCCTTTGGCCCCCGTCGTAGCCAGTCGACGATCTCGTTGCCATCGGCATGAACGGAGAATGCGTCGACGACCACTACCTCCGCGTGCACCGGCACATATCGACCAAGCATCTTGATCGTTCTGGCGCCGTCAGCGAGCAGCCGACCCCGAGTGCCTTCGGCTTGGAATCCTGCGAGTACCACTGCGCATCTGTTGTCCGGCAGGCACCGCAGTAGGTGGTGTAGGACCCGACCTCCCGTGGCCATCCCCGAAGCCGAGATGATGATCGACGGGTAGTCGAGGTCGTTCAGTTCCCGTGACTCCTCTGGGGTTCGTAATTCGTGCAAGGAGCCGGTATCGAAGGGATCTTTACTCGTCATGCTTTCGGGCCGGATCTCAGGATCCCCCGACGCCATGGCCCGGCGATAGACCCGCAGCACCTCGAGAGCCATGGGGCTGTCTGCATAGACCGGAAGTGATGGGATGCGTTTCTGACCGACCAGGCGTCGGAGGGCGAGAAGGATGACCTCCGTGCGGTCGACAGCGAAGCTGGGAATCACGACAGTCCCGCCCCGGGCGGCAGTTCGAGAGATCACGGCGGCAAATTGTTCCTCGGCCTCCTCGACGGGCTCGTGCGCTCGATCCCCATAGGTCGACTCGACGAGCATGGCATCTGCCTCTGGTGGTGGCGCCGGTGGCCGCAAGATGGGGTGGTTCATGCGGCCGACGTCCCCGCTGGCAAACAGGGTGCGGTTGACGCGGCCTGTCACCGTGAGCGTTGCGGTCGAGGACCCCAGAATGTGTCCGGCGGGTCTGAGTACGACGGTGACACCGGCAGCGGTCTCAACAAGTGCATTGAACGGAACGTGACGGAAGTGCTCTGCGGCCCGGAGAGCGTCTTCCTCGGTGTACAAGGGCTGGGCCGGGTGGTGCTTGGAGAACCCCTTGCGGTTCGCGTATTCGGCTTCTTCCTCCTGGAGATGACCGGAGTCGACCATGACGATCGCCGCCAGCTCTGCTGTCTGCGGGGTGGCGAGGATCGGGCCGTCGAACCCATCACGCACGAGTGCGGGAAGGTAGCCCGAGTGGTCGAGATGGGCGTGTGTCAGCACTACTGCATCGATCGACCGGGGCTCTACCGGGAACGACGCCCAGTTTCGGTCCCGTAAGTGCCTCAGTCCCTGGAACATCCCGCAATCGACCAGGACCCGAGCACTTGGAGTCTCGAGCAGGAACCGGCTGCCGGTGACTGTGCCAGTTGCTCCTAGAAACGAAAGAACCGGACCCGTTGTCTGAGCCATGCCGAAAGGCTACGAAGGCACGAACTCTTCGGCCAGTTCCCCGCTTTAGCCTGCGGTAGGCCTCGTTCGGCATCGTCCCGACTTCTCGTGAGCATTCCAGCCCAGTTCCTACTGGCATCAACCACCGGAACGCTGCTCAACCTCGGAGTGCGTCAGGCAGTCAATCGCGTTCGTGAAGGGCGTTGGGGCTGGATCGAGAACACCAACGATCCCCGCTGGCCTTCCCGCTCACCACTTCCGAGACAAGATCTCCGCGGCACCGATGAGCAGGGCGAGCACCAAGATGATCGTGCCCTGGACGGTGGCCACGCTCGCCCCCCCGAGGGTCTTGCCGATTACGAGCGACCCTCGGCTGACCGGGGCGACAACCATCTCGCCTCCTACAACGCCACCGCGCCCATCGAGGCGTCGAGCGGGCCGAGGAAGCGCCACCGCCTCAACCCCCGGGGCAACCGACAGCTCAACCACGCCATGCACATCATCGCCTTCTCCCAGCTCTCCCACGCCGGACCCGGACGCGACTACTACGAACGCAAGATCGCCGAGGGAAAGACGCAGAAGGAGGCGGTGCGAGCGCTCAAGCGTCAGATCTCCGACGTCGCCTACCGCCAACTCGTGCGCGACGCCCAACGTTGATAGCGGGCTCGGGAGGACAACCAGGGACGACTCCTAAGACCAGCGTGGCCGGCTAACACCC
>Ga0116215_1002143_pt1 | contig 12457 bp, 12 predicted proteins | sample Sb_taG_7_FD_89698 | JGI IMG/M metagenome (GOLD analysis project Ga0116215, IMG submission 89698) | Peat soil microbial communities from Weissenstadt, Germany - Sb_50d_2_FS metaG | ecosystem: Environmental > Terrestrial > Soil > Wetlands > Peat | place: Germany: Weissenstadt | collected 2010-09-21 | reverse complement strand
TGCCCGATGCCCGCCTGGTTCAGCACGAACTCGAGCTCGTGGGTCCGGTAGGCCGGGTTGATCGTGACGAGGATGGCGCCGACCGACGCGGTGGCGAACTGCAGCAGGGCCCACTCGGGGCAGTTGGGGGCCCAGATCCCGACCCGGTCGCCGGGCTCGATGCCCGAGCCGAGCAGTGCGGAGGCGAGGCGGTCGACGTCGGCCGCCAGCTCGGCGTAGGTCCAGCGTCGGCCCGAGGGGACGTCGACCAGGGCCTCGTTGCCGGGCACGCGGGCCTCCGTCCGCCGCAGGTTCGCCCCGATGGTGTCGCCCAGCAGGGGAGTGGCCGACGGGCCCGACGCGTAGGAGGGGAGTGCGCCCCCGGAGACCGATCCGCTCGCCTGTCCTGCTACAGTCATCCGCGCCACCTCCCCTCGACAGAGTGCCGCGAGACATGTTGGCCCACTTCGAGGCCCGGCGCCTGCGAAGGAATCGCAGGGGGATGCACGGTGGATGACCGCACCCGCACCTGGCACAATGCGCCATGCAGCGTGAAACCGGGTTCCGCCGCCTGGTCAGCTTCAGCGATGCCGTGGTCGCCATCGCCATCATGCTCCTGATCCTCCCTCTGGTCGATTCCGCGAGCTCCATCGGGAACAAGGCTCTGAGCACGTTCTTCAGCGACAACCAGACGAAGCTGTTGGCGTTCGCTCTGAGCTTCGCGGTCATCGGCAGCTTCTGGTGGGGCCAGCACCAGGTGTTCGAGCGGGTGCGCGCCTACAACTCGGTTCTGGTCTGGGGCATGTTCCTCTGGCTCCTCAGCATCGTGTTCCTCCCGTTCCCCACGGAGCTGATCGGCACCGTGACGAATGGCACCGTCGCGGTGCACGCGATCTACATCGGCACGATGCTGGTCGCCGCGATCGGGGCGCTGGTGCAGCAGTGGGCGATCGTCCGATGGCCCGAGCTCCAGGAGAAGGCAGACGACGACGTGGTGACCATCGACTCGGCGCTGATCCTGGTGGCACTCATGGGCGTCGCCTTCGTCATGACGATCGTGTTCCCGCCGGTCGGGCTCTGGCCGCTGCTGGTGCTCCTGCTCTCGAGACCGCTCGAGCGGTTGGCGGCGACGAGGCGGAGGAGCGTCCGGCCGGCGGAGTCGTAGGACGAGGGGATCGGGAGGTCAAGCCGTGAATGACGTAGACGGACCGAAGGTGCCCGGGCTCGAACCGGTCTTCCGCCACCTCGCCGATGCCGACGTCCCCTGGCAGCAGGTCCGCGCCGTGCGCCTGGCGGACGGCACCGTCGCCTCGGTGTGGGAGAAGTGGCTGGCCTTCTCCGCCGACCCGCTCTACCTGTCGCTCTACGCCCGGTGGGATCCCGGGGTCATCCAGCGGCGGCACGGTCACCTCAGCCCGCACGTCGTGATGGTCCTCGAGGGCGAGATCCTCTGCGGCGACCGGCGCTGCCCGGCCGGCACCCACATTCAGCTGCCCCAGGGAGCCGCCTTCGGTCCCTTCGAGGCGGGGCCCGAGGGTGCCGTGCTCTTCGAGGTCATGATGGGCGACCCGCGGGGGTGGGGGGACGATCCGGCCTCCTTCGAGCGCCTGCTCGCACAGCGCGGTGCCGAGGCTCTCCCCGACCCCCCCATTGAGCTGCCGCCGTGGCTCGAGGACCTGCGGGGGCGTTGGGTGGCCGATTGAGCCGCCCCGCCTGAGGGTCGGGCGGCTGGTGGCCGGTCACCATCGAGAAAGCAGCCCGACACTCCGGGCTCCCGGCTACTTCGGCGCCCCCCGCCTCCGCCCGCGGGGCCGTCCGCGGGGCCGTCCGCGCCCCTCGAACTTGTCGCGCACCTGGGCCCGGCGGGCCTGGATGTCGCGGTAGGTGAGGCTCTCGGTCGACTCGTCCAGCCCGAAGCCCGCCTTGAAGCCCGCCATGTCCGGCGCCCAGTCCTCCTGGTGCTCCAGGCCGAGCTGGGCCATGATCCGCTCGCCGTGCTTGGCGGCGAACATCAGCGCGATCGCCTCGACCTCGGCGAACAGGTCGAGGTCCGGGGCCAACGTGGCGATGGCGCCGTCGAGGAACATCATGTTCTTCACGAAGAGCATGAGCTCCTTGGGCAGGCGGGCCCCGAGCCCGAGCAGCGTCTTGATGGAGCGCTGCATCTCGGCCACGAGCTCGTCGGGCGTCAGCGTGGTCGGGTCCACCGGGGGCTGGTCCAGCCCGAGCAGGTCGATGACGTGCTGCACGTCGACGTCGTCGGGGAAGGCCCCGAGGTCGCGCAGCGCGGCCACCTGGGAGGGGATGTGCCCGTTCGACGCACCGACGAGCAAGGAGAGCAGCGCGAGGCGCTTGGGCTCGGTGAGGCGGCCCGTGATGCCGAAGTCGAGCAGGGCCGTCTTCCCCGACGCCAGGACGAAGAGGTTCCCGGCGTGCAGGTCGCCGTGGAAGACGCCGTACATCATGCAGCCCTCGAGGAAGCCGATCATCCCGGCGCGCACGACGGCCTCGGTGTCGATGCCGGCCGCCCGCATGCCCTCGACGTCGCCGAAGTTGAACCCGTCCAGCCGTTCCATGACCAGCATCCGGCGCGTGACCAGCGTCGGGTGGGGCCGGGGCACGACGAAGTCGCGCTGCTCCAGCGCGGCGAAGGTCATCGCGATGTCGAGCATGTTCTCGGCCTCCAGCCGGAAGTCGAGCTCCTCCACGATCGTCTCGGCGAAGAGCTCGACGAGCGCCGGCGGGTTGGCCAGGGCGGCGACCGGAATACGGCCCACCAGGTGCGGCGCCAGCCAGGCCATCACGGCGAGGTCCTGGTGCACCCGGTCCGCCACCGAGGGCCGCTGGACCTTGACGACCACGGGCGTCCCGTCCCGCAGCGTCGCCGGGTGCACCTGCGCGATGGAGGCCGCCGCCAGCGGCACGCGACCGACCGAGGCGAACGCCGAGGAGATCGGCCCGCCCAGCTCCTCGGTGAGCACTCGCTCGACCACATGCCACGGCTCGGCGGGGACCTGGTCGCGGCACCATTTGAACTCGGCCACGAGCTCGGGCGGGAAGATCCCGTCGCCCGAGGCGATGATCTGGCCCAGTTTGATGTACGTCGGGCCGAGCTTCTCGGCCGCCACGCGCAGCCGGTGGGAGATCCCAGCGATCGACGCCGGCCCGCCGCGTCGGCGTTCCTTGAGGTACCAGAGCCCCAGCGCGCCGCCGAGGTGCCGGACCGTAGTGCCCACGCGCCGACCCGGCGGCAGCGTGCGGCGACGGGTCAGGCCGGGAAGCTCGGCATGGAGCCGGGTCCGGATCCCGGGCAGGCCCCTTCGCCAGGCGAGAGCATCGGGGTCGACGACCCAGGGGCCGTGGTCGGTGAAGACCCCGATGGCGGTGTCGGGCGAGGCGCCCGGCCCGTCGCCGGGGACGGGAGGCGTCACGACGGGGACGACGGCTTGACGAGCCCGCACTGGAACGCGAAGACGACCGCCTGCACCCGGTCGCGCAGCCCGAGCTTGGCCAGCAGGCGTCCCACGTGCGACTTGACGGTCGCCTCGGAGACGTACAGCCGCTCGGCGATTTCCGCGTTGGACAGGCCGTCGGCCACCGCCAGGAGCACCTCGCGCTCGCGTTCGGTGAGCTGCGCCAGCGCGGCGTGCTCGGAGACGCCACCGGACGGCGAGCGGTTGGCGAGGTCGGGGAGCGAGTCGGCGTACTCCTCGAGCAGCCGCCGCGTGATGCGGGGCGACACGACGGCATCGCCGCGGGCCACCGTGCGGATGGCCGAGACGAGCTCGGCCGGCGGCACGTCCTTGAGCAGGAACCCGCTGGCGCCGGCGCGCAGCGCGCTGAAGGCGTACTCGTCCAGGTCGAAGGTTGTGAGGATGAGGACGCGGGTCTCGTCGCCGGGCGTCGCCGCGGTGATCGCCCGTGTGGCCTCAATCCCGTCGAGGACGGGCATGCGCACGTCCATGAGCACGACGTCGGGCTTGTACAGCTCGACCAGGCGCACGGCGTCGGCGCCGTCGGCCGCCTCGCCGACGATCTCGAGGTCGTCCTCGGCCTCGAGGATCATGCGGAAGCCCTTGCGCAGCAGCGCCTGGTCGTCTGCCAGCACGATGCGAACCGTCATGCGGTGGTCGGCGCCTTGCAGTCCCGCAGCGTGGCCGTGACCTCCCAGCCCCCCGCCGGCCGGGGCCCGGCCTCGAGCGTGCCGCCGAACGCGGCCGCCCGCTCCGCCATCCCGGCCACGCCGTGCCCGCCGCCGCTTGCCCGGCCGTTCCCGTTGGCACCGGGGTGCCCGTTGCCGTGGGCGGGCACCGGCACCGTCGTGCGCCCGTCGTCGGTGACCCGCACCGAGATGTCGGGGTCGCTGAACTCCAGTCGGACCTGCACCGAGGCGGGCTCCTCGGCGTGCTTGAGGGCGTTCGTGAGGGCCTCCTGGACGATCCGGTAGACCGTCAGTCCGGCGGCACCGGACACCGGGAAGGGCCGGCCCGACTGCTCGACCGCCACGTCGAGGCCGGTGCCGCGGACGCGCTCGACCAGTACATTCAACTCGCCCAGCCCCGGCTGCGGAGCGAAGGACGGCCGCTCGCTCCCGTTCGCAGCGGCCGCGGCGGGCTCGTCCCGCAGCACGCCGACCATGCGGCGCATGTCGGTCAGCGCCTGGCGCCCGGTGCTGGAGACCTCGTGCATCACCTCGGCGGCGCGCCCCGGGTCCGACACCTGCGCAGCAGCGGCGGCGTCGGCCAGCGTCACCATCACTTGGATGTTGTGCGAGACCACGTCGTGCATCTCCCGCGCGATGCGGGCCCGCTCCGCCGCCGCGGCGAGCGACGCTTGCTGGTCGCGCTCGAGTTCCAGGCGCTGGGCGCGCTCGGCGAGCCAGTCGAGCTGGCTGCGCAGGGCGCGCACGACGACGCCGGCCAGGAGCGCGGCGAAGGCCAGGCCGGTCAGGAACACGAAGGACTTGAAGTCGCTGCCGGTGGGCCTCCAGCGCACGGTGGCCATCACGACGCCCGCCTCGAGGACGGCCGCGGCGGCGGCGGCGGCCACCCAGTCCGACTCGACAGCCACGGTGTAGATCGCCACGAGGAGAGCGGCGTCGGCCAGCGCAGGCCCGGTCACCAGCCACTGGACGAACGCCACGGCGGCAATGGCGAGGAAGACGGCCATGGGCGCCCGGCGCCGGAAGACCAGCGGGAAGGTGAGCGCGGCGACGAGCCACAGGTTCGGGTTGGCGCCGCCAGCCTCGGTGAACCAGCCCGAGCACAGCACGAAGAGCGCCGCGGCGAGCGCGATGTCGACGTAGGTGGCGTAGCGCCGGTCGAAGGCGCGCAGCCGCTCCCAGACCCGCCATGCCCCGTCAAGCTGGCGGTCCGGCGCCTCCCCGGCACCTGCGGCGCCCTGTGCACTCCCCGGCCGGAGCCACTGGCGGTAGAGGTGACGTGAGCTGGGGGCCATCGGATCCTTCGTTCCCAGGTGGGAGGACCATGGTAGTGCCCCCTGAGCTGGGTCTCCCTTCGGGAACCACCCCGGTCTCATCCCCTCAGCCCCCCCGGAGGGTGCCGGGCCAGTGCTCATCCCCAAGGATGAACCGCTGTGGAGCGGATCATTCCTCCGGACGATTCCCCAATGGCTGGTCCGGGCTTACGGTCACCTTGCCAAACCCTCGGGCGGCGCGAGGAAGCGGGCGTGGTCCGCCCCGAGCACGCAGCGCACCTCGCGCCGTCCGCGGACGGCGCCGCCGTCTCTCAGCCGGCCGTGCGCGCCGCCGCCTCCCGGCAGGCCTCCAGGTCGTCGAACGCTCGGGCCACGTCCTCGGGGGTGAACGCGAAGAACAGGGCGGCCACGGCGTCCGCGCCGGCCTCGGCGTAGCCCTCGACCGCCTCTGGCGTCAGCTGCTGGAAGTAGGGGCACACGGTGATCCGCAGGTCGGCCCGGCTGCGCCCCGCCTTCTCCAGGTGCACGTCGAGCTCGGCCAGCCCCGTGGCCAGCTCGCCGGGCGACCGGTTGAAGGTGTGCCAGCCCTGGCCGAGACGGGCCGCCCGCCGGAGCGCGGCGGGGGTCTCGCCGCCCACGTGGATCGGGGGGTGGGGCTGCTGGACCGGCTTGGGGTACATCTCGCAGGCCGGGAGGTCGTAGGTCTCGCCGTGGTACGAGGACGGGTTGTCGACCCACAGCGTGCGCAGCACCTCGAGGTACTCGTCGGTGCGCCGGCCGCGGCGCTCCCACGGCACGTTCAGGGCCCCGAACTCCTCCTTCAGCCAGCCGACGCCGATGCCCAGGTCGACCCGGCCGCCCGAGAGCCAGTCGAGCGTGGCGACCTCCTTGGCCACGTAGACGGGGTTGCGCTGGGGGAGGAGCAGCATGGCGGTGCCGAGGCGGACCGTCGAGGTCCGGGCCGCCAGGTAGGTGAGCGTGAGCATGGGCTCGAGCAGGCCCGTCCCGGGTGGGGCAGGGATCCGCCCGTCCTCGGCGTAGGGGTAGCGGCTCTCGTACTCCTCGAAGAGGACCACGTGCTCGCCGACCCAAATGGTGCCGATGCCACGCGCCTCGGCCCCCTCGGCGACGGCGTCGAGCAGCTCGGGGGTGGTCATGGGGCTGGCCGTCGGCATCCAGAGGTCGAACCTCACGTCAGGCCCCCAGCCCGCGCCGGACGAAGTCGCAGATCTCGTCGGCCGCCTGCGCGGCCGGGATGGGGTCCGGCTCGCCGGCCCGGACCGAGAGCGCGCCGTAGATCTGCTGCCCGACGAGGACGACGGCCCGCTCGGGATCGAGGTCGACGCGGGAGTCACCCGCGGCGACGCCCGCCAACACGAGCTCCTCGAGGACCCGGATCATGTCGAGCCCGATCATCATCAGTGCGCCGCCCACGGCCGCCGACCCCTCACCGGGGGTCGCCTGGGTCGCCATGGCGAGGCGGAAGAAGGCGGGGCTCTCGTCGATGCGCTCCAGCAGGCCGAGGATGAGCCCGCGCAGTCGCTCGGCCGGCGATGCGTCGTCGGCCACCACCACCGCGATGGTGTCGGTCATGCGGTCGTACATCGACTGCACGCAGGCCCGGAGGAGATCGTCCCGGTTGGCGAAGTAGACGTAGACGGTGGAGCGGGCCACCCCGGCCTCGGCGGCGATCTCGTCCATGGAGACCTCGGTGGTGCCGCGCTCACCGAAGAGCCGGCGCGCCGTGTCCATGATCTGGTCGCGCCTGAAGTCACGGATGACGTCTTTCAGCGCATCGGGCGCGCTCCGGGGCACGGGTGTCGTCCTCTGCTCAGAGCGTGGGCTCAGGAGCCGACGCGGGCGGAGGGGGTGAAGGTCACGGGAAGGTGCTTGACGCCATTGATGAACTGGGACTGTAGGCGTTGCACGTCGCCGTCCTGACTGATGTCGGGCATGCGGTCGAGCAGGTGCTCGAACATGACCCGGATCTCCATGCGGGCCAGGTTGGTGCCGAGGCAGAAGTGGGGGCCGCCGCCACCGAAGGCGATGTGCGGGTTGGGGTCCCGAGCGACGTCGAAGGTGTCGGGGGAGTCGAAGACGTCCTCGTCCCGGTTGGCCGAGGCGTGGAAGAAGACGACCTTGTCCCCGGCCTTCATCTTCGTCCCGCTCATGGTGAGGTCGACCATGGCGGTGCGGCGGAAATTCATGACCGGCGAGACGAAGCGCAGCATCTCGTCCACTGCGGTGGGCAGGAGGCTGCGGTCCTCGCGCAGGCGCTGCCACTGCTCGGGGTGCTGGAAGAAGGCGTGCATGGCGCCGGACATCAGGTTGCGCGTGGTCTCGTTCCCGGCCACGGTGAGCATGAGGAAGAAGAGCTCGAGCTCCAGGTCGCTCAGCCGCTCGCCCTCGACCTCCACGCTGGTCAGCGCACTCATGAGGTCGGCGTGCGGGTCGATGCGCTTCTTGGCGAAGAGCTCGGCGGCGTAGGCATAGAGCTCCATGGCGGACGTGAGGGCCAGGTCCGCCTCGGCCTGGTACTCGGGGTCCGCGTTGCCCACCATGCGGTTGGACCACTCGAACATCTTGTGGCGGTCCTCCTGGGGCACGCCGAGCAGCTCGGCGATCACCTGGAGCGGCAGCTCGGCCGATATCTGGGTGACGAAGTCGGCTTCGCCCTTCTCAATGACGTCGTCGATGATGGCGTCAGTGGAGCGGTGGATGCTCTCCTCGAGGTCGCGCACCATGCGGGGCGTGAACCCCTTGTTGACCAGCCGGCGGTAGCGGGTGTGGAGCGGGGGGTCCATGTTCAGCATCATGAGGGACTGCTGGGCGACCTCCTCCTCGCCGAGCTCGAAGGGCATGGTCCCCTTGGCGGCCGAGCTGAAGCGCTCGTAGTCACGGTTGACGGTGACGCAGTCCGCGTACTTGGTGACGGCCCAGAAGCCGGGACCGCCGGGCTCGTCCTGCCAGTGCACGGGGTCGTTGCGGCGCAGATGGGCGAGCCATGCGTGGGGGACGCCGGCCACGTAGGACCGGGAATCCGAGAGGTCGACAGGGGCCACGCCCGCGAGGGTGCTCATGAGTGGACAACTCCTCTGAGAAATCGGACATGCTGTCCGATACCCCGGATGGTAAGTCCTGACCCTCCATCTGTCAATGAACGTGAGGGTTGCCCGTCCCCATGGCGGGGGATGGGGTGTGCCGAGACGCCGCCGCTCACGGTCCGCCCGCGACGCGTACCCGGGCGACTGACCGAGCTTGCCGCGTGGTGAGTATCGGTCAGTCCGAGGATGGGTCGGCCGGCGCGTCCGGCATGATGGCGACCGACTTCGTCGGATCGTCGGGGTCGAGGATCACCCGCACACGCTGATCGGCATCGGGCGGGTCGCCCGGCACCGCCGCCACGATGACGACCTCGTCCACGGGTGGCGCGAAGACAGCGTGAAGCCCCCGGGCGATACCAGTCCCGACCGCTCCGAGCGCTGACTCCTTGCGCCAACGTTCGAAGCCGGCGTCGCCGTCGTGGTCCTCGCTGTCGACCTCGGCCGGCGCATCCTCGACCGGCTCGTCGTCGCCTTCCGTATCCACCCCTTCATTCTCGCAGGGTTCCCACTCGCGAGGCGGCAGCGGCGCGTCGAACCAATGTCGACGGTCGACGGCATGGATCAAGTGGTGACGTCGTTGCCGACCTCGATCTGATGACCACTCAATCGTCAAGGATCGATGCACGGCCCTCCAGGGGGGTGGGGGAGTCGCAACGGTCCTCGGTGATCATCACTTGTGATGGCCGGTCGTCGAGACGCACTCGCGTGACGGACCATCCTGATGTGCGCGCACGCAGCCGCACGAGCTTCGCAGGCCTTGCGAGCTGGACGTGGCGACCACTCACTGGAACGCCTCACCGAATGCTCATGCGGCAGAGACCCGTCGGGGGAGGAGCGGTGTCACTTGAGTCGATTCATCACAAGCCACTCACAACTAATTCTCTGCGTCTCATTGCGACGACTCCAACAGAGGCTGCACAAATAACGAAAGTGCCAGGGATAACGGGAGTTCAGCGACCGCTCCACATGTGAAAGCAGGTTGAAAACTCGTAGCTCTCCCGGTGCAAACCGGTTGACGCGCAGTGCACCGTCCTGTTTCCTGTCTCTTGGCGACTGAGTGGTTTGGCGACCACTCACTCAGATCAGGCGATAGGCGGCTATGGAATTGGCGGTTCCTCCTTCTGGCGGTACAGCGGTCAACCCACCGCCAGACGATCGCGGGCGCGCACAGCGCCGGCACCGGGAACAATCCTCCGCCTTCGCACGTCCGGCCTCCCTCCCCATTGACGAGAGCGTTCCGGCAACGCACCGCGCCCGCAGGTATCGCACCGACCACCGATCTTCCCCGCAGGTGCCAGAGGAGCGCATGGGGTTCTTCGCCAGCACCGCCCTCGCCGTCGTCAGTCTCGTCTTCGTCTCAGTGGTGGCCGTCGGCTCGATGCTCGCCTCCACGGCGATCCTCCGCCTCATCTCCCCCGATCGTCGCTTCGACACCTTCCGTGCGCTCCATGAGCCGCTGGTGGTCGGTCTGCTCCTGGGTCTCGCCGTGCTCTGGCTCCTTCCTCCGCACCCGTGGGCAGTGAAGCCCGCACAGACCGAGCCGAAGAAGCGGCGTCTCTTTCGAGCGAAGGCGGCCGTGTGATGGCTGCCTTCGGCGCACAGGTGTTGCGGCTCTTGCAGGCGGGGCAGACCCGCCCTGTCTGGCCGCAGCAGGAGGGACCGATCACGGTCCTTGGCATCAAGAGCAGCAGAGCTGTTGCGGTCCTGGCAGGCGGGGGACTCCCGCCCCGTCTCGCCGCATCAACGGGGAGCGCAGTTGCTCCCCTGCAGTACCCGAGGGCCGCGGGTCCTCGGTTCCTTGGGCGACGTGTTGATCCACAGGCCGAGTTTGGTCGCCGGGCCTGTGGGGAGCGAGTGGCGAAACCCGCGCCCAGATCCAGCAGTCAACTCAACCCAAGGAGCACAAACAGATGCACATCAAGAGATTCATGAGCAAGAAGGTGGTTGCCATCGGCCTCGCTGCTGGCGTCACCCTCGGTATCGGTGGAGCGGCGTTTGCCTACTTCACCGCCGGTGGTACGGGAACTGGCTCGGCGACGACGGGCTCGTCGTCCGCCATGACCCTCGTCCAAGACACCACCATCAACACGGCACAGCTTGTGCCTGGATATGGCGCTCAGACGATCACGGGTCATCAGTACAACTCTGCTGGTACGACCGAGTACGTCGGGGCCGTCACACCAAGCATTTCGAGTGCCACCGTTTGGCAGTCGTTGAACGGCTACACGTGCTCAGCGTCGGACTACACATTGACGCCCAGTGTCGCCGCCGGTGATGAGGCAGTCGGTCCTAGTGGCACACAGCCCACTGGTTCCTCAAATGACTTCAGCCTTGGCACCATCGCATTCAACGACAAGACCACGACGGACCAGGATGCTTGTCAGGGCCAGGTCCTCGTCCTGAGCTTCAACAGCTAGTAGCGACAGCCGGTAAGGGTTGAGCTTCAGCTCAGCCCACTAACTCGGCTCGAACGGATGGTCGGGTCGGGGAGTCTCTACTCCCTGGCCCGGCTGTCCGGCCCCGCACTCAGTATCGCCAGCATGTACGTCGTCACAGAACAGAGGCACGAAGTGAGCACTCCGCAGTCACTGAACCCAGCGAAGAGTCGAGTGAGCTACGTGCTCGCCGGTTCCTCGGTGTGCTCAGCCATCGCGGGGCCACTCTCGAAGGAAATGTCGTGAAGCACTGGTTGGCAGGAGCGAGAACGGATCGTGGAGCGGTGGCGACGGCTGCGCCTCCTCGTCTGCTCGAGGTTGTCCCTGCTAGCAAGGCTTCCTCGCGTATCGCCGCTCTGACGGCTGAGGAGCTGTCCCCCCGGCCCCTCGTCCCCGAGAGCGGCCAGCGAACGACAGGAAGCGTAGACACCGGGGCAGTCCGTAACGGGACGCGGTCGATCCGGCAGGAGTCGATCTCGTGATCAGGTTGCCAAGCGCAAAGGCAGTTCTGAAGACCGGCGCCACGCTGATCGTCGCCGGCGCCGTCGCCTTCGGCGGCACCTCGCTCGTCGTCGGCCATGACTCCGGCCCGAAGGTTCTGACCGCCGAGCTCACCGCCAACACCGACTTCACGGTAACGAGCACGATCAGCAGCTCACCGACAGACCCAACCCAAACCGTCAAGCTTCTTCCCGGCGTGAAGGACTATCTCTTCTACACGGTTTCCAATCCTTTCTCGGTTCCGATCACGGTGACTTCGATGAGCATCGCCTCGACGACACCGCCCGCCAACTGCCCCGTGAGCCCGAACCTCGACCTCTCCAAGACCACCTTCAGTGGCACGATCACCGTGCCCGCAACAGTGGGCCACACCAGCGGTTCGGCGACAGAGCCGTCAGGACAGCCCATCTCACTCGTGGACACCACGTCGGACCAGACGCCGGGCTGTGCCGGCCAGACCTTCAACTTCACCTACGCCGGCACAGCCACCTACACCGATTCGACGAGCACGAGCCTTGCCTCCTCGTCGCCCGGCAACACCTCAACATCGGGGACCTCGGTCACCTTCACGGCGACCGTGACTGAGACCAACGCCAGCAGTGACTCCTCTGGTCCCGCCGGCACGGTGACCTTCTACAGCTGCACCTCCAACACGTGTGGCTCGACGACGTCGCTGGGCACCGGGACCGTCGGCTCCAACGGCCAGGCCACGTTGTCTACTTCCAGCCTGCCCGTGGGGACCGATTACATCGAGGCCGTGTACGGGGGCTCTGGGTCCAACCTCACCGGGAGCACGTCGAACGTGGTCACTCAGACCGTGACCTCGGGCTCGCTCGGGACCACCTCGGTCCTCACCAGCTCACCCAACCCGTCGAGCATCGGCTCCTCGGTCACCTTCACCGACACGGTCTCGGCCTCCTCGGGCACGCCGAGCGGCACGGTCACCTTCTACAGCTGCACCACCTCTGCCTGTGGCACCAAGACCTCCCTCGGGACGGGGAC
>Ga0116215_1002141_pt1 | contig 12460 bp, 10 predicted proteins | sample Sb_taG_7_FD_89698 | JGI IMG/M metagenome (GOLD analysis project Ga0116215, IMG submission 89698) | Peat soil microbial communities from Weissenstadt, Germany - Sb_50d_2_FS metaG | ecosystem: Environmental > Terrestrial > Soil > Wetlands > Peat | place: Germany: Weissenstadt | collected 2010-09-21 | reverse complement strand
GGGTCTGCCCCCAAATCGGTTGACTCGTTGCTTGTCCAGCTCTAAGCGACATTCTCAGCGCTGTAGATCGTCTCATATTCGATCGGCGTGAGCTTCCCAAGGGCTCGCTGACGACGCCGGCGGTGATAGGTGCACTCGATCCAGTGCACGATCGCCAGGTGCAGCTGCTCGCGTGTAGCCCAGGTCTTCGAGTCGAGGACGTTCTTCTGCAGCAGCGAGTAGAAGGATTCCATTGGGGCGTTGTCGGCACACGCTGCCACACGTCCCATCGATCCCCGAAGCCCGAAGCGCGACAGAGCCTTCACGTAGGCATGAGCGCGGAACTGCGACCCCCGGTCGCTGTGAACCACTGTGGCACCGGGACCTCGAAGTGCAACGGCGTGATGCAAGGCCCTGACAGCGAGCTGGGACGTCATGCGGGCGTCGGTCGCGTAGCCGACGATGCGGTTCGAGAAGACGTCCTTCACCACACAGCAGTAGAGCTTGCCCTCGAGGGTGCGGTGCTCTGTGATGTCTGTCAGCCAAAGATCATTTGGCCGCTCGGCGGTGAAGTCGCGCTCGACGAGGTCGTCGTGGACCGGTGGTCCGGGCCGGCGGCTAAGTCCCCGCTTTCTCGAGTGAGCAGACCAGATGCGCTGCTCAGAGCACAAGCGCCACACCCGGTTCTCGGAGGCCTGATGTCCCAGGCGCTCGAGCTCGTCCGAGATGAAGCGGTATCCGAAGGCCGGGTCGTCGTGGTTCACGTCGACCGCCGCGTTCGTGAGATAGGCGTTGTCCAGGTCCCTGTGGCTGCAGGGCCGGCGTCGCCATTTGAAGTAGCCCTGCTTTGAGAACCGAAGCACCCGACAGGTCACCGCCACGGGGACGCGTTCGGCGGCGAGGTCACGGACCAGCGGGTACATCATTTTGGGCTTGTGCCCTGGGAGAGGTAGGCGGCTGCGCGCCGCAGGATGTAGTTCTCCTGCTCGAGGGTCTTGATCCGCTTGCGTGACTCTCGCAGCTCGGCTCGCTCTGCTGCGGTCACGCCGTCCTGGACGCCGTCTTCGATGTCGGCCTGCTTCAGCCAGCGGTGAAGACAGGACTCCGAGATGCCGAAGTCCTTTGCGATCTTGGACATCGGGATCTCACGTCTGCGGGCGACCGCCACGACGTCACGGCGGAACTGCTCGGGGAACGCCTTTGGCATCCTCCACTCCCTTCCAGCGAGCCAATGCTCGCAAGGTTAGGAGTCAACCGAAGCTGGGGCAGACCCGCTCGACGACCAGCAGCCCCGTCTGATGATTGACTAGCCGGGTGAATGGCAGAGGGCAACCTGGCCACCACCCTACGCTTATTGAGCGGTTTCACCGCAACCCGTAATAACTGATCCCGTTCGTCCGTTATCGGGCAGACCACCCGAGAGTGCCAGCTGCGCTCAAGTCATGTTGACCTGGGGTGATAGGCGAACGTGACCCACGGGAGATTTATTCATGTCAGTCCCCCGTTCTGGCAGCCTCCTCTACCAGCCGCGCCGACCCCTCCCGCAACCTCCTGAGCCGCCGCTCGGCCACCTGTAGCTCCCCGATCGGGCTCCGGCACGGGGAGCCGAGCGCCAAACGAAGCCGGTCGGGCTCGGGAACTTTTCTGAGCGCTGCCAACGTCCAACCATCAGGGCATCGAGGAGACGAGGCCCGGCCCCGGAGGTGGTGGCGATGCAGATTCCAGAGGACGACCGACGGTCAGCAACAGGGGAACCTGAACTCCGAGTCACCTGCGTCAGAGGGGCTGCCCTACTTCGACGAATGCGTCTTCGCTCGCCGTTCGTCGTGGCAGCGGCGGTAGCTGTCGCAGCTGCCGCCACGGGAATCGGGCTCACAGCTACAGGAGCACTCTCATCATCGGCGATCAGGCAACCAGGTGGCGTACGTGTCGCCAGCGCAACCCCGATGTCTCCGGTTCCCTTCTCCTCCGGGGGTCCAGGGGCTGGAGCGGCAGCCTCGGCGTCGGCGGCTTCGGGAACCGTTGCCTGCCCGATGATTCCCGCCGTTCCTGACGTGACCGGGGTGAGCGCGGGCACCACCCTGGGGAGCGCCACCCACTTGTTTACCCGCACGACAACCGACGGCGTGACCATCCGGGTCTATCGCCTTCCTTCGACCGAACCCTGCACATGCGACCCGCCCCCAGTCAGCTCTCCGCCTTCGGGGCCATCATCTGGATCAGGGTCATCAGGGGCACAGGGGTCGGCGGCGGGATCTTCGGTCAGCTCAGCGGTGTCGGTGGAGTTTTCGGATAAGACCGCCATCGGGCAGGGAGTCTTGTTCGACGAACCGAGCACCGAAACCTCCACACCCGCAGGAACAAGCTCAGCAACGGAACCGTCTGGAGGCACCTCGGGTGCCTTTGGAGTTGCAGAGGGTACGCCGGTTTGGTGGATCGCCGTGTCGGTTGGACCCGAGGTGACGCGAGTCCAGGTGGCGTTTGCTGATGGATCGACCGACCAGATGTCGCCTATAGGGGGTGTGGCGGTCCTGGCCCACCAGATCAACCCGTCGGTGGCCACCGCGGGAGACGGGCCTTATGAAGTTCGAGGAACCCTCCAACTGCTCGGCGCTTCGGGAGCTGTCATCGACACCGTTACCTTCCCCGAGCCAGCTCCGACGCCCACACCCGTACCCGAGCCGATGCCTGCGCCCGGCACCCCACCCGAGACAGTTCCTGGGTCCACGTCGTCGACGCCGCCCACCACGGCCAGCTCGATCCCGACGGTGGTATCACCGCCGGCCACGAGCAGGGCGATGGTCGCCTGCCCCGAGATGCTGTCCCCACCGACCGTCTCCGCCGGGTAGAGCATTCAGGCTTCGTTGCACCCATGAGCCCACGCGTCACCCGGCGCAGGAGTGGGCAGAGCGCACCAAGAGTGAGCCAGAAGAACTACTCCTCGTCTTGCGCCGGACTTCGACGGGAAGCTGCACGATGACTGGTTCCGTCGACTGCGCCCAAGAAGGACTCGTGGCGTCATGGCCGGAGCGTTACCGGGCGAGTTGGGTGTTGAGCGCCGACACCTGGTAGCAGTTCATCACTCCCAACCAGACGGTCGGTAGCGAGTTCGTCAGCTTCCTGGCGGTCGGTACGTCGTCTTCTTGGCGGCAGCAGCATCAAGTTCGGCTGCGCTTAGGAGCACCACGGTCCTCGCGGTAGCCCCTCCCCCAGCGCAGACAGTTAGCGCCGCTGCTGCGGCTGAGACATTGTCGGGGAAATCGGCTACGACGTACACGTCGGTGCCGCCGAAGGCGAAGTAGAAGGACTCGACCTTCCCACCCAACCCCTCGATCAGCTCGGTAGCTGCCGCAGCACGGCCCGAGCCGCCCTCTGACTTGAGCCCCTTGATTCCATCGAGGGAGTAGTTCACTTCGAGCAGGTATTTCGACATGGGGACTTCCTTCTTCAGCCGGTCAGGCGCTCACCATAACAACCTCGATCACCACCCGACCTACGCCTTGGTGGGCCGGTTTCTTCGTAGCTGGAGCGTTACTGGGTGCCTTGGACCATCACCACCGACAGCGTGCGGCCATCGGAGCCCCTCTGATCCTCTGCCATTTCCGATGGCCTGAGAGTAAAATGATCGTAGAGCCCGATAGAAGGTGTGCGGGCTGAGGTATAAGGAGGTCGCCCTTTGATGACCTGTTTGATCTCCAGCGCCGCCGTGTGAGTCGCTCCAGGCAGGCGTCCGGTGGTAGCTCACCGGGATGGTCTTCAGCGGTGACAGGTGCGATTGTCTGGGACACGGAGTCTCGGTCCGCACAGGGTCGGAGCGCCTAAGGCTTCGCTGAGTGTCCGTTTGTCGGTTCGGCGCTCGCTCGGAGTCGCTGGTTACAGTCGAATGATGGCTCGCCCGTCTTGCCTTGAATGGTGGGGCGGGCGAACTCGCGTCAGATGAGGATCAGAGGTTCACCACGGGACATGTGACAGTCCGGGTGATGCCTTCGATGAGCTGGATGTGGCTCACCACCATGCGACCCAGTTCGTCGATCGAAGCAGCCTCGGCGCGCACGATCACGTCGTAGGGACCGCTGATGTCCTCAGCCGAGATCACCCCGTCAATGCCGCGAGCTTGCTGCGCGACTTGTGCTGACTTGCCTGCGTAAGTCTGAATCAGCACGTACGCTGTCACCGCCATCGTCATCCTCTTCTGTCGACTGGCCCGCTTGCCACCCTCGCGACGCGTTGTCATGCTAGTTGCGCCGGGTTGTCCTAAACACATTAGGTGTAAGGTGAAGGCTGTCCCTATTGGGAGTGACGCCTAGTTTGGGCAGGACGACCATCTTGGGTTGTCGCCCCGTACAGGCTCGACGGCCTCTTCTGAGTACCTATTGAAGGAGTGCCATGCCTGTTGTTCCCATTGATCGGCCTCCCGTCACCGATGGGACAGAGCCACCTGATCTGGACCCGGATGAGAACGAAAGCACTGGTCGAGTAACGAAGTGTGGGCAGTGTGGGGTGAGCTATCTGCATTCGTCCATTGGTTTGGGCGACCCACCCAAGTGGTGGGTGTGCCCATCGTGCCGGAGCCGGTTGCTGGGCGATGTCTCCAGTACGAACTCTGCACGGGCGTGGGACGCGTGGCGGCAACCGTCATGAGCCACATCCAGGTCGAAGCGGGAACAACCGTGAAGTCAGAGCAACTCGCGCGAGCAGGCTTTCGCCCTTTGACCTGCGAAGTATCTGGTGGGCGCAACAAGACTCGAACTTGTGACCTCAGCCGTGTGAAGGCTGCGCTCTAACCAACTGAGCTATGCGCCCTGCCGGCCGATGTTACTCGGCCTCGTAAGTGCCCTCGTAGGGGATCAGGAAACCACAGGAGCGACTTCGTCGAAGCCGATCGCGTTCTCCAGAGCGGCCGCAGAACGGATCACGACGAGATCCGCGTGCTGGGGGCCCACCAACTGCATGCCGACCGGCAGACCCCCCTCGCTCAGTCCGATGCACACCGATGCTGCAGGGGAACGCGTCATGTTGAAGGGATAGGTGTACCGCACCCAATTGGCGTCTTTCTCGCCGTTGATGAGTCCGGATCCCCCGAGCGAAAGCGGCGGCGGCAGCCCCGCACAGGTCGGGGTCACGAGCAATCGCACCTCTCGGAAGAGTTCGACCAGTTTCAGGTTGAGGCGGTGGCACGAATCCAGAGCTTCCACGTAGTCAGAGGGTGACAGGTCGCCCGCCGCCCAGTCGACCTGAGCAGCGAGAAGTGGGTCGACCTTCTCCCAGATTTCGGAGCCGCGATGTCGGCCGAGGGTGCGAAGGTGGTACGCGAGCACGAGAGTCAACCAGTCGCTCACTGGATCCGTCTCGAAGACGGACTCCACCTCGACGACCTCGGTCCCGAGCGCCTCGAACACCTCCAGTGCGCGCTCACAGAGCGCGAGCACTTCTTTGTCTATCGGTGCGTATCCGAGCGTCGGAGACCAGGCGATCTTCTTCGGCGGCTTGGCATCGTCCAGAGCGGCGAGCCACGACGCCTCGGGAAGGGGCAACGAGTACAAGTCCGTGGGATCTGGGCTGACGGTCAGATCGAGGGCGGTAACCACGTCCTTCATACGTCGAGCCATTGGGGCTTTCGTCGACAGCATCGGCCAGGACGGGGGCTCCGTGCCGCCGTTCGCCACCCGCCCGTACGAGGGCTTCACGCCCGAGAGCGCGCAGCAAGAAGCGGGAATGCGGACGGAGCCACCTCCGTCGGAGCCCGTGGCCAACGGGACCATTCCCGCAGCGATCGCAACCGCGCTCCCACCGGACGATCCGCCGGGAGTGTGCTCGGTGTTCCACGGATTGAGCGTCGCTCCGAAAGTCCCGTTGACCGTGTCCGCCTTCCAGCCGAGCTCGGGCGTGTTGGTCTTGCCTACGACGATGCAGCCGGCCGCCTTGAGGCGAGCCACCAGGCTCGAGTCGGTCACCGCCGCCGGCTCGCCGGCGAATATCGCGCTGCCGTGAGAGGTCACGAAGCCGGCCGCGTCCTCGAGGTCCTTCACACCGACGGGCACTCCTGCCAGCGGTCCCGGGTCTCGTCCTGCGGCGATGGTCTCGTCGATTCGGCTCGCAGCATGCAGAGCTGCTTCGGCGTCCACGGCAACGAACGCGTTCAGCGTCGGGTTGAGCGCCTCGATGCGCTCGAGCGAGTGCGCGATCACCTCGCGCGCAGCGATCCTGCCGGAACGGACGTCGTTTCCAAGCTCGGTGAGGGAGATCCTGCGAAAGTCCACCGCTCCGGCGTATCACGTCCGAGGTGCCTTCCGCTCGCCGGACACCCGAGCGGAAACGCAACTGTGGGCGCCACAGCGGTGGGAGTCGGGCCGTGCGTCCGCCTATCGAGGCACCGCGGCAGCCCAAGTAGCCTGGAACGATGAGCGGAGACGAGACGGGTGCCGGGAGCGAGCCCGTTGCGAAGCTGACCATCGGCCAGCGAATTCTCACCGCACTACCCAACCTCGACCGTCAAAAGCCCTCCACGCGACAGCTAAGCGGCCGTGGTGGCAGCACCCGAGCCAATGTCGCCTCGTCGCGCCAAGCGAGAGATGCCTCGACAGGTGAGGCCGACGAGCTCGACGAGACCCTCCCTCCCAACGGCGACGACGACGGCGGAGGCGGCGACGGCGACGTAGAAGACGCAAAGTCGCGGCCCGCCACAGGAACGAGCCGCCAGCGCGATCGCACCGGAAGGGAGCCGGCTTCTGGCCGGGGAGCCGGAGGCTCTACCGACCTCTATCCGGGGATGAGCAACGACGAGCTCAGGTACGGGATAAAGAGGATCGACGACCGGGAACGCCGCTACGCGTTCATCGCCGGCATCGTCGGCGCGCCCCTCGGGATCGCCCTCACCATCGCGGCGATCCACTACAACCCGCCGCTCCACCACAAGGGACATGTCGCGGACAGCGTCACCTGGGCATACGGTGCAGCGCGCGTCGTCCTGAGCGCCCTAGTCGTTGGAACGGCAATGACCAAGAGGCGCTCGCTGGTGGCCTTCTCTCTGCTGTTCTTGGGCACCGCAGAGGGCTTTCCCTCGGCCCTTCTCTTCTGGGGCCTGGGCGGCTGGATGATCTGGCGTGTCTTCCGATATCAGAAGGCCTTGACCGCGCGCGGTGCCGGGCCTCAGCGCACGCGCGCGACCCAGGGCCCGAGAGCAGCCGCCGGCGCGGGCAGCTCCGACGCTCGGGAACGAGCTCGCGCGAGGTCGGCCGCAGCACGAGACCGCAGGCGAGGCCGGAGGCAACCCGAGCCCACCGGCCCATCTCCGTCCAAGCGATACACCCCCCCGAAGCCGACTCGGCCGCGACCTCCGGCGCCGTCCTGACTAAACGCCTGGCCGCCCGGCCGCGCCTTCCAGCTCTGTTCTGACACGAAAGCGAGGCTCCGCTCTCAAGCGGCTGTGTCCGCCCCGGACTCACCTTCTACGAGCAGCGCCGAACGAAGCAGCCGGAGGATCTCTTGCCGACGCCGTACCAGAGAGCGCGGCGTCGGCTCCTCCCCCAACGCGCGGAGCACCTCGACCTCGGTGACCATGCCCACGACCGTGGAGTAGATCGCCAGCAGCAGCAAGCGAGGTTCGTGACGTCGCATGTGCCCGGCGTCCATCTCCGACTCCAGAAACGCAGACGCCCTGTCCACGAGCGGCTCCAGCGAGAGCATCAATCGCGTCGCGGCGGGAGGACCGAGTCGTCCTGCTTCACGCAGAAGCCCGAGTAGCTCCGGCCGCCGAGCGGCAAGGCGAAAGACCGACCGGACCACGGCTTCGACGCGAGACCATCCCGTACCGGCGCGGGCAAGCGAGTCCTCGAGAGTCTCGGCGAGCTCGGTCGCCGAACGGTCGATCAGAGCCTCGAGAAGCGCTTCTTTCGAAGGGAACCAGTAGAGGATCGACTGCTTCCTGAGCCCCAGCCCGTCGGCGAGGGCGTCCAGCGAGGTGGCCTCATAGCCCCGCGACGCGAAGGTGACGAGGGCCGCGTCGAGGATCCGGTCCGCCGTCTCCCCTTTCGGACCCTTTGGACGCCTCGGAGGGTTGCCCGACGGACTGCTCGAAGGACCGCTCGACCCGCTCACCTACCATATGGTAGACAAAAGATCGTGCCTACTGGGGACACCGATACCCATCCCGGGCCAAAAGAGGCCGGCTGGCAGATCGTCCCGGGGACCGCATCCGCAGAGCTGACCACATCCGGGGAGCTGCCGGCCCTCGCCTCGCTGCTGTCGGGAAGGCGGATCCTCGTGACCGGGGCGACCGGCTTCCTCGGGACCGCGCTGGTAGAGCGCTTGCTCAGAAGCGTTCCCGACTGCTCGATCGTCGTACTCGTGCGCCCGGGGCGCAGGAGCACGGCCAAGACACGCGCTCAACGCGAGATCCTGCGCAACGACTGCTTCGACCGCCTGCGCGCCGAGCTGGGTGAGGCATTCGAGGAGACCTGCGAGCGCCGATTCGTCGCGATCTCGGGTGACATAGGCAGAGAAGGCCTCGGGCTGGACGATGACGGTCGGCGAGCTCTGGCCTCCTGTGACGTCGTGGTCCACTGCGCCGCCACCGTCGCGTTCGACGCCCCCCTCGACACGGCCGTGGAGGTCAATCTCCTCGGACCTTCACGCGTAGCCGCAGCGATCGAACAGGTTTCCGCCACCCGCCGGGCCGAGCTCCCCGACCGGGCGCCGACCCATCTCGTCACCGTGTCCACCGCTTACGTGGCAGGCACCCATCAGGGCAACGCGACAGAAACGCTCTCGACGGAGGCGGCCGCATCTGGTGCGAGAGCGCGAACCCACACCACGGTGACCACCGAGGTGGACATCGACTCGGAGGTGCGATTCGCACGCCGTCTTCGGGCGGATCTCGAGGCCGAGTCGCGCAGGCCCGCCTCCCTCGAACGATTCACCAAGGCAGCTAGGACCGAGCTCGGCGCAGCCGGCACGCACCTGCTCGCCGAGCGTGGCGAGAAGCTGCGCGACGAGTGGGTGCGTAAGCAACTCGTCGATGCCGGCAGATCGCGTGCGCAGTCGCTCGGCTGGCCCGACGCTTACGCATTCACCAAGGCTCTCGGCGAGCGCCTGCTCGTGACGACACATCCCGGCGTCCCCACCACCGTCGTAAGGCCCTCGATCATCGAGTCGGCGATCGCAGAGCCGCGCCCCGGCTGGATCCGGGGCTTTCGCATGGCAGAGCCGATCATCATCTCCTACGCCCGCGGGCTTCTCAGGGAGTTCCCCGGGATTCCCGAAGGTGTGATCGACGTGATCCCGGTCGACCTGGTGGTGGCCGCCATCGTCGCAGTCGCCGCCGCAGGGCCGGATCCGGGTGCCACGAGCGTGTACCACGTGGCATCAAGCGTGGAGAACCCTCTTCCCTACGGGCAGCTCGTGGACCTCGTGCAGCACTGGTTCAAGGCACACCCCCTCTACGACTCCGACGGCCAACCGATCGTCGTCCCGGACTGGTCCTTCCCCGGTCACGGCCGCGTCCAACGTCAGCTCCAGCGCGCCACGAAGGTGCTGTCGCTGCTCGAACGGCTCCTCGGCTCGCTGCCGGTACGAGGAGAGCGCGCTGATCTCGCAGCCCGCGTCGAGGAGCGACGCACCCAGGCCGAGCGCGCGCTCAGCTATGTCGAGCTCTACGGCGCGTACACGGAGACCGAAGCGCGCTTCCGGATCGACAACCTCCTCTCGCTGTGGGAGCGTCTCTCGAGCGGGGATCACGAGCTGTTCTGCTTCCATCCCGGGGAGATCGAGTGGGACCGCTACGTGACCGAGATCCATCTACCGTCGATCGTCGAGCACGCACGAGTCCGGTCCACGCCGGGCCGCTCGACCTCGCCTAGCCGCTCGGAACGCGCGAAGAAAGCGATCCTCTCCCCCGAACGCCACCTCGCAGCGTTCGACCTCGAGAACACCCTCGTCGCCTCGAATGTCGTCGAGTCCTATTCGTGGCTGGCGGGCCGCCACCTCCCGGCCGGCGATCGGGCCGCGCTCACCGCGCGCATCCTGCGCGAAGCCCCGCGCCTGCTGGCACTGGACCGGCTAGACCGGGGAGATTTCCTTCGCATCTTCTACCGGCGCTACGAGGGGGCACCTTCACAGCTCCTTCGCGAAGACTCCGTCGAGCTCTTCCACCACCTGCTTCTGACAAAGTCCTTCCCTGCGGGCATCGCCCGCGTACGCGCACACCGCGCCCTCGGGCACAGGACAGTGCTGATAACCGGAGCGCTCGACTTCGTCGTCGACCCGCTTCGCCCCCTCTTCGACGAAGTCGTGTGCGCGGCTCTCGGCGTCGACGATGACGGAAATCTGACCGGGAGGCTAGACCGGCTCCCTCCGACCGGGGAGGCACGCGCTCTCGTGCTCGCCGAGTACGCCGACCGAGAAGGTCTCGACCTCGCGGAGTCTGTCGCCTATGCAGATTCGGCGTCGGACCTCCCGTTGCTCGAATGCGTCGGCTTCCCGGTGGCCGTGAACCCCGAGGCCCGCCTCGCCACGATAGCGCGAAGACGCGGCTGGCACACAGAGCAATGGGACAAGGCCGGCGGTGCAGCGAGACCTTTGCTGCCCCTCGGTCCGGTCGACCGTGGAGTCTCTCGCTGGTGGGCGCGGATCGACCGAGCCCTGGACGAGGTGAGCCGAGGCACGGCGAGCCGGGAGTCGTCGAACGCTTCGCACCGACCGCACCTCTCGCTCGGCGCGAGCTCGCGCGACACAAGGAGCGCGCAGCGGCGATGAAGGCACTTCTCTTCGAGCGCAACCTCCCGCGCTTCGCGGCGTCGCGCGTGGCTTCCAGCCTCGTCGGATCGGGAAAGGCAGCAGGCATAGGACCCCTGCGCCTCACGGATCTGGATCCACCGCAGCTCCCCGGCCCCGGGTGGCACCTGGTGAGGCCGATCCTGGCAGGCATCTGCGGATCGGACCTTTCCACCGTCGACGGGAGGAGCTCTCGGTACTTCGAGGACCTCGTGAGCTTCCCGTTCGTTCCCGGCCACGAGATCGTGGGCGTCGTCGAGGAGTCCTACGACAGCAACGGCTCGGGCTCACATCCCCCGGGAACCCGCGTGGTGGTCGAGTCGGTGATCGGCTGCGTGCCGCGGGGAATCGATCCTCCGTGCCCGGCTTGCGCCGAAGGTCGCGTCGGCGGCTGCGAGCGCGTGATGTTCGGACACCTCGCTCCGGGGCTCCAGATCGGTTACTGCTCCGACACGGGTGGCGGGTGGTCGGCGGCGGGGCTCCTCGCCCACGAGGAGCAGCTTCACGCCGTGGCCGGCGAAATGAGCGACGAGGACGCGGTGATGGTCGAGCCGACGGCATGCGCCGTCCACGCTGCGCTTCACGCCGAGGTCGAAGCGGGCCACACGGTCGCAGTCCTCGGCGCAGGCACTCTCGGGCTCACCACCGTCGCCGCACTGCGTTCGCTCACGGAGCCCGGCGCAATCCTCGTCGGTGCGAAGCACCCTCACCAGCGCCGCCTGGCCGAGGAGCTCGGTGCGGACCTCGTGGTCCCTCCCGAGCAACTTGCAAAGGCGGTCCGCCGCCAGTCGAGGTCGCTCACCTTCTCGGAGCATTCGCGCCAACTGACCGGCGGCGCGGACATCGTGATCGACTGCGTGGGCAGCGCACAGTCCCTGACCGACTCCCTCTCCATGGTCCGCCCGCGCGGGCGGGTCGTGCTCGTCGGAATGCCGGGAAGCTCGCGCGTGGACCTCGCCTCGCTGTGGCACCGCGAGGTCTCGGTGACCGGCGCCTATGCATACGGGACCGAGGAGATCGGTGGGCGTACTCGGCGCACGTTCGAGATCGCGATGGAGGTAGTCGCGAGCCGGGGTCTGGGACGGCTGGTGTCTGCGCGCTATCCGCTCGAACGCTTCGAGGAAGCGCTTGCCCACGCCGGTTCCGCCGGACGGCGCGAAGCAGTGAAGATCGTCTTCGACCTGAGAAGAGGTGCACGATGAGCCCCCGCCCCGGGTTCGTACTGGAGGTGGACGGCTCGACGCCGCCCACGATGTTCTGGCACGGAGAAGGGTTCCGCCTCGAGCGGCTCCCAGTAGGCAGCCGAGTCCTCTACGCGCCCGAGCCAATGTCTCCCCTCGACGACCCGGTGGCCGCCATACGCGACGCGCTCGAGAACCCCCTCGGCGACTCCGAACCGCTTCGCGCGCTGCTTCGTCCGGGAATGCGCCTGACGATCGCATTCGACGATGTCTCTCTTCCCCTTCCACCGATGCGTCGCCCCGACAACCGTCAGCTCGTCATAGAGCAGGTGCTCGACATGGCAGCCGAAGCCGGCGTGGACGACGTGGTGCTCGTCGCGGCCTTGTCGCTGCACCGGAGGATGACGGAATCCGAGCTCCGGCATGCACTCGGTGACCGCGTCTACGACGCGTTTGCACCACAACGGCTCCTGACTCAGCACGACGCAGAGGACCCTTCCAACCTCGTGCACCTCGGAGTCACCGACCAG
>Ga0116215_1002127_pt1 | contig 12497 bp, 6 predicted proteins | sample Sb_taG_7_FD_89698 | JGI IMG/M metagenome (GOLD analysis project Ga0116215, IMG submission 89698) | Peat soil microbial communities from Weissenstadt, Germany - Sb_50d_2_FS metaG | ecosystem: Environmental > Terrestrial > Soil > Wetlands > Peat | place: Germany: Weissenstadt | collected 2010-09-21 | reverse complement strand
GGGACCACGGCGACGACAGCCCCGGGTGGGTTCGGAGGCGGACGCGGTCTGGGGGGCGGGGGAGGCTTCGGAGGTGCAGCCTTCGGCGCAGCCTTTTCGAAGTGCCTCCCCGCCTCGTACCAGCAGTACGAGGCTCAAGTGGTGGTTCCCGAGCAGACCATCACCCGGGTGCTCAACCCGCCCACGACCGACACGGAGACCAAGAGCTACACCGTCGCCGGCGTGAACCCCGCCGACACCTCCACTGGGCTCATCACCACGGCCCAGGTCGTGTCGGGGAAATGGTACGGCGCCAAGCCGGCCGACGAGATCCTCGTCAACACGGCCTACGCCAGTACCAACAACATCAAGGTCGGCCAGCAGCTCACGATCGACAAGACCGCCTTCACCGTCGTGGGCCTGGTGAACCCGACCCTGACCGGTGACACCTCCGACATCTACTTCGACCTCTCGACCTTGCAGACACTGGCCTCAAACGACAGTCGGGTCAACGAGGTCCTGGTCAAGGTGACCAAGTCGTCGGATGTGTCGGCCGTCGCCGCCGCCATCCACAACGAGCTGCCCGGCGCGCAGGTCCTGACCTCCAAGTCGTTGGCCAATTCGGTCACCGGCAGCTTGTCCAACGCTCACACGCTCGCCACCCACCTCGGCGGGGCCCTGGCGATCATCGTGTTGCTGGCCGCATTCCTCATCGCCGCCCTCCTGACGCTGTCGAGCATCGCCAAGCGGGTCAGGGAGATCGGCACGCTGCGGGCCATCGGCTGGTCACGTGGTCGCGTCGTCCGCCAGATCGTGGGGGAGACCGTCGGCATCGGCATCCTCGGCGGCATCCTGGGTGTCGCCGTCGGTGTGGCCGTGTGCGCCCTCATCGGCGCAGTGGGCCCGTCGCTCACCGCCACCAGCTCGGGCGCGGCGGTGGGGGCCTCGGGTGTCGGCGCCGTCTTCCACCAGGCCACCACGGCAGCCGCCACATCCACCAAGATCCACCTGCGGGCTCCCGTCGACGTCGGGATCGTGCTGCTCGGTCTGGGTGCCGCCGTGGTCGGCGGCCTCGTGGCCGGTGTGGCGGGGGGCTGGCGGGCGTCGCGCCTGGCCCCCGCGGTGGCGCTGCGGGATCTCGGATGAGCCCACCAGGAAACGGACAGGACGCGGGAGAGGGAGCACAGGCCATGGATGACGATCCGACCGCCGCGTCAGAGACGCCGGAGCGGGCCGAGCAAGGTGCACGGACGTCCGTGCCCAATGCCGTCCTCTACGAGCTGCGGGGGGTGGAGCGCCGTTACCTCCGGGGCAGCACCCCGGTCCTGGCCCTCCGCGATGTCGACCTCGACATCGCGCCCGGTGAGTTCGTGTCGATCGAGGGTCCGAGCGGCTCGGGAAAGAGCACGCTCCTGCAACTTCTGGGAGCCCTCGACACCCCGACGGGCGGAACCATCCGTTTCGAGGGAAACGAGATGGGCGCGGCCTCCGACGCCGACCTCACCCGCATCAGAGGACAGGAGATCGGCTTCGTATTCCAGCAGTTCAACCTGATCCCGACCCTCACTGCCGAAGAGAACGTGGGGATCGCCATGATCCCCCACGGTCACTCCAAGGTTCAGCGCCGGGAGCGCTCCGCCGAGTTGTTGGCCCGAGTCGGACTGGGAGAGCGTCTCGACCATCTGCCCTCGCGCCTGTCGGGAGGCGAACAGCAACGTGTCGCGATCGCGCGCGCCCTCGCCAACCGTCCCCGGGTGATCATTGCGGACGAGCCGACGGGCAACCTCGATTCGGCGAGCGCCCATGACGTCATGTCACTGCTCGTCGAATTGCAATCCGGCGAGGAGGCCGTGACGATCGTCGTGGCCACCCACGACGACGATGTTGCCGGCCACGCCGGACGACGTATTCGTCTTCGTGACGGCGCCCTGGCGTGAGGACCTGACCGCCGACTTCCAAGAGTGCCTGATGGGCCTGCGGCCCCGCTATGGGGCCCGCCACGTGCCGTAGTCGCTGGCGTTCCCCGCGGCGGGGTAGAACTGGACCTTGGAGACGACGACGCTCGTGCGGAACTGGAAGGGCACGCACCCGGTCTTGGACTTGCCGGGCGCCAACTGGATCAGGCCATTGGGATAGATGCTGCAGTTGGAGAGGGAGGTACCGTTGGCCGGCGTGTACAGGTGGCCCGTCGTCCCGATGATGTCGACGTCGGTGTTGGCGTCGGCGTCGAGGGCGTGAGAGGACGTGTTCGTGATGGAGAACACCGGGGCCACAAAGCGCTTCCCGGCCTTGGGAGCCTTCTGTCCGGCGGTCTGCGCGGGGTCGATCACCTTGAGGAGGGTGATGGAGAAGGACCGTCCGGCCGCGGTCTTGAGGTCGAGGGTGTCGCCCACGTGTGCCACGGTCCCCGCGGGGGCGCCTGCTGGCCTGGTCACCTCGGTCTGCGAGGACGAGCACGCTGCGGTGAATACCGCCAGTCCTCCGATGAGCGCCATGGTCAGGGTCTTTCGCATGCCACCTTCCTTTCGGCCGAACCCACAGTCTACGTCACGGCTCCTGGAGAACTAAAGAACGGGCCGCTATCGGGGTGGCACAGGCACGCGCCCTGACCGGTGGCACAGAGCTTCTCTGCTCGGGACGGTGGGTCCCCTCGATGGGCTTGTCGGGGATGGTCTCTTCAGGGGAAGCCTGCCGGCGACCACCTGGCGTGCTCGTCGGTACGCCCATGTGAGCTTCCGCTCCGCCACCTGCATCCCCGAGAGACGGTGAGATTCGTTCCAGGACCACCACGCGGCCTCGAAGCGCCGGCGCCTCGTGGCAGAGTCCACCGCGTGGTCACAGCGGCGCAGCACGAAACCGAACTCGATTCCGGTGGGAAACTCGTCGACAGGGAGCGATCCGTCCACGAACTCCCACCGTTGGTCCAGGTTCTCGATCCCCCACAGGATCACGGCGAGGAACTCCGGCGCGTCCCAGCAGTGCACGTGGATGGATCGCCGGCGATGGCGGTCGAGGATCCGCGCCTGCTCCTCGGGCGTGGCCCCGAGGGGCATGCCCCGGTGCTCGAGCCATTCCATGACATGCGCGTCGCTCACTTCGTCGACGCGCTCGTGGTACTCGGCCACGACATGTGCCAGCGGCGTGGGACTCCGGTCACGGTCCCGGGTCCGGTGCCGGTCGGGGAGCAGGATGAGGGCGACCCCGCCGGGGCGTAACACCCGGTGGATCTCGGCCATGAACCCCACGGGCTCGGCGAGGTGCTCCAGGACGTGGCTGGCGATGACGAAGTCCTGACTCGCATCGGCGATGGGGGACAACCGGTCGGTGTTGAAGTCGGCGATGACATCGGGCTCTGTGAACCTGCTCTGCGCGGCCAGCTGGGGGAACAGCTCGCTGCTCTCGTCGGCGCGCCAGCGATCGACGTATTGGACTTTGGCGCCCGGCAGTGTGAGCTCGAAGGGGTGGTGCCCAGGCCCTACCTCGATGCCCGATCCGACCAGGTGCCTCGCCAGCAGTTGCCGGGGTGGGACCCGCCGCCGTCCCCTCGATGTGACCACGTCGCCCTACTGCCCCCGCGGCTCGTCCGAACCTCTGTCACGTTACCGGCGTGGTTCGGGCTCCACCCACTCGGGGCTCGACGTCACGTCACGGCCGGCGTTGGGTGGTCGCACGGGGCCGGGGTCGGGGTGGTGATGGGCGCCGAGGGGGGGTCAACGCGCCCGACGACCGCTGCCACGGGGGTCGAGACCCCTCTGGACGTGTTCGCGCTCGGGGTGTGGCGCGGGTGGGCCGGCCACGCGCCTCGGAGCGGGGCGGAGGGAGGAAGCGGAGCGAGTGGCGGTACCGGGAGCGGCGACCGGCTTCCCACACCCCGACGCCGCCGAGAATGGCCAGAAGGGAAAGGAGGGGTTGCGCCCGCAACGCCCATACGGCGGCGCCCACGATGAGGAGGAGAACGACACAGGCCACCCACCCTCTCGGACCGTCCAACACCCCTCCCTCGACGCACGGGGACGCTCGAGGCACCCGCCGTACCTACCCGCACCGCCAATCCCCACCGGAGTGGTTGCCGGCCCCAATCATCGCTCACACGGCCGGCCTGCCGCCACCATGGCCGGCCGCCGGCGCAGAGCGGACGGCAGGCCCCCGGTGGATGTCCACCGGGGGCCTGCGGGGTCCTATTGGAGGGTCTGGAACCCGATGACCGTGTTCGGCCTATCGACCACGGGTGGCGAGTTCCCGGTCACGGTGAGAGATCCCAGAATGCAGTTTGACTTCACCGTGGTGCCACCGGTGTTGTTCTGCACCGCCACCAGCGCGATGGCCTGGTTGTTGGTCACCGTGACACCGCCGCTGTTGGAGGTGACCGAGACCGCGGCCAGCATCTGCGCCTTCTGGAGCGAAACACCCGCCGTGTTGCCCGTCACGGTCACGAGACCCGCGATCTCGTCACCGAGGCACGAGGTGGTCCCGTCGCCGAGGACCACCGGGTTGGTGGCAAGCGTGGCATAGACGGCGCCCACCACCGTCGTGCTGCAGAACCGCAGCACGACGCCGCTGTTGAAGCTGACCGCGCCGACCACGATGGCGCCCTCGGCGTCGAGGGAACTCCCGGGCTCGACGTTGATGGCGCCGATGACGATGCAGCCCGGCGGGATGAGCACCGATTGGCCGCCGCTCACGACCAGCCTCCCGATGTAGTCGCACACCGTCCTCTGGCTGAAGGTCACCGTGAGCGTGCCCGACACAAAGGTGAAGGCGTAGTTGTGGGCCGCCAACGTCCCCAGCGAGCACGTGATCGGGTAGGTCCCACCCGGACTGGTGGTAGTGGCCGTGGTGGTGCACAGTGCCTGGCCGGTCACACCCGAGGTGGCAAGGGTCTGCCCGTTCACGAAGCCCGAGATGGTGGCCGTCAAAGTGGGCACCGCGGCCCCGAAGGCCTTGGTCACGTTGTTCGCCGTCACCGTCAAGGTGGCGGGGCCGACCGTGACCGAGCCCGGGATGTAGCTGATGTTGTAGTTCGCATCGGCCGCCCCGCTGCACGACGAAGCGTACGACCCCACCGGGCTGGTGGCGGTGGCCACCGTCGTGCACGTCACGCCGCCGAGGACCGACGGGCCCTGGCCGTTCACGAAGCCGGCGTAGCTGGCGGTGATAGCCGGTGACGCGCCGCCGTAGGTCATCGACCCCGAAGAGGCCGAGATCGAAAGCGGCGCCGGGCCGACGGTGACCAGCCCGCTGACGTAGCTGATCGTGTAGTTGGAGTCGGCCGCCCCCGAGCACGAGGTCGTGTAGCTGCCCACGGGCGTTGACCCGTTGGCCGTGGTGCTGCACACCGGCTTGGTCGACAGCGAGTTGGCGTTGTCCCCGTTCACGAAGCCCGAGTACGACGCAGTGATGGTGGGCGCCGATCCTCCGTAGGTCATGGTGCCCGACGACGCCCTGATCACGAGCACCGCCGTTCCCACGGTGGTCAACCCCGGGACATAGGTGATGGTGTAGTTGGTGTCGACCGCTCCCGAACACGAGTCCGGGTAGCTCCCCACCGGGCTCGTCGAGGTGGCCGCCGAGGAACACATCGGCGGCGTCGTGAGCGAGGCGGCGTTGTCGCCGTTCACGAAGCCCGAGTACGACGCCGTGATGGTCGGCACCGATGACCCGTAGGTCATCGTGGGCGAGGACGCCGCGATGATAAGGGGCGCCGTCATGACCTGCACCGATCCGTCCACGTAGCTGACGGTGTAATTGGCGTCCGAGGCCCCCGAGCACGAGCTGTCGTACGTGCCCACCGCGCTCGACGACGTGGCCGTGGTGGAGCACGTCGGCGGGGTGGTCAGCGAGGACGGGATATCACCGTTCACGAAGCCCGAGTACGACGCCGCGATGGTCGGTGGCGACCCCCCGTAGGTCATCGATCCCGACGAGGCCGAGATGGACAGGGCCGCCGGCTCCACGACGATCGACCCGCTCACGTAGGTGATGGAGTAGTTGGCGTCGACCGCCCCCGAGCACGAGGTCGGGTAGCTTCCGACCGCACTGGCCGACGTGGCCGCGGTCGAGCACGCCAATCCGCTCAGGACCGACGCGTCCTCCCCGTTCTGGAGGCCGGCCACACCGGCGGTCACCGCCGGCACGGCACCTCCGTAGGTCATCGACCCCGACGAAGCCGTCACCGTGATCGGCGCCAGGCCGACCTGCACCGTTCCGTCCTGGTAGCTGAAGGTGTAGTTGGGGTCCAGCGCGCCCGAGCACGTACTGCCATAGGTGCCGACGGGCGTGACCGACGTGACTGAGGTTGTGCACGTCGGCGCCGTGGTCAGGGCGGTGGCGTCCTCACCGTTCACGAATCCCGAGTACGACGCCTGGATGACCGGTGCCGCCCCACCGTAGGTGATCGAGGCGGACGAAGCCGTCACCACCAGCGGGGCGGGGCCGACCTGCAGAGAGCCGTCGACGTAGCTGAAGGAGTAGTTCGGGTCCACCGCGCCGGCACACGACGTCGGGTAGCTCCCGACCGGACTTGCCGACGTGGCTGTGGTCGAGCACGTGGGCTGGGTGGTGAGCGATGCTGCTGTGTCCCCGGCCACGAAGCCCAGGTACGCCGGGGCGATGGGCGCCACCGCGTCGCCGTATTGGCCCAGCGCCGAGGACGCCGTGATCGACAGCGTGGCCGGCGTGACCTGCACCGAGCCGCCCACGTAGGTGATGGTGTAGTTGGCGTCGACCGCGCCCGAGCACGCGCTCAAGTACGTCCCCACCGGAGTCGTGGCCGTGGCCGTGGTCGAACACGTCGGCTGCGTGGTGAGCGAGGCCGCGGTGTCGCTGTTCACGAAGCCCGAGTACGAAGCCGTGATGGTGGGAACCGAGCCGCCGTAGGTGAAGGACCCCGACGAGGCCGTGATGGACAGCGGTGCCGGCCCGGAGGTCACAGAACCCGCCACGTAGGTGATCGTGTAGTTGGCGTCGACCGCGCCCGAGCACGAGCTCGGGTAGCTGCCCACCGGGCTCGATGCCGTGGCCGTGGTCGAACAGGTCGGCCCCGTGGTCAGCGAGGCGGCCGTGTCACCGTTCACGAAGCCCGAGTACGACGGGTTGATGGTCGGGACCGTGCCGCCGTACGTCATCGACGCCGAAGAGGCGCTGATGACCAGGGCTGCACTCCCGACCACGACGGCGCCCGGCACGTACGAGATGGTGTAGTTCGAGCTGACCGCCCCTGAGCACGAGCTCACGTAGGTTCCCACCGGGCTCGACGACGTGGCCGTCGTCGTGCACGTCGGCTGCGTCGACAGTGAGCCGGCGGCGGTGTCGCCGTTCACGAAGCCCGTGTACAACGGCAGGATCGCCGGTGTCGAGCCTCCGTAGGTCATGGAGTCCGACGAGGCCGCGATCGTGAGCGGCGCCGGGTTGACCTGTACGGACCCCTCCACGTAGCTGAAGGTGTAGTTCGGGTCCACCGCGCCCGAGCACGAGCTCGGATAGCTCCCTACCGAGCTGGCCGAGGTGGCCGCGGTGGAGCACGTGGCCGCGGTGGTCAGCGAGGCAGCAGTGTCATCGTTGACGAAGCCCGAGTACGACGGGGTGATGCTCGGCACCGATCCCCCGTAGGTCATGGGCGCCGACGATGCCGTGACGGTGACGACGACCGTGGCGACCTGGACCGAGCCATCGAGGTAGCTGATGGTGTAGTTGGCGTCCGAGGCCCCCGAGCACGAGCTCGGGTAGTTGCCCACCGGGCTCGACGACGTGGCCGTCGTCGAGCATGTCGGCGGCGTGGTGAGCGACGTGGAGTCGTCGCTGTTCACGAAGCCCGAGTACGCGGCCGTGATGGTCGGGGGCGCGCTGCCGTAGGCGACGGTCGCCGACGAGGCCGTGATCATCAGCGTGGCCGGGTTCACCGTCACGACGCCCAGGATGTAGGTGATCGTGTAGTTGGCGTCCACGGCGCCGGCGCACTCACTGACGTAGTCGCCGACGGAGGTCGACGGGCCGGCGCTGGTCCCACACATCAGGGCGGCACCGAGCACTGTCGAGGTCTCACCGTTCTGGAACCCCGAGATGATCGGCGTGATCGTGGGCGCGGCGTCCCCGTAGGTCATGCTGGTGGAGGACGCCGTGATCGAGAGCGGGGCGGGGCTGATGACGACCGTTCCGCTCACGTAGCTGACGGTGTAGTTCAGGTCGGAAGCCCCCGAGCACGACGTCGGGTAGGTGCCGACCGGAGACGTCGGGCTGGCCGGAGTGGTGCAGGTCAGGCCGGCGCCGAGCACCGAGATGTTCTCGCCGTTCTGGAGACCCGACACGTTGGGGCTGATGACAGGGACAGCCCCGCCGTAAGTCATCGTGCCCGACGTGGCCGTGATGGTCAGCGGCGCCGGGTTCACCGTGGTCGTCCCGTCGACATAGGTGATGGTGTAGTTCGCGTCGACGGCGCCAGAGCACGAGGTCGGGTAGGTGCCGATCCCGCTCGAGGATGTCGCCGTAGTGGAACACGTCAGCCCACCACCGAGGACCGACACCGTCTCGCCGTTCTGCAGACCAGACACGAGGGGAGTCACCGACGGCGTGCTGCCTCCGTAGGACATCATCCCCGACGAGGCTGTGATGGTCAGGGGTGCCGGGGTGACCGTTACCGAGCCGTCCTGGTACGTGATGGAGTAGTTCGGGTCCACCGCCCCCGAGCACGTGGTGTCGTAGCTGCCCACGGGGCTCGTGACCGTGGCCGTGGTCGAACATGTCGCCGGGCTGGACAGCGAGTGAACGGTGTCGCCGTTGACGAACCCCGAGTACGACGGGGTGATGGCGGGGGGACCGTTCCCGTAGGTGGTCGACCCCGACGAGGCGGTGATCACCAGGGGCGCCGTGCCGACGGCCACCGCACCCTGGGCGTAGGTGATCTGGTAGTTCGGGTCAGAAGCACCCGAGCACGAGGTGGTGTAGCTGCCCACCGGGCTCGACGACGTGGCCGTGGTCGAGCACGTCGGCTGCGTGGTGAGCGAGCCGGCGCTGTCGCCGTTCACGAAGCCCGAGTACGACGCCGAGATCGTGGGGACGGTGCCTCCGTAGGTCATCGTTCCCGACGATGCGGTCACGGCGAGAGGGGCGGTGCCCACCGTCATCGTGCCGTTTTGGTACGTGATGGCGTAGTTGGGGTCAGAGGCCCCCGAGCACGACGTGACGTAGTTGCCCACGGGGCTCGTGACCGTGGCCGTGGTCGAGCACGTCGGGGGAGTGGCGAGCGAGCCGGCGCTGTCGCCGTTCACGAACCCTGAGTACGACGCCGTGACGGCCGGGGGTCCGCTCCCGTAGGTGGTCGATCCCGACGAAGCCGTGATCACGAGCGGGGCCTGGTTGACGGCCAGGTCGAGGACTGAGGACGTGCTGGCCGCGTAGAGCGTGTCGCCCGAGTAGGTGGCGGTGAGCGGGTAGGTGCCTGCTGCGAAAGAGGTCGAGCACTGGGCTTGGTACAGGCCGCCGACGAGAGTGGGAGTCACCGATCCGCAGCCCGTGATGGTGGTGGAGTTGTTGGCGAAGCTGACGGTGCCTCCGCCGTCGGACCGACTGATCTGGGCCGTGATGGTCACGGTCTGGCCGTAGCTGACCGAGGACGGCGACGTCGAGAGTGTGGTCGTGGTGGGTGCGGGCGTAGGCGGAGCGATGGCGAAGCTGTGGTCGGCGGAAGACCCCGAGGCGATCGCTGTGGGGGGTTTTGCGACCGGGGTCAGGCCGACTTGGATCGGGGTGTGCGAATCCGTGGTCGACCCGTTGCCGAGCTCGCCCAGACCGTTGTACCCCCACGCATACAGGTTGCCGTCCGAGCCGATGGCCATGCTGTCCTCGGCGCCAGCGGTGATGGCGGAGGGGGTCACACCCGCCGGCATGGACACCAACCCTGGCTCTTTCGCGTTGGTGGTGGTCCCGTTGCCGAGCTCTCCGTTGCCGTTGTTGCCCCAGGCATAGAGCTTTCCGTTGTTGCCGATGGCCATGCTGTGGTACTGGCCGGCAGCGACAGCTATGGCGGTCACCCCGCTCGGCATGATCGCCTTCACCCGTGTCGACTTGTTCTGAAGCGTGTTGTCCCCGAGCTGGCCGAGCGCGTTGTACCCGTAGGCGAAGACCGATCCGAGGGAGATGACGAGAGTGTGGTAGCCCCCGGCCGCGATGGCGGTGACGGCCGAGACGTCCGCTTGCACCGGGGAGTTCTCTTCCACGGACTTCTGGTTCCCGAGGTCGCCGAACTCGCCGTCGCCCCAGGAGTACACGTCTCCGGCGGTGTCGAGGATCTCGGTCATGAACTGCCCGGCGGCGACGGCCTTGGGGGTCACCCCTCCCGGGAGCGTGACCTTGACCGGAGTCAACGAGCTCGTGGTGTTCCCGGTGCCCAGCTGGCCGAAGCCGTTGTTCCCCCAGGTGTACACGGAGCCGTTCGAGCCCAGCGCCACGCTGTGTTCCACCCCTGCTGCCACCGCGGTGGCCGTCACGCCCGCCGGCATGGACACCACGACGGGGGTGGATGAGCTGTTGGTCGTCCCGTTGCCCAGCTGACCGTAGGTGTTGTTACCCCACGCGTACAGCTTGCCGTCCGAGCCGACGGCGAGACTGTGGTTCTCACCGGCCGCGGCCGCGGTGGCGGTGACACCTGAAGGAAGCGAGACCTTCACGGGTGTCGTCGCGTTTGTCGTGGTCCCGTTGCCCAGTTGACCGTCGACGTTGTAACCCCATGAATACAGCTCTGTCGACGCCGCGCTGGCATGCGAGGCAACGAGGACGTTCACCAGGGTCGACGCGCCCAGTACGGACGCCGCGGCGGCGATGCGGAGCAGGCCGCGGCGCCTGCCGCCGACTTCCGACCCCGCCCCGGTTGTCGCACCACTGCCAATAGTGCGCGCTACCCGCATCGCGCGCTCCTCTCTGGTATCCAGCTCCAGGTGGAATGCCCGTCCCAGGCACCCCACCATCCGCCTTGCGAATTCGCCCGCTCAGGGCGTCCGGAGCGTACGTTTCGACCCGTCGGGTGTCTTCGTCAAAAGTGACGAATGTTCACACCGTCAGGGCGGCGGTCGCCGATGCCGAGATGGCAGATGGGTGTGACACCCCCCTGGACCGCAGTGGAGAGGGGAGTGGCGACCCAGGAAGGCGCCTTCCCCGAAATCCTGAGGCCGGTCGCCACCGCCCTCGGTTCGCAGGTAGCACACCGCTGCACCACCCGCCCGAGAGCTTCAGAACTTGACTTGCTTCACCTTGTTGCCCTTAAAGGTGTTGCTCACTGTGCCCGAGCTCGTCACGCAGGCAAGGATCTTGACCCTGCCTTTGACCCCTATTACGCCCGTGTTGTTGGTGATCGTTCCGATCAGCTGCCACTCGGTCGACCCGGTTGCGCACCGGTTCTTGGGCGGTTTTGACTCTGTGAAGGCCACTGTGGTCTGGGCGTTGGCGTTGGTCCTCGTTGACAGGTGACCCCACGTGATGACGGAGGTGAACCTCCCGACCGAAGTGGGGAACGGTTGTGGCGTGATCGAAACAGAGCCGTTTCCGGTTGCCTCGGGTTGGGTGCCACTGCCGAGAAACCACATGCCACCTGTCGAGCCCAACGTCTTGCAAAAGCCCGATTTTCCCTTGGACACCTTTGCCCAGGCCGGCCCCGACGCCACCAACGTGGAGAGCAGAAGGGGGACAGCGACGGCGGGGAACACGAGGAGCCGCATTGAACGGCAGGGACGCATACTTCCCCCCTTTGAGGATGTCACTGAGTTCGTCACCGGGAAGCATATTCGCCCCGTACGCCAATTTCCTGCCGAATCACTGGGAGGCCTGTCGAAGACGCGGCACCTCGTCGGACGGCTATGTGCGCTTGAGGGTGCCGGGTCCTTGCCTGGGCAGGGACTGGGGGTTAGGGATCGGGTACGCCGAAGTAGTCGTGTTCTCCTCGAGGAGCTGACTGGCGTTGCACTCCCCTTCGATGGGTGGGGCCAGTTGGTTGTCCGACGTCTTCCCCAACCTGGGTTTCTTCGTGATGGGTGTCCCCAGAGTCGGCAATGCCGATGTGAGGTTGCCGACGGCTCCTTGCCGCCATGTCGACAGGTTGGAGTCGACCGTGCCGTCCACGCCGAAGCGCTCCGCCAAGAACTGCAGCTGCGAGGTGTGGTCGAAGGTGTCCGAGCACACCCATCCGCCCGCGCTGAACGGCGAGACGACCAGCATCGGCACCCGCACGCCGAGGCCGATGGGCTGCCCGCTGGTGTAACTGGGTGCCGAGGGCGCCGTGATGTATTCGCCCGGTGTGCCCAAAGGCGCCGTCGGGGGGGCGACGTGGTCGAAGAACCCGTCGTTCTCGTCGTACATGATGAACAGGACGGTCTTCGCCCACACTTCCTTCTTGGACATGAGTGTCTTGATCACCTGGGCGGTGTACCACTCCCCGAACGAAGCCGGGGCAGGCGGGTGCTCGTCGTACCCGTCGGGCGAAACGATCCATGACACGGCCGGGAGCTGGTTGTGGTGGACGTCGTAGGCAAAGT
>Ga0116215_1002122_pt1 | contig 12530 bp, 13 predicted proteins | sample Sb_taG_7_FD_89698 | JGI IMG/M metagenome (GOLD analysis project Ga0116215, IMG submission 89698) | Peat soil microbial communities from Weissenstadt, Germany - Sb_50d_2_FS metaG | ecosystem: Environmental > Terrestrial > Soil > Wetlands > Peat | place: Germany: Weissenstadt | collected 2010-09-21 | reverse complement strand
GGAGCATGGGGAACTGGCACGACTACGCGGCCGAGGAGAACACGCAATGACCACCGGCCGATACCATTCGAGGCGCCAACCGAGAGGCATTCACACAATTCAGATATGGCACTTACGCCGGTTCTGTAGGAGTGAAAGCGGGCCTGCGCCTCGAGCATCCGCGCCCAGTCCTCCCCGCTCGTGATCTCCTCCACCGCGCCCTCGAGCTTCTTCTGCAGCTCCTCGAGGCGATCGTGCGGCCCGCCGTTGGCGGTCACCGAGAGCGCCCCTCTGCTGGACGCGGTTGCGTGCGCGGCGCAGACGGGTGCGTCCGGCTCGCGCTCTCCTTTTGGGCGAGGACTGCCCCGATCCGGTCGCTCCGAGCCGGAGCTCGGAGCTGCGTCGTGGGCTCCTCGGGGCGGCGATCCTCGAAATGACGGGGCCGTTCGATGCCTGCGTTGAGCCCCGAGGCGATGGTGCGTCTCGCCTCGTGCTCGGACAGCCCGCAGCGTTGCGCGGCCTCGAAGAGCGCGCCGGCCGCGTCGGAGGCGCGTAGCGCCTTGGCCCCGACGAGGGTCCCCATGGCGAAGGCCGCCCGGTTGAGCCGGTCGTTTCGTCCCCCCTCGCCGGAGGATGCCAGCTTTGAGCACTCGTCCTCGAGGGCCCGGCGAGCGTAAGCCTCGACGCCGGTGCGGATCGAAATGGGACCCATCACTCGCGGCGGTTCTCTTCGCGTGCACAGCTCCGCCAGTGCGGGCGGCACATGGGTGAGCGTCTTCGGGGCCGTCGTGAGCTCTTCGCCCGTGGCGAAGTCGACGAAGTGGTAGCGGCCTCCTGCCGGGTGTGCGGAGGGGGGAGCGACCACGTAACCGCCCCTGCCTCGCACGTCCAACCCTTCGAGCACCGCTGCGCGAGAGGAGAGACCGCTCGTCGCGAAATAGAGGTGCCAGCCGCGGCCGGTCTTCGCGACGAGCGCTTCGTCGAACGCGCCGGGTACCTCCGCTAGGAGCGCCTCTTTCGCTGCTGGCCCGTCGACGTCGATCACGTCGACTGCGTCACCCGTGCGGATGCCGACGTTTGCGGTCGGGGAGGCTCGCCACCACACCTCGATTCGACCCTCATCGCAGCTCGCCTCGCGAAGCCCGTGTGGGACGAGCGCGCCGTCGGGGACCTTCTGCGCGGGGCGGAGCGGGATCACGGGCCAGCCGCGGCCCGCGTACTCGAGCGCGGCCGACAGAAGTGCGTTGCGCGGCCGGCTGTGTTCTCCTGTGAGCTGGCGGTGCGCGGCGGTGAGGCTCTCGGGCAGGTGCGCGAGGAGCCGGGCAGGGACAGGTGGCACGCTCGTGCGCAACTCGTAGGTGCTCGCACCTCTCCATCGCGCGAGGCCGAATCGCACGAGGCGCTCGAGGCTGCGCAGGAGCGGCGAGTGCCTTCCCGCGTGCGCGCCCAGGCCCATCTCGACTGCGAGGGAGTCGAGGTCGAGGTCGTATCCCCCCGGGCTCGCTCCGAGATGCGAGCCGAGACGCCGCAGCACGAGAGTGGAGGTCGGGCCGATCACAGGAAGCCACACGAGCTCGACGTAGGGGTGAGCGACGTCGAAGCCGATGTGCTCGGCGACCGGGTCACAGAGGACCTCGACGCGTATTTGCGTCTCGAGGGCACTTGCCGGCAGCCGTTCCGCCATGTTCACGCGCTGCCCTGGTTGGAGGAGGACTGCGAGTCGACCCAGGCGAGCGCCTCGGAGAGGAAGGGGATCTCGGCGCCGTTCTGGTAGGTGACCCAGGGCTGCCAATTGCGGCCCCCGTCGGAGATCTCGAATGCTGCCTTCGCCGAACACGACGGGTCGTAGTCACAGGCTGCTGAGTACTGGGTGTGGACGGAGTTGATCTGCCAGAGGCCGCGGTCGGTCGTGCCGTTCGAGTCGTGGTCCGTGGCAGAAGGGTCGCCTCCCGACTCGGCCATCGCTACGGCGATCGCCGTCACTAGAGAGCTGCCCGAGAAACCGGCCGACTGCGCGAAGGTGCCAATCTGCGCGACGCTGAGCCGACCTGCACTCGGCCCAGTGGCAGTCCCAGTGACGTTGTCGGCCTGCGGTGTGGCGAAGCCGGTCGTGACCGCATCGACCGCCCCGGCGAGGAGGAGCACCCCGAGCATCACCGCGCCGGCGGCGCCCAGGAGGACCTTGCTCATCTGGTCCGCATCTCCGCGTCGGTGTCGAGGGCCCACTCGAGCTCGTCCGGGACGAGGTGCTGGACGAGCGCGCGGTGCGCGCCCACGTGCCAGATCGCCCGACCACGACCGAGCCGTGGCAGGAGGCCGGCCTCCTTGGCGGAGAGGTCGAGGCTCGACGCAGTCTCGGAGACGGCGGCCTCTGGCTGTGCGAGGACCGCGCGCGCGGAGGTGTCTGCGACAAGGGAGTGCGCGATCCGCGCCGCCTCGCTTCCGGCTGCCCCGATCGCGTCGAAGTCGCCGATGCGGTGGGTGACGAGAAGGACCGAGACCCCGAGCGCCCGAGAGAGCTTCATCGTCTGGCGAAGCCATCGCGCGGCTCCGGGGTCCGAGAGCACCTGCCAGGTCTCGTCGAGCACGAGCACGTACTGGGTCGCGGCCTTGGCCATTGCCTCGGACAGCCACGAGCCAGCGGCGACCATCACCGGTGCCAGCGCTGCTGGCGATCGGTAGCTGGCGGAGAGATCGACCCACACTCCCGGCCCCGAACTGCGCAGCTGCTCGGTGGTCCTCCCGTTGAACATCCCGGCGAGGTCGCCTGTCACGAGACGGCGTAGCTCGAGCGCCGCTTCCCTGCAGGCGCCTGCGAGCGACTGGGGTCCGGTGTGAAGCGCCTTCGCCATCTCGGCGGTCGGCTCGAGGAGCTTCTCTGCGACATCTGCGAGGACCGGGTCGTCCCCGAGCTCGGCGACGGCCTGCTCGATTCCGGCGCGCTCTTCGGGATGAAGGGCCCTTCCGAGACCAGACGCCGCCAGCGCTCCGGTGACCTCTGCCCGCCGTCGCGCGAGGTCCTCGTTCGAGGAGGTGCTCGGTCCGGGGTCGAGCGGGTTGAGGCAGGTGCCCTTCCCCGGCCGCAGCTCCACGCGGGCCAGCTCGAGGATGTGGGCGAGCTCTCCGTACTCGCCCTTCGGGTCCAAGATGGCGACCGAGCGCCCGCACACGGTCGCCTGGCGGAAGCAGAAGAGCTTTGCGAGAGTGGACTTTCCGGCTCCGACTTGCCCCACGACGAGGACGTTCGGGTTCGTGAGCACGACCGGGTAGAGCTCGAAGGGGTCGAACGCGAACATCCGGCCGCTTATGAGGTCACGCCCTAGAAGCGGGCCATCGCCAGGGACTCCCGAGCCCGCCTGTGCGAGGTAGAGGCTGCAGAGGTTTCGGGTCGTGGCGCGGTGCGCGCGCAGCCCCAGCATCAGCCCCACCCGCCTTTGAGGCGCAGGAGCCCGAGTGGGAGCGTGGCGACGAGCCCCTCAGGCTGTTGGCCGTAGAGGCGGGCGAGCTCGACCTGGCACTGGGCCGCCTGAGTCTCCATCTGCGCACACGCGCGCTCGAGGTCCTCCTCGGACCGGGCCCCGACCGAGACCAAGAGGACGAAGCGCGCGTCGGCGTGTCCCGCGGCAAGCTCCGCCTCGCGCTCCAGCGCGGCCTGGGTCTGGGCGACCTGCTTCGCTCCGACCCGAAACGAGTGACGCTCACGGAGCGCGTCGTCTGCCTCGTTTGCGAGCACGGCGCGCTGGGCGCGCCGCAGGCCCTTGGATGCGGGGGACAGCTCGACGTGCAGCGCGCTCGTGCGCCAGGTCGAAGTGCCCGGCGCTTCCACGAGAGCCCACGCCCAGTCGGCACCGACGGGTATGCGCGGGAGCTCGGTGGCTTCGTAGCAGGCGTGGCAGGCACCCCCCGCGGCCACGTGGCGCCAGCTGCGCTCCCAGGCTCCTGGCGCGCTGGCTCTGGCGGCTGAGCCTTGCCGGGTGAAGGGCAGGTCGCGCCGGCGGGGCTCCAGCATGTCTCCGACGAGGCGCACGAGCGCTTGAGCGGACAGGGGGTTCGCCTCGAAGCCCGCCTGGGCCATCGCCTCTGTCAGGCGGGCGCACGCGGACGCGGCGCTGGTGGCGTCGTGTCCTCGGCCACCCGTGAAGGCCGTGACGTAGAGGTCGTGGCGCACCGAGAGCGCTCGGGCCTCTCCGACCTGCTCTGCATAGGACATGAGCGTGGAGAGGTCGAGATCCCTCTTGCGCCTGAGGACCCAGCTCACCTGCGCCAGTCCGCTCTCGGGCGCGACGCGCTCTGTCACCTGCACTCGCTCGAGGCGCGCTGTGGCGCACGCCTGGAGCAGCGCGCCCCACGCCGAGACCATGCGGTTCTGGTCCTCTGCGTCGGCCAGCGCGAAGTGCGGGGTAGTGACCTTCAACGTGAAGGACATGGGCCCGCCACGTCCGACGCGAGCGATCGCGACGTCACCCGGGAGATCGCGCGCCTGTTCGATCCGGAGGGCCTTGAGGCCTGGGAGCTGCCATCCGGCGCGCTCGTCGTCGCGCTCGGTCTGATCGTCGGACGGCGCCGAGCGACGCGCGGGTCCGAGCCGCAGGCGGTGGATCGACACAGGAGCAGTCGCCTTGTGCTCCCCGAGGAGATGGGCGGCGATCGGTCCCGCCCAGGCGTGCGCAGGGCGTCCCTTCATCGGTGTGAAGGCGACTCCGGCCGCGAGCGCCAGCGCCCCGAGCCCGGGGAGCACGAGGTGAGCGGCGAGCACGAGCAGCAGCGACATCGCGAGGCCCAACCCGAGGACGGCGGCCTGAGCCGGGTCGAGTCCGAAGGCGACGCCGCGCTTGTCTCTCGGCCCGAAGTGGTAGGTCGTGGGCTCGTTCACGGGTTTCCCTCACCGGGTCGCGGCCGCGAGGTCTGCCGGGGTGCGGAGCGACCCGACGCCGGGCGTGCACCGCTGGGCGCCGAGTGCGCCGTGCCCGCAGAGCGGGCGGCGCCTGCGCCGATCGGAGTTGGGGTGGGCGCGCCGGCGCCGTTTCCTTTCGATGCCGCCGAAGCCGCCGCGCCGCTGCCGTTGAGCTTGAGCATCACGCCCTGCGCGGTTCCGACGTGCCTGGCCGCCGTCGCGGGCGCGCGGAGGCCCTTTCGGACGATGGCTGCTCCGAGTCCCGCGGATATCGCGGCCTCCGCGGCCATCGGAACGATCCGAAGCGCCATCGGCAACCCGAGGGTCGCAAGAGCCAAGAACGCGACGCCGGTCACCATGGCGTCGATGTCGGTGGCGGGGGTGTGGATCGAAAGCGGCGACGCGAACAGGGCCGCGGCGCCGAGCACGAGCACGACGACGATCACGAGCTTTGACACCGCGACCGCCGCGATCACCTCCGCGAGGCGTCTCATCCATGACGCGGTCGCCGGCCAGAGCAGCCCTGCGAGCCCGAGCGGTATGAAGGCCGTCGCGACGATTATGAGGGCGCTTCTCACCGCGAGCTCGAGCCACAGCACGATGGCACCGAGCGCTGTGAGCAAGGCGAGCAAAGCCCCGCCGACGCCGCCGTCGATCCCGTAGCCGGCACCGAGCGCCGTGCCCAGGCGCGCGAGCGCTGCCGGAAGCGAGATCCCCGAGCCGTGCTCCACCACCTGGCAGGAGAAGTCGACGAGGGCCATCACGAGCTCGACGCCCGCGAGGGCGAGCACGCCACCGACCGCGGCACCGAGGAGACGCCCCACTACCTTGGCGAGTCCCGCGGGGCCCTCGCCCTTGGCGAGCGCGGAGAGCACACCGACGAAGAAGAGCGGCACGGCGACGATCCCGCCCACGGCGAGCATCGCCCGCCAGGGAGCTGCGAACCACGTGCCGAAATTCACCGCCGTCGTCTCGGAAGCCGCGCGGGTCAGCTGGGAGAGCCCCCACGTGGCAAGCGCCAAAATTCCTTGGGTGATGATGTGCGAGAGCGTCTGGAAGAGGTCCCTGATCACGGCCGCAGCGATCGCAGACGGGGAGATCGGGGACAGGAACCCCATCAGTGGGCGTCTTGTCCGATGCCGAAGAGCGCCTGGACGAGAGCCGGACCGAAGCCGATGAGGATCGCGGCGATACCCGACGCGAGGACCGCCGAGCGCCCCTTGGAGGCGGCCTGGTAGTTGTTCGAGTGGGAAGAGAGCGCCCACACCGCCGCGCCGATGATCACGCCTGCGATCGCTGCGATCACCGCGACGAACTGGAGGCCCCCGACGAGTGATTCGATCGTGTTGGTGCCCGGGAGGCTCGTGTTCGGGTTGACGTTCACGCTGACTGCTAGGTGCAGTGCCCCGGCAGTACCGAGAATGTTGACGAACATGGCTCCTCCTCAGTTCCGGCGCCGGGGCGTCGTAGGTCCGTCCCGTCCGGTGTCCGCAAGCTCGGCCATCCATCCGAGTGTCAGGTCATGGGTTTCGCCGTCTGCCTCCTCCAGGAACTTCTCGAAGGCCACAGAGGTATGCAGCGCGCTCTCTTGTTGCGCGTCGGGTGCTGTGCGCATTGGCGTTCCCCCTTCCCTCGACGCTGATTTCGAGCCAAGGATGCGCCAGCGACCTCACCACCGAACTCACCAAAAACCTCACCTCTGACCTCCCCGAGGTGAGCGACGCTCACGCGCAGGCGAAGTAGTCCGTCAAAGCGACTCTTCGGGGTGCGAGAGCACCAGCGATCCGTGGTGAGCGGCGGTGAACAATGACGAGCGATGAAGGGGCTGGCCCGGAGGTGAGGTTTTTGGTGAGGTTCTTGGTGAGGTCGAGGGCCCTCAGTAAGCGGAAGTCGTCCGGTGGATAACGCGGCAAATCCGCGATCGACGGCCGCGGCGGGAGGTTCGTGAGGAGGTCAGCGAGGGCGCCTGTCGGAGCTTGTGCTCACTCGGCGCAGGAGCTCAGTGGATGTTCCCTCGGCGCGTGGCCTGGCTGTGCAGCTACTGAACCTCAGGGGTCGAGGAGATTCGCGCCGAGGCAGAGCACCGGACGAGGTCTTCGTAGAGCTGCTGGGTCTCGTTCTCGACCAGCTCGAGCTGATCGAGGTCGTCGTCGAGAGCTTTGTGGAGTCGGTCCATGACCGATCGGAGAGCTTGGAGGCCGCCGAGGCGTGCCGCGGCTTGCATCATCAAGCGCCAGAGCCGCTGGTCGTACTTGGCCGTTTCTCCGAGCAGCAGGCCTTGCTCCACCGCCCAGGCAGCTCGCTTGGGATCGTCGTGCTCGAGGGCCCACGTCGCACTGCGGCATGCGATGTCGAGTATCTCCTCTGACATGTGCGAGACGATCCCTTCGACCACCGCCCAGGGCCAGTCCACGTCGGAGAACGGTGCACCTCTTAGCAAGGACAGCGCATCGAACCATTTATCCGGAACCTCGCTGCGCGAAAGCTGGACGAAGCGCTCCCAGTCGGTCTCGAGAGGCGGCTCGATCCGGAGCTTCCCCCACCTCGTGATGCGAGGCTGCCCGTTGGGTCCGGGAGGAAGTAGACGCCTGGCGTGGCGAACGATGTTCCACACGTAGTGCTCGGAGACGTCCTTGTCGGGCCAGAGGATGAGCGCCACCTGCTGCAGGGAGGCGCCCTGGGGGTGAAGTACGAGCCATCCGACGAGCTCCATCACCTTCGTGCGTCCCGAGCGCTCCGAGGTCGCGCCGCGAAGCTCGGTAGGGCCGATGAGCAAGAGGCACTCTCGCTCCGCCTCCTCTGGTTGGTCCTCAGGTGAAAGAGCGGTCTGCGGGAGACCCAAGTCTTCAGGTGTGTCGTCGATGTGCGGGTCTGGGGCGGATGCCTGCGGCAGCTCGTCCTCCCCGGTGGGACGCCCGTCGCGTGCACTCTCTTCTTGATCTGCCCGCGCCTCGGGGAAGAAGGCGGCGGTGATCGCGTCGTAAGGAGGCTCGTCGACCCCCACGTCGCGCTCCTCGCACGCCAGGTGCAACAGGGCCTCGATAGCCCCGATCGACTTGGGGCCCAGGCGGTGCGGGGTGACGCGGGTTCGAAGTGCCGGGATCTCGAGTCTTCCCTCGGCGTCGATCGCGAGGCGCCAGTTCGCCTGCTCAGCGGCACCCGCCACGACGAGCGCGACCCCCATTCTCGCCGGGTCCTCGGGGAGTCCGAGTCCTTCGACCTCCTCGTCCTCGACCGGCCTCGCCGAGAGCACGACGACCGGGCAGAGCCGCTCGTCCGGGACAAGGAGGCGGGCCTGTTGAGCGGAGGGCTGACCCGCCTCTTCGAGGTTGTGCCGCTGGGCCAGGACCTGGGCGTGTATTTGTCCGTGCAACTCCGAGAGCCGGTCCACGCGGGCTATTCGGTCGAGGTCGATCCCCTCGTCGATGCCGAGGGCGAACAGGTCGAGGCTGTCGCGCCACGTGCAGCTCGCGAGCTCGATCGCCATCGCGAGGACGATCTGCTCTGCGACGTTTTGTTCTCCTTCGATCGCGACGATCCCGCCGGCCTCCAGGTTCAAAAGCACCATGCCGTCCTCGTCGCTCCCGACGCTCACGAGCGCTGGCAGCACCGGCGGGTGCGAGGACGCTCGCTCCAAGAGCTCTGTCACCTCGGGGGTGCGTTCCAAGCACCAGCGATCGTCTCTACATATATATGGTGAAGGGGGAGGTCCCCCGTCGCGGACGAAGAACTCCAATGCGTCGTTGCGGACCCGTGCTCCGAGGACGACGGGGGCCACATTCGTCCCTCGGTGCAGGTGGCCGAGCAGGCGCATCCCGAGGTCGACCAACCTCGCGGAGTCGGAGTCCTCTCCCGGGCGCATCGCTAGCTCGAAGGAAGCGAGGTCTCCCGTGGGAAGCGGGATTCGCCGTCCCGGGTGCCGCCTGCGGCGCTGGAGCCTCCTCTTTCGATCGAGCTCCTTCGAGAGGGCGAAGCCGAGAAGGGCGCCGATGCTCGCGCTGATCCCAATAGCCGGGAGAAGAGGAAGGCGGTCAGTCTTCGCGCTCGCAGAGGACCCGTGCGGGTCGCGAGCGGGGTCATGGGCTCGAGTCCGCGCAGTGCCGTCGGAGCCATTCGCAGCGCTTGTTCGTATCGGCGTGGTCCGGCTGGATCCCGGAGACAGAACGCTCGGCCTCGGTGCTCCGGTCGGCGCCGGCGCCGGCGCCGCACGAGAAGGCGGAATCGAGCTGGGAGAAGATGCTTGCGTAGGCGCAGCCGACGCGGTCGCCTGTATCCCCGGGCCGCTCGCATCGGCCGGAAGGAGGAATGTCCATCCGGGGTAGATCCAGTGGGGGTCGTCGAATTGAGTGTCTCCGAATTGACGCCCTTCGTTCAGCGCCCATATCTCCTCCCAGCGAAGGGGGTTTCCCAGATAGCGCGCCGAGATGCTCCATAACGTGTCGTATCGCTGGACCACGTAAGTCGGCAGACCCGTGCCTGACTGGGCTTCTGCCGTAACGCTCGCAGCTTGCACAGGCGGCGGAGCAGGCGCCGCATTAGGCGACCAATTAATTGTCACGGCGGTCGCTGGCTGGACCACCGCGGTCGTCGCGGTGGGAGCCCCAGCTCCAGCGAGCTGGCGCCACCCGATGGGCAGTGACACGATCGCAGCGGCTACGAGCTGCGAGACGAGAGTGTGCAGAGGGCCGAGCTTCGAGAAGCTGCGAGCCTGGTCGTGTCGGAGACGGTAGGCGAGCTCTGCGCAGATGTCGTAGGAGAGGAACAGCCACACGACCCATCCGAAGAAGAGCGCCGTCTTCCAGTAGAAGGAGTTCGGGACGTTGTGGCTCTGAAGGTCCATGACGAACGTCGACCACGAGGGAAGACGTGTCGGGAGGGGCGAGCCTCGCTGTACGAGAGCGACGGGTGCGCCGATCACGAAGGCGGGCACGAACAGCGTCGCTGCGAAGCGCAAGATCGCCAACGCGTAGCGACGCCGGGTCATGATCCTGCTCCCGTGATCCCCTGGGTGGCGCTCGCGGTGGCTGTCCCGGAGATCGCGACGGGCCCGATCCCGATGGCGGAGAGGACGGCGAGCGGGTGGCGGAAGGACACCGTCACCGTGACCGAGTCGGCGTTCACTGAGACCGTGCCGGTCTCGCCGAGCTTGCCGAGGTACGAGAGCGCTGCCGAGCGCGCCGCTTGCGGGTCGACGCTCACCGTTCCCGCTGAGCGCAAGGCGCTCTGGTCGAGCTGTTGTGCGCCGGTGCGAGCCGCTTCGAAGGCGTCTGAGACGGCCTGCTGGTGAGCGGCGAGCACCCCGCCCCCGTCAGCGACGAGCCCCGCCACGAGCACGAGCGCGAACCCGAGCACGGCGACGAATGCGGTCAGTTGCCCGGACTCTCCGTGCCGCTTGTTCCGAACGGACTGGCTCACGGTGTGACCGAGGCGCTTGCGACAGAGCGGTAGGCGTCCACGGGTGCAGATCCCTGAGCGGTCAGAGTCTCAGAACCCGGAAGCCGCAGTAGCGACAGCCCCTCCAGGCTTGCCGTGCACGACAGGTGGACGGTCACTATCCCCCCTGGGTTGAAATCGGAGACGTCGGTGGTCTCCGAGAACGGTGAGCAGGTGATGCCGTGGCCAGCGAGGTCACGTTGTGCCGCGTCCTGAGCAGCCGCGCTCGCAGCGGAAGCCGAGGAGGCGATGCTCGCGGCGCGAGCGGCGTCGGATGCAGCCTGATCCACTTCCTGGTGCGCGAGCACCGTGCGCCCGAGCGCGACGACGAGCAGCAGGAGCACGACGAGGAGGGGGGCCAGCACCGCTAGCTCGACGCTCGCAGATCCTGAGTCGCCTCTGGCGGTCACGGGCTCGTGAACCTCTCGATCGGCTGCGCCGCACTCGCCGTTACCGGCAGCGAGAGCCCAGGGAAGATCGACTCCGCTGTCCCGCTCACCGTGACCTCTATGCGCCCGGCCGATCGCGTGGCAGTGACCGTCGTGGCGTGAAGCATCGGCCCGGCGAGCTGGCGAAGGTCGCTCTGCGCCGCCTGCTCTCCGGATGCGTCGGTCCCACCGACCACGGCCGCGGCACGGGCCCCGTCCGCCGCGGCGTCGGTAGCCACCGAGCGCCCCAAGAACCACAGGGCTCCCTGCACGAGCAGGAGGACGAGGAGCATCGCCACGGGGAAGACGATGACGAGCTCCGTCTGGCCCCGTTCGTCGCGCCTCGGCGACAGCCTCTTGGTCACTGGCCTCCGCCGTTTAGATCGATCGAGTTGGCCTTGGCCAAGACCTTCGTCGTGATGATGATCCCCACGGCGATCGCGAGGGCTGCGAGCAGCGCCGTCATGATCACGACCTGGGTGGTGTATCCCTCCTCATCTCTGGCCGCGCGGCGAACGCTTCGGACGAGGCCCATCCAAGTGAAGAGAAACGTCTCCAAAAGTCCCACGAACCTTCTCCTTTCTGTTTCCCCCCTCTTGTCTTCGATTTCAGAGCTGGGTGGTGATCTGGATGACCGCCGGCCACCCGATGAGGACGATGAACCCGAGCACGAGCAGCACGACCGGCACCGACATGCGCTCTGTGGCGGACTCGGCTGCGGCGCGCGCCTCTGTGAGACCGCGCTCGCGCACTGCCTTCGCCCGGGCGGCCAGTGAGCTGCGGACCTTGGCCCCGGAGGATCCCGCCAGGCGCACCGAGGAGGCGATTCCGCAGAGCTCCTCGACACCGAGCACCGAGCCGAGCTCGTCGAGCGCGTCCCAGGGCGCAATGCCCCTTAACCTTCCTCGCTCTAGCGCCCTCCGGATCGCGTCGAACGCGAAGCCCGAGCCCGAGTCCGAGGCGAGGACGAGCGCACCTTCAGTCCCCCTGCCGGCGGCCATGGAGACGACCACAAGGTCGAGCCAGGCCGAGAGGGCGAAGGAGAAGTCGGAGCGTCTCTTCGCAGCCTCGGTGCGAAGAGACAGCACCTGGGACAGGGCGCCGACGGGACCTGCGACCAACGAGAAGCACAGCGGGAGCGCCCAAGGGAGGCTCGCACCCGAGAGGACGGCGACGGCCTCGAGGACAGGACCGGTCGCGAGACCGAGGAGCCCGAGGGTCAGGCCCCACGAGAGATGCCAGGCCTCGTCGTGCCCGGTGATGGCGAGGTCCGCCCGGACCCGAGGATTGACGAGGCGCTCCATCCCGAGGGCGCGCGCCAGGCGGATACGGAGGGTTGCGTCCTGGTGCTCGGCCGCGTCTTGCGCGCTCGCAGGGCGGTGGAGGGCGGCGAGAGCGCGATCGAGCCGGGGAGGAGAAGGGGCGAGGGCGTACAAAAACGTGGCCGCCGCGACACCGAAGCCGGCGCCGAGCGCGATCGTGAGGATCATCGGGACCTGCTACCGCTCGTCGGGGCGAGTAGGCGCTCAGGCGGCGCCTCGCGTCCCATGCGCTGGAGGATCCACACGCCTGCGCCGTAGCAGGAGAGGACGACGGCGAGGACCACCTGTCCGACCGCGCTCGAGTACGGGCGCAGGTAACCGTGTCCGACGACTAGCAGCCCGACGAGCGTTAGCAGCGCGATGGCGGTGATCGTGCGCACAGCGGTGCGGGTCCTCGCTCGCGACGCGTCGACGTAGCGGCGCATCGTGGCGTCGTCCCTCGCTGAGGCAGCAATCTGGGAGAGCACCTCGCTC
>Ga0116215_1002119_pt1 | contig 12534 bp, 9 predicted proteins | sample Sb_taG_7_FD_89698 | JGI IMG/M metagenome (GOLD analysis project Ga0116215, IMG submission 89698) | Peat soil microbial communities from Weissenstadt, Germany - Sb_50d_2_FS metaG | ecosystem: Environmental > Terrestrial > Soil > Wetlands > Peat | place: Germany: Weissenstadt | collected 2010-09-21 | reverse complement strand
GCCGTTTCGTAATACCGGCGGCTGTGGATAGTCGCGCATTGCGGGTGGTACTGGCTGTGGATAGTCGCGCACTGCGGGTGGTACTGGCTGTGGATGCCGCATGGACGGCGTCGGCGGCGCTGTGGGGGAAGCTCTCGGCTGCTAGTTGAACTGCTGACCGGCCGGAGCGCGAGCCGGCCGAGCCGGCGCCGGTTCCGTGACCGTGGAGAGCTGCAGGCCCCGTGATCAGGTCGTCTGCCGCAGTTGCGGCAAGGTCCAGGGCGGCCGCGAGATCGGTGCCGCCGGCCGTGGCCGTGACGCGAGTTTGCTTGCTGCGCGCATCGTTGGTGACCGCCTGTCTGGTGATCTTGTCGATGACGTGGTGGGGGAGATTCGTGGTCGCTTCGAGCGCCATCGCTAGTTCGTCGAGGCCGGGTTCGGGCTGCCCGGTGGCGCCTGCGCTGGCCTGCATGCGGGTGATCAGCTGCAGGCCGCGTAGTTCGGCGGCGTGGTCGGCGTCCGCTCCAGGCACGGGGTCCGGCGGGACCCGCCGCGCCTGATCGGTCGGCAGCGTGGCGTCTTGTCCGGTGCTGGCGGGCAGCGCCTGGCGGGCGGGAACGGGGTCACCGACGCGGATGTCGGGGGTGCGGCTGAACAGCGGGGCGGTGTCCCGCATCGCGTCGAGCGGGCTCATGCCGTCCGTTCTGAGCCGGTCGTACCGGGTCATGGCGTGCGGGTGGAGCACGCGCAGCCGGTCTTCGCATTTGCGCATGGCCGATGCGGCGAGGGGATCGGTGTCGGCGTAGCTGGCGGCGCTGGCCCAGGCGCGGCCGGTCTGGGGCAGGTCGGCGTGGGCGAGCCACTGTGCGTCGTGAGCGGGGGACCAGCCGAGCCGGGCCTGATGATGCATCAGTCGCTCCTGCTCGTCGAGGATCCGGGTGGCGCGTTCATCGTCCCGGGCGGCCGTCCTGGCATCGTGCAGTGCTCGTCTTTGGATGACGACCTGGGCCATCGCGCCGGCGAGTGACGCGAACTGGGCGACCCGCTGCGAGCCGTGACTGAGGGCTTCCTCCAGCGGATCGGTGTGGTGGCCGGGTTCCATGCGCTGTTCTCCTTATCTTTAGGTCTTGCCGCTGCGGGCTTGTCACCGGGCTGGGCCGAATGGTCGGGGTGGGGATGGCCCACGCTGCGGTCGCTGACCGGTCCGGCGCGTGACCGGTCGGCCGGGTGCGGCTGCGGGTCGCCGCGAAGTCCGCTGGCTGGGGAACGCCACCCCTGCCAGGTCAGCCATTGCGGTGGACGGCGCACGCCCCTGCGGGAACAGCCCGCTGGTCCCGCTCACCGCGGCGTGCAGCCGTTCGGCGGTCTGGCGGGCTGCGGCGGCCTGGGCGGCGTGCTGCTGGGCCTGGCGGAGCTCGGTGATGGCGTCGGCGAGGGCGGCGAGGCGGACGATCAGCGCGGCCTGGGCGAGGGTGCGATCGTGGCTGACCATCGCGGCAGCTGACAGCAGGCGGGCGGCCCGGCGCAGCCCGGTTCCGGTTGGCGTCGGCGCGGGGATCCGGCCGTACGGGACGCGGGCGGCGCGGTCGTAGGCGCTGGCAGCCTGCCGGATGACCCGGCTGCCGAGCGCTGATGCCGCGGCGTGCAGGATGTCGCCGGTCGCCCAGGCGGCGTCCGCCGCATCGGACGGGCGACCAGCGGCGGCGAGGTGCCGGATCCGGTCGGTCGCGTCCGTCGCGGTCCGGCTGGCGTGCTCCCAGATCGCGGCCCGTTCCTGCGGCGTGAGCCGGTCGCCCGGAACGGGGCGGCTGCCTGAGTTGATGTCGGCCCAGCGGTGGCGGAGCTTGGGCAAGGTGAGGTCGGCGGCCAGCTTGCCGCCGCCGTACCACACTGGCTCACCGGTGCTCGTGGTGTCGCGGGGGAGCGCCACAGAGTAGCCGGTGACCTCGCTCGGGTTGCGGGTGCTGTACCTCGGGCGGACCTGCACGCCGGCAGCCTGCAGGCGGGCGAAGAAGTCCTGCTCGCCGGTTGCCATCGCGGCTGCGGTGCTGACTTCGCGCCTGAGGGTGACGCGAGGCGCTTCGTGCCAGTTGCGGCGGCCGGTCTTCTCGGTCTCCGCGCGGGTCGGGCGGGTGGCGGCGGTGCGGTCACCGGGCGCGGTTCGCCGCAGGCCGAAACGGCTCTCGACAGCCAGGCACGCCTCACGTACCCGGTAATAGTCGTTCGACAGGCGGGGCCGTCCGCCGTCCTGGCGGGCCAGGGTGGCGACGATATGAATGTGGTCGTCGGCGTGCCGGATGGCGACCCACCGGACTGCGTCGTCTTCCTGCCCGTGGGGAGACAGGCCGGTGCGGTGCATGATCTCGGCGGCCACGTGCGCCCACTCGTCGTCGCTGAGCATCCGGTCACCGGGGGCTGTCCGGACGGTGCAGTGCCAGACCGGGCGGCTGGGTGCGCGGGGGCCGAGCGCGGAGACGGTCTGCTGCAGCAGCCCGTTCAGGCGGCGGAAGTCCCTGCCACCCGTGGGACGCAGCGGCGGCTCTAGTTCGGCGGGGTGCCGCCACCCGGCGACGATGTGCGGGTCGGTATGCTCCGCGTGCCGACCGGGCCCGTAGAGGTAGTAGATGAGCCCGCCGGGCCGTTCGCCGCGGAGAACCTTTCCGATCACGGAAGCCTCTTCCGCAGCTCGTCCGCGGCTGCGTCCAGGCGGCGTGCTCTCCGGGCGCTCTCCGCCGCGTACGGAACAAGATCGTCGGAACGCTGCCCGGTGGCATTCAGTTTCGCGACGGCCTGGTTGAGGTTGACGCCGATCCGGCGGACCAGCCCCGCGGAGCGGATCAGTTCCGCCAGCGCTTCGCGGAGCGGAGCGCCGGCCTGGCCGCTGTCGCCACGGGCGGTGGCGAGCGTCGCCTGGGCTGCGTAAGCGCCCTTTGCCAGGCCGGCTCGCGTCGCGGCGGCGTCCAGGTCGGCGTACTCCTGGTCGGTGAGGGTGAACTCGACCCTGCGGACCCGCCTGGCTGGGTGACGCGACCGCCGTCCGGCGGGCCTGCCGCCGGCGTGCTGCTGATCAGTGCCTGCGTGAACCATTCCAGCATCCCCAATGCTGCTCTTCAGCGCCGGTCCCGGACGCCAGGACGGCCCCCTGCTCCTTTCCCGGATTGCGCTGGAGTCAATTATGTATCTGCGGACCGCGCCCGGTCCAGAGTTATTCCGGGTTTATGCATATCTTGCTTCGCGGTGCTTTCTGAGTGTTCTTTGGACGTGGTGGAATGTCCTTTGGCTGCCCGTTGCGCCGATGGTAGGATTCTCGCCGAAGAACGAGTATCCCCAGTTCAGAAGGCTAAGATTGCACATGGCTTGCATCTATGGTTCGTCTTGCCGGCGCATCGATGATAGAGCCGGATGCTTTCTTGAGTTCACTGGCGTTCACCGGCGTTCACTGCGGTTCAATAACGGAATAATGGCGCACGACAGTCTTTGCGCGTTCCGTTCAGTGGTCTGTGCAGCGCAGCTAACTGGCGTCGGATGTGCATCATCATCTTCCGCGGTAACGGGTAGCGCCCGGCGATCTCGTCCCCTGATGACTGCAGGCAGACGGCAGGCTGGGCCGTCGTCCCTGGCGGCTTCTTTGCACGACAGCGGCATGCCGTGCCTCCGGGCGGCGAGCGGCCCGCGTTCCGTTGGGAGGCTGCCCGGCGTGGGACTAGTCGGCTGCCCTGCCCCGCGTCTTCGCTTTCCGGCGGCGTGGTCGGGCCGCTCCCAGGCGGCGGCTGGGCCGTTCCGCACGCTGGGTGCGCTGGGCGCTCCGGCGCTGGTCGGGAGAGCCGGACTGTCCGGAGAGCAGGCGTGCGCGGAGCGCAGGGCGGAACGGTGCGGTCGCCGGAACGCCAGGGGCCGACGGCGGGGGCGCAGGTGCGGGCCGGTGCGGGAGCTTGTCCACAGACGGGAGTCCCGGTCCTGCCCCCGATTCCGGACGCGGGCCAGGATTGTCGGCGCTGGGCACCAGGAGAGGTAGGGCGCGATGACAGATATTGACAAAACGTTGACACGGCTGGACGCGGCGGCTGGGGTTAGTGAGCTGCTAGCGGCGGCGTGGGATGCGTTCAGCGTGCTGCTGGCCGGGTGCCGGGACGGCGAGCAGCGGTCGGCCGAGTTGTCCGCGGCGTTCGCGTTCGCGGCGGCCGCCGCCGCCGAGGGCCGGCTGCTCGTCGATTCAGCTCCGTCGCTGCCCGCTGGCCATGGTGCGGTGACCAGCGGGGTGGTTTGCGTTAACGCTGATCCGGACATGGCCGCGGACGACCTGGCCGGCCTGGCTCTGGCACTCGGCGCGCGCATGTCCGTTGCGGCGCGCGAGGCCGGCGATGGCGGTGACCGGGAGGCGTGCGGGCAGGCGGCTGCGGCTGCGGCGCGGATCCGTGAGCTGCTGGCGCGGGACGGCTGATGGGCGCGGCGACGTTCGGGGAGGTGCTGGACCGGGCTCGCGGGCATCTCGACGCCTGCGCCGCGGTCCAGGACAGTGCCCTGCGCGGGCAGAGCGTGGCCGGGGCGGCGCGGCTGATCGGCCGTGCCGCCCTGACCCTGTCGCGTTACCTGGGTGATAGCGCTCCGTACGGCGTGGCCGAGGCGATCACCAGCGGCGGCGTGGACCCGCAGGCGCGGGCCGCGGTGGACGCGCGCGAGGCGCTGCAGCTGGCCGCCGCATGCCTGGGCGCCGAGGGTCCTGATTCGGGGGACGTGGGGGAGGGGGCGGCGGATGCGATGACGGCCCGGCTGGCGGCGGCCGGGACCGCGCTGGCCGCTGGCCGGGATCTGCTCCGCACTCACTTCACCAGGGGTGCCGATGGTGAGGTGCTGCCGCGCTCGGACTGGTCCGCGGTGATCACCTCCGCCGCGGTGACCGCGGCGGTGCTGGCGGAGGCGGGCCGCTGGGCGCAGCAGCTCGGGGTGCTGACGGCGCGGCTGGCCGCCGCAGCGGCGGCGGACGCGGGTGTCCCGGTCGCGGTGTCGCAGCGGCTGGCGGAGGGGTGCCGGGAGTTACTGGCCGCTGGCGTGGTCCTCGCGGCGGGACGGGGCGGGGTCGCTGCCGGGTCCGATGCTGAGCTGCTGCACGCGATCCCGGCCTGGTTCCCGCCCGAACGGCAGCTGCCGGGGGATGCGGAGCCGGCGGGGGAGCTTGCCGAGGGGGTGGCGGTCAGCGCCACGCGGCTGCGGGTGATCGCCCGGGCGTCAGCCCGTACGGCGGCCTGGTCCCCGGCCATGACCGCGGACTCGTGGCGGTGGACAGCGACCGGGGCCGCCGTGATCTGTAACGTCGGCGAGATCATGCTCACCACGCTGGCCGGGCAGCCCGATCCGTCCGTCCGCGGGACGGTCGAGGCGTCGCAGCTGCTGGGCGCGGCAGAGGCTGCGGCCTGCGCGTGCGATCGGTGGCGGGACGTGGGGGCGGCGTGGAATGAGATGACGACCGACACGCGCGGCCTGTTCTCGCCCGTGATCGCCGATGCCGGCGACCTGGTCGTGCGGCTCGGGCGGCTCGCGTTCGCTGACCCGGGCTGGACACCGGCCCGTGCGCGGCGCGCGCCGGTCCGCGGGATCGCGGATCTGGCCCCGGATGGCCGGCGGGCTGGTGTCGTGGTTGGCGCGATACATCATGCGGCCGACGCGCTGGCTTGCATGGCCGCGGCTGACCTGCGGGCGGTCCGGGCCGCGACCCGGGGTAACCGGGTACACGTGCCGACGCGCACGCTCCCGGAGACCGATGACGCGCGGTACCCGTTCTGGAACGTCACCCTAGCTGGTGCCGCAGCGTTGACCGAGGTCTACTGGGCTGCCGTCGGTGCCAGCGAGCGCCTGGCCGTCGAGCTGGACGCGGTCGCGGTCACCATGAACGCTCCCAGCCGGATCCGGGCAGCGGCCAGAGCAGCCAGCCGGGCCGAGCAGGAGAGCCGTCGCGGGCCCCGTGCCGCAGGCGATCGGGGCGCTGGGCCGGCCAGGGCGCCGGCCGCTGAGCTGGATCTTGCAATGTCGGCGGGGCCGGGTCCGGTAGAGCAGGCAGTGCGCCGCGCGGGTGGCGCCGACCTGATCGTGCTGATGCGGGCCAGAGCGATAGACACCGCAGCGCGCAAGCTGATCGCTGAAGCAAAGGACGGCGTCAGGCATATGGATCAACCCGGCCTGGAATCGACCGCTAGCCCGTCGGCGCTTGTCGCTAGGTCTGGGGCGCAGGTCGCTTCGGCCAGCTTCCCTCAGGGAGCCGGCGTTCGGCATGGGCCGGGCTTGGCAACGCCAGAACCGGGGCCCAACCAGATGCTCAACACCCTGAACGCCCCGTCGAGGCCGCCTGCCAGGAGCACGCCGAAGCCGGCACCACTGCGGCGGACACCCCCGCCGGCATCCGGCTCGGCGATATCGTCCCACGCCCCCCGGCCGCCACCTCGCCCCTCTGCTACCACTGGCACTGAGAGCACCTGCGACCCCGCACACACCAAACGTATCATCGCGGCAAATAGGACTCAGAAGTGATATCCTTTCTCAACGGCAAGAGTCTGTAACAAAAACCCGTAGTATCCCAAAGTAGCTGATTGGGTACTCCCTGTAGTCACAAGCACCAGGCCAAAGATCACACGACATTCAGCGAGGTAAGAACGTGAGAAGACTGACGCTCGGGGGCCGCCCGGGAAGGCTGGGTTCAGCTCCGTGCTGGATCAAGAGCTCTCTGAGTTTCGCCAACAGCAACTGCGTCGAGGTGGCGAGCCTGCCTGACGGCGGGATCGGCGTTCGCGACAGCAAGGACCCCGGAGGCCCGGTTCTCCGATTTACACCGGGCGAATGGCATGCATTTCTCGGAGGAGCGCGAAACGGAGAATTCGATAGTTTCGGCAAGATATGACCGCTGCCGGGAACGCGCCGTAGCGTCCTGGTCATGCTAGCCGTCGATCAGGGCGGCGGTCCGCGACGTCACCTACCGAGAAGACCTCTCCACCGCGCCGCAAAAGGGCTGTCAGGGGCGCCAGAGCGATGGACACGGCAGCGCGCAAGCTGATCGCTGAAGCAAAGGACGGCGCCCGGCAGTCCGGCCAATCGGGCTCAGAAATGCGCACAAAGCCCTGGGCGCTGGCCACAACGTTTCAGGCGCAGGTCGTTGCCGCCAACTCCCCATGGTGAGTTGACGGTCGAATTAGGATACGTCCGGCATCGCCGGAAAGCGCGCCCAGCGCGCTCCTCGCGGCCATCACGCCAGGCGGGGCCCGGCGCTCGCTGAACTGCCGCTTACCGGAGCGCAACCATCTAACGTTCTCCGCGCGGTTGGGTGGCGCTCTGTGGTGGCGTCGCCAGATGGTGTGGCCATAGTTCTAATTAACTATGGTGTAGTTCGCTCAGATGGCCCGGTTGGGTGAAAAATGTGTTTGCTTCTCTGAGCGGCACGTCGCCCGCGTGAATTGTCAGTGCCTAGCTCTAGCCTGCGGTCATGGCATATTCGCTTTATTCGCTCCTTCGCCAGGCTATGCCCGATCTTGGTGTCCGGGGCTCTGGCACCCTCATCCGCCGTGCACGCGCCCGGGTCGGCCTCTTTGCGCTAGCCAGCCACGATGGTCGGATGCTTCGATGTCATGGGTGATGCCCGTTGGCGTCGTCGGCGACGCGGAGGTCGTCCGGCTGGCGGGGAGCCTGCTGGACCGTGGCGATGGCCAATGCGCCGAGTTCGCCGCTCTGAAGGCGCGGCCAAAGGTAGTGCCGGACGCTGGGGAGCGCCGTTATGCGCCGTGGGAGACGTTTCCGTTGGGCATTGTCATGGAGATCATTGATTCGGTGGAATTCGACGGCGCCGAGATCGAATACGCCATGGGGCATGTGCTCAGCGGACGCCGGTCGACCGTGCATCCGGGCACGGCCAAGTGGCTGCGCCATGCCACATTGGCCTATTTCGCCGCAGACGCTCGGCTCGCCGCAGGGCTGGCTGCGGGGGGCGTTGAACTGCACCCGCAAAGCCGGGCGCGTGTTGTTCAGCACACTGCCGGCGAATCGGTGCGAATGCTGACTGCTTGGGGTCGCTGGTATGCCTCGTCGGACGGCACGGTGCGTGAGTTCCGGCGGCTCAGGTATCGCCGACCGCGTGGCAAGTCTACGGATGCATCCACGCTGGCTCTGGCGCATGTCACTTCCGCCGGGTCTTTGGCGGCAGGCAACCTGAGCCGTGACGTGCCCGTTGCGGTAATTGCCGACAGGGCTGTGCCGCCGACACGGGTCCGTGTGGTGGAGGTGGGGCTGACCGACGCGACAGAGACTCTGCTGATAGACGCGCGTCCCGACGAGATCCGCCGCTGGTACTCAGAGCAGGTGCGACCTGTTGCAGCCGGGATGCTGATTGGCGGGAGCCGCGTTCCTGGCGGTGATTGCACCGAATGCAAGATCAAGCTTTCATGCGGGGCGCTTCCCCATGCGCCCGGCCTGCTGGGACTGACGGATCGTGGGACGCATCACCGTACGTGGTCGGTGAGCACCGGCCGGTACTACCAGGTCTGTCCGGCGCAGGCGCACCTGCGTGAGCTGCGCATCCCTGGCGATGACACGATCAGTGACGCCGTCCGCCGCGGCATCGCGGTGCACGGATGGATGGCCGCCGCGCACGACCGCCCTGGTCACAGTCCCTGTTCGACTGCCGACCTGCCCGAGCCTGGCTGTGGTGAGCTGGGCATCGCTGCGCAGGTTATGGACGATCTCGAGTATCGCCGCCTTCGGCCGTTCCTAATGCAGCACCTCGCTGTCTGTCCGCTCGCTCGGCCCGGCGCGGTCACCGATGTCGCGGCCGAGCGGCCTGCGGCAGCGTTCGACACCGTGGCGGATGTCCTGGTGATCGCCAATCCCGACCTGGTGTGCCGTATTGACGGGCGGCCTGTGTACCGGGAGCTGAAGACCTCCGCCGCATCACGTGAGATCACGACGAGTAACGCCCTGTCGCTGGTGCCGCAGCTAGCTCTGGCCGTTTGCATGATCGCCGACGGCGTTTTCGGCGACGGACCCAGGACAGCAGGCGGTCATGTTGCCGGACGAGTCGAACTAGAAATGCTTACGCCGGCCAGCGCTCAGGTAATCACGTTCGAGACAGCGGGGGCGGGCGTTGTCACTACCGCCCGCCAGATTCTGGCCCGGCTGGCATCCGCGTGGCACCGTGACATCGACTTCAAGGCCGTCCCCGGTCAGTGGTGCGCGGCCTGCCCCGTCGCCCGCTGGTGCCCGGATGCCGCTGACCCTACCGCCCCGACGATCGTCGTCGACGGCGTCACTGTCGACGCCCGCACCGGAGAGGTGCTATCAGCCCCCGGCGGGCTCACTACCCGGGCCGAGGCGGTCACCGCCGTGATTTGCGAGCCCCCTGCAGACGACGAGACCGGAACCTGAAAGGACACGCACCGGACATGCCCGTCCCACCTTCCCCGACCGTGCTGGAACGGCCGGTCACTGCAGCCATCCGCGCAGGGTACGCCTGGAGCAACCGCGATGACCATCCGCAGGCGTGGCGGGAAATCGCCCGGATGACCGGGGTCATCATGCGAGCCCTAGGGCCTGGCTGCGGGCCCGTCACACCGGCGCAACTCGTAGATGCGCTCAGGCAGCCGCTCGGTGACTGGCTTCCCGCCGCCGCCGCGGATCCTGTGGTCGCAGCGCTGGTGATTCTGGACCGTGACGGCCAGCTGACCGACGCCACCTATGAGCTCGGCTGCGACTACACCGTCGAGGTGCTGTCGGGAGAGGATACTGGTGACCGGTGGTTGCCGAACTGGCGGATCCACCGGGCTGAGCAGGTCGAGCATGCTGCTTTCCGGGTCTTGATAGCGGGCACCGCCGACCAATACAGCCGCGGCCGCCGTTTCGTCATAGACAACCCCGCAGGCGACACGACCGAGTTGCTCGCCCTCCAGAGCGATAGCGGCCTGCAGCCCGCGGTCGCATTCGGCCCGATCCCAGCTGACCGGCAGCATCGTGGCTGGTGGTGGCCATGCCCGGACTGCCGGTGGCCGATGCGCGTCCGGGGCAGCATCGTCCGCTGCAGTTTCCCCTGTCACGCGAGCGCTTACCTCATCTATGAGGCCAGCAAGGGCACCCCGAGGGTGCAACCGATGGAAGGCACGACCAGGCGGGTGCGGGCCAGCACGGTCTACGGCGCGGCGTGCGTCGACGAGTCGATCTGGCGCCACATCGTCGTGCCTGGCGTCGTCGAGGTCCGCCTGTTCGACCGGATTGCCGCCCTGCCAGGGGCCGACGCGACACTATACCCGGGTAAGGACACCTATGACATACGAGTCGTTCCGCACGGGCACGCGAGCGGGCCGCCAATGTGGGAATTCACCCTCGACGTCAAAGACTTCGCCTCCGCGCGCGTCCTGGCAAGCAAGCTATCTGCCAGGCCCGTTGCAGCACGACACGTTGTGCTGCCCGCCTACCGCAGTCACCAGCTAACCGAGCTGCGCCGGTCCTTGCCGGAAACACGGATCACGACCGAGAACGCGATCTTCCGCCAGATCAAATCCGCGTCGGCGGGGACCCTGGAGCCATCATGACCAGCACCTCCGTCGGCGCGCGCACGCGCCCGCTGATCCTTTCCTGCGCACTGGCCCTCGCAGAGCTGCACTTCCCCCAGCGTAACGGTGCCGCCTCGCCCGGTCACGCTCACCTGCTGCTGACGGGTCGGATCGATTCCTGGCCCGGCTACTGGGACTTGCCCGACGCTGACAGGCAGCGTCTAGCGGACCTGCTCAGCTACCGGGGCGACGACCTGGCGAGCGAGGAAGGATTCAGCCGGGCACTGCGGTCGTCCGCAGATGGAGGAATCCTTGATGGCTACCACTTCGATACTGACGGAACGATCCGGCCGGTCCACGGTCAGCCGCCCGAAGCACACGCTGACCGCCTCCTGGCCGACCTTGATCAGCTGCAGCGGCGTGCCGCACGGCGTCGGCTCGCCGCACAACCCGGCAGGTACCGGTCCGTGCTCCGCGGGCTTGGTCCCGAAGGCGAGCAAACCACCACCAGGGCCGTCTACAACTTGTCCGACATCCCGGCAGGTCAGGCCGACTCTCTCACCCTGGCCGATGCGCCGCGTCTCGACCACCCGGAATTCAGTGTCGACGCACTGCGCAAAATGGCGGAGCGGATCGACGCCGCGCGCGGTGAGGAGCACCGCCATGAACGTATCGACGCGATCTTCGGAGCGCTGCTGGATTCTGAAGGGAAGCTGGTCATAGACGCCCTGCGGATTCGGGCCGGCGGACCGATTCAGGTATTCCAGGCGCCGACCGCGTCCGGCAAGACGGTCACCCTCGAAGTCCTGGGCACGCTCTGCGCCGAAACCGGGGTGCCGATCGCGATCGTGGTCCCTACCCGCGCAAGCGCGCTTCGGCTCGCTTACGAGATCGAAGCCAACCTGAGCCTGCTGTCGATCGCGGCGACCTGCACGCCGCTGCTCGCGCCGAGTAAGAATATGAAGGACGCCGAGGCGGCTGCGAAATCCGATCCTGGCGGGCTGGGGCGGTGGGCCTATCGACGGCTTGGCTACGGATGTGCCCTGTCGGCTGCGGCTGAGGTCGACAACACCGTGGACGCGTGGGATCCCGGCGAGGAACCATGCCAAGAGCTGTATGAGATCCGGGCCGACGGCCGGCGTGGCTCGGCGCGGGCCTGCCCGTGGCTGGGCACCTGCGGGAAGTTCCAGCTGGAACGCGCCGCAGCCACCGCCGATGTGATCGTTACCGCGCATCAGACGTTCCACGGCGGAACCATGAAACTGCCATTCAGCACCAGTGCCTGTACAGGCGACCGCGTCAGCGTTGAAGAGTTCCTGCTTCGCCGCTGCCAGGTCGTCGTCATCGACGAACTCGACCAGTTCCAGGGAACCGTCATTGGGCAAAGCGCGCGTCACCTCGTACTGGCTGACGGTCCCCGCGACACCAAGCTCAGAGACCTTGACACCGAATTCCACTCCGCATTCGGGCAGGTTCAGCCCGAAGTGGATGGGATCGTCCGGCCTATCCTGTCCGACCTTCGGCTACTTGCCGAAGGGTACGTCGCTAACCTCGCCCACGGCTGGCTGTCCTCAGTCCGCCCATTTCGGCAAGGCTGGCGCACCGATCACTGGATTGTTGCCCGGGGAAACGACGCCTGGATAACTGCGAGGCTGCTCGGCCGCCCCCACGGCGGTGATGTCACCGCTGCGGAGGTCGGGGCTCTGCAGCAGCTCTACAGCGCCCCGTACGCCCGCGAAGCGGCACCGCTACGCCTGGCCGGAATCGGCGACGATACAAAATCAGCGGGGAACGAGGCTGCGCAGGCCACAGTGCGGGCGGAGGTCGCTGACGTGCTCGCGGCGGTCACCGACGGTTGTCGCGACGCGATCCTTCCCACCTACAAGACGCGGCTTAGCCAGCTGTTGTCCCCGATCGTCGCCGACGATTTCGAACGCGGCCGCCTGGTCGACCGGATGCTCCGGCGCTGCTACCTTGAGCCGCTACGTGCCCGGCTCTCCGAGCTTTTCTTCTACACCTCCCACCTGCGAGCCGT
>Ga0116215_1002118_pt1 | contig 12539 bp, 6 predicted proteins | sample Sb_taG_7_FD_89698 | JGI IMG/M metagenome (GOLD analysis project Ga0116215, IMG submission 89698) | Peat soil microbial communities from Weissenstadt, Germany - Sb_50d_2_FS metaG | ecosystem: Environmental > Terrestrial > Soil > Wetlands > Peat | place: Germany: Weissenstadt | collected 2010-09-21 | reverse complement strand
TGAGCTGGGGGCCGTGCCGAGAGAGGTCGATCCGTGGGACGAAGCTCAGACTTTGGTCCGGGCGGGGAATATCTCCGAGGCCATCGCCGTCATGGCCCGCGCGGCCCGCCAGGCACGGTCCGGTCGCGAGCGGTTCTTGCGAACACTTCAACAGGCCGAGCTATGCTTGGCTCTGGAGCGAAGTGGGCTGGCACTCCCCTTGCTCGACGTGCTGGCCCAGCGCGTCGATGACTTCCGGCTCGAACAGTGGGAGGAAAGTTCACTTTGCGCCCGAGTATTCTCCAGACTCTACGTCTGTTTGCGGGGACAGGACGACGCCCGCGCACGAATCATCTACAACCGGCTTTGCCAGCTCGATCTTTCAGAAGCTCTGGCCCTCGGCGGGATATGAAGTACGGAATCGTTATCTGTCAAGGGAAAAAATGCTTCAAGCGTCAAGAAACGAAGCACTCGCACAGCCCTCCCATCCGATATATGAAGGCAGTTCGGGAATGTCAATCTACTCGCTCTCAGGTGCGGGCGGGACAGTTGATGGAACTCCTGATGTTCTTTTGGTATTAGGAGTGATCGGCTCGGAACAATTCCCGGGTTCGGGTGAACCTCGCCCGGAGGGTTGGGGCAGGTGCCCAGGCCGAACGGACTCGGAAGTTCTGGTTGTCAGGAAGGAGTCGGTCAGGGATGACTCACAAATCAATCACGATCTGCGTTTTCGCAGGATTGCTCGCTGGTTGTTCAAGCGTTTCTGTCATCAAGAACCCAGGACCGGAGGACACTGGAATCCGGTTCTACAGGCCCAAACCTTATCTGCTTGTCACTCCGGCCGATGCTACTGGCCGCATGGTCAAGCTGAAAATCGAGTACTTACCCGATTATTCCGAGGAGTACTCGGTCCGTCCCCAGGGCAAGAAACCGCCGCAGGTCCAGCTCAAGGACGGGTGGAACCTGGTTGCAGTCGGCGGCCCCGCTCCACCGGAGAAGCCTGACGAGGCGCCTCCACCCGCAGCCCCCATCGATCCGATGAAAGTCCCCGAATACGTGGTCGCAGCCAGCAACGTGCCGATTGGCCTGTACGAGTCGGTGTTCGACACAACCTGCGGGAAGAAGTACCTCAAGGGCTGGCGCTACGTCGGCTTTCCCCGCTCGGCGGTGGGAGCCCGATCGGAGTCGACCCGAGTTGTGCCCGCGGGCCCAACGCTCAGGGTTTGGGTGGTCCTGATGGCTCCACTTCGGGTTACCCGGCTGCGGGGGCAGCTTCCGCCATACCGGGCCCACTGTACGGCCTGGTTTTCTTCAACGGCGTGATGACTTTCCGACAGCTTGACGAGATCGCCAACAACATGACGTGCCCGCAATACCTCAAGCCGATTCCCGAGCCGGTGAAGGCTGTGGCGGCGCCTGCAGAAACCGTAACCAAGCCGGAGGTCAAACCACAAGGCGAGGGGACTCAGACCAAGCCCGAAACCCCAAGAACACCTGCGGGGGCACCCAGTCCGACCGCTCCCGGCCTGCCTGCCACAAATCCTTCAGCCAGCGCGACTTGGGGAGGCCAAACTCTGCCGACTTCCGCACCGGAGGATGGCAGGGTTACACGCACAAGCTCCAAGAGCAAGATCCCTCCGCCCCGGAACTGGGATCTCACGAAGTAATGCGGCTCACCGGTTGAATCGCCACGGCAGCCTCTCGAATCGAGCCTGGAACGTCGGTCTTGTCGAGTCGAGCAGCACGTCAACTGCTGTCCCGCGTCAGGATCTGTCCCGCCGCCGGCAACAGTACCCAGGGAAGTTGCACTGCAACAACAACCTTCAAACCCAGGCGAGCGGTCCAAGACCCGCTCGCCTGGGTTTTATTACTTGATAGCATTATAACTCAAAAGATAATAAGATCGTCTTTGAGAAGCGGCATGTCCAGTCCCCAGCGAACTCCGGATCTGAGCAAATCACAGCGGCGAGGATTCCATCATGGGTATCGACTCGCGGTCTTTGATCAAAACGCTGAACCCGACGTGCCTCAATGCCCTTCAAGGGGCGGCCGGGCTTTGCCAATCACGTACCAATCACAGCGTCGAGCTCGAGCACTGGCTGTCCAAGCTGGCCGAGTCTCCTGACACCGACCTGACTCGGGTTTTCCGGCATTTTGAAGTCGAAACTTCGCGATTGTTGCGAGACCTGACACGAGCTATTGATTCGTTCAAGCGGGGGAATGACCGTTTGCCGATGCTCTCGAGTGATCTCGACGAGCTTATCCAGCATGCCTGGGTCCTGGCGTCGCTGCAGTATCAATGGCCGCTGGTTCGCTCAGGAGCCCTCTTGCTTGGCATGCTCGATCACGAGCGATTGAGCCGGCTGGCCAAGGAGATGTCGCGCGAGCTAGCCAAGATCAAGGTTGACGTACTCCAGGCGAACCTGGCGAAACTCGTGAGTGGCTCGAGCGAGGACGCGGAGATGTCCGCCGCCGCCGGGTTAACTCCCTCCGCTGACGCGGGTGTAAGTTCTGCTGCTGGCCCCGGTGTAAACAAGACCCCCGCACTCGATCAATACACGATCAACCTCACCGAGTGGGCCAGAAAAGGAGAGATCGACTCGGTCATCAGTCGCGAGGCCGAAGTCCGCCAGATGATCGACGTTCTGATCCGCCGCCGTCAGAACAACCCGATCCTGACCGGTGAGACCGGGGTGGGCAAGACGGCTATCGTCGAGGGACTGGCGCTCCGAATCTCGCAGGGAGATGTCCCACCTGCGCTCAAGAACGTGATGATCCGAACTCTTGACCTGGGCCTCCTGCAGGCTGGTGCGAGAGTCAAGGGAGAGTTCGAGAATCGTCTCAAGCAGGTCATCACCGAGGTCAAGGCGTCACCCGTGCCCATCGTGCTATTCATCGACGAAGCGCACACCATGATCGGCGCCGGAGGCGCCGCGGGGCAGAGCGACGCGGCCAACTTGCTCAAGCCGGCCCTGGCTCGCGGCGAGCTGCGCACGATCGCCGCGACAACCTGGGCCGAGTACAAGAAATACTTCGAGAAGGACGCCGCACTGGCGCGGAGGTCTCAGGTCATCAAGATCGAGGAACCGACCGAGGACCAGGCGATTCGAATGATGCGCGGCTTGGTTGGCAACCTCGAGAAGCACCACGCCGTCCGGGTTCTCGACGAGGCCTTGGAAAGCGCGGTGGAGCTCTCGCACCGGTATATTCCGGCGCGCCAGCTACCGGACAAGTCTGTCAGCTGCGGACCGACAGTACATCGTTGAGTCCAAGGACCACGGCAACCGCCAGCGGCTGCGGGGTTTGGTGTTGGTGTGAATGGCACGGAACGGCAGGGGGACCGACAGCGATCTCAACGATGTGCTGGCGGTTCGCCGCATAAGAACCTCAACGATGTAGTGGCGGAAAATCATCAACGATGTACTGTCGGCTCGCAGTCAGCCTTCTTGATATCGGTTGTGCGCGGGTGGCGATTGGTCAGGGTGCCATCCCCCCGTCCATCGAGGATTGCCGGCGACAGATCGAGCACCTCGAGGTCGAAATCGGCGGCGCTCGCAACGTCGACCACATTCTGACACGTTCCCTGCTCCCAGAGATCTCTCAGGAAATCCTGACCCGGATGGCCCAGGGATTGCCCCCCTGTCACGGGCTCACATCACCGTCACCGATCAGCGCGAGTTCCAGTACAGTCTCGAGCGAGCAACGCCGAGGGTAAGTCGAAACCTGCACGTGCATGTCGTCCGTCGTCAATTGCCCGACACCCGACCTGGAGCCCATCCTCTCCCTTCGGCTCCGAGAGCTCGGGGCTGATCATGCTCAGAGAGGGTCGACCCTCGGCCAACAGGCTTGCGGGTTTTTCCTTGAGCCTTTGACGTCTTGAAGAGTATTGTAGACTGCGGAAACCATGCACTGATGCTCCGATACCGCGAATGGCTTGAGAAGGAGAGAGGATCACGGCGATGGCGACGGCAACCTCACCACGACTTACCAAGCCCCGGTTCTCAGCACTCATCCTCGAGGGCACGGCGCTCTCCGTGTCCCTGGTCCTGGTTCTCTGGCTCCTGCTCTGGTTCATGCGGCAAAGTGCCGGTTCGGCACAAATCGATGCCTTCTTCATGCCTCCCGAGGGTGCCCTCGCGGAGGAAGTTCCTTACCAGGGCATTGATGTACGCCGCTTGCGAGGATTTCCGAAGTCAGATAGTCGCTGGGAGAGGAAGCCATCGGAATTGCTCGAGCCCGTCAGGGAGTGCATCTCTCAAAGAGGCCAGGCCGCGGTCATTTACGTCAACACGCCCGTTGTCGCGTCGGAACCGGGGGCTGGAGGTGGCCAGGCTTCCCTCGAATCAGTCATTTCGCTGATCAAGACGGTCGCCAGCGAAAGCCAGCGCGACGTCGTCCTGGCCCTCGATCTCGCACAGGTCGACAGCGACCGGGACCTTGGTGTCTTCGGTAACTCCCCCTACCACGATCTGGCCGAGCAGATGCGGGAAATCCCAGTCGGGCAAAGAAGCATCTTGGTCCTGACCTCGTGTGCTCCCGCCCAGAAGAGCTGGAGCGCGGATGGTTTGGGCCAGTCGGCATTTTCCTACTACCTCCGCAAGGGCCTCGAAGGCGATGCTCGGGAGTGGGATGGAAGCAGCGGGGGAAGGGTCACCGCGACAGGTTTGCACCGTTACGTCCTGGCCCATGTCTCCGCCTGGGCGAAAAAAAATTGCCGGGCCATCCAAACCCCCATGCTGATACCGGTGGGGAACAGCCCAATAATGGTCACCCTTCCCAGCGTGCCGCTAGTCGACGCATCAAAGACCCCAGCCGTGGATCTGGCGAACTCCCCTGCGCCGACTCCTTCCAGTGCACCCAAGGAGAAGGAAGCGGCCAAGGAGGGCCCCGCCCCCAAAGATAAGGAGAAGTCAGTTCCCCCCGAACAAGAGTTAAGCCCTCGTCAGTCCCTGCTCAAAGATCTCTTGAGCGAATGGAAAGAACACGACAGGCTTCGAGATCAGCAGCCTCCTCCCTATCGCCATTTCCCGGGAGCATGGCGCTACTATCAATCCAGGCTGATCCAGGCGGAACGCAGGATGCGCGCCGCCTGGCTAGACAGCGACCGCCTAAACCAAAGCAGTGAATTGCTCAGTAACGCCAGGGATCAGCGTTTATCAATTGAGGAACACCTGAAAAAGCAAAGCAGCGACGAGGGGGAGTTCCCGTTCCATCCCGGGATGAACACAAAGGAGGGAAAAAAGGAGATCGACGAAGCGCTGGCTTACCTAACCGGTATTCCAATGGGAGGAAGTTCGGCCACCTTGCCTCAGCCGGCCCAGGGCGTCGCGGGGAAGGGAAATGTGCCCCCGGCTCCGCGCTGCCTGCGCGATGTCACCGAAGGTGGCTATCCCCGATACCTGGAGCTGCAGCTACCAGTATGGGCCTCTCTCTTCACGGACACATTTCACAGACCCGAGTACTTCAAGAATAGTGATCGTGCCGACCAATTGACCCGACTGGTCGAAGAGCGATCGAAGGCGGAGCAAGCCCTTGCGCTCGATCGCCGCGGTACTCTATACGTGAAGGCTTTGATCGAATCGGGAGATCGAGATCGACGCCAGCTTCAGGATGAGCTATTTGCGATCAGCGGCGGCCCAGGTGGCGCCCAAGCGGGGAAGTTTACCACTCAAATCAACAGGGTGAGAGTCTCTTATGATGCCGCCCTGAGCATGATCAAGGTGTTTCACGAGGCAAGAGAGGTGCTTGAGAAGGTCGCCGCCGAATTCCCGGAACTGGCGGATTGGAGTATCCGCAGCCGATCCCATGCGCTGGCGGGCGATCGTACAGTATCGGGCGACCCCATGACACGCTCGGTGAAGAACGTCATCGAGAGTGTCCGAAGTCTGATTCAGGTTCTCGACCAGGAAAGTCCCGGGGATCAGGGCCAGACTTCGCACATTGAGCAGCTCATGAAACGGTCCGGCGAGTTGAAGAACCTCGCCGAGCCGGCGCGCGAGGCCCTGCAGGCCCTCGAGAGCGATTTTGAGGAGCGTACGCGACCGGAAATTGCCAATGACTGGGTCGCGCGCGACCAAGCTCTGCGATCGCCGCTGCTTCGCCTCGATCGAAGAACAGTCCTCCTCAGGAAGGTCCTTGATACGAACGAGGACGTCCATGTCGGGCCGCCGGAGGAAAGCACGACGGAAGCCGCCACCGAATACCCCCACGATCCGGGCTTCTGGGTTCGCGCGGCTGGCCTGGCGGAACTTGATCTGGCACTTCATCAAGTCAGCCGGGATCCTGGCCACGAGCAGGATCCTGATTCCCGACGACTCAGGGACATCTGGTCGCTCATCAGTTCCACTTCCGGGGGTGGGCAAAGCGCGACAGACCCGTTCAAGTCGTTCTCGGACATCAGCGGGGATATCCGGCAGCGCCGAGGCCACGCCGCGGCTGCTCAGCCCGATCATTCACGAGACAGCAATCGGACGCCCGAGGAGATTGAGCAGAAACTTCGGCTCGAGGACCGCGTGACGCGTTTCCTGCCCGCGGGAGAGATCCGCCAGCGCGGGCCAAGCGCCATCGATGGGCCCGTGGCGGACTATGAGCGATTCGGGCAATATGTCACCTTGGTGACCCATCTCGATCGACTGGCGGAGGATTTCGTTTACGTCCGCAAGCTCGATGAGCTTTGGGACAGAATCGAGAACCTGGGTAAGTCGCTGGGAGTGAGGGCCAGTCTCGAGCGACAACGCGCCAGCCAGTCGCTGAAAGTCGAAGTGACCCCTCCGGGTACGACACTGAAGATCGAGGACAAGGGCGAGGTCTCGTTCCAAGTTGGACTTTCCCAGACCGAAGAGCGAATCGGGGTCGGATTGATACCCAAGGGGAGAGCCTTCATCGGCCTGGTCAGGCCGAACGATGTTCCCGGCTGGGACGTGGTCCAGGTGGGGGCCACGCCCGATGTTCCGGGGACTCTCGTGGAGGTGCCGCCGCCCATTCCCCCCCCCGATCCAATCCTTTGCCAGGTAATCCAGAATGACCTTCGCTCCGAAGACTTGAAGAAGCTCGATCTGGAGGCCACGGTTTTCTATCGCGGCCGGGTTGATGCACAGGGCAAGTTCTCGATCGTCGTGGCCCCGAAGGTTTTCAAGGAACTCGTGGTGGTTTCCATCACTCAGGACCCCCTGCTCCTGAAGAACAAGTACGGCGAGGACTTGGCCGCTCTGATTAAAGATCAATTCAAAGACCACCCGTATGAAGGATACATGCACCAAGGTAAGGATCTGGACTACATCTTGAGCATAAAGAGCGTGGCGCCCCGCGGTATCAACGTGCAATGCCAGCGATTCCTGCTGGACTCCAAGGCTGAGAACCCGATGAAGGTGGATGAAAAACCGCTGATCAAACAGTTGAGACCCGGGGAGAAACCGATCGAGTTGCGGGGCCGCCTTACGTCCCAGGACGTTCCGCTCGATAACCTCAAGTACCTGCGGCTCACCGTCAAGGACGAGCATGAGAAGGACCTGATCGACCCTCTGCTCGTCAAGTTCAAACAGATGCGGGTTAATGAGTATATGGAGTTCAAGGAACTTACGCAGATCGATGAGTTCGAGGGGCAGCGTATGCCCTGTTACGTCGTGAGATACATCAGGAAGATGACAGACCCCGTGACCGAGCCGATTCTCGGCAGCGAGATCAGTTGTACCATCGAGGGACGTCTGGGGAAGAAGGTGAGGGATGACTTTTCGATTTTCCCGGGAGAAGGAGTCAAATCCACGCATCCCAGACAGGAAGGCGCCAAGCAGTGGGAATGGTCTGGGAAGATCGAGAACGTGGATCTTCCGGAACAGACCGTGCCGATTCAACCGTAGACGGCTTCTTACTATCGGGACGGCGAGGCTCGGATGAGGCAGGCTCGGGAGGAACCTGGCCGTTTCAAAGATCACGAAAGGCAATTGAGATGGCGATCGGTGGATGACATTGCTGCAATGAAGCAAAGCTGCGCATAGATGCCAGGCCGAAGTCCGAGGCGACGACGCGACGTGGACAGGCTGTTGGGAGCACCCATGGGTTCTGATCGACGGAATGACAAGAGAGATGAGGTTCACAAGACGGTTCCCGTTTTCGGGGTCTCCGCGACCGAGGAGTCGCTAGACAAGACGGATGGCCCGTCGGAAGAGTGGACGGTGACTCGCTCGCCGGTTCCCATCTCTTCGCCCCTGAGTGAGTCAGGAGCCGAGTTGCCCGGCGTGATCGAGCCGGGTGTGGTCTTGCTCAAGAAGTACCGCGTCCTGAAAGAAATCGGCCGCGGCGGGATGGGTGCGGTCTGGCTCGTTGAGCATATCGACTTAGGAGAGAAACGCGCCCTTAAGGTGATCCATGCGATCGTCGCGGCCGACCCCGGGGTTCGAGACCGGTTCAAGCGAGAGGCCCAGATTCTCGCGAAGCTGAGACACCCCAACGCCGTGAGGGTTCACGATACCGGAGTCGTCGGGCAAGTCCCCTTCATCGACATGGATTACCTCGAGGGTCAGACCCTTAGGGAACTGCTGAAGCCCGGCAAGCCGATCCCGATCGCCACGATGGCTCCCGAGATGTCCGTCATGTGGTTGCTCAAGGAGGTCTGCGCGGTCCTCGACAGGGCCCACGCCCTGGGAATCGTGCATCGCGACCTGAAGCCCGAAAACATCATGATCATCAGGGATCCCCTGAGTGGCAAGCCCGAGCTCAAGGTGCTCGACTTCGGGATCGCCAAGATTGTGCAGGTGGAAGACGACGGCGGCCCCGGCTTGACCCTCAACACGGAAGGAGTGCTCGGCACACCAGCCTATTGCAGCCCGGAACAGAATGATTACGAACCCGAGACCAATCATCGCCGGGCGATCGACAGGAGAAGCGATATCTACTCGCTGGGAGTGATCCTGTTCGAGATGCTCACCGGCTCCCGTCCCTTCAAGGGAAGTTACGTCCAACTGCTCTACCAGCATGCTAAGGTCGAGCCTCCCCACTTCAAGGAGGTCGCACCCGAACTCGACATAGCGCCGGCTCTCGAAGCCGTCGTGCGGCGGTGCCTGGAGAAGAGCCCGGACAATCGGCCCCAGTCCGCTCATGAACTGTATGACCAGTTCAGCCAGGCGATCCAGGTGATCGACACGCCTCCGCCGCCGCCGGTGCCGCCCCCGGTACCCTGGCCAGGATGGTTGGCCAGACTATGGCCTGCTTGGTTGACCCGACGAAGGGCAGCCGTCCTTGGACTCCTCCTTCTGGTGTCTCCCCTGGTGTGGTTCAAATGGCCACACCCGACTCCAACTCCAACACCGAATTCCATTCCCCCCGAAGTCATGGGGCGGCTCGCCAAGGCTGGATTTCGGCCTGGCCCGGCGACGGAAATTGCGGAGGATGGATGGCCCGCGGTCATCGCTCGATCGGAGGGCGAGCCCCGGACCATGATCCGGCACGGAAGGGTTTACCTTCCCCAAGGCTACGAACCGCAATCGGAGGGGACCGACGAGGGTCTCCCGCGCGTGGTGAAAAGCCAGTACGGGATTCGCTTCATCTTGATCAAGGGCGACTCGTTCATGATGGGGGCGCTCAACAACGGCATTGCTTTCACAGACGAAGAAAGGCCCAGTCACCATGTGATTCTGTCCACGTTCTACATGCAGGAGACCGAAACCGCGATCGGAGAGTTCGACCGATTCTGCAAGGAGACCGGCCGCGGACCCAACGACCCCGATCTGGAGACTTTCCATGAGGTGCGAAACTCGCTTCTCAAGGATATGAGTGAGGAAGCTTGCCGGAAGCGGCCAGCGTCCGGGGTCTCGCGCAAGCTTGCCGAGTTGTATGCCCACTCGGTGGGGGGGGAGCTTCCTTCAGAGGCACAATGGGAATTCGCCGCGCGTTCGGGCGGTCAGTCGCTCAGTCTTTATGTTTGGGGCAACGAGGACGATGCAGCGAGTCCGCGCACGCGCAAGGTTAACCTCGACAACAATCTCACGGGCAAGATCAGCACCTGGGACGTTGGCACATCGACCGGTGATCGTACCAAGCAAGGGATCCAAGACCTGGCCGGTAACGTCCGCGAGTGGTGCCGTGATGTCTGGAAGGTCTACAGCGACACCGGTACTTTCCTTGATCCAGTTCAACGATTCACCGATGGCCAAGGCGATCCCAAGTACGTCATCAGAGGTGGGGCCTATGACACGCCACTCGAAGCGGCTCGCGTGACCTATCGCAGCGACTTGCCTAATCTCGAATACCGGGCAAGGGACGACGATGCTTTTCTTGACGTTGGTCTCCGGGTTGTCCTCGAGGTCTTCGTGACCGAGCACCTGACCAGCGCGGGGAAGTCCGGGCCCGGGAAACCCCAGGAGTCTTCTCGATGAGAACGAGGAAACCGGCAATTTCACTGCTCGCATGGCCAATAGCGCTGAGCTTGTTATTCCTGGCTTCCTCACCGGTTTCCGGTCAACAAGAAAAGAGCCCACGGCGTGGCGGTCCTCAGTTGTGGGCCATGTTGATCGGAATCCAGCAATACGAGGAAAGCCTGGCTTTTCCCCGTTGCCGGGGAGCCGCCGCGGACGCGGCCTCTCTGGCACGCTGGCTGATCGATACGGCGGGCTGGGGACCAGATCACGTGCTGCTCTTGACTGATCGAGACCTCTCGACCTTGGGGTTCATGGATCCCGCCCGCCTGCCCGAATATCGGCCGCCGACGAAGGCCAATCTGGATTGGGGGGCTCGCCACTGGCTGGCCGAGCGGGCCAAGCCCGGCGACGTGGTGGTCGTCTTCTTCGCCGGTCAGGCGGTGGGGCTCATGCCCCGGCCGGATGAGCCTGCGGGCCGACCTCATCGCGACTACCTGTTGCCGGTCGACGTGCGTGCTGCCGACGTCGACACAACCGGTTGGGTTCTGGGGGATGCGATCGACGAGCTCGCGGCGCGGGGCCACAACCCGATCGTCTGCCTTCTCGACACGTCGCCAGCCGGCCGGATCCGGTCCCCCGTGGTCCTCGGCGACCCTCCCCGCGTGGCGCCTGCCGAGCGCCTCTTGAGCGGGATCAGTCGCTGGCAAGGCGTGACGACCTGGATCGCCGCCACCGAGAAGCCGTCCGGCCAGACCCAAAACGGAGAGGGCTTGCTCACCAAGGCGTTCCTCGAAGCCCTGGGAACCAGGCCAGAACCCCGCAACTTGCAGACCTGTCTCTATGGCCTCAGGCGCGACCCCAGCCTGGCAAAACAAGGATTTCGCGTCTCCGGGGGATTCGAGGCGAACCTGACTCTCTGGCCAGCCGGGGCCATGCCCGGGCCGCGCCGGGACCCGCCGCTCCTGCAACGAGGCCACGCCGATCGAGTGACGGCCGTCGTCTTCTCGACCGACGGCAGCCGGATGATGACCGCCAGCATGGACTCCACTCTCCGGTCCTGGCACGCCGAAAGCGGCACGTTGCTGCGGATCTGGCCCTTCGTGACCAATGGCTTTCGGTGTCTGGCGCTCAGCGCCGACGGCCACCTCCTGGTCGCCGGGGGAGGCAACGGAGACGTCCGGTTCTTCGACCTCCAGCGAGACACCGAGAGGTCCCTGGCGGGCGCAATCCCGCACACCGGAGGCGTGGATCACGTGGCGATCTTACCCGTTCCGGCCCGCCTCGGATCAGCAGAGCCGAAAGTCGTCTACCCCGTTCTAACCGTCGATAATAAGGGCCGGTCGCTGATCTGGGATGCAACCGAGCCCACGGTGCGGCGTCTCAACCTTGCCTGGGAGCGGGGGGGCAGGTTGCCAGCGGTGGCGACGCGTCCCGGTCGCGTGGCCTTCGCGCTTGTAATCCCCGACCGGGCCGGCAATGAGTCGATCCGGACTTTTGATTTCCGCGGCGAGCGTGTCAAGGATCTTCCTTCTCCGCCAGGACGGATCTCGGCCATGTGCCTTGGCGATGATGGCAGCCGGCTGTGGGCTGGTACAGAGAAGGGAATTCTGGCGGAGTTCGATCTCGAGAAAGGAGACCAACGTCCGCAGCGCAACTTTGAGGGAGCGGTGACACACCTGACGGCGACGCCCCTGGCACTCGTCGTCGCGGCTGGGGTCTCGATTCATCTCCTGCCCTGGAATCGAGACGCTCGGGAGCTGAAGTTGGGGATGGAGTGGCCGATTGCACGTGTGGCTGTCTCGGCCGATGGGCGCCGCGTGGCTGCCTGCGATCCGACTTTGGGCACTCTTCGTGCCTGGGAGATTGACCTCGACCGCGCCTTGGCCAGCGACCTGGAGCTTGACCCGAAGTCACGGGGGAGAACGCTCTCGCTGGCGTTCTCCCCGGGGGGAGACAGACTCGTCTCGGGCGATGGTGACGGAGGGATTCGAACCTGGGAGCTACCGAGCGGCCAGGCGCGACGGGCGATCCCGGCCAGTCGCGGGCGTGTCAGGCACCTGGCTGTCTCACCCGACGAGAAAATGCTACTCCAGGTGGCCGAGGATGGAATCGCCTTGATCTGGGATTTCGCCGCTGGCCGCGGCACGCGGCGGGTCCCCGGCGTCTTCACGCCAGCCGGTGGGTTCTTGCCCGCAGGCGACCTGGTGT
>Ga0116215_1002117_pt1 | contig 12542 bp, 10 predicted proteins | sample Sb_taG_7_FD_89698 | JGI IMG/M metagenome (GOLD analysis project Ga0116215, IMG submission 89698) | Peat soil microbial communities from Weissenstadt, Germany - Sb_50d_2_FS metaG | ecosystem: Environmental > Terrestrial > Soil > Wetlands > Peat | place: Germany: Weissenstadt | collected 2010-09-21 | reverse complement strand
CGCGCGAGACTGAAAAGAACAGCCTCAGCGTTCTCAAGTTCATCAGTGTAATTTTTCAGCCGCAGCAAAGATCGCGTACGCGCCAGCAGTTCGCTGAAGTCGATCGGCTTGCTCAGAAAATCGTCCGCTCCCGCATTGATCCCCTGAATGCGATCCGACACAGCAGACAGCCCGGTAATCAAAACAACCGGCGTAAGCCGCGTCTCCGGCGCCGCCTTGATCCGCCGGCAAACCTCAAATCCATCAAGCCCGGGCATCACGATATCCAGCAGCACGAGATCGGGACGAAATTCCGCGCAGTGTTCGAGCGCCGAAGCTCCATCGGCAACGCCGAGCACTTCGAATCCCTCGCGGCGCAGGAGAATCTCAAGCCCTGCGCGCGGAGCGGGTTCGTCATCAACGAGAAGTATTCTAGACGGCATCGTGGGTCGGGCTGGGGAAACGAGGCACCAACATTACAGCAGCAGCGCTCGCGCGGCAATAGAACCCGCGTTCTAGCCTTGCTGTTACGCCTTCGCGCACCAAATCCGCGCGCGCGCTAGGCTTCAATGCGGTGATCGCTCCGAATCTCTTGCGTTTCCCTGTGGTTCTGGTATCACCCCAGAGTATCCTTGTGAGCTGCCGAGGCTGCCGATGAATCGAACGCTGACGCCGGAATCACTCAAAGCGCTGGACGCCAAGCTGCGCGAACGCCACCGCGATTTCGCGCAGCTTTATCCCGGCCCCGCAAGCAGCCGCCAGCCCGTGCACACGGTTTATGCCGGCGCTCAATTGTTCCACGCGGATTCAGCGCCGCGCCTCGGCGCTTACGCGTTGCAAGCCCTCGACGATTACGCTCCCGATTTCGTCACCTTTGCGAAAGCAATTGGATTGGATGGCGCAAACGAGCTTCCAGATGCTCCCGAGGAAATCGAGCGTCTCGAAAAATATATTGATTCCGATCCGGACACGTTTCGCAAAGAAAGCCGCGCTGCGTGGCTCGCCCTCACGATCTATCGCCGCGTGCGCGAAAAACTGGGCCGCGAGCCGGTCGAGGATTTCCGCATCGATTTCGAAGACGGCTATGGCAATCGGCCCGACGAGGAAGAAGACGCGCACGCCGTTTCGACCGCCCGTGATGTAGCCGCCGGAGCGAAAGCGGGCACTCTGCCGCCCTTCATCGGCATTCGCATCAAGCCCTTCAACGAGGAACTCCGCGCGCGCAGCATCCGCACGCTAGATTTATTCGTCACCGCGCTCGCAGAAGCCAGCACTGGTACTCTCCCACGACATTTTCACGTCACGCTCCCGAAAGTGAGCCTCGCGGAAGAAGTCGAAGCCTTGGTCGAAATTCTCGAACGCCTCGAATCGGCGCAGCGATTGCCGGGCGGCTGGCTGCGCATCGAATTGATGATCGAGACGCCGCAATCAATTCTGAATTCGCGCGGTGAATCCAATCTACTGGCGCTGGCCCGTTCGGCCGATGGTCGCTGCGTCGGCGCGCATTTCGGCACCTACGATTACACTGCCGGCCGCAACATCACTGCCGCGCATCAGCACATGCTGCATCCCGCCTGCGATTTCGCAAAAGAAATGATGCAGGTGGCGCTAGCGGGCACGGGCGTCTGGCTCTCGGATGGCGCGACAAATGTCCTGCCGGTGCCCGTTCATCGCGCGGCCAAGGGCGGCCCGCCTCTCACCGCGCAGCAAGCCTCGGAAAATCGCAGCGCGGTACATTCTGCGTGGCGCTTGCACGCGCATCACATCCGTCATTCGCTGATCGGCGGCTTCTATCAGGGCTGGGATTTGCATCCAGCGCAGTTGCCGACCCGTTATGCGGCGGTGTACGCATTCTTCCTCGCGAGTCTCGATTCAGCGGCAGACCGTCTGCGAAATTTCATCGAGAAAGCCGCGCAGGCAACGCTGGTAGGCGAAGTTTTCGATGATGCAGCCACAGGCCAAGGCCTGCTGAATTATTTCCTGCGCGCAATAAACTCCGGCGCTGTGACCACCGCGGAAGCACAAGAACTGACCGGGCTGGCGATCGATGATTTGCGCCTGGGCTCTTTCGCTAAAATTCTGGAGTCGCGCACGCGTGCGAAATAACGGCTAGACGTCCTTCTTCAGCGTGGCCTCGATCATTCCGTGAGGCTCATCCGTCGGCACGAAAATCTCATTGTCATTTTCCATACCGAATGGCGTGAGATCGGCAAGATTGAAGTGCCGGTTAGGCATCGCCAAGCGGATCTCCGAAATCGGCTCGAAACTTTTCAGCACCGCTTCGCCCATGGCGTAAAGAGTGTGCTGCACTGAGCGGCTTTCGTGATCAGCAAAAGTTTCGAGCAGGGCTTGTCGCACACCATGCCAGATAGGACTGAAAGCTACTTCTTCGGCAGCGTAGTGCCACTCGGCGCGCACGTTCGTCATCAAAATGCGATCTTCGGTGGCTTTCAGCGTGGTGTATGGGTCGCGCACAAATCCCTCGAACGCCGATCCGGTCGTCTTCATCACCGCCAGATCCTGAATCCCCGCCGCGAATCGCGTCTCCTCGCGCGTCCCGCTGACCACTGCCGTGCGCGTTTCATGCCCGGCGCGAACGAACGACGTCGAATGAGGCTTGTCGCCCACGGTGATTCGGTTCCATGGATGTTCGGTGCACGCAATCTTCACGCGTGAAACCTGCGGATTGTAAGTCAGGAAGTGCTCGATGAGATGTTCCGCAAATTCCTCCATCGGCTCGGGCGGATACTGTTTCGCGAGCACGTACACGGTGTTTTTGATCGTGTCGGTCGGCAGAATTTTGGCGTTGTCGCCTTCCGTGTGAACTCGATCGAAATCGCCCTCGAAAAGTATCTCGAGCGTCAACTCCTTGATCTCATGATGCCGTTCCTGCCGCGAAAGCCGCAGCATGCGCACCCGCGACTTCCCATAATTGTTTTGCCCCAGGCGTATGCGCATCATTCAGCTCCCGCGATAGGTGGTGTAGCCGTATGGGCTCACGAGCAATGGAACGTGATAATGCTGCTCGCCGTCGTTCACAGCAAATGTGATTTCGACGAACGGATAAAAGCTGGCAGATTGGCGCGCGGAAAAATAGGCGCCGATTTCGAAGCGCAGGCGGTAATTTCCTTCCGCGAGTTTGCCCGGAGGCAGCAAATTGGCGACGCGGCCATTGGAGTCAGTGACGCCGCGCGCGATTTCCTTCCACTCGGCTCCTGCGGTCTGCACGCGCAGAATCACCGCAACACCTTGCGCGGGCCGGCCGATCGACGTATCGAGGACGTGCGTCGTGATCGGTGCGCTCATGATGCCAGCATTTTCTCCAGTCGCAGCCGCGTGATTTTGCGCTGCTCTTCGGCGGCATTGCGCAATTCGGTTTCCCGGTCGTTCGCAAGGCGTCGTTGCAATTCGCGGATAATCTCTTCGCTAGATTTTCCCGTGGCGCAGATGATGAAAATGTGGCCAAACGCTGCTTCATAGGCGCGATTCGCCGCCGCAAGAACCGCGCGCGTTTCGCGCGCCGCTTGTGCCACTCCGGATTGCTCCTTCGCGGACAGAGTGCCCGCCTTCGCTGATTGCGTACGCGCAGCTTTCCTCGCGCCGATTCGCGGATGATGGCGGAAAGCCTGCAGCCATTCTTTGCGCCCCAGAGCGTTCCAGATTTCATCCCCGGCGCGCATCAGATCATCTACATCCGCGAACGGCCGTCGCACCACCATCCGCCGCACCCATTCCTGCGAGCCGCAGCAATCGAGCAGCGCCGCCGCGGCTTTCCTTTCCGGCAGGGAATTGAACCAAGCGATGCCAGAGCTTCGCGCCTCAAGCGCAGGCACGCCCCAAACGCGCAATCGGCTCACGCCTCCGTCGGGATATATATTGAATCGCAGATGAGAAACCAGTTCGGAACCGACGATTTCTTTGCGAAACACGTGCGACGCGTTCGCTCGAAGTTTTGTCTGCGGCAAAAGTATCCGCCAGGCCGCGCCCGCGCCTGGATCTCCGCCGCCCGAAACGAAAATCGCGTCGATCGAACAGCTATCGGGATAATTTCCCTTGAAGTACGCCGTGTCCACTTCAATTCGTCGAATCGTGCCGTGCGCGCCGAGCTTGATGATTACCCAGTCGTGTCCGGGACCGCGCCGCCTCCGAGTCTCCCAACCGTCGTGCATGCCCTTGCCGCGGCCCGGCAACAGCAAATTGAGAGGCGCGCTGTAGAATTCGTCGCTCGCTCCCACGACGCGCCCGCCGTTCTGAATCGCAGCGAGATCGATCTCCCGGGGATTCGCAGCGGTCTTGACCGGCGCCGGCAGCACTTCGCCATGAACGCGCAGCCGCGCCACGCCGCCATCGGGATAAATCTTCAAGCGCACATGCGTGAAGCGATGCTCGCTTCGAATCTCGACGAAAGTCTGCGAGTCGCCTTTGAGCTGCGATTGAGGCAGCAACTCGTGCCACTTCGTGGATGCCGCATTCAAAGCCGCGAGCTCGCGTTTTAACCCGGGCTCAAGCGGAATCGCGCAGGCTTCAAGCAAACACTGCTCGGGATAATTTCCGCGAAAAAAGCTCGTATCCACGACGATCCCGCGAATGATTCCAGGTAATCCCAATCGCACGATGCACCAATCGTAGCCGGGAGTGCGCCGGCGCCGCGTTTCCCAGCCGTCCATCCATTTGCCGCGGTTCGTGTATTTGTCCTCGATGAAAACCGGCTTCGATTCCTTCAAAAGATTTTCTTTCGGCGCAAAGAACTCGTCGTTTGCGGTGACGACGCGCGCGCCGAGCCGCTCGGACGCCAGATTCGGCAGCTTTTGAAACTCGCTCATGCGTCTGTCCGCTTCAAGATGTTCCCGGTCGGCCCAGCGGAAAATTCGCCGCGCTCGAAAATCTTTCGCCCGCGAAGAAACGTCGCGGTCACCGCGCCCAGAAGCTCGCGCCCGGCGTAAGGCGTCAGTTTGTGACGTTGATGCAGCCGCTCCGCGTCCACTCGAAAAGCCGCCTCCGGATTCCACAACACGAGATCGGCATCGCGCCCCACGTCGATCGTGCCTTTCCGCTGCGCGAGGCCCGCCAGCCGCGCCGTCCCGCGGCACAACCATTCCACTAGGCGGCCCACAGAATAGCCGCGCAAATGCGCCGAAGTCCACACAGCGGGGAGCGCCAGCTCGAGCGAGGCGATGCCGCCCCAAGCCGCAAAAAAATCGCCGGTCTCTTTCCGCTTCATTTCAGGCGGACAAGGCGAATGATCGCTGGCAATAAAATCAAGCGTCCCATCGCCAAGCCCGGCCCAAAGCCGCTCTCGGTTCTCCGCCTCACGAATCGGCGGCGCGCACTTGAATTCGGTAGCCCCATCAGGAATTCCAATGTAGCTCGGGTCTTCAGACCCGAGGCCGTTAGGCTCGCCAGCCGCAAACGTCAAATAATGCGGGCAAGTCTCGGCAGTGATTGCCAAACCGGCGGTTTTTGCAGCGCGAATAATATCGAGCGCCCCTGCCGACGAAACATGCACGATGTGGAGCCGGCTCTTCGCCGCAGTCGCAAGTCGCACAAGCAGCTCGATGGCTTTGTTCTCAGCTTCGCGAGGCCGCGACGCCAGCCACGATGAGTATTGGTTGACCGGCAATTTCGCAGCAGCCTTGCTAGCAGATTCGATGATCTTCGGATCTTCCGAATGTGCCAGCAGCGGAGCGCCGAGCTCTGCAAGCACAGGCATCGCAGCACGCAGATCGTCCTCGCCCACGTGCGCGAATTCTTCGACACCGCTCGGCACAAGAAAGCATTTAAACCCGAACACTCCTTCCTGCCAGAGCGGACCGAGATCGTGCAGGTTGCCGGGGACGACTCCGCCCCAGAATCCGGTATCCACCCAAAGCTTTCCGGCCGCCGCGGCGAGCTTTTCGCGGAATGCCGGAGCTGTCGTGGTAGCGGGAATGCTGTTCAGCGGCATCTCAATGAGCGTCGTAACGCCGCCTGCAGCCGCCGCACGTGTCGCGGTAGTGAATCCTTCCCAATCCGCGCGGCCGGGCTCATTAATGTGGACGTGCGTGTCCACAATGCCCGGCATCACCAGATCATCGCCCGTTTCGTAGATCGATGAGCCGCTCGGCGCTTCGTCGAAAGCCGTGACCGCGGTTATCACTCCATGCTGAATATGAATCGCGGCGGGAGCCGGCTCCGCTGCGTTCCCAGCGAGAACGCGCTTGCCTCGCACGATGAGATCCGGCGCGCTCATGCTCGATCAGCGCTTTGAAGATATTCTTCCAGCAGATTCTGCGCGACGCGCGAGCGGTAGCGCGCACTCGAGCGCATATCGTCAATCGGCGCGATTTCAGAAGCGAGCGAAACCCGTGCCGCAGCGATCGCGGTCGAATCCAGCCGCTTGCCCCGGAGCGCATTCTCCGTTGCGGTCGCGCGAATTACGCTCGGAGCCACGCTCCCCAGTGCGATGCGTACGTCGGTGATTTCACCATCTACAAGTTTCAGCGCGGCAGCCATGCATACTTTTGAAATCGCCTGCGCCCGGCGTGTGCCGACTTTGCGGTAATATGATTTCCACCCCGCGCGCCCGCGCGGCAAAATGATTCGCGCGATCAATTCATCGGCTCGCAAATTCATCTTCTTGTAGCCTGAATGAAAGGCGGAGTACGGTACTCGCCGCGTCCCGCCTGCAGATATCAGCTCGAGTTCAGCATCGTAAACCAGCAGCGCAGGCGGAGAATCAGCCGCCGGCGACGCATTGGCGATGTTTCCGCCCAGCGTGCCGCGATTCTGTGTAGCGATTCCGCCGGTTTCCTCAGCCGCGCGGCAAAGCAATGGGAATTCGCGCTGCAGCGTAGCATCGCGTCGAATGTCGGTGTATGTCGCCAGAGCTCCGACGCTGATTTCACCGTCCGTCGCCGAAATCCCGCGCAATTCAGCCAAATTCCAGATATTCAGGTAACGCCGGTGCGCTAGCTTGCCCGCTTCCAGCAAAACCATCAGATCGGTCCCGCCGGCAAACGCGCGCCATTCGCCGGGCTCACGCGCGATTAGCTCCAACGCTGTCGCAAGACTCGGAGGCGTTCGCAATTCGAAGGAGGGAACGAGGGATCTCACTCGCGCGCCTCAGCCCCGCTAAACGCATGCAGCACCGATTCAAAAATCTTCGTGTAGCCGGTGCAACGGCAAAGATTCCCGGCGAGCGCCATGCGGATTTCGCCTTCCGTCGGCCGCGCATTGTTTGCCAGCAGCGCAACCGCCGCAAGTATCATCCCCGGAGTGCAAATGCCGCACTGCGCCCCGCCGTGCGCGATGAACGCCTCCTGCACGCAATGAAGCTGCTCGCCGCTGGCAACTCCTTCGATGGTGCGAATCACCACGCCCTCGGCCTGCAACACAGGCACGAGGCAGCTGTTCACCAGCCTCCCATTCATCTCGATGCTGCAAGCTCCGCATTCCCCTTCGCCGCAACCTTCTTTGATTCCGGTCAAATTCAATTGTTCGCGCAGTACATCCAGAAGCCGCGTCATCGGAAAATCGCGCAGCGTAGCGTCGCGGCCATTCACGCGGCAACGCACAGCGACTTTCTCAGGCACGGGCGTGCTCGCGCGCGCCATCTAGCGCTTCCATCAGTATTTCCGGCGTCAACGGCACGCGCCGAATCACCACGCCTGTCGCGTTCTCGACGGCATTGATAATCGCAGGCGCCGTTCCATCCAGCGGCAGCTCTCCAATCCCTTTCGCTCCCGCAGGCCCTCGCGCGTAAGGCAATTCCTCGAAGTAGACGCGAATCGGCGGCACATCCATCGCCGAGGGCATAATGTAATTCGTCATCTGGTTATTGATCATGCGTCCTTCCTGCCAGACGACATTTTCATACAGCGCAAATCCAATGCCCTGCGCCACGCCGCCTTCAATCTGCCCCGCGGCCAGCACCGGATTGATCACGCGCCCAACTTCCTGCACCGCAACAAAATCCTCAACGCGCGTCTCGCAAGTAGTCGTGTCCACGGAGACTTCCGCGACGTAAACGGCCCATCCATACGCCCCATAAGCGTCGCCGCGATAAAGCTTATCGTCCCAATGAATATCCGGCGCCGGCGAATAGCGGCTCGAAGCTCGCAGTGGGCCATTCTTCTCGATGTAAGCACCGCAGGCTTTCGCAAACGCCGCAGCGCCATCCCCATCGCGCAAAAATTCGCCCTGCAACAGCGCCTGCCTCACTCCCAGCGCCGCCGACTCGACCAGCTTCCCAACAATCATGCAAGTCCGCGAAGCCACCGTCGGCCCGCTATTGGGCACGTGCGCGGTATCGGGCTGCACCACTTCAACGCATGAATAATCAAGCCCCAGCGAATCCGCAGCAATCTGCGAAAAAATTGTATTCGTGCCCTGGCCCATCTCGGTGCTCGCAGCAAGCACGCGAATCCGTCCATCAACGGTAGCCTCGACCTCCGCCACCGACGCCAGATAATCCTCGCCCGACCCAGTAAATCCCGCCCCATGAAGAAACGAAGCAAATCCAACGCCGCGCTTAATCCCACTCCGCGGGTTCTCCCGCGCAAATCGCTCGCGCTTAGCGCGATAGTCGCTCAACGCAAACGCCCGTTCCATCAATTCATTCATATCAATCTTCTCGTGCACCACTTGCCCAACCGCCAAGGTCTGTCCTTCGCGAATAAAATTCCGTCGCCGCAATTCCTCAGGCGCCAATCCCACCGCCTTCGCCACCTGATCCAGATGCCTCTCCAGCGCAAACACGCTCTGCGGCGCACCAAATCCGCGAAACGCTCCATGCGGCGGAAAATTCGTAGCCACCGCCCGGCTGCGAATGCGCACGTTCGGACAATCGTATGGTCCAGCCGCATGAATCGTCCCGCGCGAAAGCACCACGGGCGAAAGCGTCATGTAAGCTCCGCCGTCCAAAGTGAAATCAATATCCATCGCCACCAGCTTGCCCTCGCGCGTCACTCCCGTGCGATGCCGCGTCCGCGAAGGATGCCGCTTCGTAGTCGCCGCCATATCTTCCGCGCGATCGTAAATAATCCGCACCGGCCGCCCCGATTTCCAAGCCAGCAGCGCCGCGTGCGCCGCAATCATCGACGGATATTCTTCCTTCCCCCCAAATCCGCCGCCCGTCTCCATCTGCACCACGCGAATTTTCTCCGCCGGCAAAGCAAATAGCGACGCCAGCGCCTTGTGAATGTAATAAGGACACTGCAGCGAGCCCCACACGGTCACGCCCTCGCGCGCATTCGCCACCGCAATCATCCCCTGCGGCTCGATATAAAGCTGCTCCTGCGCCCCAGTTTGATATTCGCCCTCAACAATGATCTCCGCCGCGCTCCACCCCGCATCTACGTCGCCTTTATCCACGCGCAGCGATTTGAAAATGTTGTCGCTGCCCCAAATAATCTCCTTCCGCGCGAGCGAATCATCCATCGAAAAAATCGCCGGCTGCGGCTCGATCTGCAGCCGCACAGCTCGCCGTGCCTCTTCGATCAAATATTTATCAGCATGCGCCAGAAGAACGACCGCCTCCTCAGCGTGATTCACAAACTCCGCCGCAAGGCACGGCTGATCGTCCTCAAGAAGCAGAATGGAATTTTTCCCAGGAATATCTTTCGCGGTAACAACGGTAATTTCATTCCAAGGCACGCCGTCGCCAAAGTGAATCCCGCGCAATCGCCCCCGCGCAATCGGGCTGCGCACCGTCACGCCGTGCAGCATCCCGGGCAAGGTCATGTCCGCCACGTAGCGCGCCCGCCCGGTAACTTTCTCGCGCCCTTCTTTGCGCGGAACCGACCGCCCGATGATGGGATCCGCCATCGCGTCCCTCAGTAAGTCGCCTTGTCCGTCTTAGCCTGCCAAGCGCGAAACGCCTCCAGCGCCTTCTCGCGCAGAATCTGAATCATCGGAACCTTGCGATCACCCAGCGGGCGTTTCAATTCCGCATAAATAAACGCGTCATCAAATCCAATCGCCGCAGCATCCGTTTCCGTATTTGCATAAAAAACCCGCGCCGGCCGCGCCCAATAAATCGCCCCCAGGCACATCGGGCAAGGCTCGCAAGTCGTATAAAGGTCGCACCCGGTCAATTCGAAATGCCCAATCTTCCGGCAAGCCTCGCGAATCGCCACAATTTCCGCATGCGCCGTAGGATCATTCGTCGCCGTAACGCAATTCGCCGCCTCCGCGATAATCTCGCCGCTTCGAGCCACCACCGCCGCAAAAGGCCCGCCGCGCCCCGACCGCACATTCTCGATCGAAAGCGCGATCGCCCGTTCCATGCACCGCAAATCCACATTCTCAGTCAAGCGTCGCAGCCTCTTCGCAAAAATCAATTTGAAAGCGCGAAACCCAACGTCATGCACAACTCGCGCAGAACCCAGGCAGATTGTAGCGCAGCAAATCGCGTCCGCGCGCAATCCAGACGCGAACGCCAGCATTCTCCCGTAGGGGCGCGGCTTGCTGCGCCCTCTTACGAACTCAGCCCACGCCACATCCACGCACGACGGCGTACCGCAATCCCCGCTCAAGCAATCATCCCCGAAAACGATTCCACCTTCCTCCTCCAAAACAACAAGAGCGCCACTCCAATCAAAATCAGCGCCAAACTCAACCCAATCCACAATCCAGCCGCGCCCCATCCAACCGCAAAGCACAAGTGATATCCCAACGGCAGCCCGATGAGCCAATACGCAATCAAATGACACAGAAAAGGCGTCCGCGTATCTCCCGCTCCGCGCATCGCTCCCGTCACCGTGGCCTGAATTCCGTCAAAGAGCTGAAAGAACGCCGCAATAAAAAGCAAATTGGAAGCTGCAACGATGATCCCCGGATCGGGTGTAAAAATTCGCACAATAAATCGCGGCGCGACCCAAAACAATATCGCCATGCAGAACATGAAACTCCCGCCCAGCGCAATCCCAGTCCATCCCGCATGTCGCGCCCCCGCCGGATCGCGCCGCCCCAGCGCCTGCCCCACGCGCACCGCGGCCGCCGAGCCAATCCCCAGCGGCACCATGTACGTAACGCTCGCCGTATTCAGCGCAATCTGATGGCTCGCCAACGGCACCGCGCCAAGCCGCCCGATCAACGAAGTCGCCACCGCAAACACTCCGACCTCCACCGTCATCTGCGCCGCCGCCGGTATTCCCAATTTCACCAATCGCCACACTCGCGCAAAATCCGGCCGCACCTCCGCAGCGTGCAGCCCCGTACGGTGGCGCCGCTCATAAAAATAAATGGAAAGCAGCAGCACCGCCGACATGTAAACCCGCGAAATACACGTAGCCCAACCGGATCCCACCGGCCCCATCGCGCGAAACCCAAAATGCCCGTAAACCAGCACCCAATTTCCGCATAGGTTCACCAAGTTGGCGCTAATCAGCGCAAACATCACCGGCGCCACGCGATTCATGCCCTGCAAGTAGCGCCGTAGCGCGAAGTACAGAAACAAAGGAAACATGCTCCAGTTCAGCGCATGAACGTAAGGAATCGCATATTGCAGCACTTCGGGCGCAACGCCAAAACGATGAAGATATCCGCTGACCAGCCACACCAGCCCCATCAGAACGGGAGCCGCGCCGATACTCAGGTAAATGCTGTTGATCAGCGAGTGATGGCAATCCGGGACGTCGCCCGCGCCAAACGCGTGCGACACCAGCGTATCCAGGCCCAGCATCAACCCGGTGCCGAAAATTCCGATGGCATAAAACAAAATTCCGCCCAGGCTCACAGCCCCGATCGCGTCGGCGCTGTAAGGCAGCCGCCCGACCATCATCGTGTCGACGATGGGCATGCCCATCCAGCCAAGCTCGGCCAGCACAATCGGCCCAGCCAGCCGCAGCATCGGCCGCAGTTCTGCACGCAAAAAATTCACCCAGATGCTCCAAACAAGGGCGGGACTAAATTCGAGCAAGGAATCGTATCACGAGGAACTTTCGCAGCAGTGAATTACCGAAATACCGCCGATTCACCCTGAGTGTCGAAGGGCGACCCAGGTCTTTGTACCGCCGGCGTCCCCGCCGGCCTCTTATGACCCCAATCGTCTTCGACATCCACCCAGCGACCGCGGCCCCCGGGATCTCGCTCGTAGGGGCGCGGCTTGCTGCGCCCGCCGACGTGACCCCTTCGAAATGTTCGCGACGACCGCTATTAAATTCGATCCCACGCTCACGGTGCGCAATTGAAGCACATATCTGAAACTGAAAAACCGCGCGCCCTACTAATTTCCCCCTGCCGCACTCTTCTCCACCGGCAAATCCGGCCGCTCCCCCCACTCCTCATACGATCCATCGTAAAGCCGCGCATCGTGGCCGAGGAGTCGCGACACCATGTACACCAGGCTAGCCCTCTGCCCAACATGGCAGTAAGCGATAACTTCATCCCCCGGTCTCACCCCGGCACTTTGAAATATCTTCCGCAATTCATCCACGCTCTTCAATTTGAGATCGTCGCCGACCAAAACCTCCCAAGGAATATTCACAGCCCCAGGAATATGCCCGGGCCGCTCGCCATAGCAACTCCCTGCGCTCCCATAGCACTTAGCCTCGCGCACATCCACAATCGCCACCCCCGCCTTG
>Ga0116215_1002113_pt1 | contig 12558 bp, 10 predicted proteins | sample Sb_taG_7_FD_89698 | JGI IMG/M metagenome (GOLD analysis project Ga0116215, IMG submission 89698) | Peat soil microbial communities from Weissenstadt, Germany - Sb_50d_2_FS metaG | ecosystem: Environmental > Terrestrial > Soil > Wetlands > Peat | place: Germany: Weissenstadt | collected 2010-09-21 | reverse complement strand
TAAGCAACCAGGACTTTTGGTGCCCGTGGGGGGCTGAGGCGGCACCGGGGCGCGAGCCCACGGCGGGTAAGGAATCGGAAGGCCAGAGGCCCCCGATTGCTGGGACGCCCCGATGCCGCATTGGCAGGATATCGGGAAGTGTCAGTCATGCCTGCCATCGTGTCCCTCCAGGCTGACACTCGAGCACATCGGTCCAGGTGAGCCAAGTAAGTCACTGCCAAAGTGGGAGCGTTGGAGCGTTTCGCTTGGCGTGACCCGGTATCCGCTGACGCCTGACCCGTTTGGCGAGTCCATGTCTCGTCTGGCAGAAACGAGTCCGTCATGTCCGGGAGTTCCAGGTTGGTCATCCATCTCGGGCCGTTGCGCTCCAGCCGCCATGCCGGAGCGGGGGCAGGGTGGTACAAGTGGCCACCGGGCTCCCTCCAGACCGGCGGGGTCGGAGACCACAGGTCACCTGGCCAGGGCGTTGGGAACCGGCGAGTTTCGCCGATCCCTCGTTCCCTGGGGTGGTACATGGGTTATACGGGAGTGGTACGGGAGTAGGGGGCTGGGCGACGCCGGTTCCAGTAGGTTCCCGCTCGTTGTGAGCGTCCACAAGCGCCAGACGGAGACCAGGGGCACCACATACGTGGTGCGCTGGCGTGATCCTCGACCGAAGGAGCGCACGTTCCGCACGAAGGCCGAAGCCGAGCGCTTCGAGCGTTCCGTCCGGCACCGGCTCGACGTCGGGACCTACCGCGACCCGCGGCTCGCTCGCATCACCTTCAAGCAGTGGCACGACCGTTGGTGGCCGACCGTCGAAGACAGTGATCGCGCTCCGACAACGATCACTCAGTACGAGTCCCTTCTGCGTCTACATGTCCTCCCGCACCTGGGGCACCGCCGGCTCGGTGAGCTACGCCGCATCGACTTCGAGGAATGGCTGGGCAAGCTGCGGTCTGAGGGCCTTTCGGGGAGCACGATCCGTACAGCTCGCACGGTCGCCAGCATGGTGCTGACGTCGGCGGTGGATAGCGGATACATCGCAGGCAACCCTCTGGCGGGTCTTCGGCTCGCAAAGGGCTCCAGCACGACCCGCAGAGCCTTGACGGCCAAGCAGGTCGAGGTCCTGGTCAAAGCCTTCGAGGAGCGCTACAGGGCGCTCGTGTTGGTCCTCGCCTACGGCGGTCTGCGTCCGGGGGAAGCCACGGCACTGCGTCGGCGGCACCTCGACGACCTCGGGCAGCTCACGGTCGAAGGCGGGCTTGTCGAGCACCGGGGCAAGCTGGTCGAGGGATCGACAAAGACACGCACAGCGCGGGTCGTGCCTCTGCCGGCGACCGTGGTCAAGGAGCTTCGCCAGCACCTTAGGGCTCGGGTGCCTGACGACCCCGAAGCGCCTATGTTCGCGACACCAACCGGAACGCGAATTCGTCTGTCGAACTTCCGCAACAACGTGTGGGATGTTGCGCGCAAGCGAGCCAGGCTGCCCGACTGGGTGACGCCGTACGTGTTGCGTCACACGGCGGCGTCGCTGATGGCGCAAAACGGTGTTCCGGTCACGACAGCAGCGGCGGTTCTTGGTCACGACCCGGCGATCTACCTGCGTACGTACGCCCACCTTTACCCAGGGGACCTCCAGACGGCCGCACAGGCGCTGGATGACGCTCGTATGGACGCACAGACCGGAAGGCGAGCGCCGGCCGTCCTGAAGCGACGCGCGGGGATTTCGCGGGGACGGACCAGGACGCCAGCGAAGCGACAAGGCAGAAAGGGTCGCTGACCTGGGATTTCGAGTGGAGGCGAAGGGACTCGAACCCTCGAACCTCTTGACTGCCAGTCAAGCGCTCTACCAACTGAGCTACGCCCCCGGGACGAGGCGCCACGTTATCAGCCCGTCCTGGCCCGACCAGAGGGTCTGCGCCGTTCGCGGGCCCGTCCCCACCGCGAATGCGCCCAGGTCTCGGCGTCGGGTGAGGCACGAGAGATGTCCGGGCGCCACGCCCGGTTCCCTAGAATCGGGTAATGGCGCGGCCCTACGACGTGCAAGAAGTCGAGGTCAAGTGGCAGCAGCGCTGGGCTGACAGCCACCTGTACGAGGTCGACGCGGACGACCCGCGCCCGTCGCAGTACGTCCTGTGCATGTACCCCTATCCCAGCGGGCCCGCCCACCAGGGCCATGTCAGGAACTACACCTTGGGCGACCTGCTCGTGAGACACCGGACCATGCGGGGATCCGCCGTCCTCTCACCGTTCGGATTCGACTCCTTCGGCCTTCCCGCCGAGAACGCCGCCATCCGCACCGGCGAGAATCCGCGCACGTTCACCGAGGCCCGCATCGCCGAGCTCAAGGCGAGCGTGATCCGCTTGGGGGCGGTCTACGACTGGCGACGCGAGATCCGGAGCCATGACCCGTCGTACATCCATTGGAACCAGGTCATCTTCCTGAGGTTCCTCGAGGCTGGCCTCGCCTACCGCGCCTTGGCCCCGGTCAACTGGTGCCCCGGCTGCCAGACGGTATTGGCCAACGAGCAGGTACTTCCGGACGGGACCTGCGAGCGCTCCGGCGACCTCGTGATCCAGCTCGAGCTCGAACAGTGGTTCTTCCGTACGACCGCCTATGTCGACGAGCTGCTCGACGCGCTCGATGACATGGACTGGCCCGAGCGCGTCAAGACCATGCAGCGCAACTGGATCGGGCGATCGGAGGGGGTCGAGTTCGACCTACAGGTCGTGGGCGAGGGGCACGAGGACCTCGCGCTCCGGGTCTTCACGACTCGGCCGGACACGAGCTTCGGGATGACCTATGCCGTCGTGGCACCTGAACATCCGCTCGTCGATGTGCTCACGACCGAGTCCCAGCGGGCCGAGGTCGAAGCGCTGCGCGCTGCAGCCGCAGGTCGGAGCGAGCTCGACCGCACCTCGGAGCACGGAACCGATATCCTCGCCAAGCGAGGTGCGTTCACGGGCGGTCACGTCGTGAACCCGTTCACCGGACAGGCGATACCGGTGTACGTGGCCGACTACGTGCTCATGCGCTACGGCACGGGGGCAATCATGGCCGTCCCCGCCGAGGACGAGCGGGACTGGGACTTCGCTGCCGCCCACGGCCTCCCCGTCGCCCGTACGACGCAACCCCCCGAGGACTTCGACGGGGGCGCATGGACCGGTGACGGCGTGAAGATCAACTCGGGCTTCCTCGACGGACTCGACATCGCCGCCGCCAAGGAGCGCGCCATGGCCTGGATCGAGGAGCGGGGGATCGGGGAACGCACCGTGAACTACCGCTTGCGGGACTGGCTGGTGTCGCGTCAGCGCTACTGGGGTTGCCCGATCCCCGTGGTCTTCTGTCCCGTGGACGGGATCGTCGGGGTTCCCGAAGACGAGCTGCCGGTCCTTGCCCCTGACGACGTCGAGTTCCTCCCGACCGGTGAATCCCCCCTCAAACGCCATCCCACCTTTCGCTACACCACGTGCCCGAAGTGCGGGGGCCCGGCCGAGCGCGAAACCGACACCATGGACACCTTCGTCGACTCGTCGTGGTACTTCTTGCGCTTCTGCGATCCCTGGTCCGAGGACGCGCCGTTCGATCCCGCCAAGGCCCGGCACTTCATGCCCGTGGACCAGTACATCGGCGGTATCGAGCACGCCATCTTGCATCTTCTCTATGCGCGCTTCTACACCCGTGCCCTCATCGACGTCGGACTGGCGCCCGGCGTGCCGCGAGAGCCGTTCAGCCGGCTCTTCACTCAGGGCATGATCCGGATGGATGGCAAGAAGATGTCGAAGTCCCGGGGAAACCTCGTGACGCCGTCACGGTACTTCGACACCGTGGGCGCCGACGCGCTGCGTCTCTTCCACCTCTTCGCGGGGCCCCCGGGCGACAACATGGACTGGACGGATCAGACCGAGAATGTCATCGAAGGGTGTGGCCGGTTCCTCGATCGTGTATGGCGCCTCTCCGTCGAGGGGCCGGGCACGGGGCGCGAGGGTGAGCCCTTGGCGCAGGACGTCGAGATCGAACGGGCTACCCACCAACTGATCGCCAAGGTGAGCGACGACATCGAACGGTGGTCGTTCAACACCTCGGTCTCGGCGTGTATGGAATTCTCACACGCGCTGCAGCGGTATCAGCGCGACTCGCCCGGAGGCCCACATCGGGCGACGAATGACGCCGCCGCCGATGCCCTGTTGCTCCTGCTCGCTCCCATGGTCCCGCATATCGCCGCCGAGGCGTGGGAGCGACGGCACGGGCAAGGAGCGATGGTGCATGCCGAGGCGTGGCCGTCGTTCGACCCCGAGCTGGCGCGATCGGAGCGCGTCACAATGGTGGTCCAGGTGAACGGCAAGGTGCGCGACCGGATCGAGGTCTCACCCGACATCTCCGCAACGGACGCCGTGGGGCTGGCCGCCGCGTCGGAGCGGGTGGTGGGTGCGCTCGGCGGGGCCGAGCCGGCCCGGGTGGTTGCCCGGCCGCCCCGGCTCGTCAACTTCGTCACCTGACGCCCCTTCGCCCCGGTGGCCGCAGGTCAGGTGTTCACGACGCTCTGAATCCCGCCAACAGTTCCTGGATGCTGTGGTGGTCCATGCGGTACGGGGCGTAGAAGCTCACCCGCGTCACCATCCCCCCGTAGCGCTCGACCACCTTGGCCGGGATCTCCGCGATCTCCCCCGAGACGGCGAAGGCGTCGAGCATGTCGGCAGGGATGAGGTCCGCCATCTGGACCCACTCACCTCGTTTGGACAAGGTGTTGAGCTCGGTGAAGAGGTCACCCCACCCATGGAGGTCGAGGACCGGCTTGTAGGCAGGTGTCGACGCATAGAACGCCAGCTGCGCCTTGACGGCCTGGGTGGCCGCCTTGATCTCGGCCTCGTTGGTCCCGGTGACCATCATGGCCGGGTACGAGATCTCGTAGTCCGCCCTGGTCCGTCCGGCGCGGGCGAGCCCCCGGTCCAGCGCCGGCAATGTCACCTCGCGCATGTACCTGGCCGTGGTGAAGCCGTGCGCCAAGAGGCCATCGGCCACCTCACCCGCAACCTCGGTCATGAGCTGGCCCACGGCGGCCAGAAAGACCTTGGGGACGCCGTAGGCATTGGGCCCCGGATTGAAGAACGGGGTCATCAGCGTGTGCTTGTAGAAGTCTCCCCTGAAGGCGAGCTTGGTGCCGTCGTGCCACGCTGACCAGATCGCCCGCATGGCAGTGATGAACTCGCGCATCCGCGGCGCGGGATGCGACCAGGGCATCGAGTACCGCTTCTCGATGTGCGGCTTGATCTGGGAGCCCAGTCCGAGGAGGAACCGGCCTTTCGAGAAGGCCTGCAGATCGTTGGCCAGGACCGCCGTGCTCATGGGGTTGCGGGCGAACGCCACCGCGATGCCCGTGCCGAGCTCGATCCTTTGGGTGTGCTCCGCCGCCAGCAGCAGCGGGAGGAACGGGTCGTGACCCGTCTCTGCACACCACAGGCCGTCGAAGCCGTCGTCCTCGGCTCGTCGCGCCGTCTCGACCGCGTCACCCGGATCGAACCCGATACCCCCGTCGACTTGCATCGGCGCACCATATCCGAAGGCCCTCGGGACGCCCAGGATGACAAGCGCTCCCCAGGAAGCGTGCGAGCGTGCTCGTGGTACCCGGAGAGAGCCCGAAAAGCGTTTGAGTTCTCGTCCGCGCCGGTCGACAATTGTGAGATGGGCCTCGAGGGATCCTCGATCCAGGAAGGGCCGGAAGAGCGGGCCGCTGGGGACGGGTCGGATGAAAGCCTCGCCCTGCGCGAGCCCTTCTTGCGCCGGGTCCTGGCCGAATTCGAGGCGGGCCGCCTGGAGCCCTACGAGTACACGCGCCGAGTGCTCGCCATCAATGCCGCCACGTCGACCGTACAGATGCAGGCCATCGTGGACCAGCTCTCGGGCCCGGCCGGCCAAGGCGGCTCGGCGGGGCCGCGGGGCTTCGATGCGGTCGACCTGGCTCGCCTCCACTCGGTCCAACGGGCGGAATCTCGTAGCCCCACCACCCGCTACGTGACGCTGGCGGTCGTGTTCGTGTTGTTCGCGGTGCTCATCGGCATCGGCATGTGGCTCGCGACCCACGTCCACGGCTCAGCGTTGTCGGCGGGTACGGCGGGCGGAATCGGGATCGCCTTCGTGACGCCGGGGTGGCGCTGACACGCGCCCACCGACACTGTCGTTTCAGATCGAACCAGGTGGTTCGAGCCAGGTCCGGTCGAGGTCCGACACCGACGGGCAACCCAAGAGGCTCAAGGTGCGCACCATCTCGGTGCGGAGTATCTCGAGGACCCGTTGCACGCCGGCCTCCCCGCACGCGGCCAGTCCGTAGAGGTAGGCGCGCCCGATCATCACCGCGTCAGCGCCCGCCGCCAGCGCTTTGACGACATCACTGCCCCGTCGGACGCCACTGTCGAGCACGACGGCCGCCGATCCGCCCAGCGCGTCGACGATGCCGGGGAGGACCCGAAGGGTGGGGGGAGCGCCGTCGAGCTGGCGGCCACCATGGTTCGACACGATGACGACGTCGCAGCCCGCCTCAACGGCACGACATGCGTCGTCGGGCGAAAGCACGCCCTTGACGGCGAGCGGTCCGGTCCACTGCGTGCGGATGGCGCGCACGTCGTCCCACGAGAACGGCGACGCGCCCATGGCCACGAGTCGTGCCGTCGGCGCTTCGACGGCGGGATCGACGCCAGCTATCCCCCCGGGAGCGTGGTGTGCATCTGTCGAACCGGTTCGGGCCCGGATCTCGGCCCGCGCCATGCCGGCGAGCCATCGGGGCCGGAGCGCGACCTGTGAGGCGAGGCGTGCTGCGCTCACGGGCGTGAACCGGAAGGGCTGGGTCACCCCGTGGCGGACGTCACGCTCGCGATGCCCGAGGGCAGGGGTGTCGAGAGTGATGACGAGCCCGGTGTAGCCGGCGTGCTGGGCCTGGGCCACGAGCTCCTCGGTCTGGTCGCGACCACCCGGCGAGTACAGCTGGAACCACTTGGGGCCCGTGGCCGATGCGGCGAACTCCTCGAGCGACGACCCGGCGACGGTGCTGAGCACTGAGATGGTGCCCATCGCCGCGGCCGCCCGGGCCACCGCGGGGGCGCCCTCGGGGTGCATGAAACGCACCAACCCGCACGGAGCCAGGAGGATGGGCATCGACAGGGGAGTGCCGAGCAGCGACGTGGAGACCAGCGGTTCTCCGGTCTCCGCGGCCAGCCGGGGACGAAACGTGGCCTCCCGGAAAGCCCGGGTGTTGCCGTGCAGCGTGACCTCGTCTTCGGCACCTCCGTCGATGTAGTCGAAGAGGGCCCGGGGGACGGCCCGAGCCGCACGACGCCGGGCGTCCCCCACGCTGTAGATCCGTGCCGCGTCCACCACCCACCCCCAGGACGCGCCCCGAGTGCCACCAGGTGCAACCATTGCCCCGCGCCCGGTCGATAGTCTGCCCGCCGTGCGTCGCTTCCTCGCCCCTGTGGTCCTCGTCCCCTTGGCGGTCGTAGCCGCCCTGGTGCTGAGTGCGTGCGGGTCGAGCACCCCCAACGCATCGTCCTCGTCGACGACGTCGGGGAGCCCGACGGCATCCGGAGGTGGCAGCAGCCCGACGAGCTCGGCCCCAGCGGCCAATCCGCCCGTGGTGTCGGGCGCCACCGACCTGAAGGCCGAGCCCGCTATCGGCTCCGGCACCACACCTGCCCCCACCAGCCTCGAGACGAAGGACCTCGTGGTAGGCACCGGGAAGACGGCGACCGCGTCGGACACGGTCCAGGTGCAGTACGTGGGTGCGAACTACACCAACGGCAAGGACTTCGACTCGAGCTGGTCCCGGGGGCAACCGTCGGTGTTCCCGCTCAACGGTGTGGTGCCCGGCTTCGCCCAGGGCATCGTGGGCATGAAGGTTGGGGGTCGGCGTGAGATCGTGATCCCTCCCGCGCTGGGCTACGGCGCCACGGGCCAGGCCCCCGCAGTCTCACCCGACGAGACGCTCGTGTTCGTCGTCGACCTCCTGGCCATCCAGTAGCGCCGCCGATCAGAGCTCGTCGTTCGGACCGCCGTCACTGCGTTCATCCCGCAGGTACCGTTCGAGCTCGGCGGCAAGCTCGTCACCGGTCGGCAGGGTGCCCACGTCGAGGGGATTGCCCTCGGCAGCGTCCACGCTCCGTTCGAGCTGACGAACCATCGCCGTGTGCTCGGCGCTCTTGGCGATGAGGTCGTCGACTTGCTGGAGCGAGGCATCAGCCGCAGTGTGCAGTTCCGTCGCGTCCACCGACAGATCGCCCACCACGGCGAGCCCGTCGAGCAGGGCCGCGCTCGCCGACGGAAATGACATCCCCGACACATAGTGCGGGACGCGGGCCCACAACCCGACGGTCGGGATGCCGGCCTCACCGAAGGCGAGCTCGAGGGCGCCCCAGATCCCTGACGGCACGTCGATCTCTCCTTGGACGATACCGACACGCGCCACCAGTTCGGCCGATTGGCGAGGAGCGGTCGCCGCCAGCCGCACCGGCCTGGTGTGGGGAGCGGGAGCCGGGAACGCACCCAGGCCGACAACCAGGCGGACCCCGAGCTGCGTGGCCAGCGACACGACCGAGGCCACGAACGTTGGCCATCGGAAGTCCGGCTCCGGACCGACGAGATAACAGACATCGGCGCCGGCGCGATCAGTGCCCACCCGCAGCTGGATGACGGGCCAGGTGAGCCCCTCGTTGACACCATGAGCGATGTGCACCACCGGTCGACGGGCGCGTTGGTCGATGAGCTCCTCGCCGTTGAAGGTGGCCACGAGCTCGGTGGCGTCGGCGGACAACAGCGCCGTGATGGCGCCGTCGGCGCCCAGCCCGGCGTCGACCCAGCCGTCGAGCGCCACCACCAGGACCGGACGGTCGAGGCTGCGATCCCCGTGTCGCTCGTAGAGCGTCACGCGGCGCCACCGTCGCTCACGAGGCGTCCAGTGCGGCCGACGCCATCTCCGCCAACCGCACGACGCTGCGGCCGAAGTCGTCCACGCTGGACCTGTCCCCGGCTGCCGCGCCGCCGACGTAACGCGCGTAGACGCCTTGGATGATGCAGGCCAGCTTCCAATAGCCGAAAGCGACGTAGAAGTCGAGGTCGCCGAGGTCGCGTCCCGACGCGGCCGCGTAGCGCGCCCGCATCTCGGCCCGGCTCGGAAATCCCGACACCGTCGTGGGCGTGACGCCGAGCAGGGCCGCTTCGTCACCGGGGTCGGTCCAGTACACCATCAAGAGCCCGACATCGGCGAGGGGGTCGCCCAACGTGCAGATCTCCCAATCGAGGACGGCGCGCACCGCTCCGTCGGGGCCGAGCACCGTGTTGTCGAGTCGGTAGTCGCCGTGGACGATGGAGGTCCCCATTTGGACCGGGATCAGCGCCGAGAGCCGGTCGTGCACAGCGCCAACGACGGTCGCGGTGTCGAGCCCTTCGACCTGGGAGTTGCGGAACTGCTGGTACCACCGCCGCAGTTGGCGCTCGATATAGCCGTCGCGCTTGGCGAAGTCCCCGAGCCCGACGGCGTCCACGTCCACCGCGTGCAGGGCCGCCAGAGTGTCGGCAAGGGACTCGCCGGCTCGCCGGCGCCCGTTTTCGTTGAGGTCGTGTTGCGCCGCTCCTGCGTCTCTGATGATGAGACCGTCCACGAATTCCATGACGTAGAAGGGCTGCCCGTTCACCCCCGGGTCCTCGCACAGCCCGAAGGTCTCGGGAACGGGGACCGCCGTCGGCCCCACCGCCGTGATGACGCGGTACTCGCGGGCCATGTCGTGCGCGGTGGGCAGGACGTGGCTCAGGGGCGGGCGACGCAGGGCATAGCGATGCCCCGACGAGTCGGCGACCCGGTAGGTGAGATTGGAACGGCCGCCAGCGATGAGCTCGAACGACAGAGGGGGGACGCTGCCCGCAACATGTGACGAGAACCACGACGTCACGGCGACGGCGTCGACGCCCTCGACGCCGTCGACGGTGTCGGCAGTCGCCATGGGGGGAACGCTACCTCCCGCGCCCCAGGCGGCCTGAGCTGCGATCGGCGCCCGGTATCGTCCTGGGCGTGATCGATGCCACCGACGCCACCTTCGAGCAGGACGTTCTCGCACGCTCCGAGCAGGTCCCCGTCATCGTGGACCTGTGGGCCCCGTGGTGCGGGCCCTGTCGCACCCTGGGCCCCATGCTGGAGAAGGCCGTCGAGGCCAAGGACGGGTCGGTGGAGCTGGTGAAGGTCAACGTGGACGAGAACCCGCGCATCTCCGCCTCCTTCCAGGTGCAATCGATCCCGGCCGTCTTCGCCCTGAAGGACCGCCAGGTCGTGGACGGGTTCATCGGAGCGGTCCCCGAGCCTCAGGTCACCGAATTCGTGGAACGCCTCGCACCCCTGCCGTCAGAAGCGGACACGCTGGTCGCGGCCGGGGACGAGCTGTCGCTTCGGCGGGCCCTCGAGCTCGAGCCCGATCATCCCGGCGCCGTGGTCGGCCTGGCGCGCCTCCTCGTCGAACGGGGCGCTCCCGACGAAGCGCTCCCACTGCTGGCCCGTATTCCCGAGACGCCCGAGTCGCGCCAGGTCGCCGCCGAGTCCCGGTTGGCCGCCCAGCAGGTCGAAGTCCCCGCCGACGGCGTCGACGTGTTGCTCGACGCGCTGCTGTCCAAGGTGAAAGACGACGAGCAGGCCCGCCAGGAGTTCCTCGACCTCCTCGAGACGCTCGGGCCCGACGACCCGCGCACCGCGCCGTACCGCAGAGCCCTGGCCGCGCGGCTGTTCTGAGCGTCGGACCGGACTCGGCGCCGAGATCCCAGGCGGCGGCCGCCGCCCCCGGCGTCGAGGCCTTGGCCGGCGTGTAGCTTCACGCGGTGCACCTCCGCCTTGGTGACCGGAGATTCGATCTGGCCACCCAGAGTCTGGTCATGGGCATTCTGAACCGGACGCCGGACTCCTTCTACGACAAGGGCGCCACCTTCTCGCTCGACGCGCTGTTGGACCGCGCCGACCGATTGGTCACCGAGGGTGCCGACATCCTCGACGTCGGAGGCGTGAAGGCGGGCCCGGGCCCCGACGTCAGCGAGGCCGAGGAGCTCGACCGTGTCATCCCGGCCATCGAGGCCCTCCACGCTCGCGTCGACGTGCCCCTGTCGGTCGACACCTGGCGGGCGTCGGTCGCCGGTGCCGCCTACGCGGCGGGGGCCGTCCTCGGCAACGACATCAGCGGGTTCGCCGATCCCGACTACCTGCCGGTGGCGGCGGTGGCAGGCGCGACGGTGGTGGCCACGCACATCCGCATCGGGCCCCGCGTCCCCGATCCCGATCCCGAATACGACGACGTGGTGGCGTCGGTGCGCGACTTTCTGGTCGAGCGGGGCGCCGGGGCGCGCGCCGCCGGTCTGGATGGCGATCAGATCGTGCTCGACGCCGGGCTCGACCTCGGCAAGACCGCGGCCCAATCACTCGAGCTGCTGCGCGCCTCGGGCGTGCTCGCCGAGCTGGGCTACCCCCTGCTCCTGTCGGCGTCGAACAAGCCCTTCCTCGGCGCCACGCTCGACCTCGACATCGACCGTCGCCACGAGGCATCGCTCGCCGCCGCCGCCCTCGGCGTCTCACTCGGCTGTCGCATCGTGCGGGTCCATGATGTCGTCGGGACCCGTAGGGTCTGCGACGCGTTGGCAGCCGTGCTCGGGGCGGCATGAGCCCGGCCCGGCCCCCCGGCGCCTCGGCCACGTCGACTCCGGCGGCCGGTGCCACCCCGAAGCCGGCCTACCTCGTCCGCGGCGACGACGCCTCGCTCGTCGGGCAGCGCCTGCACGACCTGCTCGGCGACCTCGTCGGTGACTACGACGTCGCCATGGTCGTCGAGGAGCTCGGCGGGCCCTCGGCGGAGGAGCTCGATGTCGGCGCCGTCGTCGACGCGGTCACGACACCGCCGTTTCTCACCGATCGCCGGATCGTGGTGGTGCGCGACGCGGGGCGGCTCGTGGCCGCCGACGCGGCCCGCCTCGTGGTCTGTCTCGACGACCCCCTGCCCGGCGTGACATTGGTCCTGGGGGCGGGAAGCGGCACGATCCCCGCCGCCCTCGTCAAGGCGGTCGAACGCCACGGTCTGATCGTCGACACATCGGTCGGGACCGGTCGCGCCCGCACGCAGTGGCTCGTCGACCGGTTGCACGATGGTCCGGTCAAGCTCGACGCCCGCGCCGGGTCCAAGCTCGGCGAGCACCTGGGTGGCGACATGAGCCGTCTGCGGGGACTCCTCGACGCGCTGGCGGCCGCCTACGGCGAGGGCGCGTCCATCGACATCGAGAAGCTCGAGCCCTTCTTGGGCGAAGCCGGCTCGGTCGCGCCGTGGGATCTCACCGACGCCATCGACAACGGCGACACCGCCGGCGCCCTCGGAGCGCTGCAACGGCTCTTCGGCGCAGGTGGCTTTCACCCTCTGCAGGTGTTGGCGATCATCCATCGCCACTACCAGGCCATGCTCCGCCTCGACGGGTCGGGCGTCACCACGCCCGATGAAGCCGCGGCGCGCCTGGGGATGCGCAGTGCCTTTCCGGCACGCAAGGCGCTCGAGCAGGCTCGACGGTTGGGG
>Ga0116215_1002108_pt1 | contig 12572 bp, 12 predicted proteins | sample Sb_taG_7_FD_89698 | JGI IMG/M metagenome (GOLD analysis project Ga0116215, IMG submission 89698) | Peat soil microbial communities from Weissenstadt, Germany - Sb_50d_2_FS metaG | ecosystem: Environmental > Terrestrial > Soil > Wetlands > Peat | place: Germany: Weissenstadt | collected 2010-09-21 | reverse complement strand
GACGCGCCGCGCGTGGGCATCGTGATGGGCTCAAAGAGCGACATGGACGCGATGGAGACGGCCGCGCGCGAGCTGGAAGAGCGGGGCATTTTGCACGAGATTCGAGTGATGTCTGCCCACCGCGAACCGGACGTCGTAGCCGACTACGCCAAGAACGCGCACATGCGCGGGCTGCGCGTGATCATCGCCGGCGCGGGTATCTCCGCGGCGCTGCCCGGCGCCGTGGCCGCCCACACCGACCTGCCCGTCATCGGCGTGCCGCTCTCCAGCCGCCTGAGCGCCGCCGGCGGGTTGGACGCGATCCTCTCGATCGTGCAGATGCCCCCGGGCGTGCCCGTCGCCTGCGTGGGCCTGGACAACCCGCGCAATGCGGCGATCCTGGCCGCGCAGATTCTCGGCGCCTGAAGCTCAAGCGAGCGCCGTCGAATGACTTCCCGCCCGCCCGGCGATAATCCAGAGAAATGATCGTGCGTTACACCCGCCCCGAGCTCGGCCGTCTGTGGACCGACGCGGCTCGCATGGAGACATGGCGCCAGGTGGAGGTGGCCGCATGCGAGGAGCTGGGAGAGCTGCTCGGTGGGGGGAACGGTCCCACGGCGACGGACCTGGAGGCTATTCGCGACGCGACGTTCACGGTTGACGCCGTCAACGAGCGCGAGCGGGTGACCGACCACGACGTGGCGGCGTTCGTGGATGTGCTCGCCGCCTCGGCGGGAGAAGCGGGGCGCTGGATCCACTTCGGGTTGACGAGCTCGGACGTGCTCGACACGGCGCTCGCGCTGCAGCTGCGCGCCGTCGGCGAGGTGCTCGTACCAGGCGCCCAGGAGCTCGTCACCACACTGGTCACACGTGCGCGCGAGCATGCGCAGACGCTGTGCGTAGGCAGGACTCACGGAGTGCACGCCGAGCCGACGACGTTCGGGGTCAAGCTCGCGGGCTTCGCGTTCGAGGCGCATCGCAACGCGCAGCGCTTGGAGCGCGCGTTTGCCCAGGTGGCCGTCGCTGCGGTGTCCGGGGCTGTGGGAACCTACGCCGCGACGAGCCCCGAGTTCGAGGCGCGCGTGCTTAAGCGCTTGGGCCTCGAGCGCGAGCCGGTTTCTACCCAGGTCGTCGCGCGCGATCGTCACGCGGAGCTGTTGCAGGCGATTGCGTTAGCCGGCGCTGGCCTGGAGCGATTTGCGACCGAGATCCGACACCTGCAGCGCACGGAGGTACGCGAGGTCGAAGAGCCCTTCCGCGCCGGTCAGAAGGGCTCGAGCGCTATGCCACACAAGCGCAATCCGATCAAGAGCGAGCAGATCTCAGGTCTCGCGCGTGTCCTGCGCGGGAACGCGCAGGCGGGGCTCGAGAACGTCGCGCTGTGGCACGAGCGCGACATCTCGCATTCCTCCGTCGAGCGCGTGATCCTGCCGGACTCGACGATCCTGCTCGACTATCTGCAGCACCGCACTATCGAGCTCGTGGAGGGAATGACGGTGCACGCGGAGAGGATGCGCGAGAACCTCGAGCTGACCCACGGTGCGCTCTTCTCCCAGCGGGTCCTGCTCGCGCTCATCGAAGGCAATCCCGTGGAAGGGAATCCCGCCCACCCCATGACCCGCGACGACGCCTACCGGATCGTGCAGGAGCTGACGCAGCGCGCATGGGACACCGGTACTCCCCTGCGTGATCTGCTCGCGGCGGACATTCGCGCCTCCGGGCTGGACCTCGACGCGATCTTCGACTACGAGCATTACGTCCGCCACGTCGATGAGATCCTTGCGCGCCTGGATGAGGTCGCCTGACCACCACACTCGGGCTCCCGACCCGATTGCTAGCATCGCGTCACGTGACCACAACACTCGTCGACCTGCCGCTGATCGCCAAAGGAAAGGTCCGCGAGATGTACGCGCTGGACGAGCGGCTGCTGATGGTCGCGAGCGACCGCATCTCGACTTACGACGCGGTCCACCCGACCCCCATCCCGGACAAGGGCAAGGTACTCACGGGACTGTCGGTGTTCTGGTTCGAGAAGACGGGCGACATCGTCGCCAACCACCTGATCTCAGCGACCGATGGCGTCCCCGCGGAGGCGCGCGGGCGGGCGTTGGTCGTGCGCAAGTTGCGAATGCTCCCGGTCGAGTGCGTCGTGCGCGGCTACATCACAGGGTCCGGGTGGAAGGACTACCAGGCGACAGGCAAGGTGTCGGGCATCGAGCTGCCGAAGGGCCTGCGCGAGTCAGAGCGCCTGCCCGAGCCGATCTTTACACCTACGACGAAGGCCGAGGCAGGCCATGACGAGGCGATCGACTTCGACCGCGCGGCCGAGTTGGTGGGCGACCGGGAGCTGATGGAATGCGTCAGAGATGTGTCGATCGATCTGTACGCGTTTGCGGCGGAGCACACGCGCGCGAACGGAGTGATCCTGGCCGACACGAAGTTCGAGTTTGGGTTGGATGAGAATGATCCCGCCCGGGGCGGGCGGGCCCTAATCCTCGGCGACGAGGTGCTGACGCCCGACTCCTCGCGCTACTGGCCCGCGGAGGGCTACGAGGTCGGTCATGGGCAGCCGAGCTTCGACAAGCAGTACGTCCGCGACTGGGCCGCGGCCAGTGGCTGGGACAAGAGGCCGCCGGCGCCCCCCATCCCCCATGACATCGTCATGGGCACCCGCGAGCGGTACCTCGAGGCGTATGCGCTCATCACGGGGGAGCCCTTCCAGGTGTGGCTGGCCCGCACGGACGCCGCCGCCGAGGGGGAACCCTGGGGGGTGGCGTGAGGGCGCGTGTGCTGATCCGCCCGAAGGCGGGCATTCTTGATCCCCAGGGCGAGGCCGTGGAGCGCGCGCTGCCCGCGCTCGGGTTCAAAGGTGTGGAAAACGTCCACGTAGGCCGGCTGGTCGAGCTCGAGGTCGAGGACCCGACCCAGGTCGAAGCCATGTGCGAGAAGCTGCTCGCGAACCCGCTTGTCGAGGACTACGAGATTCACCTCCTCAACGGCATCGGCTGATGCGCAGTGAAGTTCGGCGTACTCCAGTTCCCCGGTAGCTGTGACGAGGTTGATGCCCTCCAGGCGGCGAGGCGCGTCGGCGACGCCGAGCTGCTGTGGCACGGCCAGCGCGACCTGAGGGGCGCCGATGCGATCATCGTCCCAGGGGGGTTCTCTTACGGCGACTACCTGCGCGCGGGAGCGATCGCGCGGTTCGCGCCGATCATGGAGTCGGTCATCGACTTCGCCAGGGACGGCGGTTTGGTGCTGGGGATCTGCAACGGGTTTCAGGTGCTGTGCGAGGCTCGGCTGTTGCCGGGGGCTCTGTTGGGGAACGTGAACCGACGCTTCACGTTCAGACAGGTCGGGCTGGAGGTGCTCAACAGTGGCGGCTCGTTCACCGACGGATGCGCGCTGGGCGAACGTCTGAGCATCCCGGCGAAGCATTCGTGGGGACGCTATTACGCGGACGCGGAGACGCTCGCGGCAATGGATCGGGCTGGCCAGCTGGTGCTGCGGTATGCGGCGGGCGAGAACTTCAACGGCTCGGTGCACGACATCGCGGGGGTGAGCAACGAGCGGGGGAACGTGTTCGGGTTGATGCCCCATCCCGAGCATGCGATCGACGAGTTGGTGGGAGGTTCCAGCGATGGGCTGAAGATCTTCGAGTCGATGCGCCTGACGGTGGAGGGCGCCCGTGTCTGAGGATCCCGGCGTCGCGACGGCGAGTTCCGGGATCGCGCCGGGAACCGCGAGCGCTCAGCAGCCAACTGTCGAGGACGCGCTCGCGCTCGGGTTGACCCGCGCCGAGTATGAGCTGGTCTGCGAGAAGCAGGATGGCGCGGGCGGGCGGGCACCTAATCAAGTGGAGCTGGCGATGTACTCGCTGCTGTGGAGCGAGCACTGCGCATACAAGCACTCGAAGAGGCTGCTGAGGACGCTGCCGACGGAGGGTAGGTACGTGGTGATGGGTCCCGGCGAGAACGCCGGAGCCGTCGATGTGGGGGGCGGTCTGGTCTGCGCGTTCAAGGTTGAGTCGCACAACCATCCGAGCGCGGTGGAGCCGTTCCAGGGGGCTGCGACGGGCGTAGGGGGCATCCTGCGCGACATCTTCGCGATCGGAGCGCGACCGATCGCGGTGCTCGACTCGCTGCGCTTTGGCGAGCCGCTCGATGCCCCGCTGGGCCCGGGCTCCGGCACGCGCTCGCGTTATCTGCTCGACGGGGCGGTGGCGGGCATCGGTCACTACGGCAACTCGATCGGTGTTCCGACCGTGGGCGGGGAGGTGTACTTCGAGGGGCCCTACGAGCAGAACTGCCTGGTCAACGCGATGGCGCTGGGACTCGGTGAGCGCGAGAAGCTGGTGCGCAGCGCGGCCGCCGGACCGGGGAACACGCTCGTGCTGTTCGGCGCCCGCACCGGCCGCGACGGGATCGGCGGGGCGTCGGTGCTGGCCTCGGCGGAGCTGGGCGAGGCGGACGAGGGCAAGCGCCCGACCGTGCAGGTGGGCGACCCGTTCGAGGAGAAGAAGCTGCTGGAGTGCTCGCTGGAGCTGCTGGAGCGGGGGCTGATCGTGGCGCTGCAGGACCTCGGCGCGGCGGGCCTCACCTCATCGGCCGCGGAGATGGCCTCCAAGGGCGAGGTTGGGATCGATCTCGACGTCGCGAAGGTGCCGCTGCGCGAGGGGGATATGGAGCCGTTCGAGGTGATGGTGAGTGAGTCCCAGGAGCGGATGCTGTGCGTTGTCGAGCCCGCGAACGTCGATGCGGTGATGGAGCTGTGCGAGAAGTGGGAGGTGAACGGGTCTGCGATCGGGACGGTCACGGACACCGGCCGGATGCGCGTGTTCGCGGACCGGGAGCTCGTCGGGAACATGCCGGTGCGAGCGCTGGTCGATGACTGCCCGCTGTATGACCTGCAGCCGGTCAAGCCGAGCGGCCCGATCTACCGCCCGCCGGTGGCGTCGCTGGCCGCGGACACCTCGCCGCGCGAGACGCTGTTGGCGCTGGTGGGCTCGCCCAACATCGCCTCGCGACGGCCGCTGTTCGAGCAATACGACGCGGTGGTGCAGTCGCGCACGGTGCGCCGTCCCGAGCAGGCAGACGCGGCGGTGCTGGCGCTTGACCGCGATCCTCACCATACCGGCGACTCCCACTCAACCGGCGACTCTCCCCCGGCTGGCGAGGGGCCGATCCCGGCGCTGGCCGTGAGCATCGACTGCAACGGCCGGCGGGTCGCGGCCGATCCATACCGAGGCACGATCGAGGCGGTTCTCGAGTGCGCGTCCAACCTCGCCTGTGTCGGCGCCGAGCCGCTTGGCACGACCAACAACCTCAACTTCGGCAATCCCGAGCGACCTCACGTCGCCTGGCAGCTGACCGAATCCGTTCGCGGTCTCGGCGACGCCTGTCGCGCGCTCGAGGCCCCGATCGTCGGCGGCAACGTCTCCCTTTACAACGAGACCTCCTCCGGCCCGATCTACCCCACGCCCGTCATCGGCATGGTCGGCCGTCTGCCCGACGCGCGCTGCGCCGGGCGCCTCGGCTTCGCCCGCGCGGGCGACACGATTGCGCTCGTCGGCCCCTTCGCCCCGTCGCTGGCGGCGAGCGAGCTGGCCAAGCTGCGCGGCGACCGGCTGCCGGATGGACTGCCTGACATCGACATCGGGGCGGTTCACGCCGCGCAGTTCGCGATCCGCGGCGCTGTGCGCGTCGGCGCGCTCTCCAGTGCCCACGACATCGCCGAGGGGGGTCTCGCCACCGCCCTCGCCGAGTGCTGCCTCGCGGGGGGCCTGGGAGCGGACGTGCGGCTCCCGGCGACCGGTGACGGCGATCCGTTAGCCGACCTCTTCGGCGAGGCTCCCGGCGGCTTTCTCATCAGCGGCACGCCCAACGGCGTCAGCTCGCTGGGCCGGCGCACGCCCGTGTCCGTTATCGGCACGGTTGGCGGCGATTCCCTGCACATCGGGATCGGCGATTTGCTGCTCTCCGTGACGCTCGCGGAGCTGGCGCGGGCACACGGCGCGCTCGCGGAGCTGTTCGGGTGAGGGGGCCTGCTAGCGTGAAAACAGCGATGGCTTCTTTAGAAGGGCCCGCTTTAAAAGGCCCCACCCGCCCGACCCGGCCCACCGAGCCCGAGTTGGAGGACCGCGACGGGCCGCGCGACGAGTGTGGCGTGTTTGGCATATATGCGCCCGGCCACGATGTCTCACAGTTGTCGTTCTTCGCGCTGTTTGCGCTGCAGCACCGTGGGCAGGAGTCGGCGGGGATCGCGGCGGCCGATCGTGGCGGTCAAATCATCACGCGTCGCGAGCTGGGGCTGGTCAGCCAGGTGTTCACTGAAAACGATCTGAGCACGCTCGCCGGCGAGCTCGCGATCGGGCACGTGCGCTACTCCACGACGGGCTCGAATGCTTGGGAGAACTCCCAGCCGGTGCAGCGCTCGGTGGGCACGCGCGGCTCGCAACGCGAGGTGGCGCTGGCCCACAACGGCAACCTGATCAACGCGGTGGAGCTCCACAATGAGCTGCTGGCGAAGGGGGTCACGTTCAGCTCGACCTCAGACTCGGAGATCATCGCGGCACTGATCGCGACGCATCCGGCCGAGCGCGTGGAGGACGCGATCGCAGAGGTGCTGCCGCGGCTGAAGGGCGCGTTCTCGACGGTGGTTATGACCAAGGATCGTGTGGTCGCCTTCCGCGACCCGCACGGGCTGCGCCCGCTTGCGCTGGGCACTTTGGAGCCCACGGCGAAAGCGCGGGCCGACACGGTGCGCTATTGCGTGGCGAGCGAGTCGTGCGCGTTGGACATCATCGGCGCGAAGTTCCTGCGTGATGTGCAGCCGGGCGAGGTGGTGACGCTGAGCGAGGAGGGCTGCTCGAGCAAACAGGTGGTGGAGGGTGCGCGCAAGGCGTTCTGCGTGTTCGAGTACATTTACTTCGCGCGCCCGGACTCGCGTATGAACGATCAGGTGCTGCAGGTCGCGCGCGGGCGCATGGGCGAGATTCTCTGGCGCGAGGCGCCGGTGGAGGCCGACCTGGTGATCGCCGTGCCGGACTCCGGCAACCCGGCCGCGCGCGGTCTGGCACGCGCGGCGGGCCTGCCCCAAGACGATGGCTTCGTGAAGAACCGCTACGTCGCGCGCACGTTCATCCAGCCCGGCCAGGAGCTGCGCAAGCACGGGCTGAGGCTGAAGTTCAACCCGCTGCCAGAGGTGATCGCCGGCAAGCGCCTGGTGGTGGTCGACGACTCGATCGTGCGCGGCAACACGACCCGGCAGATCGTGCAGATGCTGCGCGACTCGGGCGCCGCCGAGGTGCACATGAGGATCTCCGCGCCGCCGATCAAGCACCCGTGTCACTACGGCATCGATATGTCGACGCGCGAGGAGATGATCGCCCACGGGCGCACGACCGCGGAGGTCGCCGGAGAGCTGGGCTGCGACTCGCTGCACTATCTCTCGATGGAGGGCGTGTACGAGGCCGTCCGCGGCACGCGTGCCACTCACTGTGACGCGTGCTTCACCGGCGAGTATCCGCTCGACGGCACCGGTGAGGCGAACGGCAAGTACGCGCTCGAGCAGCCGACAGGTCCTTCACTCCCGCTGGTCCGCGCGTAGACCGCTACTCAAAGAGGGCGTGATCGCGTGCGCCGGCGGCGTCGCTGTAGCGATTGTTGTACGGCCGGTGGGTGATCATGTCGCCGCTACGACCCGTCTTCAACGCGTATCCGAGCGCTCCCAAGATAGCCAGGGCAACGATTATGGATGCGAGCATGGTTTCGTCCTATCGGTTTGGTGGGAGGGCACTCTCGACCCTCGCCGCTCATTGAAGCGCGCGGGAGCGGCGTTCTCTGTGAGTTGAGTCACAGCTATCGTGGCGCGCGTGTCCGAGCCTTTCCCCATCGCCGTGCTCGTATCGGGCGCCGGCACCAACCTGCAGGCGCTGCTCGACACCGTGCACCAGCGCGAGGCGGTGATCGTGGGAGTGGCTTCGAGCGTCGCGGGAGCCCCCGCGCTGGAGCGCGCCGCCGACCGTGGAGTCCCCACCGCGGTATTTCCGCGCGCCGAGTACTCAGACCGAGGCGCTCGCGACGAGGCGCTCGCGGACTGGCTGGAAGAGCGTGGCGTGCGCCTGGTGGTGCTCGCCGGGTACATGGAGCTACTCGGCGCGCCGTTCCTTGCGCGGTTCCCCGGCGCGACGATCAATGTGCACCCCTCGCTGCTGCCGGCCTTCCCGGGGCTTGGCGCGATCGAGCAGGCGCTCGCCTACGGGGTGAAGGTGTTTGGCGTGACAGTCCACTTCGTCGACGCGGGCGTTGACAGCGGCCCGGTGATCCTTCAGCGTGCGATCGAGCTGCCCGACGCGCGCGCCCCCGGCGAGGTGCTGGAGGCACTGCGCCCGCTCGAGCACGCGCTGTTGCCGCAGGCGGTCAGGCTGTTCGCGCGCGGTGCTCTCCGGACAGATCCTGAGAACCTGCGCCGTATCACGGGCGACGGGTAGGCTCTGGGCAATGCCTTCCGATCAGGACTCAACGACCACGGACGATGTGCGGGCACGGGCCGTGGACACGGCGTCTGCTGGTCCGGATCTGCCGTCGGCCGGGAATGACGCGCCGCGCGCGGATGCAAGCAGCCGGGTGCAGAAGGCTGCACCCGGCGAGGTGCGTGTGCGCCGGGCGCTCCTGTCGGTGTCCGAGAAGCAGGGTGTCGTCGACTTCGCACGTGGTCTGAGTGAGCTGGGCGTAGAGATCGTCTCCACCGGAGGGACGTCGCGTGAGCTCGCGGGTGCGGGGATCGCTGTCAGGGCGATCGAGGACTTCACCGGCTTCCCCGAGATCATGGACGGGCGCGTGAAGACATTGCACCCGCGGCTGTATGCCGGACTGCTGGCCCGACGCGATGACGCCGCGCATCTCAAGGCGGCTGAGGAGCAGGGGATTGAGCAGGTCGACTTGGTATGCGTGAACCTCTACCCGTTCGAGCGTACGATCGCACGCGGCGACGCGAGCGAGGAGGAGGCGATCGAGAACATCGATATCGGCGGCCCAACGATGATCCGCGCGGCCGCCAAGAACCACGCATTCGCCGCTGTGGTGGTCGACCCCGCCGACTACGAGCGCGTGCTCGGTGAGCTGCGCGAGTCTCAGGGCAAGCTGTCGCTGCAGACGCGCAAAGGACTCGCGGCGAAGGCATTCGCCTGCACCGCTCGCTACGACGCGGCGATCTCGACCTGGTTCGCCCTGCGCACCTACGAGGGCTTTCCGCCAACTTGGCGCGATGCCTACGAGAAGGTGAGCGATCTGCGCTACGGCGAGAACCCGCACCAGCAGGCGGCATTCTACGCACGCGTGGGCTCTCCCACACACCTGCTCGATGGGGTGAGGCAGCTGCACGGTAAGGAGCTGTCGTTCAACAACCTGCTGGACCTCAGCTCCGCACGCGAGCTGGTAGAGGAGTTCGATACGCCGGCGTGCGCGATTGTCAAGCACAACAACCCATGCGGATGCGCCATCGGCGAGACCGTCCAGGCGGCCTACGAGCAGGCCTTCGCCTGCGATCCCATGAGCGCCTACGGCGGAGTGATCGCACTCAACAGGCGTGTCGACGGAGCCTGCGCGGAGCAGCTCTCCAAGCAGTTCATCGAGGTGCTGCTCGCCCCCGGCTTCGATCCCGCGGCGCTCGAGATCCTCACCGCCAAAAAAAATATGCGTCTGCTCGAGCTTCCCGACTGGCCTGCTCCCAGCCACGAGGTCGAATCCAAGCCCGTGATCGGCGGGCAGCTCGTGCAGACTCACGATGTCGTCTCCGAGACGCGCGAGCAGATGCGCGTGATGGGCACGGCCGCCAAGCCCACCGACGCCCAGTGGGATGATCTCCTGTTCGCATGGCGCGTCTGCCGCCACGTGCGCTCCAACGCGATCGTGATCGCCGCCGGCGGCGCGACGATTGGCATCGGCGCGGGCCAGACGAGCCGCGTCGACGCCGTCCGCCTCGCCGTCGACAAAGCTCGCGCCACCCAACCCGGCCTTCTGGCCGGCTCCTCGCTTGCCTCAGACGCGTACTTCCCCTTCGCCGACGGTCCCGAGCTGGCGATCGACGCGGGTGTCACTGCGATCATCCAGCCGGGTGGCTCCGTGCGCGACGAGGAGGTCGTGGCCGCCGCCGAGCAGGCGGGCGTCGCCATGATCGCCACCGACCGTCGCCACTTTCGCCACTGAGCCGGCGCTAGGATCGGCGTATGTGTCGAAACATCCGCACCCTCTACAACTTCGAGCCCAGCGCCTCCGACGAGGAGGTTCGCGCGGCCGCCCTTCAGTACGTACGCAAGATCAGCGGCTTCACCAAGCCATCGCAGGCCAACACCCATGCGTTCGAGCACGCTGTCGATGCCGTCGCCGCGATCTCCGCGGAACTACTCTCCGAACTCGTCACCGACGCAGCCCCAAAAGACCGCGAGGTCGAGGCTGCCAAGGCCCGCGCCCGCGCGGCCCAGCGCTTCGCGGCCTGAGCTGAGCGGCGGTTCACTCTCTACGTAGCCGCCCCCGCCGCCGCCCCGTGCCTGGTCGATCTGCCATGGCTTCAATCACCCGTCGAAATATTGCGACGGAGAGGACTTGACGAAACGAACATAACGATATATCGTGATGTGTATAAGTTAGTTCACGATAGGAGTTAGTTATGCATAGATGTTCAACGGACAACCAACCAGAGCAGGAGCGACAGGGCCGTCATGGCCACCACCGTCATCGCCACCACGGCTTCGGGCCCGGAGGGCGGGGCGAGTTCGGCGGACTCGGTTTTGGTCCCGGACGCGGACCACGAGGTCGCGGGCGCAAGGCGCGCCGCGGTGACATCCGTACGGCGGCGCTGCTGCTGCTGGCGGAGGAGCCGCGCAATGGCTACCAGATCATGCAGGAGGTCCAGGAGCGCAGCGAGGACGTCTGGCGTCCGAGTCCCGGTTCGGTTTATCCGGCGCTTCAGCAACTCGAGGACGAAGGGCTGATCCGGTCGCAGGAGGACGAGGGGCGCAAGGTGTTCGCGATTACCGACGCTGGCAGCAAGCTGGTGGCGGAGCGTCCGGCGGACAGTCCCGCGCCGTGGGAGGAGATGAGCGGCGACGTCAGCCCCCAGATCCACGAGCTGGGGAAGCTCATGCGTGAGGTCGCCTTTGCCTTCACGCAGGTGATGCGGACCGGTAGCGACTCGCAGATCGGGGCCGCCCGCAAGGTTCTCGCCGGGACGCGTGGCGATCTCTACCGCATCCTGGCCGACGGCGACTCCGAAAGCGCCACGGTGGCCGAGGAGGAGTGAATCATCCATCCATCTCGGCGCCCGGCCTCGCTCTCGCCGTAAACGGTCTCCTCGGGTGCTCGTGCCGGGCGTCACCTGGCCGCTTGCCTCGGCCGTCAGGACTTGATCGCCTGGGCGGCGACTCCCAGGATGGGGTCCTGGTCGGAGACTGAGCCCGACGCGGGATCGGCCAGGTGGATCGCCTCGGCCACACGCTCGGGTTCGCCGAGCACACGCCGTTCGATCAGCGGCTGCAGCACGCCACGCAGCGCGAGCATCGGGCCGACCCAGCGCGGCGTCCATATACGCGCTGAGCGCCGCGCGATGCCGCGCTCGATCGCGTCGATTGCCTTCCCCAGCGGGGCGGGGTTGCGGATGAAGCCGGGCGTTCCGCTGTTGACAAGCTGGGCTGATGGCTGGGCGTAGCCGCCACGCACCAGGTCGGTGTCGAGAAAGCCGAAGTAAGCGCAGCCGACCTGCACGCCGCTGGGCGCGAGCTCTGCGCGCAGGCAGTCGCTGAGCGCGTCCACCCCCGACTTCGCGGTCGCGTAGGCGCCGAGCAGCGGTGGGTGAAATACGGCGCTCAGCGAGGAGATGTTCAGCAGATAGCCCTTGCGCGCGATCAGCTGCTCGGCGACCGCCCGATCGGTACGCCACACCCCGAGTAGGTTCACCGCGAACGTGCGCTCGACCTGCTCGATCGGCGCGGTCGCGAGCACGCCCGTGAACGCGACCCCGGCGTTGGCGATTGCCACGTCGATCGCGCCAAAGCGCTCGACCGTGGCGCCGACCGCCCGCTGGAGCGCGTCGAAGTCGGTGACGTCAGCCTCGAAAGCCGCAGCCCGATTGCCCAGGCGCGCGGCGAGCTTCTCCAGGCGCTCGGGCTCGAGGCCGACCAGCGCGACGTTCGCGCCCTTTGCGTGTAGTCGCTCGGCGGTGGCGGCGCCGATGCCGCGCGCGGCGCCGGTGATGAAGACGGTCCGTCCGCTCACCTCGTAAGGGGTTATGGATGCACGGCTCATGCGATCGACCTCCGGGTTATGAGACGGATGCGGCGCGGGCGCAGCTCGTAGTATGCCGCTGATGCTCGGACTCCGCCGCCGTCTCCCGCACGGGACATCGCGATGGCCCGCAACCGTGACTGCCGTTGGTGCTGTCGTGTACGTGGCCGGCCTGTCGGCCACCATGACCCTTGTGCCGGCGTCAGCCGCAGCCGCGCGGGCGGCGGCCTCGCGAGTAGATGCCGCCAAGAAGAGCCACTACGCCTGCAGCGGTCCGCACAGCGCGACGATGCCTTGCAACTTCTCCACACCCAG
>Ga0116215_1002107_pt1 | contig 12575 bp, 9 predicted proteins | sample Sb_taG_7_FD_89698 | JGI IMG/M metagenome (GOLD analysis project Ga0116215, IMG submission 89698) | Peat soil microbial communities from Weissenstadt, Germany - Sb_50d_2_FS metaG | ecosystem: Environmental > Terrestrial > Soil > Wetlands > Peat | place: Germany: Weissenstadt | collected 2010-09-21 | reverse complement strand
GCAAACGCAAAGGCCCGCGAAATGACGGTATCCATCATGAATGATGTCTCGAACCTCAAGCCCGCCCCAGAGGCGGAGGCCGCTACGACGATATCCGCAGGCCCGCCTGCTCAAGAGCCAGCTCCAGAAGCGGACCCCCCCGCGAAGTTACTGGTTGGCGCGATCTCGAATTTGGATCAGAAGGTCTCGATTCGAAATCTCAACTTTTACTACGGCGACTCGCTGGCCTTGAAGAACGTCAGCCTCCCCTTATGTGCGAAAAAGGTGACTGCCTTTATCGGACCGTCGGGCTGTGGAAAATCGACTCTGCTACGCGTGTTAAACCGTATGTACGATCTTTATCCTAAGCAAAGGGCCGAGGGAGAAGTGCTGCTCGATGGCGTGAACATTCTGCGGCCCGAGCAAGATCTCAATCTTTTGCGCGCCCGTGTCGGCATGGTGTTTCAAAAGCCCACTCCCTTCCCCATGTCGATCCATGACAATATCGCTTTCGGCCTCAAGCTTTATGAAAAGCTCCCGAAGAGCGAGCTTGCCGACCGTGTCGAGGCCGCCTTGAAGCGCGCCGCTCTTTGGGATGAGGTCAAGGATAAATTGTACGCTTCGGGCCTATCGCTTTCGGGCGGTCAGCAGCAGCGTCTCTGCATCGCGCGCACCGTGGCTCTCCAGCCGGAAGTGATTTTGCTGGACGAACCGTGCTCTGCGCTCGACCCCATCTCGACCTCGAAAGTCGAGGAAACGATCGACGAATTAAAAGAAAATTATACGATCGCGATCGTCACTCACAACATGCAGCAGGCGGCGCGCGTCTCGGACCATACCGCATTCATGTATCTTGGCGAACTCATCGAATTTGGCATCACCGCCCAGGTCTTCACGTCACCTGAAAAGAAGCAGACGCAAAATTATATTACTGGCCGTTTCGGCTGATTGCGGCCGGCAGCAAAGGATAATGTCATGCCCGATCATATTGTCAAAGCTTATGACAAGGAACTCGAATCCCTTGGCCGGAAAATCGCAGAAATGGGTGGCATCGCCGAAAAAATGCTTTCCGATGCCATGGATGCGCTAATTGACTTTGATACGCGCCTTGCTCAGGCGACCGTCGATAGCGACCCGCGCCTCGACCTCTTGCAGCGTGACATTGAAGAACAAGCGATTCTGACTATCGCGCGCCGCCAGCCGATGGCGGTCGATCTCCGCGAGATCATCGCCACGATCCGCATTTCTGGTGATCTCGAACGCATTGGCGATCTTGCCAAGAACATTGCCAAGCGGGCGATCAAGCTCGCCGGTGAAATGCACATACCGCGGGCCACCATTGGCCTCCGGTCGATGCATGAATCGGCAGCGATGCTCTTAAAGGAAGTGCTAGACGCCTATGCTGAGCGCGATGCGGAAAGCGCGCGCGCGGTTTGGATCCATGACGCAGATCTCGATGCACTGGAGGACTCGGTTTTCCGCGACCTCCTCACGTTCATGATGGAGGATCCGCGAAATATCTCCTTTTGCACGCATCTTCTGTTCGTTTCGAAAAACATCGAGAGAATCGGCGATCACGCGACCAACATCGCCGAGACAGTGGTTTATCTCGTTACCGGAGAAACCTTGCCGATGGACCGGCCCAAAGGCCGGACCACTCTATCTGAGGCGCCTACGACGGTGGTTTGAACATGGGAAAAGAATTGCAAGATATCAATGAAAGCCGCTCTACCCCTGCACCTGCACGCGGGATAACTACCGCACCTGCGGCGCGCATTCTCGTGGTTGAGGACGAGGCGGCCTTGAGCATGCTGCTTTCCTATAATCTCGAGGCCGAAGGTTTCTCCGTAGACAGAGTCGAGCGAGGCGACGAAGCTGAAATCCGGCTTAGCGAAACCATCCCGGACCTCGTCATCCTTGATTGGATGCTGCCCGGCGTCTCGGGACTTGAAATCTGCCGGCGGATGCGGGCGCGCGAAACGACGAGAAGCCTGCCCGTGATCATGCTGACCGCGCGCGGCGAAGAAAGCGAGCGCGTGCGCGGGCTTGCGATTGGGGCCGACGATTACGTGGTCAAGCCATTCTCGGTTCCCGAGCTCATGGCACGCGTCCATGCTCTTCTTCGCCGCGCGCGGCCTGACCGGGCAAGCGGCGTGCTGTCGGCGGGCGATCTTGCGCTCGACAGGCAAAACTGGCGCGTCCGCCGTGGCGGCCGCGATATCCATATGGGACCGACGGAGTTCCGCCTGCTCGAACACTTAATGGGAAAGCCAGGCCGGGTCTTTTCCCGCGCGCAGCTGCTCGACAGCGTTTGGGGGCTTTCGGCGGAAATCGACGAGCGCACTGTCGACGTTCACATTGGCCGATTGCGCAAGGCTTTGTCGAACGACAGCGAAAATGATCCGATCCGCACCGTGCGCGGCGCGGGTTACGCGTTCGACGAAACTTTTGGCAGGATTGGCTAGATCTAAAAAGTTGCAGCATTTCCGGCTAAGCTCATACGGCAATCGAAGCCGGCCGGGACCATGAGTTCAAAGCGGGATGCGGCGGAAAACCAGTTTCCCCTATTCCGCATCCCCTCTCTCAGCGTTTAACGCTTTGTGCGACGGAGAACACTCACCGTTGCCAGGGTCCAGCATAGTGGGGCGCCGCGTAGTCTCGGCGCCCTGTTGTTTCAACTCAAGGCTTTCACGATGCCATCGACCATTTTTTTGGCGTCGCCGAAAAGCATCGTCGTATTGTTTCTAAAAAACAATTCGTTTTCGACGCCGGCGTAGCCAGATCCCAATCCGCGTTTGACGAAGAGCACATCTTTGGCGTTCTCCACGTCAAGGATCGGCATGCCATAGATTGGCGAGGACGAATCGGTTTTCGCGGCAGGGTTTGTCACGTCGTTGGCACCGATGACGAAAGCGACATCGGCACCCGAAAACTCCGGATTGATGTCTTCGAGCTCGAAGACCTCATCATACGGCACATTGGCCTCGGCGAGCAGAACATTCATGTGCCCCGGCATGCGCCCGGCGACCGGATGGATCGCATATTTGACATCGATGCCTTTGCTTTTCAGGATGTCGGCCATTTCCCGCAAGGCATGCTGTGCCTGGGCAACCGCCATCCCATAGCCCGGCACGACAATGACTTTCTTCGCGGCGAGCAAGATTTTGGCGGCCTCGTCCGCCGAGCCTTGCTTCACCGGCGGTCTCTCCACTTCTTCGCCCGCGCCACCAGCGGGCGCGGCGGTTTCGCCGCCAAAGCCGCCGAGGATCACCGAGATAAAGGAGCGGTTCATCCCCTTGCACATGACATAGGAAAGAATAGCGCCAGACGAACCGACGAGCGCGCCGGTGATGATCAAGGCCAGATTGGCGAGGGTGAACCCGACGGCGGCCGCCGCCCAGCCCGAATAGGAATTCAGCATCGAAATCACGACCGGCATGTCAGCGCCGCCGATCGGTATGATAAGCAGAACGCCGAGGGCGAAGGACACCAGCACGATCAGCCAAAACACCAGATGGGCTTCGGTCGGGATGAACGCGAAGATGAAGATCGCGAGCAAAATTGCGAGCCCAATATTGATCGCATGCCGGTTCGGGAGAAGGATGGGGTTGCCCGTCATTCGACCATCGAGCTTTAGAAATGCGATCACCGAGCCGGTGAATGTGATCGCACCGATCGCGGCACCGAGCGACATTTCAAACAGCGTCGAGCCATGAATGTTATCGGGCAAGCCGAGACCGAAGCCCTGCGGCCCGTAGAGCGCGCTCGCGGCCACGAGCACGGCCGCAAGGCCGATGAGAGCATGAAACAGAGCGACGAGCTGGGGCATCGCCGTCATCTGGATGGTGCGGGCCCGCCAAACACCAATGCTGCCGCCGATTCCTATCGCGAGCAAGACCCACAGAAATGATAAGAATCCCCATGGTAATTGATAGAGGAGCGTTGTCGCCGCCGCTATTGCCATGCCTATCACGCCGAAACGGTTGCCTTGCCGGGCGGTCTCCGGCGAAGACAGGCCGCGCAGGGCAAGGATGAAGAGCACCCCCGCGGTCAGGTACAAAAGAGCCGCGATATTACCGTTCAACATCGATTCAGCCCTTCTTCTTGAACATGGACAACATGCGCTCGGTGACGAGGAACCCGCCAAAAATATTGACCGAAGCCAGAGTGAGCGCGAGGAAGCCAAATACACGGGCTGTGCTTGAACTGTCGCCTGCGCTTGCATCAATGCCGGCCGAGAGAAGGGCGCCAACGACGATGACCGAGGAGATCGCATTGGTGACCGACATGAGCGGCGTGTGCAGCGAAGGGGTCACGGCCCAGACGACGTAGTAGCCAACGACCACGGCAAGCGCGAAAATCGCCAGCCGGAATATGAAGGGATCGATCGCCCCGCCGCTTGCCGCCGAGGCGCCGGCTGCGACCTGCTCGGCATAGGCCTGCGCGGTGTCGGCAGCTTGCCGCGCCGCCTGGGCTGCAGCCCTTATCTTTTCCAGCAGCTGTGGATCAACTTCGGTTGCCATCTCATGCCCTCCTTGATTTTCTTCCCGTTTGAGATCTTGGATCGTTGGCTAAAGATCTTGCGCTCAGCCCCCGCCTTGAAAGCTTGGATGCGTGAGGACCCCATCCTTGGTGAGCAAGGTTGCCTTGACGAGTTCGTCGTCCCATTTGATCGCGAGCGATTTGGTTTTTGGATCGATCAGCGTTTCAATGAAAGCCAGCAGATTTTTTGCGTAAAGCGCCGACGCCGTTGCCGGCAAGCGTCCAGCGATATTGATCGGGCCAACGATTTTGACGCCGTTTTTTGAAACGACCGTCTCACCGGGCCTCGCCAATTCGCAGTTTCCGCCACGTTCGACGGCGAGGTCGACGATAACCGAACCGGGACGCATCGATTCCACCATCGCTGCCGTCACAAGGACCGGCGCCGGGCGGCCGGGAATCAGAGCCGTCGTGATGACAATGTCCTGCGAGGCAATATGGGAAGCGGTGAGCGCCGCCTGTTTCGCCTTATACTCCGCCGACATTTCCTTGGCGTAGCCCGCGGCCGTCTCGGCCTGTTTGAATTCCTCGTCCTCGACGGCGATGAACTTGGCCCCGAGCGAAACGACTTGCTCTTTCGTCGCCGGTCTGACGTCGGTCGCGGTCACGATGGCAGCGAGCTTGCGGGCGGTGGCGATCGCCTGCAGCCCCGCGACGCCGACGCCCATGATAAAGATGGCCGCAGGTTTTATCATGCCAGCCGCCGTCATCATCATAGGAATGACCCGTCCATATTCGGCGGCGGCATCAATGACGGCGCGATAGCCGGCGATATTGGCCTGGCTCGAAAGGACGTCCATCGTCTGCGCCCTTGTAATGCGTGGCATGAGTTCCATTGCGAAGGCGCAAACGCCCGCCGATGCCAAGGACTGCAAAGCATCAATATGCCCGTAAGGATCCATGATCGCGATGACGGCGGCACCTTGCTTGGCACCGGCGATATCCGCCGCGCTTGGCCGCCGGACCCGCAGGATAATATCGGCGTCTTGAACAGCCGCCGCGGTGCTGGGCGCGATCACGGCCCCGGCTGCCACGTAGTCTTGATCCGGAATGCCAGATTTAAGTCCGGCGCCGGTTTGGACCCGAACCTCCGCGCCGAGGCCAGCAAGTTTCTTAACCGTCTCGGGCGTCGCAGCGACACGGCCCTCAGCCGGATCATTTTCGGCAGGAATGGCGATCAGCATGAATGGCTCCCGGAATCCTTGAGGCTTTGACCCAGCCCGATTTTTGTTCTCCGGTCAAGCTGTGGCCGATCGAAAGCGCCTTCTAGGCCGGCAACAGTCAGCCCAAGAAAAAAGCCAGCAAGGCGAGGAAGACTGCCACGCCGGCCACGGTGTATTGCGTGACCTTAACAAACATTCGGTAGGTTTTTTCATGTTCGGCATAGTCCATCGCGGGATGTCCCGCGGATTGAGCATGATTTTCAACCATTGTGCCCGCCATTGTTGCAAGTTTCATTTCGCTCTAGCTTTCGCAATGATTTTCGTCGCGCGCAAGAGGGAAAAGGACCGAATCTGCCAAATTATTATGCAGGACCAAGATTTTTGCAGGCGGCAAGTGCCGTCTGTGTTCAAGCATAATCCAACAAGTATAAACCAATATGAATTTGGATCAGCTTCGCCATCAAATTGGCGGCGGCAGCCCCGCCTTGGCGAGGACACCGTCTTGCCGTTCCTTCAGAGCATCGGCCGAAAATTTGCCCATCGTCTCATGGAACAATTGGTAGAAATTCAACCTCGCGCCGAGATGCAGAAAAGCGCCGCCTAGCCCGATCGCAGCGCGATCCATGAAAACGAACTCGCGCGGCACCAGAACCGGCCCCCTTTTCTTCAAGGCCTGATGGACAATAAAGGCTTCCTTGCGGCCATAGTGCGCCGGCGCCACGCCATCGGCGACGCTCCGCACTCGGTCGTCGAGCAAAGGCGCATAGATGAAGCGTGCCCAGATGTTCAGGGTTTCGGCGAGATCCTTTGTAAGACCGCGAAACCCCCAGGTTTCATAGGCATGCACGGTGCGGGCGAAATCCTTATGCAGCAATCCCTCATAGAGATCGACGACGCCGCCGACAAATTTGGGGGTGAAAATCCGGATGCAACCGTAATCGAGGAGGTTGATGCCCTGCGCCCCTTGGTCCTTCCATGATCCAAAGACCGTATAATTGCCAAGGTGTGGATCCCCGTGAATGACGCCGAAGCGGCTGAAGGGAATCCACCAGGCCTTGAACATCGCTCTGGCGATGCAATTGCGCGCCTCTTCGCCGGCTTGTTTGAAGGCAAGCAGTTTGCCGCCTTCCAGCCAATCCATTGTCAACAACCGCCCGGTGGATAGTTCCGCCCGCACGCCAGGAACGCGAACCTCATCGACATTGGCAAGCATGTCGCGATAGAGCGCGGCATGTTTGGCTTCGCGGCAATAATCGAGCTCCTCGCGGACCCGCTCGCCGATTTCCTTCGTCATTTCGCTTGTATCGATGACCGGATTGAGGCGCCGGTGCAGCGAGAACACAATATCGAGCTGGTGCAAATCGACTTCAACGGCCGATTTCATATCTGGATATTGCAGCTTGCAGGCGAGCGCGGCGCCGTCTGTGGCAGCCGCCCGGTGAACCTGACCGAGGGACGCCGCGGCGGCCGGGTGGATGTCGAAGGCAGCAAACCGTGACCGCCATTCCGCCCCGAGTTCCGCCTGCATCCGCCGCTTGACAAACGCGGCGCCCATGGGCGGCGCCTCGCTTTGCAGCTTCTGCAATTCCTCGGCATATTCCGGCGGCAGAAGATCGGGGATGCTCGCCATCATCTGGGCGACCTTCATCATCGGCCCCTTGAGACCGCCAAGCGCTTGCGCCAAGGCCACCGCATGGTTGCCCCAGGCCCCGCCGCCCCCGACAAGACGGGAGCCAGCCATTCTCGCGGCAACCCCGCCGACATTGGCACCAACACGGGCGTAGCGCGCCGCGCGGGCAGAAAATCGGTTGCCTTCCTCGTCTACCATGTAAGGGACTCGATGTTATGGGCCCACGACCCGCGCATGCGCTGGGGGGACCTCCTGCTCCTCTAAGCTGAACCAAGCGGCGCAAAAAGCAAAATTTGTCACTTCACGGAGACTTGTAGCACGCATGGTCCAACTGTAGCGCGGTCTTGCCAAAAAAGGCCAGGCAGGCGACAAGCCCGCATGCTTCATGTCAACGATATCACTTTGCGGCTCGGGCCGCGGCTTCTTTTCGACAAGGCGACCGTGGCCCTGCCGCCCTATACGCGGGTCGGGTTCGTCGGCCGCAACGGCACCGGAAAGACAACACTGTTCAACATGATCGCGGGCGAGCTCGCGCCGGAATCGGGTTCGCTCTCGCTGCCGCGCGCGACGCGTCTCGGCCGGGTCGAGCAGGAGGCACCGGGCGGACCGCAATCCTTAGCCGATTTCGTGCTTGCCGCCGATCTCGAACGCGGGCGCTTGCTGGCCGAAGCCGAGACCGCGATGGATCCGGCCCGTATCGGAGAAATTCAAACCCGTCTTACCGATATTTCAGCGCATGCGGCGCCATCGCGCGCGGCGAGCATTCTGGCCGGCCTCGGCTTCGATGAAGCTGCTCAGCAACGGCCGCTCAATCACTTTTCCGGCGGCTGGCGGATGCGCGTCGCCCTCGCCGCCGTTTTGTTTTCGCAGCCTGATCTTTTACTTCTCGACGAGCCGACCAATTACCTCGATCTCGAAGGTACGCTTTGGCTTATCGATTATCTTCGGCGCTATAGGGCGACAATCCTCGTCATCAGCCACGACCGCGATTTGCTTGATGCCGTTTGCGATCATATCCTTCACCTCGACCAAGCCAAGCTCACCCTTTGGCGCGGCAATTATTCGAGTTTTGAGCGGCAGCGGCGGGAACAGCAAGCAATCCAGCTCAAACAAAAAAAGAAACAAGACGACCAGCGCAGGCACCTGCAATCTTTCGTCGATCGCTTCCGCGCCAAGGCGACAAAAGCGGCGCAAGCGCAATCCCGCCTGAAGATGCTTGCCAAGATGGAACCGGTGACCGCCATCGTCGACGGGCAGGTTCTCGCTTTCCATCTGCCCTCGCCGCAAAGGCCTTTACACCCACCGCTTATCGCAATGGACGACGCAAGCACAGGTTACGGCGAGGAACCGGTCTTGCGGCGGCTCTCCCTTTCAATTTCTGACGATGACCGGATCGGACTTTTGGGTGCCAATGGCAATGGCAAATCGACCTTCGCGAAGCTTGTCTCCGGGCGGTTGAAAGCGCTAGGCGGCAGTGTCCGGCGTTCGTCGAAATTGGAGGTGGGATTCTTTGCCCAGCATCAGATCGACGATCTCGATCCGCAGGCAACCCCCTATCAATGCGTCGCCGCGCTCATGCGCGAGGCGACCGAAGCGAAGATCCGAGCAAAATGTGCCCAGCTCGGTTTTCCGAATGTGAAGGCCGATACAAAGGCCGTGCAATTGTCGGGAGGCGAAAAAGCCCGTCTTCTATTGGGGCTGGCAAGTTTCAACGGACCTCACTTGTTAATTCTCGACGAGCCGACCAATCATCTCGACATCGACAGCCGCGCCGCCTTGATCGAGGCGATCAACGACTATGGCGGCGCGGTCATTCTGGTCTCGCATGACAAATATCTCTTGGACGCCTGCGCGGACCGCCTCTGGCTCGTGGAAGATCATACGGTCAAACCGTTCGACGGCGACAGTGACGATTACACCAAATATGTCCTTGAGCGTGCCGGAGGCGGAAATGGCAGGCAAATCAAGACGGGCCGCGGCGGCGAGGCCAGGCAACCGATGCCGGTCCATAACGAGACCCCGCGCGGCACCAAAAACGAAGTAAAATTGAGTAAGCGCATTTCAGCGATCGAGGAGAAGCTGCGCAAATTTCACGATCTGATTTCACGTATCGACGCGACGCTGGCGAATCCCGCCGTCTTCACCAAGGATCCCGCCAAGGCGGCGCTCTTGTCCGCCCAACGCGGCGAACTTGAGCGATTGCTCATTGTAGCCGAAGAAGAATGGCTGAGCCTCACTGGCGCTCTCGACGAGGCCCGGGAAGCAGCCATGCGGATCGAATAGAGTCTTCGTTTACGACTGCTGGTCAACGCGTGAAAAGCCGACAGGAAGCTCCCGCGTCTCAAACCTGGCGTTTGGGCGACGGCTACCGAAGAGGACAGTCCAACAAAATTTAGTGGGGTATAAATTCAAGGACTTTCCAGAGCCCCAATGCGAAGAGAGCCAACAACGACAACAAAACCAAAAACGCATAAATCCTGGTTTTGAGCGAATATTTCCGAATTTGGGGGCGAGCGGCTTCCCCTCCGGTTGCGGGAGCGGCAGCCGGCGCCGGCCAGGCAAGCTCGCCCAGCCAAAAACAAATGGCCACGGCGATTGTCTCCGTATGACTGATCGATAAGAGGCAGCCGGGATGGGCGGGTCTGCCTTCGCCATCGAAACTGATCTCGATGCTTCGATAGCCTCCCGGCGGGTTGTTCACCGCCCCTGATTTGATGATGGCACGCTTGGCCGCGAGGAGGCCTTGAAAGGCCGCCTTTGTTCTGGGCTCTTTGGTGCAGTAGGCAATCTCGGACGGCGTGAAATTGGCAAGATAGAATTCGTGCTGCGAATAATCCCCGGCGTCTGGCAGAGCGGCGATATTTTCAATTTCGAGGCCCAATCCCTTCGATCCCTGGAGACCAGGCACCGGGCTCCCTAGTAGAGTTCCATCGGGTGCAACGGGCGTGATGTGCACAAGTGCGCTCTTGCCCTCCAAGAGACTATTGATCGTGAAGCGGGCCTGATTTGTCATGGAGGTCCCAATGTTCGTTCATGGAGTGGCCTTGTGACGTGCTCCAAAGAACTAGCGCATGGCACGGGTGAAGAAAAGCCCCTGCGCCGGGACGTCGTCGTACCAAAGGTGACTATGAACCTTGCCCGGACCGCGCATATCCCGTCGCGGCCAACCGCTAAAAAGTGACCTTCACGCCGCCATAGAAAGCGATGGGCTGGGCGGGAGTGATCGTACGCGGGTTGCTGACGAAGTTCACCGGGTTACCGGCATATTGCGCATCGGTTCCCGTGTCAAAAAACGTGCCATAGGTCGCGAAATGATTATTGAACAGATTGTTGATAAGGCCAAAGAACTGCACATTATCGGCGATCTGATAGGATGCGTGGAGATTTGCCACCCAATACATGGGCAATTGCGGGTTCTGGTTCGAATCATCGCCGACGTAGTATTGGCTGCCGACGATGAGCACGTCGAACCCGGCCTTGAACTGCGGCGTGAACGCATAATCGCCGCCGACCTTTAGTTGCTGGCGGGGAATGCCGGGAATGTGGTCGCCTGGAGTCACAAAAATATCGCCATTCACATTGGCATAGGGATTGAACGGGGAACTCAGCGTGCCGGCGAATTGATAGGTCGCGTCGACATAGGCATAATTGATATAGGCACTGAACGGCCCCATCGACAAATTGGCCTGCGCTTCGACTCCTTGGCGCAGGGTCTCCGGCACATTGGTGAAATAGCCCGTCCCCAGCACGACGCTCGCGAGCTGGATGATGTCATTGGTGCTATCGGTTCTATAGAGGCCTGCTTTCCAAGCGATCGATCCGCCCGCCGGGATCGCGAAATTGCCGCGCAGACCGCTCTCGAGCGTATGCGAGACGACTTGTTGCAGCGGCGGATCGGAGATCAGCGTGCTGGCAAGAATGCAAGGCCGCGTTGGGCTGGAGCAGTTGAGTTCAAGCGGCGTCGGCGCCCGGTTCGCCTCCGAATAACCGGCGTAGGCGGTAAGATTGGGTAATATCTTATATGTCATACCGACAACGGGATTGAGCCGCGTGAAAGTATTGTTGGCATTAAGTTGGGGTGCGGTTCCTGTCGCATCCAGTGTTGTGATTTCGGCGACGTTGAACCGTCCGCCGGCGGTAAAATCAAGGCCAGGCGCGGCGTTAATCGTATCGAGCGCGAACAGACCGTAATAGGTCGTTGTCCCAGTGATATAGGTGGATATGATATCGGTTAGGGACTGATCCTGGATGATCTGGCCGCCACCTGGTATCCCGCCATTGATGATGGCGAAATTGGGTTGAATCACACCAAGCGTGGTGTTCGCGCTATAGCTCAACCAGCTACGATCGACGCTGCCTCCGAAGTTGAGATAATTGTCATGGTCGAGAATTTTGCCGGTATCTGTCGCCTGCGATAAAGTGCCTACGGTATTCGCGTGCACCCAGGTGCGATCGATCACCCCGTACGGAAAAGGATTGGGCGATCCTGTCGAAGCGACGATTTGGCCCTGTTGATTGATGATGAAAGATCCATTGTTCGTGTCGCACAGTTGGCCGGTCGGCGGCCCGGGAAGGCCACAATCCTGGATGGAGGCGTCGTTGCCATCGACATGCCTTTGTTCGAAACTGCGGAGATAGAAATTGCTTTGGACGGTCCAGTCCGGATTGATGTTGAATTTGCCAGTAAAGGCAAGCGAGCCCGCCTGGTTTAGCGAAGTTTGCGGGGAGGTGAAGACCGAGCGGTAATCCTGGTCAATCAGTAGGATCGGAGTCGCGCCGACGATGCCGATATTGCTGCTGGCGCCCGAGGCGATGAGGTGAAGCTCATTGCCAGGCGTACGGTAACCGAGATCGCCATAAAGACGGAAGAGCGACGACGGCGAAAAATACCGCCAGCCGTCATCATGTGTCGCATCGCCTGTGATGTAGAGACTGTAATCGTCAATCTGCTTACCATATTCGAACAATCCGCTGACTCTGCCGTAAGAGCCGCCCATGACTTGGGTGGTAAGTCCCTGCCAGAGAAACCCGTTTTTCATCTGCAGGCTGACCGCGCCACCGAGCGCGTTGAGGCCGAAGACCGGATTATTCGTGAATAGGTCAGCGCGGTAGATCGCTTGCGGCGGGATAAGGTCCCAATTGACGGTATCGCCAAAAGCCTCGTTGACGCGAATGCCGTTCTGATAGACGGCGATGCCTCGCGGCGTTCCTTGGATGGGTGAGGCGACGAAGCCGCGATAGCGCAAATCCTGCGCGAAATC
>Ga0116215_1002106_pt1 | contig 12581 bp, 9 predicted proteins | sample Sb_taG_7_FD_89698 | JGI IMG/M metagenome (GOLD analysis project Ga0116215, IMG submission 89698) | Peat soil microbial communities from Weissenstadt, Germany - Sb_50d_2_FS metaG | ecosystem: Environmental > Terrestrial > Soil > Wetlands > Peat | place: Germany: Weissenstadt | collected 2010-09-21 | reverse complement strand
CGCCCTGCGGCTCTCGGTGGCGCCAGCCTGGCGGCGGTGCTCGACGTCGAATTCCGCCCTGAACACGCGTCCAGCGGTGGGCCGGGGGACGAAGCCGTCGAGGCGGCCCGACGCGCCCACCTCGAAGGGGAGGGATCGCCGCCATCGTAAGGACCGCACCGTGACATCGACGAGGCGGGACCACCCGCGTGCCCACGAGCTCCCACCGCCCCGGGCCCAAGAGGTAGCAGAGGGCGTCTACGCCTACATCCAGCCCGACGGCGGATGGTGGATCAACAACACGGGCATCGTCCTCGGCGAGGACACGGTCCTGTGCATCGACAGCTGCGCCACCGAGCGACGCACGCGCGCCTTTCTCGACGTGGTCGACGACCTGCAGCGCCGGCACCGCCGCCACGGCCGTCGCGACGACGCGCCTTCCCGCGACGACGACGGGGACCGCCCCTGGGCGCGCATGCTCGTCAACACCCATCAGCACGGAGACCACACCAACGGCAACTGCCTCGTGCCCGACGCCACCATCATCGGCCACCGTCGCTGCCGGGAGAACATCATGGCCACGGGCATCCTGCGCCCCGACGGCTTGTGGGAAACCGTGGAGTGGGGCGACCTCGACCCGGCTCCGCCCTTCGTCACCTTCGAGCACCGTCTCGACCTGTGGGTCGGCGATCTGCTCGTCGAGCTCCACCACTTCGGCACCGCCGCCCACACCACCAACGACGTGGTGGCGTGGATCCCCGAGCACCGCATCGCGTTCACCGGTGATCTCGTGTTCAACGGAGGCACGCCCTTCGTCCTCATGGGATCGGTGGCCGGGTCGTTCGTGGCCCTCGACTGCCTGTTGGAGCTCGACCCCGCCGTGATCGTCCCCGGCCACGGAGAGGTGTGCGGCCCCGAGGCCCTCGACACGGCCGGGGAGTACCTCCGCTTCCTCCAGACGATCGCCAACGAGGCCAAGGAGGCCGGGCTGAGCCCTCTCGAGGCCGCCCGCCACGTGGACCTCGGTGCGTTTGCCGACCTCTCCCATCCCGAACGCCTCGCCGGCAACCTGCACCGCGCCTTCGCGGAGTGCGAGGGGGCCCGGCCCGGCGATCCCATCGACGTCGTCACCGCGCTCGCCGACATGGTGGCGCTCAACGACGGCCGGCCGCTGACGTGCCAGGCATGAGCGTGGAACGGGTCAGCGCAACAGGTTCTCGTTCTCGTTGCCGGTCTGGTCACCCGCCTTCTCGTCGCCGGCCAGGGTATGGGGGCGGCAGGATCGGACCCGGTTGACCGATTGTTGAGGCTGGATAGAGGCTGCGGTGAGCCGCGCCTGGCAGGGTGAACCCACGAATGCGGCCGGACAAGGGGCGGTCGCTTCTTCTGCCGGGGGGCCCATGTCCATCGTCGACGACCGCTTGCACGTCTTGGGGGATCAGACCCGTCACGAACGTCTGTGGCAGACAGCGGACACGGCTTCCTTCGCCGCCGGCTCGGGACTGCGTCCACAAGGCAACGGTGCCGACGCCGGCCGAGGGGCGGAGAGCGTCTTCACCGGCCTCGGCACCGGCGACCAGCTGTGGCGGGCCCGCATCGACCTCGTGGTCTCGTCGGGCCTCTCCGGAGACGCGGCCCGCAAGGCCCGTCAGGACGCGCAGCAGGCGCAGTCCGAGGCCTCGTTCGACGCAGTACGCCAGTTGTGCCAGGAGGAGCTCCGTCCGGTCCTCGAGTGCAGTGCCGAGATGCTCCAGGAATGGGGCCTCGAGGCGCGCGTGACCGAGACGCTGCGCGACGAACCGGCGCGCATGCCGCGTAATTTCGACCTCGCCCTGTGGATCGCCCGGTTCGGCGACCGGGGGCCGGGCAAGCTGACCATCACGGCCACCGAGGGGTGCGACTTCGTCCGGGTCAAGATGGCGGTGGGCCCTTCGAAGTACAGCGGCGACGTGAGCGAGCACGTGGGGACGACGATCGCCGGGGATCTGTGCGAGGCCCTCGTCGGAGGACTGGTGGCGAACCTCGTGGAGCAGATCTTCAGCTGACCGGCGACAGGCGCTCGGCCAGGTAGGCGAGCGACAGCGGGTAGCGCCAACTGATCCCGCCATGAGTGCCGTCGAAGAGCTCGAAACGCACATCGGTCACGCCAACGTCCGCCAGCGCGTCTCGAAAGGCCACCGCCCCGAGGTCGAGGTACCACTCGTCATGCGTCCCGCCGTCGATCCATACCGCCCGCAGTGACCGCAACGCGTCGGCGTAGGTGGGGACCATCCGCACCGGGTCCCACGCCAGCCAGCGTTCCCACACCTGGTCGCGCAGGCGCCCGGTGATGGGGTCGAAGGGCAGCACCGGGCTCCCGTCGTCGCCGGAGGAGAAGCACGCCGACACACCGAGCATCATGAGGAGCAGGTGGTCCTCGTGGCGCGTGAACGCAGGTCTCCTTCGGAAGTCCTGCCACCACGCCCCGATGTCGCCACCCCAGTCTCGAAGCGCCCGGACCGCCTTGGGGAACTCGGGGATGTAGCAGCACTCGTAGAGCGCGTCGCCCGCGTGGGTGGCAAGCCCGCCGAAGAGGTCGGGGCGCAACATGGGCGTGATCATGGCTCCGAAGCCGCCGCTCGACTTCCCCTGGATGCCACGATGGGCGGGAGAGTCGAGCGTGCGATACCGCGCGTCGACGAAGGGGACCACGTCCTCGCACAGATAGGTGTGGTATCGACCCGTCCCCGGCGAGTCCACGAACTGGGACCCGCCGTACGCGGTCCAGGCGTCCACCCACACCACGAGACACGGAGGAACCTGGCCGGAGGCGAACAGCGCGTCGGCGGTCTCGGGGAAGGGCTGGCGGTAGGCCTCCCGGTTGCCCCACATGGTCAGGTACCCGGTGTAGCCCTGGATCACGTAGATCGACGGCAGGGGCCGGTCACCCCCGTCGTAGCCGGGCGGCACGTACACCCACAGGGGTCGTTCGACGGGATCGCCCAACGGGTTCCCGGCGAGTGCGGCCGACGTGACGACGTGCTCGTCGATCCTCCCCGCCAGCTGTCCATCCCAGGGCCACGGCACGGCACACCTCCTCGTCGGGGGCGGTCGTGGGCCGCCCCGCCCAGGATGGCATGGCGACGATCAGGTGTCGGGACCCGAGTGTGGCGGCGCTGCGGGCGGTCCGCCGGGTCAGAGCGCGTGCGTTGTGGGCTGGGGCGCGGTCGTCAGCCACAGGCGGAGCTGGTCGACGGGCATGGGCCGGGCCAGCAGGTAACCCTGGGCGAGGTCGCAGCCCGCGTCACGCAACGTCGTGAAGACTCCGTCGGTCTCCACCCCCTCACCCACCACCCGCAGCTTCAGGTTGTGGCCCAGGTCCACGATCGACCGCACGATGGCGGCGTGGGCGGGGTTGGCCAACATGTCCATGACGAAGCTCTTGTCGATCTTGAGCTCGTGGACCGGCAACGACGACAGGTATCCGAGCGAGGTCTGCCCGATGCCGAAGTCGTCGAGGCTCACCCGGACCCCCACCGCGTCGAGCTGGGCCAGAACCGCCGCGGCCCGGGGCGGGTCGGTGAGCAGGGCCGTCTCGGTGATCTCGATGATCAACCGCTGGGGAGCCACGTGGAGGTCGTCGAGCACGGCGATGACCTGCTCGGCGAAGTGTCCGCGTCCGAGGGTCCGAGCGGACACGTTGACCGAGACCGCCACATCCGCGATGTCCCGGATGTCGGTGAGGGCGGTGCGTATGACACAGGCGGTGAGCCTGTCGATCAGATCCGTCTGCTCACACATGGGGATGAACCGGTCCGGGTACAGCAGCCCGAGCGTCGGGTGCTGCCAGCGCACCAGCGCCTCGACCGCCTCCACCCGCCCGTCGTCGAGGGCGGCCTTGGGCTGGTAGTGCAGCAAAAGCTCGCCGGCGTCGATGGCCCGTCGCAGGTCGGCGATGAGTCCCAGATTGGCGGCGTCGTAGTGGTCGTGCTGCGGGTCGTAGCGCACCACGCCGACGTGCTGCGCCTTGGCGAGGTACATGGCGACGTCCGCGTGCTGGAGGAGGTCGTCCACGTCGATGCCGTCGTCGGGGGCGATGACGTACCCGATGCTCGACTCCACCGACAGGGGGAGCCCGCTCACCTCGACCTCGTGCTCGATGATGTCACGCAGGCGGCGCAGTACCTCCTCGGCGTCGCCGACCTCGGAGAGGATGACGCCGAATTCGTCACCACCCAGACGCGCCACGGCGTCCTGGGGCCGCGTGTGGTCGGCCAGGCGCTGGGCCAGCAACGTCAGGAGTTGGTCGCCGCTTTCGTGTCCCAGGGTGTCGTTGACCTCCTTGAACCGGTCCAGGTCGACGATGGCGATCGCGGTGTGCGAGTCGCCTCGCACGGCCTGCATGACCGCTTCCTTGGCGCGCTGGTGGAACAGCGAGCGGTTGGGCAGGTCGGTCAGCGGGTCGTGCTCGGCCAGGAACTTGTTCTCCCTGACCTGTTGGCGCAGCCGACGGCTCACCGAGAACGAGATCAGGAACAGCACGATGTACAGGGCTCCCAGGCCCAGGGCCAGGTCGCGGTACAGCGTGCCGAGGCCGGCGTTCACGTCGGCGGCGATGGGGGCGTAGGGCAGGTACACCTCGAACACACCCACCACGTGCTCGGGGGATCCCGCCGTGACCGGCAGGTAGACCTCCACCGCCTTCGGGCCCAGGGGCAGCCCGGTGTCGTCGCTGTCGGCGTTGAGGTGCGTGACCTCGGCTGTGATCTGGCCCTGTGCGGCCTCGACGGCCTCGTCGTCGACGTTCTTGGAGAACCCGGTCCCGTCGTCGGAGTACACGACATGGCCCGTCACGTCCTGCAGACGCAGGCGGAGGACGTCGTGATCGCCCACGGCCCGCTTGACCAGGCGGTTCATGGCGGTCAGCTCGGTCGGGCTGAGCCCCTGGCTCAAGGGACGCCCGTCGAGGATGGGCTCGACGGCGGTCTGCGCCACGAGGAGTGCCTCGGACCGGCCTTCGGCGACGCCGCTCTTGCTGGCTTCGGTGCGGTAGCTGAATCCCAAGGCCACGCCGAGCAGGATCACCGGCACGGCGGTGATGGCGGCGTAGGTGATGAACACCCTCGCCAGCGAGCGGGTGCGGGGGGCCGGGGACACCACACCGAGGTTTCGGACGCTCCGGTCCCAAACTTGACAGCAGGCCCTCGACCAGGGGTTCTCTCCGGGGAACCCCCTCGGGAACCCCCTCGGGAACCCCCTCGGGAACCCCCTCGGGAACCCCCTGGGGACCCGCCCGGGGGCCCTGGGGTGCCGCCCCGCCGGGAGACCCGTGGGCCGCGCCCTCAACGACACGGGCGAACAGGTCGATACCTATGACGTGCACAGCCACGGCCAGCTCGACCCGCCCCCGGGCCAGCTCGAGGCCGCCGGGGAGGCGCGGCGCGCCCGGGACCAAATTCTCCAACGGCTGGCCGAAGCGCTGCCCGTGGGCGTGCTCCTCGTCGACGTGGCCGGACGTGTCCTCTACCGCAACGGACGTCTCGACGAGATGTTCGGGTCCTCCTGCGCGGCCACGATCGACGAACAGTTGGCACCGGTCATGGACCGGGACCGGGCCCTCGCCGAGAAGGCATTCGACGACGTCTTGCTCGACGGGGTCGACCGCGACGTCGAAGTCGCCATCCGGCCGGCGTGGGCCGACGACGCCGGGCTACGCCGTTGCATCCTGCGCCTTCGGGCTCTCACCGATGACGACGGCGAGGTGACCGGTGCCGTCGTATGCGTCTCCGACGGCACCGAGAGCAGCAGCACCCGCGACGACCTGCACCTGCAGGCCACCTTCGACACGCTCACCCGGTGCAACAACCGCGAGTCCACCTTCGATGCGCTCGAGGCGATGCTGGCCGGATCCGACGAGTGGAGCAGGCCGGCGGCGATCTTCGTGGACCTCGACCATTTCAAGGAGCTGAACGAGGGCCAGGGACGTGACGCCGGTGACGAATTCCTGGGCGTCGTGGCCAGGAGGCTGCGCGGCGCCGTGCGCGAGGACGACGTCGTGGGCCGGATGGGCGGCGACCAGTTCCTCGTCGTGTGTCCCGGCATCGGCACCGCGGCCGAGGCGGTGCGCACCGCCATCAGGATCGCGGAGTCGTTGAGCCACGAGATCCAGCTCAAGAACGCCCGGATCGGGTCGCGGGCGAGCATCGGCGTGGCATGGTCGAGCGGATCCGACACCGACGCCGACGCGCTGGTGGCCAAGGCCGAGACCGCCATGCACGAGTCCAAGCGTCGTGGCACCGGGAGACCGGTGCTGTTCACTCCCTCGTTGCTCCAGACGCCGCCCGGCTGATCATTGCTCGGTGATCTCGGCTACGGGGTCGCCCACCTGGTAGGTCACCCCTTCCTCGGCGATCCGTCGCAGGCGTCCCGGCGCGGGGCATTCGATCTCGTTGGTGACCTTGTCGGTCTCCATCTCGTAGAGCGCCTGGCCCTTGGTGACAGTGGCCCCGTCGTCCACCAGCCAGCGCGCCAGGACGGCCTCGGTCATCTCCATGCCGATCTTCGGGAGCCGCAGCAGCACCGGATCAGCCGTCGTAGGCCATGACCCACTCGAGCGCCTCGAGCAGTCGTTGCGGGCCGGGCAGGGCGAGGCGCTCGAGGCCGGACGCGTACGGCAGCGGGGCGGGCACCGCGCCCACGCGCAACACCGGCGCCACCAAGCGGCCGAAGAGGGCCTCGGAGATCCCGGCCGCGAGCTCGGCACCGAAGCCTCCGGTGACCACGGCCTCGTGCAGGATGACGGCCCGGCGCGTGCGTCGGACCGACTCCATGACCGCCGTCTCGTCCAGAGGGACGAGGGAGCGGAGGTCGAGGACCTCGACGTCGACTCCTCTGGGCGCCAGCGCGTCGGCCACGGCGATGGCGTCGTGCACCTGGCGGCCGTAGGTGACCACGGTGACGTCGGCACCGGGACGCTTGACGTCGGCCACGCCGAGGGGAACGGGCTTGTCGTCGAGGGCGCCCTTCCTCGACAGCAGCACGACCTGCTCGATGAACACGCACGGGTCTTCGTCGGCGATGCACGACGCCAGCAGGCCCCGGGCATCGGACGCCGTGCTCGGGACGACCACCTTGAGCCCCGGCACATGGGTGAGCCACGCCTCGAGCATCTGGGAGTGCTGGGCGCCCACCTGCAGGCCGCCACCGACGGCGGTGCGCAGGACCATGGGGACCGGGGTCAGGCCACCCGACATGTAGCGCAGCTTGGCGGCGTGGTTGGCCAGCTGGTCCAGGCACAGGCCCAAGAAGTCCATGAACATGATCTCGGCCACCGGGCGCAGACCGCCGAGGGCGGCACCCACCGCCGCTCCCACGATGGCCTGTTCCGAGATGGGCGTGTCACGGACGCGGTCGGCGCCGTGCTTGGCGGCGAGACCCTTGGTCACGCCGAACACCCCGTTGTCGGAGATGTCCTCCCCGAGGATCACCACCCGGGGGTCGTCCTCCAGGGCTTGGTCGAGGGCGAGGGTGATGGCGGACCGGACGCTCATGTCGGGGTGCTCGCCGCGCCTGGGGGCCTTCACCGCCACTCCGGTCGAGGCGACGTCGGTGAGCAGCTCGTCGTCGCCCGGCTCGGGGAGCTCGAGCACCTCGGCGAGGGTGTCGACGGCACGGGCCGCGCACCGCGCTTCGACGGCCTGGGCCGCGTCCTCGGTGAGCACACCACGTTCGACGAGCACGCGACGGAATCGGGCCACGGGCTCCTGCTTCCACGCCTCCTCGAGCTCGGCCGGGTCGACGTATCCCATGCGGTCGCCGAAGACGTGACCGAAGAGCCGGTAGGTGACCGCTTCGACGAGGGACGGCCCCTCCCCCGCCCGGGCGCGTGCTGCCGCCGAGGACACCGCTTCGTACACGGCCACGGGGTCGTTGCCGTCGACGGTCACCCCGGGCATGCCATAGGCCGCCGCCCGCTGGGCGACGTGCTCGATGCGTTGGTGGTCGCCAACCGCGGTGTGCTCGCCGTACCCGTTGTTCTGGCACAGCAAGACCATCGGGAGCCCCCACACCGCGGCCAGATTGGCGGCCTCGTGGAAGGCACCGATGTTGGTGGCTCCGTCGCCGAAGGAGGCGACGCTCACGCGTCCCTCGTTCCGGCGCGCCGCCGCCCACGCCAGGCCGGCTGCGATGGGCAGTCCCGAGCCGACCACACCCGTGGTCAGCATGAGCCCGACCTCGGGCCACGCCACGTGCATGGGGCCGCCCTTGCCCTTCCCGGTGCCCTCGGCCCGGCCCAGCATCTCGGCCAGCAGCGGGCGGAGGGGGACGCCCTTGGCGATCTGGTCGTGCAGGCCCCGGTACGTGGTCACGAGGTAGTCGTCGGGGCGCAGCGCCGCGGCGAGGCCCGCCGCCACCGCCTCCTGGCCTCGCGGTGAGTAGTAGGCGAGGGTCACGCTCCCCGCCGAGATGGCGCCGCGCAGGACGTCGTCGGTGGCGGCGATGAGCGCCATGGTGTCGAACATCTGCACGAGGGTGGCGTCGTCGGGGATGGTGGCTGTCACGCCTCCACCGTATGTCGCCCCCGGTGGCGCGTGGCTGGAACCACAGTGCACGAGGGCCGGCACGCCAGGCACGGGGTCGGGGAGCACCCGGCCTCATCTGTCCACCGCCGGGCCCGCCTGGGACCTTCGACCCTGGACAATCCCACAGTCCGCGCGGAGAGTGTCTGTCATGGCGACATTCGAAGCATCGGCACAGGGTCTGCGCGCCGCCGGCGCGAGCACGGGCGAGCAGGACATGGTCGAGTGGATCACGCGCCACGGAAAAGAGGAGGGCGTGCTCCTGCGGAGGTACGAGCGATTTGCCCGGGAGGCGCCGTCCCCGGTGACGCGGTATCTCGTGAACCTCATCGTCGAGGACGAGCGCAGGCATCACCAGGTCCTCGCCGAGATCGCCCACACCATCGCGTGGGGCACCCTCGTCAACGTGCGTCCCGCCCTGCCCCGCATGGTCGAGGGCGCCGGCAACGAGGAGTTGATCAAAGAGACCAGGGAGATGTTGGCATCCGAGAAGCGGGACCGGGCCGACCTCAAGCGACTGCGCCGCCGGCTGCGCTCCTACACCGGCACGATCTGGCCCTTCCTGATCGACCTCATGCTCCTCGACACCGACAAGCACACCCGGATCCTGCGCTACATCCTCAGGCACCGCCCGGGCTGAGCGTCAGCGGGCACCTCGCACCAGCACTCCCGGCCGCGCGCCGGTGTCGCACCCGTTCTCGAAGGTGGTCTCCCCCGACTTGACCGTGGCGAGGTAGCCGACAGCTTCCTGCACGAGGCGCCGCCCCCCGGCGGGCAGGTCCGTGACCACCGTGGGAGTGCCCAACTGCAAGCGCTCGTAGTCGATCACGTTGACGTCACCCCTCATGCCGGGCTCGAGCGTGCCCCGGTCGCCGAGCCCGTACAGGCGGGCCGTGTCGTGCGTCTGCTTCTTCACCACCCATTCGAGGGGCAGGCGCTCCCCGCGGGTGCGGTCCCGGGTCCAGTGCGACAGCATGAAGGTCGGTTGGGGTGAGTCGCAGATGACGCCGCAATGCGCGCCCCCGTCGCCCAGGCCGGCCACGGCCCGGGGGTGCAGGAGCATCTCGCGCGCCGGCTCCAGGCTCATCGAGGCGTAGTTGAGGATGGGGAAGTAGAAGAGCCCGTGCCCGTCCCCCTCGAGCATGACCTCGTAGGCGACCTCGAGCGGCTCCCGCCCCGCTGCGGCCGCGATCGACGCCAGCGACCGCTCCGGGCCCGGCTCGTAGTCCGGCGGCGTGCCGAGGACGAAGTTGACCTTGTAGGCGCGCTCGAGCGCGGCGCGATGGTCGGGCTCGGGCTCGAACGACACGATGGCGTCGCTCACCGACGGATCGCACAGGGCTTCGACGAGCTCCTCGTCGCTGAGGTTGCGCGCCTTGAGCGCCTGGTAGGCGGGGATCGAGTCGAAGAGGCAGTACGACGTGTGCAGGCCGGTCAGGAGCCCCGTGGCGCGCGCCGCCACCTGGGGCCACAGTTGCGCTCCCTCCTGCGCGGCCCGCAACGACTCGTCCATCAGCTCGCGCCACAGCTCGGGGGCGTCGGAGATCTGCAGCAGCGCGAAGGTGACGGGGCGCCCGATGGCGACGGACAGGCGGCGCATCCAGTCCACTTCCTTGACCGGGGCGACGATGTCCTCTCCCGCCACGCCCGCAGGAGCCAGCTCGAAGATCCCCGCCCCCAGCTCGCCGAGGGCGGCCCCGATCCCGAACAGCTCGTCCTCGGCCGCGTAGGTCCCGGGGACCGGCTCGCCGTCGATGGCACGGTGGGCGATGGTGCGGGAGGTGGAGAACCCCAGGGCGCCCGCCGCGATCGCGTCCCTGACGATGGCGCGCATGGCCGCGATGTCGTCGGGGCCCGCCGGCTCGTTGCGCGCCCCGCGCTCGCCCATCACGTACGCCCGCACCGCGCCGTGGGCGATCTGCGTCCCGACGTCGACGGTGAAACGGCGCCGCTCCAGGGCGTCGAGGTACTCGGGGAAGCTCTCCCACTCCCACGTGATGCCTTCGGCCAGAGCTGTGCCGGGGATGTCCTCGACGCCTTCCATGAGGCCGATGAGCCAGTCATGGCGGTCGGGACGCGCCGGCGCGAAGCCGACGCCGCAGTTCCCGGTGACGATGGTCGTCACCCCGTGCCACGAGCTGGGGGCGAGGACCTCGTCCCAGGTGGCCTGGCCGTCGTAGTGCGTATGGATGTCGACCCAGCCGGGCGTGACCAACGCGCCGTCGGCGTCGATGGTCCGGCGGGCCGCCACCCCGTTGAGCGTGCCCACGGCGGTGATGCGGCCGTGGTCCACCGCCACGTCGGCGGTGCGAGCAGGTGCCCCCGTGCCGTCCACGACGGTGCCGCCGCGTACCACCAGATCGTGCACCGGGCACCTCCTTGCCTGCCTTCATGGTGGCATCGGGTCGTCACCTCCACAAGCGTCGGGCTCAGGACGTGGCCGATGCCGTACCGGCAGGGAGGCGGGTGGGGATGGACTGGGCGAAGTGGAACACGTCGTCGGGGTCGTATTTCGCCTTCACCGACACCAGCCGGGTGAGGTTCGGCCCGTAGTAGGCGCGCCGCCAGTCGGCGAGGGTGGGGTCGATGTAATTCTGGTACGCGGTGCCGTCCACATAGGGAGCCACCGCGGTGGCGAAGTGCGCCAGCCATGACCAGCCCTGCTGCACCACCGACGCGCTCACGCCCGTGGCCACACTGGCCTGGATCCCGCACAGCGCGTTGCGGTGCACGAAGGCGGTGTCGCCCGGCTTCACGGCGTTGATGGCTCCCCCGTAGGCGTCGAAGACGAGGCCGCCACCGAACCCCGCAAGCGTGGCGCCGAGGTCGTCGACGCTCTGCACGAAGGCGTCGATGCCCGCCGGCGGCGGGAACACCGAGACGTAGGCCGAGGACGCCACCGAGGCGACGCCGTGCAGCGTCCCCGTCGGGCTCTGGCCCACGAGATGGCATTGCTCCACGTCGAGGTTCTCGCATCCGGCTTCGACGAGCATGGCGTGGAGGTAGTGCTCGGGGCCCACGAACCGGTATGTGGGCTGGCTTCCCACCGCCGCCACGAGGCCCGCCACCAGTGAGGCCAGCGAGGTCGTCGATCCGACGAACATCCCCGCCGTCCGCACCCCCATGACACCACCACCGGCCGACTGGAGCTGGCAGTTCGACCACAGCTCGTCGGGCGCGCCGTGTTGCCAGGTGAGCCAGGCGCCCAGGACGTCAGCGGCGGCCGACCACGGCCAGTCGAGCGTGAACAAGGCCAGGTCGGGGAGGGGCGCGGCTCCGAAGGTGAACGAGGTCACCACGCCGAAGTTCCCCCCTCCCCCGCCGCGACACGCCCAGTAGAGGTCCTCGTTGGTCCCCGTGTCGCACGTCAGCAACCGGCCGTCGGCGGTGACGATCCGCACGGACTCGATGACGTCGCACGTGAGCCCGTACTTCCGGCCCACCACGCCGACCCCCCCGCCCAGCGCCAACCCCGCGATCCCCACCGTGGGGCAGGACCCTCCGGGGACGAGCACCCCCGCCTGCGACAGCTGGTTGTAGAGGTCCACGAGCCGCGTCCCCGCCCCGACCACCGCCGTGGCCCGGCCCGCCAGCACCGCAGCCGGGTTGGCGCCGCTGTTCACGGACACCGCCTGCATGGGCGTGACGTCGATGACGAGTCCCGAACCGGTCGAGTAGCCGCCGTAGCTGTGGCCTCCGCAGCGCGGGATGGGTGTGATGCCGTGCGTGCGCGCGAATTCGACACAGCGCTGCACGTCGGCCGCCGAGGTGCACATGGCGATGGCCGCGGGGCGGACGTCGTCGAAGCGCGGGTCGTAGAGCTGACGGGCCGTGTCGTAGACCGGGCTCGAAGGGAGCACCAGGGGAAGAGGGAGAGCGGCGGCCAGCGCCGACCACGCCGCGCCGTCCAGCGCCTCGGTCGTCGACGTCGACGACCCCGCCGATCCCGACGAGGTCGTCGGTGATAGCGAGGAGTGTTTGGGGGGCTTGGCGCATCCGGCCAGCGCCGCCGACGCCGCCCCGGCCGCCACCAGCGCGCCAGTG
>Ga0116215_1002096_pt1 | contig 12612 bp, 10 predicted proteins | sample Sb_taG_7_FD_89698 | JGI IMG/M metagenome (GOLD analysis project Ga0116215, IMG submission 89698) | Peat soil microbial communities from Weissenstadt, Germany - Sb_50d_2_FS metaG | ecosystem: Environmental > Terrestrial > Soil > Wetlands > Peat | place: Germany: Weissenstadt | collected 2010-09-21 | reverse complement strand
GATGGCGTCGATGCTGTCCCGCGCCGCGAAGTGCGAGCGAATCTGTTCCTCGCTCCAGGTGGATTCGAATTGCGCCACCAGATCGGCTGAGCTGACCACGTTCTTGCCCAGACCGCGTATCAGGTCGATCGTGCCGCCGTCCACCAGCGAGACATAGAAAATGATGTTATTCGGCGAGTACTGCATGGCAATGTCGCGGTGGTTCGCCAGGATCGCTTTCAGCTTCTCGAACAACTCCTGCCAGCCCGAATACAGATGCTTTTTGCCGGGAAGCGTGTCGAGATGCCCGGCCTCGATCTTGTGGACCAGCTTGACCGGCTCGCCCTCCGCCGGAATCAGGTAGAACCAGCGCCGCGTGACCATCAGGCCCGCAGGAACGCCCAGGACGCGGTAAGCGATGGGATCGCGGTGATGGTGGTCGTAGAAAAGCCAGGCGTCGATATTGCGTTCGCGCAGAGCTGACTGGATTGCGGCGAGGTTCATGGGCAAACTTCTATTGTAAACAAGAGCAGGAATTTGAGCGAATTGGGGGGCCTGGGGTGGCAGCGCAATGATCTCACCACGAAGGACACAAAGCACACGAAGAAGATGCCAACTTGTACCTTCGTGATACTTCGTGTCCTTCGTGGTTTGTTGACTCAGGGCACTACCCCGAGCCTGAAGTCAGAATCTTCTCTCGTTTGGTCTTGGCGGCGTCTCGCACGCCGTTCCAAGAGCCAGCCGCGCGGAGCCCGCCGGACCTTCATCGGACCAGGCACCGTGCGCCAGGCATCGGGTCTTGCGCTTTCATGCGGCGCGGGACTTGGCGGTTACCGGCCGATATCCGCATTTGCCGGCCTTCTTCAAGGCCTCGACAGCCTCTTCGACCGAAATCAGCGGAGTGGTCTGCACCGACTTGCAGGCGCCACCGGCAGCGAACGCCATGGCAATGGCTGCGGCGCTGACGTTGTCGGGCAACTCTGAGATGACGACGATATCGTAATCGCCGAACGAGAACCAGGCCTGAACGATCCGGCCTCCGAGCTTTTCGATCGCGGGCCGCACAGCCTCAATGCGATTCTGCGGATTCGCGACCAGGGCTTCCCATCCTTCGCGGGAGTACGCGACTTGCTGTAGATAGTGTGGCATAGAGCCTCCTCACGTTTGGCTAACTGGAGGCGAATCATTCCACGCACTCAGGGCGAAGTCAAGCCGCTGAGCTGGTTTCGCGCCGCACGAACCGGTCGTAGATCCACAGCAGCAATGTTGTGGCGACACCCACGCCAACCACCGGCCACCAGATCATCGACGGCCGGTGTAGTTCTTCGCCGAAGTGATGCATCAGCCACCCGCTGAATTTGCCGGCAATGAACGATCCTATCCCGAGCGGCAGGAAGGCAAAGCCCATGTACGTTCCCTGCTGACCGGCCGGGGCGAGACGGGAAATGTAGTCGTAATAGCGGGGCTGCTGCGTGATCTCGCCGATAGCCAATACAAACAGCGAGAGGTATGCGGCCCAGATTGTCGGCCAAATCGCGATGATCGCCCAAGCCAACGAGGTAATGACCGTACCGAGAATTACGGCTTGGAGTGAAGAGAGCTTACGCCACAGGTAATTTACCGCCAACGTCAGGAGAATCACTGTCACGCCGTCCGTGACAAGGATCATTTCGACGTCGGCATGGGGGTTAATGTATCCGTGAACGAAAAGGGGCAGGCTGATGTACTGCTGCCAAAATACGACCCAGTAGCCTGAAAAGAGCACAAGAAACCACATGAATTTGCTTATGCCCGCCAGAACAACTGCTAGGAGGGCAATCCAGATCCACCAAGGAACCACAAAAGCCGGACGAAAAAAGGTCACAATGAACAACAACAGCGCAATTCCCAGCACAGGCAGGACGAGTCGGTAGTTGCCCACCACCACGCAAAAATTGCGTGCCACGGTTGCAATTGAAGGCAGAGGAGCATCGTCGGTCTTGCGTGGCTCACGGAAAAAGACAAGAACTACGAAAAACATTGCGAAGACGCTGACCGCCGCGACGCGATAAACGTTTTCAACCCCCATGTGACGGTGCGCCCACGAAGCAAGATAGGGACCGGCTGCTCCGCCTATGTTGACGAGTGTGTAGTAGATCGAATAGCCGACGGTGCGTACGTTCTCCTTCGAAGCGCGGGCGGTCGTCCCTACCACGCACGGTTTGACCAGGGAGATACCGAGCGCAGGCAAGACAAGTATGATTCCAACAAAAGGCCCAGCGGAACGGTATTGCGCACCGGAGCCAGCCAGGGAGCACCAATCGAGCCAATAAGAAAATAGGCGCACGCCAGGATGAGGTAAGCCATCGAAAGCGCACGGCGGAACCCAAGCCGATCCGCAGTAGCACCGCCAAAAATCGCGAGGAACCAAACCATCCCATTGAAGAGGCTTGTCAGTCCCGTGGTCCGCTCTGTCGAGAAGTTCAGCCGTTCGTGTAGGTAGAGTGCGAGAGATGAAAACGCCCCGTAATAGGAAAGGCGCTCGAAGATCTCGCTGATATTGGCGACCCAGAACGGGCGCTCAAATCCGGTACGGATTTCGTGGAAACGTTCGGAGAAGGTCAAAAGTGGCTCCTGTGCTTGTGTGGCGCGGACACTCCTGTCCGCGAACTGCTGGAAACTACCACAACAATGACGTTGACGAAACGTCGCCGGCAGGTCAACCCAGCCGGTCCCGCACCTGTTGCGCAGTGAGTCCCGCCACGCGAATCACTTTGCTGCGCCTGGTCTGGCCGGACGCAATGGTAACGGAACTGCGCGGCACCTTCAAAAGCTTTGCGAAGAAGTCAATGCAAGCCTCGTTCGCTTTGCCTTCGACCGGTGGTGCAGTCAGCGAGACTTTCAGCGCGTCGCCAACTTCACCAGTGATTGCGTTTTTCTTTGCACGAGGATGCACCCGTACCACAAACGTGATTCCCTCACTCGACTCGCAAATCGGAATCACAACCTGGATCTTTCTCCGAAGATCGCCGTCCCCACGCGCACGCAGGTCGACCCTTCCTCGATGGCCACTTCGAAATCGTGCGACATGCCCATGGAAAGTTCGCGCATGGCGATGCCGGGCAATTGTCGTGAGGCGATCGCGTCGCGCAGTACGCGGAGCCTGCGGAAGAACGGCCGCCCTGCTTCGGGGTCGTCAGTGAACGGAGGCACGGTCATCAAGCCGCGAAACTCCAGCGCTTCTAGCCGAGGAGCAGCGAGCAGCAGTTCTTCGAGTTCCCGTGAATCGGGCGCTGCGCCACTCTTCGCGGCTTCTCCTCCAACGTTCACTTCAATTAGAACTGGCAATGTCTTCCCCAGGGCGCGAGCTGCCGAATCGAGCTTTTCCGCCAGCTTCACCGAATCGACCGAGTCCACCGCCCGAAACAATTCCGCTGCCTTGGCCGCCTTGTTCGTCTGTAGATGGCCGATCATGTGCCACTCGGCATCGGCGAGATCAGCGAGAGCGCTGGCCTTCGCGCCAAACTCCTGCACGCGATTCTCGCCGAACAGTTTCAGACCGGCGGCGTAGGCTTCGCGAATGCGCTCCGGCGGATGAGTCTTGGTTACGGCCATCAAACCAATGTCAGCGCGCGAGCGTCCAGCCCGGCGCGCGGCGGCCCCGATTCGCTCCTGGATTGCCTTAACGTTTGTGGCAATGGACATACAAGCGAGACCACGAAGGGCACGAAGTTAACACTAAGGAATCGTACCTTCGTGCGCCTTCCCGTCCTTCGTGATTGAAAGCCTCACATGATGGCAGTCGGCGGCGCGGGCTCATCGGGGCTGCCCGCATTGGCGAGCGGCACACGGATCATCGCGGTGAGCAGCACCACCAGGGCGATGAGCGCTGCCCATAACGGAGGCGTCCAGTGAACCAGGGTCACATCCTTACCCGACCCGACCAATCCCGCGATCACCAGGCCGCACAGAGCCTCACCCGCGATCAGGCCCGAAGCCGTGAGTATGCCGGCGTTATCCACGCGCGCCTTCTGCGCGTCGTTGTGGCCGCGGCGATCACGCAGTCTGTCTGTGACCCAACGAATCAGGCCGCCCACGAAGATCGCGAAAGTCGTCCCCAGAGGCAGGTACATCCCGACCGAAAACAGCATGACGCTCTTGACTTCAATCAGGATCATGACGATCCCGAGCAGAATCCCAACAACGACGAGCGGCCAGGCCATGTCGCCGCCGACGATGCCTTTCGAGAGCATCGCCATCAGGCCAGCCTGCGGCGCGGGCAGCGCGTTGCTGCCGAAGTGATATGCCTTGTCGAGCACGGCCAGTGGGACAAATAGCACCAACGACGCCACGACAATTCCGAACAGGTCGCCGATCTCCATTTTCGCGGGCGTACCGCCAAGAATGTGGCCGACTTTCAGATCCTGCAACATCTCGCCAGCCACCGCTGAAGAGACGCAGACCACTGCGGCCACTCCCAGCACCGCGGCTACGCCTCCCGCGCCTTGCACTCCCAGCGCCACCATCAGCAAAGCTGCGATCAGCAAGGTGCACAGCGTGAGTCCTGAAACCGGATTGTTCGACGATCCGATCAACCCCACCAGGTTCCCCGACACGGCGGCAAAAAAGAATCCAATGATGACCATTACGCCAGCCGCAACCAGCGATCCCGAGATGATCTTGGAACTGGTGAGATTTCCCGCAGCGCTGAGGAAGTAGTAGTAGAGTACGATCATTGCCACAAAAACCACGGCAATTCCTGCAAAAATGACCTTCGCCGGCAGGTCGCGTTCCGTGCGATTCGTCGCCGCGTGCGCTGCCGCTGATTTCCGCAAATCCGAAATCGCGCGCCCCATGCCGACTGCAAGCTGCTTGCGCATCTTGAACAGCGTGTAGCTCGCGCCCACCAGCATTCCTCCCACTGCGATGGGACGAACGATTGAGTAATAGATGGCGCCGGCGAGCAGTTCCCAGGAAAGTGCTTGTCCGGCGGGCTGCGCAGCCTGAATGTAGGGGCCAACCGTGAACGTAAGAAGCGGAACCAGCAATCCCCAGGCCAACACTCCTCCGGCGAAATTCAATGCGCCCAGACGCGGGCCGATGATGTATCCGACGCCCAGATACGCCGGACTGACGTCGGGCATGGCGAAGAACGTCGCGCCTCCGGTCACTGTGGTTGCGACGTTGGGATTGGTGCCCGTGCGCAGCAGCAGCCGCTTTCCCACTTCGCTGATCTTCATGTGCAGGGTATTGCTCGAACTGAACACATTGAACGCGCCCAGCAGATACATGAATCCGCCAAAGCCCATGTTGGCGAACAGAATCTTGGCGGCCTTCGCGCCCTGCTGACCGGCCTTGTGAATCTCAGACGCGGCCACCGACTCGGGATAGGGCAACTCGGGATCTTCGACCATCACGCGGCGCAGCAGCGTGACGAACAGGATGCCGAGTGTTCCGCCGATCACCATCAGCGCGACCGAATTCCAGTACTTGTCACGAGTGAGCCCGGGCCAAAGGCCAGCCATCACGAACGCCGGGATCGTGAACACCGCGCCGGCTGCCACCGATTCGCCGATCGAGCCCACGGTTCGCGCGATATTCTCTTCGAGCAGCGAGCCCTTCATCAGGCGCAACAGCGCCATGCCAATCACCGCCGCGGGATACGTCGCCGCGATCGTCATGCCCGCCTTCAGCCCCAGATAGGCGTTGGCCGAGCCGAGAACGGCCGTCATCACCAACCCGATCAGCAGGGCGCGGAAGGTGAACTCCTTCATCTCCATGGTTTCGGGGACGTAGGGTTTGTGTTTCTTTGCGGGAAGTTCTGCCACGGGGGTGCTCATAGAATGAATCCTTTTAGAGCGTGGGATGGAAGCAAATTTGCCTGCGTTGCCTTCTCGGTTGAGTTAAAACTCACGAACGGCGCACGTTAGCACGCGGCGAGGGCGCGTGACAAGTGCGAGGGGGAGCGATTCCTCAGCCATTGTCATTCTGAGGCCTGCGTGCTTTGCAGGCCGAAGGACCCATGCACTCCCCGGCAGGCTGCACAGGTCCTTCGCTCCGCTCAGGATGACAGGCTGAAGAGGGCACGCGGGCGAGTGCCGGTGCCACCAAGACTTACTTTCCGATCCACTGATCCACCCAATCGTTGACCGTCTTGTACCAAAGCCGCGAATTCTGCGGCTTGAGGATCCAGTGGCCTTCGTCGGGGAAATAGAGCATCTTCGAGGGGACGCCCAGCATTTGCAGCGTGGTGAAAAGCTGGAAACCCTCGCTCACGTCGAGCCGGTAGTCGAGCTGGCTGTGAATGACCAGCGTCGGCGTCTTGAAATTCTTTGCATACTGGTGCGGCGACCATTTTTCATACATCGCGCGATTGTCGTAGGGCGTGCCCTTGAACTCCCAGTCGTTGAACCAGAGTTCCTCGGTCGATCCCCAGGTTGATTCGGCGTTGAACATGCCGTCGTGCGACACCAGGCACTTGAAGCGGTCGGTGTGGCCGAGGATCCAGTTGATCGCGTATCCGCCGTAGCTGGCGCCCAGCGCGCACTCGCGGCTCTTGTCGATGAACGGATAATGCTCCTCGGCGTAGTCGAGGCCTTTCATCAAGTCTTCAAACGGCGCGCCGCCCCAGTCGCCGTTGATGGCATCGATGAACTTCTGCCCGTATCCGGTCGAGCCGTGGAAGTTGATCATGATGACGACGTATCCGATGGGCGTCGATGAAGTTGGTGACGCGAACAGTTCGGCATTCCAGCGATAGCTCCAGTCGTCTCCCCATGCCCCCTGAGGCCCGCCGTGAATGAGGAACTTCACCGGATATTTCTTCGAGGCGTCGAAGTTCGGCGGCTTGACCAGGAAGCCTTGGACCTTGTCGTTGTGAGCTCCGGTGAACCAGAAGGGTTCGAGCGGGGACATTGAGACTTGAGAGAGGACCGCGTCGTTAAGATGTGTGAACGGCGTAACCTCGGACTTGAGAGCTGCATTCTTACAAGGTCCTGCAAGAACAGCTTTGCCGTCTCTTACGTTGGGCTCAGAGCAATCTATATGAACTTTGGTTGCAGCTGAGTTTCCAGCGTCTTTAAGTGAGGCAACAAAAAACTCGGTGGGATGCTGGAGGGATATACGAGAGAAGAAAAGGGTCCTTCCATCGGGCGTTACCGCCAGATCATCATTGAAACCACGATTCAACTCGCGGAATGTGACATCGATATTGATGTTCGTGAGATGAATCGTGACATCATCACCAGGCTGCCCTCCGGTTACAGTCTCCTTCCGTACGTCCGTTATGTCGGCCGAGTAGATCGGGGAATCGCCCTTATCCTCCGATACAAAGTAAACCCGCGTAGAATCTGGCGCCCAAGTAAAGGTCCCGATCCAGCGGTCAAATACGTCCTTTGTAAGGTCGACCTTGTGTCCCGTCTTGCGGTCGTAGAGCATGAGGCGGAAGCGGTCGCTTTCGTATCCCGGGCGCTGCTGGGCGCGGTAGGCGATGTAGCGGCCATCGGGCGAATAGAGCGGCGTCGAGTCGCTGGCGGGATTGTCGGCGGTGATGTTCTTCGCAGGTCCACCACTGACCGGGACGATCCACAGATCGTTGTTGGTGGAAGCCGCCGGATTCTTGTCGTGATTCGAGGTGTAGCAAATCTCCTGCCCGTCGGGCGAGAAGGCATAGTCATCCTGCCCGCCGAGCGAGAACACGGGCGCGTCGTAGTCGCCAGGGGTGAGATCCATGTAGCGACAGCCGCCCCCGGCTGTCGGGTCGAGCGAAGCTCGACTGCTTTTCTCTCCGTCGGCAGAAACACCCTGCCCGACGTCGCCGGGCCGGACAGCCGGGGCGGCTGTCCCTACACAGGCATCGATGGGCACCACGAAGATATGACTGCGTTTGCCTCCGCGATAAGCATTCCAATGGCGATAGAGCAGATGGGTGAAGATCTGCGCTTTAACTTTCGACTCCTCGACCTCTTTCAGCTTCTTGGCATCGCATACGGTTTCGGCTTCGGGAGCGCCGTCGCACTCGGGATACACATCCGACGTGAACAGAATGTTCTTTCCATCGGGCGACCACAGTTCACCGCCCGCTTCAGTCGCAATCGAAGTCAGCTTGTTCGAGGCTGTCACCGTACCTGTCGCGCCATCAAACTCCGCGACCCAAACCTGCGATCCGCCCACTTTCGTCGAAAGAAATGCGAAGCGCTTGCCATCCGGCGCCCAGCGCGGGCGGTCTGCGTCCTGGTCGGCGATGATCTCCCGTTCCGCCGACGAAGAACCCGCCGAGCCTTGCTCGGCAGGACGGCCGGGGGCGGCCGTCTCTACATGGGCATCTAAGGGCACGATCCAGACGTGCGGCGTCTTGGTGTTGGCTGCGAGATCGACGTCCACCACGCTGAAGATCACCCACTTGCCGTCGGGCGAGACCTGCGGATCGCCCACGCGCTTCAGCTTCATCATGTCTTCGAAGGTGAAGGGATGCTTGGCTTGGGCGAAAGTGGGTAGGGTGGATGCCAGAACGAGAAGAGAAAGAAGAAAAAGACGGCGCATGACAGCATTCCTCGGCAAACGCATGAGTGTAGCAGGGGCGAGCGACGAGTTCTAGGCAACGATTTGCGGCGGGAAAGTCCGCCATCTCGTCCCGGAGGGGCGAATGAGAATAGCCCGGCGTTTCAACGCCGGGTCGGCGGCATCGATGAGGCGCGTCCCGGAGGGACGCTTGAAATGTCGAACGAAGCGTGAAGGTTTCAGTCGTGCCTCCGGCACGATGGCCTATGCGCGGCGCATCCCGCCAGTGAACCGGCGGGCTACTATCGGTGGTCCCTCCGGGACCAGCAGCCGACGGGTTACTTGCCACTCTCCCGGCTGGCGTCCGACAGAGTCTGGGCCGTTTGCGAACCGAAAAACCTATGCACTCACCGGCAAACTGCATAGGTCCTTCGCTTCGCTCAGGATGACAGAACGCTGAGAGGACGAAACGCTCCGGATGGCAAAACGCTCAATTGACAAAACGCGAATGGCTGCGGCGAATCTCTAGCTCGCGGCAACCCGACGCCCTGTTGCGCATCCAACTAAGTGGCAGAACTGCAGCGCCCTCCCCTCCGGTCTCGCTGAGCGGAGAGGGGTCGGGGGGAAGGGTTGCCGCGGTCCCGCTGGTTTGTGTTTGAGCGCCGATCAAGATACCTCCGGCTGCGACATCCTCATCCGGATTCGATAAACTAAAGACTATGAAACCGGGGTTGCGCAATGCTCTTCTCTTCCTGACGCTCTTAGGCTTCCTCACGTTCTTAGCTGCGAGCGCAGTCCCTGCCCTTGCCCAGGAGGGCCCTCTCGAAAACACTCCTCCGCAGGGCACAACGCCCGACGAGATCATCCAGCGCTTCGCGACCAAGGAGACCGATTTTGCCAAAGCCCGCGAACAGTACACCTATCGCCAGGATGTGAAAGTCGAGACTCTCGACGGGGACACGGTCGACGGCCAGTATCACGAAGTCTTCGACGTGCTTTTTGACGACAAGGGCCACCGGATCGAAAACGTTGTGTTTGCCCCGCAGTCGAACCTGACCAAGATCTACATGTCGCAGGAGGATTTCGCCGACATCCGGCACCGGCTGCCGTTCGTCCTGACCACCGAGGAGCTGCCCGAATACAACATCCTCTACGTCGGCCAGCAGCAGGAAGACGAACTGCACTGCTTCGTCTTCGACATTGCACCCAAGAAGATCGAAGGCAAAAAGCGCTATTTTCAGGGGCGCGTCTGGGTCGACGACCACGACTTCCAAATCGTCAAGACCTATGGCAAGACGGTGCCCGACCTGTGCGGTGGGCATCCCTGCAACACCTCCAAGAGGGACAGCGACAACCAGAATCTGTTTCCCAAGTTCACCACCTGGCGGCAGCAGATCGACGGCCTGTACTGGTTTCCCGTCTACACCAAGGCCGATGACGAACTGCACTTCAAAGCCGAAGACGTGCACATCAAGGAGATCGTGAAGTACGAGGACTACAAGCGCTTCGGCACGAACGTGAAGATCCTCTACGAAGGCAAGGAATTACCCAAAGATCAGCCCAAGCCAGACCAGAAGCCGCCCGACCAGAATCCGCCCCCGAAGCCGGATCAGAATCCGCCGCAGAAGTAGGAAGGATTAGTTAGGTTTGGCCCCCATCGGGGCCAAGAAGGCGCGGTTGAGTTCTTCGATGCGCCCCTTCGACAACGCGCCGGATTCAATCATGCGCTTCAGGAATGCAGGGAAGGCCTCACGGTCGTTGGGAAATCCCTGCTGCTTCATCAGGCTGTAGAGAGCCACTGCGAGTACGTGAATCCCATCATCCTGCTGCTGCCAATAGCGGTGGGGCTCGCCGCCCATCCCGAACCGTTCGGCGATGACCTGCTCCAGCGACTGCACGCAATCCTCTTCCTCCAGACCCTCCAGCGTGTTGTAACCGAAGGACCGGTTGTGATGTTCCACCTTGTCCATCAGGAACGAATCTGTATGCAGGGACTGCAAATCCGCGCGGAGTTGGGGATCATTCGCCAGGTCGTAGGGCGGGTGCATCATCTCGTGAATCGCGTTGCGCAGAACGATGCGGAACGGATACGAGTAGTGGGTCAGGAAGCGCGAGCCCGTGATCTTGATGCCGTGGGGCTGCGAATAATAGAGCATGTAAATCGTGATCGTGTTGGTGGGCCGTGGCGTACCGAGAACCTGTTCGACCTGCGGGATGACGTTGTACTTTGGCAGATCTTTCGCGATCGCGACGATGGCCTGCTCCACGGCGGGTCTGGCGTGCTTCTCCCAGTCGTCTTCGAAATGGATGCGCTCCAGCGCGCGGAATGCGGCTTGCAGATTGGGCCGGCTGGCCTCATAGATTTTCCACTGGTCATCGCTGTAGTAGGGCGTGGCTCTGAGGTTCCGCTGCATAGTCGAGCTGTCTTTGACCACGCGAATCATATCGTTGAGAGACTCGGCGTCGGTGGCCGAGAAATAAAGCGCAAGTTGAGCCGAGACGATGCCGCCATTCTCGTCTTTGATGCGGCGTTTCAGACCGGCAAACGCGGCCCGCTCTTCGGCGCGCAACTGCGGGGCGAGGCGGTCATAGTCGGACTTGTAGTACTCCAGATAATAGGGATCGCCGCTCAAGAAATTGAGCGCGCAAAGGACGTCGAACTTGAGCGAAGGCTGGACGTCCCAATCGGTGGTGCTGTGAAAAGAGGTGTTCTGAACAGAGGAAGATTGTTCTGCCGCCAGGCGTCCGGGCAGGCTCGCGAGCACCGCGCAGAGCGCGACCAGTACCTGCCCGGCCAGAGTAGTGTGCCGCTGGGTGCGTAGCATTCAGGTTGGACGGGTTGACTCGCTGAACGTGAGTGCGTTCCGTCGCCCCGCTAATAGAACAGGTACTTTCTCCACTTGTCGTCCGACCGGCCCATCAGCCGCATGATGTGGCGGCTGGTGTGGAGGTTGAAGGCGCGGGGTTCGCGCATCAGCTTCATCCCTGCTTCGCCGGGAGACTGGTTGCCCTTGCGGCGGTTGCAGGCATGGCAGCAGGCGACCAGGTTTTCCCAGGTGGACGAACCTCCGCGGGAGCGCGGAATCACGTGGTCGAGCGTCAGTTCGCTCGAGGGCAGCACCGTAGCGCAGTATTGGCAGGTGTTGCGGTCGCGCAGCAGGATGTTTTTCCGCGACAGAGCCCGGCTCTGGTGCGGAATGCGGCGATACTCGAGCAACCGGATCACCGACGGAACTCGCAGCGCCACTCGAGCCGAGTGCAGGAAATGTCCGTTTTCTTCCTCGGTCATGGCCACGCCCTTCAGCACCAGCACCAGGGCGCGCCGCGCGGCGCACACGTTGATCGGTTCATAGGAGGCGTTCAACACCAGGACGGGCGCAAGCAGAGCATGGCCATCGCCAGGCCGGTGCGCGACCGTCGGCGCGAACAACCCTGCGGCCACCCGGGGTGTCGATTCCGCTCCGTGTTCCATCCGGTAAGACATAAGTTCCAACTATGTTCCAACTAGCTGCCGACGGCTTTCGCCAGCGGGATTTCGACTTCCGCGCTGATGTTGTCCATTGCGTGAGACTTCAGCTGTATCTCGGCGTGTTTCGATGCCAGCTTCGGCGTGCGGGCAACCGTGGCAACCCATACTTGCGCCGCTCCCGCCCGGCGCAGCACCCGCGCGCATTCCGACGCCGTGGTCCCCGTGGTGTAAACATCATCCACCAGCAACACCTCGCGGCCAATGACTTCCGTGGCACGGGCCGCGGTAAACGCCCCGCGCATGTTTTCGCGGCGCTGATGGCTGGTCAGGCCGATTTGCGAGTGCGTGTCGCGGATGCGCAGCAAAATGTCAGCCGCCAGTTGCAGACGCTCGCCCGCAGGGTGGAACTTCAACGCTGCCCGCGCGATCAACTCCGCCTGGTTGAAGCCGCGCTGCCGCCGCTTGCCCTGGTACAGCGGGACCGGGATCACGATTACGTTCCTCTGCTCAAACGCTGGTTCGAGGCTGGTGATGGCCTCGGCTAGCATGCGTCCCAGAACGCTGGCTGCCGGGCGCACCCCGTTGTATTTCAGCAGGTGAATCAGTTCGCGCAACCCGCCCTCATAACTGCCGTAGGCGATCGCACGGCGATAGGGCCGATCAATCCGGCGGCAGACCGGACAGCG
>Ga0116215_1002093_pt1 | contig 12625 bp, 15 predicted proteins | sample Sb_taG_7_FD_89698 | JGI IMG/M metagenome (GOLD analysis project Ga0116215, IMG submission 89698) | Peat soil microbial communities from Weissenstadt, Germany - Sb_50d_2_FS metaG | ecosystem: Environmental > Terrestrial > Soil > Wetlands > Peat | place: Germany: Weissenstadt | collected 2010-09-21 | reverse complement strand
GCGGGAACGGAACGACGATCCGGGACAGAAGAGAAGAGGCCACCGGTACTACCGCCCTTTGCAGACCACGGCTTACATCGATTATCGTGATCGGAAGTAGGTCAATTATCGTGACCACTCTCAAGCGTTTCTCCGCATCGAAAAACAAGTTGATCCGAGCATGGGTGCCGCGTCGACAACGGCTGGAGCGCGTGATGAGTGGCTGGCTGTTCACGAAGCGGGCCACGCAATCGTCGTGGTACGGGCGGGCTTCGCTCTTAGGGGTGTGCGGTTCTACGGCCATGACGGTTTCCCAGGCGAGACAGGATTTGAAGAGGTGGACTGGCGAGCATCAACAGACAAAGACCTCCTGCGACGGATTATGACGGTGGATGTCGCTGGCAACGTCGCGGAGATGCTTCACCCCGCTGGCCGCGTGTCAGAGGGGCGTTTGAGCGGCCTTTATAATGATCGGACCCCGGGTGATCGGCCGTCGGATTTCATCTTCGCGAACGAAACGGCAGCGCGCTTAGCGTCGGTCCTCTCTGAAAAAGCCGGTAGTGTGCCGGTGGGTGACGAATTCTGGCAGGCAAAGCGTTCGATCATGGAACAAGCGGAAACGGAAGTCGAACAAATCTTACAACACAGCCTAGAGACATTGAACCGACTAGCCCGTGAATTGCAACGTGGTCCTATGACCGGGACTGATATCAGGCTCATCATGGAAAGGTAGGTCGCAGATAATGCAGAGGCGGGTTTACAACATGTGTGTCACATCTTACGGCGTGAATGATAGCGTCCTTTATCTTTCACAGACTCCTTACCAGAAAGATGGCGCACTGGGAGTGTTCGATGTTCTCCCATTGCAAAACGACGTTGATTCTCCGCTCGCATTATGCTATATACTATGATACATACCAGTTAATGCAACAAGTGAGATTATGGAACATCAACCCAGACAGAACGATGTTTCTTATATCAGCGTCGATAAGGCGGGGAGGGTGTTGATCCCATCTGCCATACGGGAGAGATATGGCATTCACCAAGGGGACCAGGTCGTGCTCCATGCCGACGACACCGGCATCCATATCACGACCATCGATCAGGCTGTGAAAAATGCTCAGGCGATCTGTGCCCGTTACATCAAGCCGGGCGTGAGCGTCGTGGACGAGTTGATTCGAGAACGCCGCGAAGAAGCGGAACGTGAGTAGGGTCGTCCTCGATGCTTCCGCCCTGCTGGCCATCCTGTACCAGGAGCCAGGGGGTGAGGGAGTCCTCAACTATTTGCCGGGCTCGTTACTCTCAGCGGTCAACCTGTCGGAAGTAGTGACAAAATCGGTGGACATGGGCATGACTCTCGAGGAAGCTGACCTTGCGTTGTCGGGGTTCCCGTATGAGGTCGTGGCGTTTGACGCGGAACACGCGTCTGTGGCGGCATCCCTGCGGGCGGCGACACGGCCTTTCGGGCTTTCGCTCGGTGACCGGGCATGCCTGGCGTTGGGACTCACGAGCGGACTGCCGGTGTTAACGGCGGATCGCAAGTGGGGAGAATGCAGGCTGGGAGTCGAGATTCTCAAGATTCGCTAGGCGTCCGGGCAGCACGGTCCTGTTCTTACTTCTCGCGTCGCAGATTACCATGTCGCACGGTTTCATCTACCATGATGTTAATCGTTCCTGGGATCGAGCAATTGAATACCCAGAAGCTGTTTGAGCGAATCGCGGGCGGCGAGGAGGTCGCGAGTATCGCCTGCGAGCGTGAGCCGTTCGCGTAACCTCGAATGGTTTTCGCTTACCATGTCACCCGCCATGAAAACTAAAAAGAGCGCAAAACCCTCATCCTGGTGCATGTCGAAATTCAAGATAACACGGTGGATTTTTTGCTTGATTCCGCCACTTTATTTCGCAATCCTAGACGTAATAAACTACCCCGCCGCAAGCAGCGGGGTATTAAGGCCACGTCATGCCGGCGAAGGCCGGTATCCATACCGATCTCTCGTGAGACACTCGATCCGGACTCTTGGTTGAAGGTTCACTTCTCTGGGTTAGGAGACATTCAGGAATGGCGACCGACTTCGAGTTGCTTCGGGATGGCCATGTCTCGGGTCCTCACACCGCGAAAAGTCTCCGTAACATGGCCAAAGACGGAAAGCTCAGCAGGGACGATCAAATACGGCTCGCAGGTACCGAACGCTGGTATCCTGCCGCGCGTTTCGACAAGTTATTCGCAGCGATGTCGCAGGAGTCGATGGCACCGAAGCTCGATACCGCATCACCCAGTACAGAGAAAAATCGGCCAGCCTCGCCGGATTCCGCCACGTTCCCGGAGATCAACACCAAGCCGACGATGAGCCCGACGCCCGTCTCCGCGGGAGGCGTGGCTTCATTCCGGCCGCCAAGCGGTCATCTTGCCATTGCTGCCGTCCTGGGACTGATATTCGCGTTTGCCGTGTCGCTGTTGAAGCCAAGCCTCGGCACCGGCGCGATCGTTGGGATTGTCGCCGGAGGCGGGGTCTTGCTGGGGGCCGCGGTCGTCTTAATGCGCTCGATGATCGCATCCTTGGCGGCGCAGCTTGGATCAGATAATTCAGCCGTCACTGCGGCAAAAGCGCGGGTAGGCCGGGTACTGTGGCTCGGTGGCGTGGGGCTGCTTGTCGCGGGTATCGGGTCTCTCGCAGAGCTCGTGACGCCACCGCAGGGCCTGACCCGGACGTTGCTCGCGATGAACGCTGCCAAGCCGTCCGAGCCGCCTCCGGCGCCCGCTACAGTGCCGGAGCTTGATCCCAAAGCCTGGTCTGCCGCGAGCTTTGTTCTGGTCAACCCCGGTCGGGAGGCAGTGGCGGTTCGCCACGTTGCCGACTCGCAGTCGTTCCACGCTCTGGAGTTCGCAAAGGCTGAACAGGTGCGTCAGGCCCTGAAGATTGCGGTCTTGAGCGGGGTGCAAATCATCGACGAAAAGCCCGATCTCGCGAGCCGGATAGTTACGAATCTCGACCCTGGCCCGATTACCGGACGTCTGGCGGGCGAGCTCGGCGAGCTCTGGAAGGTTCACAACTACCTGCCGACGGATGCAACCATCGTGACGTTCCAGGACGTGAAGGAGGGCAAGACGCGGGTCGGGTTCCTTGCCGAGCGCAAGTCCGAGGAGATCACTCTCGTCTCGCTCTCGCCCAAGCGTCTCCGGGGTGGGAACCTCAAGAACCCTTTCGTCACCGAAATCGTCCGCCGGGCAGACGTGAGGTCCGGCTCGCAGAGGGTGGGACTCAACGGCGACCAGCTTAAAGAGGTCGCCGACTTCCTGGATTATACCATCTACCACATTCTCGAGAAGCTCAGCGCCAGCCAACGCGGGGCGGGTTACGTCCGCGTTGTGGTCGAACCGGTCACCTATGACGACACGAAGCTGAAAAACATAAAGGAGCAGGGCGCTAAGCTGTCGGAACGGTATCTGCGAGAGATCGACATCAAGGGTAAACATAACATCACTGATGAAATCATCAATGCGAAGCGCAAGGGTACGCTCAAAGGCCAGATCAACCAGAGGGCTCGTAAAGACAGGAACCAAGACAGGAACCGGCAAAACGCTTCGGCTTCACAGAATGGGGCGTCGATTGATGGGGAGGCAACGACGGAGACCGGGGTCGGGCAGACGGACATTGACTTGCATCTCGATGAGACCGTGGATGTCATCAAGAAACGCTCGATTGCCGGCGATGCCGAAGCGAAGAATTATCTCAATCAGTTCGATCTCGAGGAAAAACGCCTGCGCGACATCGAGGGGGAAGCCGGAACGGTGACCACGGAGCTACGCGCTCGCCTGAGCAGCGCCGGGGTCTCGGTGCTCGAGAAGTCGCGGCTCGACGTGCTAGACGCCGAACGCAAGATGGCCGCGATAAACGGTTCCGCATCAAGCTCTTCCGAGCCATACCTCGCCGCAACGCACATCTTGATTGGCGAGATCCGAGACCGCCGTGGGCCAGGGCAATACTACCTGTCTACCCGTCTTGTGAAGGTCGGGACACGGGAAGTCGTTGACGAGGTCGAGGGCGAGCGCACTCCTCCTTTGTCGGTCGCCCACAAGCCGCCTGTCGACACGCCGTACCTGCTTGCGACCGGGCAGCTTGTCGTGGTCGAATTCACCGATGACGTTCGTCCCCGTTGCGACTTCGAGTATGCGATGTATCCGGGAGGCTACCCAGTGAATCTTCCTTTTTCCGGACTCGTTCCGGTCTCTCTGGCCGACAAGAAAATCGAGTCCGACCGGCTCCGCATTTCCAAGATCAGGGGAACTCAAGGTCCGGGGGGCAGGGTGAACACGGACGCGCCGCCGATCGTCGAGGGTATGAACAAGCGTCTTGGATTTCTCGATGACCCTAGTACGCCGGATCCGAAGCAAAGCCCCTATCGCAAGCTTATCGGCGTGAACCTGAGCGACCCTTACGCGCGCGAGGATCTCCCCTCGGATCACGTACCCTTCCGCGACCTTTTCGGCGTCGAGCCGGCGGAGCTAAATCTGTCCAAGATCAAGTCTATAAACGCAGTGACCAATAATCTTGTCCCTGAGGCGCATCGGATGCGGTTCGTGGCGTACCAGATCGCGTCCTCGATACTCCCACCCGCGGGACGGATCACGACCCGCGAGGATGGCGATCTGCTCACTGTGAGTCTCAACAACAGGAATGGGATTGGCGTGTCGGATCGGCTTCGCGTCCTCCGCCCCGGATTGAGTGACCGCCTCGACTTCGAGCTCCAGGTTCGCGAGGTCCAGGACGGGTTCGCACGTGTCGCCTACGACCCCAACGAGCGAATCTTTGCCGACCGCTACGGCCCCCAGGTGGGTGACCTTGTACATCGCCGCGCGGACCGCACGGTCAGCTTGGCTGTTCTCCCCTTCAAGGTGGAGGGCATCAAGGAAGCGCCCGCCCCAGTGCCCAATCGTATGCGCGGCCCCTTCTTTAACCCATTGCAGCAGCGTGGCATGAGAAACAACCAACCCCCTCCGACGACCGGTCGGGTTGCGCAGCAAAATTTCAACCTGGAAAAGAAGACGAGCGACTATATCAGAAAGCTCGCCAACGAGTTGGAGGACAAGCTCAAGGAAGCTCTGAGGAGTCGTTGCAATGTCCCCCTGGCGGACGCCCGTGTGGCGACCCACCTAGTCGAAGGAAGGGTGACATTCTCATCGGACAAGGACTATCTCGTGCCGGCCCATCTCAGCGTCAAGGACCGGGCCTCTGGCAAGATCTTGCACGAACTGGATTTCAAATTCACCGAGCAGGAAGGCCGGAATTGGAAGCCGTGAAGGCTCCTCCGCATTGATCGGGAACGATTGCGGCGGAAACTGCAGCCGGCTGCCTTCCGCCGTTCGGCCTGGCTCGAGGAGCCGGGCGTGGGGCGTCAGAAGACGGCGAGCACGGCATTGCCGACGGAACGATACCCCGCTGCGATTTCCTTCCTCGCGCCGGAAAGACCGATTGACCTTCGTTTTTCCCACAACACGTCAGCGCAGGCCTGTTGGTCCAACAGTGGGCATGATTGTCGGGCTCTTCCGACCGTGTAGCTGTAGCAGCTTGCAATCATAAACGGCTGTACTTGCAATAATGCACGTTCGCCTGCTCAAATTAACTGAGAATAAGGCGAGCCTTCTACTCACATTAGGTGAGAACGTGCTCACATTATTTGCAACCTGCTCGCAAACATCGGTTTGTGCTCACATTATGTGAGAATGGCTTTTGGTCTGGAAAAACGTTCGTTTTACTGGACTCAAAAATTGGTGGGCTTGTCTTCGGAAAACTGCCGGTCTCGACGTTCATGGAACTGGTCGCACAAAACAAAGTACGGCGAACACCTTATAAGCGGAATTAGCGAACCATTGTGCGTGGGATCAGGGAGAGGAGGGCTGTGGAGTGCCGCTAGGGTATGACACAAACAATTATAAGCCATTGAACTATAAAGGCTTGCAACTTCAACGGAATAGTCGCAAATAATGTGAGTTGCGCTGCGTTATTGTGAGCAGGTTGCAAATAATGTGAGTACGTTCGCAGATAATTTGAGTATTCGATACGTGATAGTCTCACTTAATGTGAGCCGACAAAATGCGATGATTGCAAGTTTGCCCTCCGATGATTGCAAGCTGCTACACCTAACAGGTGAGTAAAGTCATTGTCTCACAGTGGCTTATAGCAATTCCTGCCCAGAGACCCGTATCTATTCCGTGTTTCGCGTATCCGGGTACGCGGAACCCAGAAAACAACTCAGGCGAGGGCGTCTTAACCCAGACTTCATATCCTGCCCAGAAGCACGTATCTCGCGGGGTGCCGCGTCAGACCCGCCAGTTGGCTAGGGTGAGCGGGTAACCGAGCTGCTGAATCCGCTGGAAATGCGACGTGTTGCCGGTGACCAGCTCCAGGCTGTGGTGCAGGGCGATAGCAGCAATCATCGGGTCGGCCAGGCCAATAGGCTGGCCGGTTCGTTCTAGCTCGCCTGCAATGCGGCCCGCCAGCTCGGCGACGGGTTGGTCGAAGGGGATCACTTCTTCTGAGGCGATGGCTGTCAGGAAGTTTTGCAGTTGCCGAGTCGCCTGCTTCTTTTGGTAGCCCCGGATCACCTCCATGAAGCTGACGGCGGAGATGGTATACCGGGCAAAAGCTTTGCGGTAGGCAGTGGCGTGGCCGACGACTGTCGGATTCACGCCTTTGGTGATATCCGAGAAGATGTCGGTGTCGAGGAGGGATTTTTTCAAAGGTCGAGCTCTCGCCAAGTCTCCTCCCGCCGATGGCGGTAGGCGTCGGCAACGATCTCATCCATCAGCTCGGCGTCCTCACGCATACAGCCCAAGACCGGATCAGGCGTTGCTTGGCTTCCTGTCGTTGGCTGATCCTGCTTTAGCTCCTGAAGCAACCGGCGAGCGGCTTCGGTCATGGCGTCATCGACAGAGGCGAAATACCCGCTATGCACCGCAGCCTCAATCGAGCGTTCAATGTCTTCAGGTAAACGAATCGTCATAATTGCGTATCTCATCTCTTAACCACCTTACCACGTCCTGGGGGCGATGCCAAGCCGGTCTGATTCATGGATGGATGTGGCGGGATAACCTCCTTTCCAGGCCGCAAGGGCCCAGGGTGGGATAGGCGTAGATAATCCCCTTTATCTCCGCCTACCTTGACACGGGGCTAAAAGCATGGATGATGGTTCCAGAAAGGGGCTGACCCATGACTGCCGAGCCGGACTTGTCACCGAAGGATGGAGCGGACAATCCGCCGCCGGAACAAACGCCGAATGACCCGTACTCGAAGATGACGCCGGAGGAATTGGCAGAGTATATCAATAATCAACGTGAACCGGGCGTCCCTCCGCTGGGTTCACCGGGGATGTTGACGCGGGAGGAATTGGCGGAACTCATCCGGCAACAGCGGAAAGCAAAGGAAGCCATGCGAAACATCATCCGCCGCCGTTTGCCGAAAACCGCGTTGGACTTGGCACGGGAGCGATTCATTGAAGTGAGGAGGGAAGCGGGCTGGATATGGGAATTCGATAGTAATGAGCAAACTACTTATTGGATCAACCCTGACAACCGCGACATTTTCTTCTGCATTCGCGTAGACAGGCCAGAGATAGAGATGCGGTTTTCCAGGGATTTATACGAGCAGCTCAAGGAGGATGGTTCCGCCGAGGAACTACTCAGGCTGATCCGCGAGGATGACATACAGCGACAGGTAGGTAATCCATGAACACGGAGTTGGTCAAGGCATCGACGGCGAGCGTGCCAGCGGTCGGCGGCGGGCAAAGCCTGCCGGCGCTGGTCGAGCGGGCAGGGGGAGCGGCGCGCTTCGCCTGGGATGAGTTCTTCTATGCCGAGCATCACAACAAGCACACGCAACGGGCGTATCAGTCGGCGGTGCGGCGGTTCCTGGCCTGGTGCGAGGAGGAGGAGGTCGAGCTGGCGAGCATCTCGCCGGGCATGGTTGGCCAGTACCTCGTCGCCCTGGGCGGCTCGCCGTCGAAACGCAACCAGCACCTGGCGGCGTTACGCGGCTTCTTCGACCGGCTGGTACAGCGGCATGTCGTCCTGCTCAACCCGGCGGCATCGGTTAGCGGCGTCAAGGAGCAGGTGATCGAGGGCAAGACGCCGGAGATCACGCTGGAGCAGACCCGCAAGCTGCTGGCCTCGATCAAGGTGTTACGCACGGTGAAGAACAAGCAGGGGGAAGTGGTCGAGGAGGTGCCGCTGGTGGTAGGCTTGCGGGACCGGGCGATTCTGTCCACGATGCGGTTTACCGCCTGCCGGGCCGGGGCGGTCGCCAAGCTGCGGCTGGGGGATTTCCAGCATGACGGCGAGCAGTATGTGCTGCGGTTCCGGGAGAAGGGGGGAAAGTCGCGGGAAATCCCGGTGCGGCTCGAGTTGCAACGGGACATCCTGGCCTATCTCAAGGCGGCGGGCATCGAGGAGGACGGCAAGGATATGCCGTTATTCCGCTCGGCAATCGGCCGGACGAAAAAGCTGACCGGGAAGCCCCTGACGACAGAGCGGATTTGCGAGCTGGTCAAGCGGCGGCTGAAAGACGCCGGGCTGCCGGAGCGGATTTCACCGCATTCCTTCCGGGTGGCGGCGATCACCGACCTGCTGACGAAGGGTGAAAAACTGGAGGACGTGCAGTACCTGGCCGGGCACACCGAGCCGAGGACGACGGGCCTCTACGACCGGCGGAAGAAGCAGGTGACGCGGGGGATCGTCGAGCGGATTTCGATTTGAGTATCAATGTTCTTCCTTGGGCATCGTCGTGGCCGCGGGGCGACCTGCGGGCCGGCTGAGATCACGATGTGGGCGTCCTCAAATGGGGGAACGAGGATGAGATTGAGCCCGCTCGCCGAGCGAATCTATCAGACGCTCGTTCGACAACGCCGCTCACCGAACCCGTTAATTTCCTATGGCGATCTGGTTCGGGCGCTGGGGACCTTGCCTCCTTCCGACACGAACCTGAAGGCGAATGACCCACGGTTGTTCGAGGCACTCGAAGAGATTTCCCGCGCATGCCAGAGCAATACGCCGGCTCTGCCGGCCCTGACCTCGATCGTGGTTCGACGCGAAGAGGATGGAAGCCTGGGCACGCCTGGAGGTGGCTATTTTGCTGTGGTCTTCCCACGGGTCAGGGAAGAAGAAGCAAGACTTCGAAAGTGGAGGGAGGAGGTCAAGCGTGTCGTGGCTTTTTCCTATCCAGAGGAACTGACCCCGCTGGAGACCTATCGACCGTCGGGACCGGGAAAGGTTCCTAGTTGGCTGCACGAACCGACCGTGATTGCCGCCATCATCGGTCTGGTCGGCACGGTTCTCACGGTGGCCGTCTCGATGTGGATGTCAGCCCGTCGTGACGAGTCTCCGCAGCACCATCAGCCTGATCGACCCCTGGCGGAGATAATCCAAAAAAGTGAACAGCCTTCGCGGCCGCGTCAGCCTGATGCGCTCGAAGAGAAGAAGACCCCGCAAGAGCTGACGCTGGACGAGATCCTCAACGTCCTCGAACGCCACCGCCAGAGGGCGACCTTCGGGGCCGTGGCGGGAATCCTCGGCCGCGAGCCGCGATCGCTGTTCAACGGCTATGTGCGAACGCCGAGGACAGCCTGGGTCGTGAGCAAGACCACGGGATTGCCGCCGGGGACGAAGGAGAGCGATTATCCTGCTGGGTTGCTGCAGAACAAGCAAGTGATCAATACGTCTGATGAACTTCGTGCTTGGCTCCGGGAGCATCACTGAAACGGGAAAAGGCGAGAAAAATCGCGTTGATCGCCCACCCGTGCGTCCAAAAGAAGATGGACAACACGATCGCCTTCCTGCAGAAGGTTCGCCCCGCGTGAGTTACCCCAACCGGGGCAGCGGTCAAGCGGCGCGTGGTTGGGATAGAGGGGATTATCGGACTCAAGGAGCTGCTGAATTATGAGCGGCAGACTTGCCATGGCTTGCGAACTGGTTTTACGGGCGGCCATCCAGGCAACTCAGCCGGGTGGCCGGACGCATAGGTACTTCGAACAGCAGGGCCATAAGGAGGCTGCGATGCGGCAAGCTTTCGCCGAGCATAAGGTTGCCGACGATTTCGACGTCGTCGCAGTCTCCGAGGAGTCCGCGGAGATACTGCGCCATTTGAGTGGTTTCTACGGTACTCGCCACGACCTCAAGCATCAACCGGACGTATACCGGATTCTTATGGAAGCTGTCGCCGTCTTCGGCCGTCGTCATCGCACGACAATGACGCTTCTTGATAGCTCCGATGCCGAGCGGGATGAGATTCACGGCGTCCTCGTGAGCGCCATCGCAAGAATCAAGGGCATTGGGTCAAAACAACCTTACTCACTTGCCTCCAAGTTTTTACATTTCATACTTCCTACCACGTTTGCAATATAGGCATAATGGACAAAATAGTTGCTGGTTTAGGATTTTCCGAGGAGATGATTGATCATTTTTGCTCGTCTTTTTTTGCTCAATCCCCTGTGGATTTTGACCTTGTTTTTCCAATGGGCGAATGAACCATCGCAGGAGTTTGTGGTGGTGGGGATTTTGAGTTCAGGATGTCGCTGCCAGGTGTAAAGATACGGCGCGTTGGTGGTCAGGCTACGCAGAGTGCTGCGGATTTTTCTGTGCTTGAATTGCCCCTGTTCGTTGCGCTCTTTGAGGAACTCGCTGTAGCGGTTTTTTATATCAGCGAGGCACTCAAGAAAAAGTGGCTCGCCAATGAAAGCAAGAAAAGAAATCAGCACCCGAATTTCCTTCCCGCACTGCGTCTTTGGTTTGCTGGTCAGGTAGCGTCGCACAATGGCTTTCTGATGGAACAGGCACAGTTGAATCGGCACGGAAGGCAATAAGCGTTTTATGAGGGAAATCGCGCCTTTTCGGCCATCAATGGTGATGCTGGAAAATCGCCATCCCTGCGCTGTCAAATAGCACAATCCCTGTTCCATAATGGCCAGTGTTTCACTCTCCATTTCCTGCCAGTAGATGTTGCGTCCGCTTGCCCGATAAATCATCAAGCCATAGCCTCGCCCGAAGAAGGTGCCATCAAAGGTCAGGGCGACTGGTCGTTCCGATACAGGAACAATAAACGAGGCTGGCGTATGGAGGTCAAAATGACGGCGTAATGTTTTGATGGAGCAGCCATACGGCACTGCCAAATCTTTCAAAATCTGGCGACCACTACTGTATTCTTTGTAGGCGGAAGCTACCCAGCTAAATGCCCTTTTAGGCTCCCTGAAAGCCCTACCGCAATCACGGCATCGATAGCGTGGCTGACCTGATTGTTGACCATGTTTCTTGACATGTATTGAACCGCAAACAGGGCAGTTTTTCCAGTTTCATAGCAAAACTCCATTTCTGCCTTGTTTATCATTAACTTGAAGAATAACCAGCAACTATTTTGTCCATTATGCCGCAATATATGATGATCAGGCGGCTGCCTCGATTGCGATGTGGCGATATTTCGCATTCGAATGCGAGGCGGAAGCTAGAGCCGACGAGTCGAATCAATTTAGTTGGCGTTCCATTGCCGAGGATAAATCCGGCTCGGGCTATTGCGGAGTTCTCGATTTCTACCGACTCGTATGGTCGTCCTCATCGAACGAATTGCGCGAGGAGACTCGCAGAACTGCTTCAGATTTTCAGACCCATATTCAAGAGCGTTACGACAAGGAGCAGGCGAGGTTCACCGTGCTGGACCTGATAGACAAGCTGCTCTGGAAAGGCGATGGCAACCCCATCGTTCTCGGCCTAGCTGTAGCAGCCTGCAATCATCCGCCGCCCAAACTGCAATAATGACCGCTCGCGTGCCCGAATTAGCCGAGAATAACGCACACCGAAAACTTGCATTACGTGAGAATCTGCCCGAATTATCTGAGAACTACCTGCAAACAAGCCGGTCAACCCACATTATTTGATAACAGCGACGGCACCATACGAGATGCTTATGCCTCAATATGTTAGCCGGTTCTCCGAGATGTTTGCGAGCCTGAGCGGGCTATTCTCCTTCCAATTCATGACCCGAGAGTCTTATATACTCGGCTCTAAAGCATGGCAAGTACTCTGTTTTGAAAGACCAGTTATATAAACGTGGAGTGTGGCTGTTTGCCGTGAAGACGGCATCGGATCACCGAGTTCAATAAAACGGTCGTTTATTCAGACCAAAATATCATTCTCAAATAATGTGGGTTGGAATTGCTGTTTGCAGGCAGGTCGCAAACAATGTGGGCACGTTCTCAGATAATGCCGGCAGAAGCCCCGGCTTATTCTCAGCTAATTCGGGCAGACGAACGCCCCTGTGTGCAGGCACGGCTGTTTATGATTGCAGTTCGCTACACTTATTGGACGCAGCTTGTTGGCCAAGCCATCAAAAACAATCCACAGTTGAAGCCATTACCTATAGTCAAATTATGATCCGCTCAACTTCATCGAGCGTGATCTGGTCGCTGGTGCGGTCGTAAAGCTTGGTCGTCTTTGGGCTTTCGTGGTTGGCGATCTGCTGGGCGTGTTCGATGGTGCCGCCGTTCTCCAGGTAGGCGGTGATGCCGGTCGCCCGGAAGGTGTGGTTGCAGATGTCCTCGGGCAGGCCGATGGCCTGGGCGCGGCGTTTAATCATCCGCCAGGCGTCGTTGCGGTGCATCGGGCGGG
>Ga0116215_1002091_pt1 | contig 12631 bp, 11 predicted proteins | sample Sb_taG_7_FD_89698 | JGI IMG/M metagenome (GOLD analysis project Ga0116215, IMG submission 89698) | Peat soil microbial communities from Weissenstadt, Germany - Sb_50d_2_FS metaG | ecosystem: Environmental > Terrestrial > Soil > Wetlands > Peat | place: Germany: Weissenstadt | collected 2010-09-21 | reverse complement strand
GGGCCGATGGGTTTTCGGCAACCACAGGCTCGCGGGGTGTTCAGGGATGTCCTCAGATGGCGCGGCCGCGCTTTTGCACGCCATACTTCGGCTGGCGTTGGACTATCGAACCCTCCCACTCACCGTGACCGTTCCCCTCGTTCGGGACAGCGAGGTCCATGATCATTCTGATCGTCTCGACTCTCAAGAGCCGTTCGGGCCGAGGCACCCAGTGACGTGCCCGGTCATACGGCGAAGGCCCCGTCGAACGGCAACCCGGCCCGGTCGGCGGTCAGAATATTGCCGCGGCGCTTCGTGAGGCCCTTGGCCTCGATCATGTCGCGCTCCTCTTCCGCCACCTCCCACACTGGGTCGCCACCCCCCGATCGCTGCGTCTGTGGTGCGGCCCACCGCGTCCCAATCGACGCGGTCGTGATCGACGAATGCGCGATTGAGCAGCTCAGCGCGTACGCGAAAGCCCATCGATGGTCGAGGCCGTTCGTCGTCATGGACGCGAACACCGAAGAAGCCGTCGGATGGCGCGTCGTCAGCGAGCTGTCGAGCGCGAGGATGCGTGTCGCGACACTTCGGTTCCCCGAGCGCAGCGGCCTGCTCGCCGACGAGGGGAGCGTGGCGCGCCTGCAGGCGGCGTTGAACGAGTTGGAAACCGACTCGATCGTCGCAGTCGGTTCCGGGGTGATCACGGATATCACCCGGTACGTTGCGAGTCGCATGGGACGTGAATTCGTGAGCGTACCGACGGCCGCCTCGATGGACGGGTACGCCTCCAGTGTCGCCGCGATGGAATTCGGGGGCATGAAGACGAGCTACCTAGCCGTATCCCCGGTCGCGATCTTCGCCGACCCGCTCATAGTCGCCGCAGCCCCGCCGGACATGACGCGAGCCGGTCTCGGTGATCTGCTCGGCAAGGCGTCGGCGCGCATCGATTGGTTGATGTCTCACGGCCTGTACGGCGAGCAGTTCTGCCCAGAGGTCGAGCGACGAGTTATCGAGCCCCTCGTCCATGCCGCAACACACGTCGACGACATCCTCGGGCAGTCGCCAGAGGCGGTTTCGCAACTGCTGCGCGGCCTAGTCGAGTCCGGGATCGCCATGGCCATGGTCGGAAGCTCCCGACCAGCAAGTGGCTGCGAGCACCACGCCTCGCATTTCTGGGACCTCCTTGCGTCGAAAGGCCGACGACCCCGTGCGCCTCACGGCCTCCAAGTGGGCTATGCGACCCACTTCGCGATGCGCCTCCAGCGGTTCGCGTATGGCGGTGGCCTACCCGTACTCACGCCCCCGCGCATCGTCACCACCAACGGCGACGATGCGCGCTTCTGGTTTGCCGGCCATGCCGCCGAGGTTGAAGGCGTCATGGAGGAAAAGCGCCGGTACCTTCGCGAGCACGCTTCGGCATGGCCGGCGACCGTGTCGCAGTGGGAGACGCTACAGAAGCAAGCTGCGGAGGCGATGCGAGTGTTCCCCGTCGTCGCGGAAGCACTCTTGGCTGCGAGGATCCCGTCTGAGCCCGGGTTCCTCAGCCTTGACGCCGCGACGCTCAAGACGACCTTCCGGTTGGCAAACCGGCTCCGGTCCCGCTACACGGTGCTCGACTTCTTGGAGGGTCAAGGCAGGCTTGAAGAAGCGATCGACGCCATCCTCCCCTCGGCGTCCGCGGCGTCGTGACGCCACCCATCGCCTGCTTCGGCGCCCACGGCGCGATAATCGTGATGAGCGGTGATAAGGAAGATCCGGATCCATCTCGCAGACGGCCGAGTGCTCATCTACCACGACGACGAACAGCGATCCAGCGCGAAGGCGATCGGCCGGTGTGAGGAGACCTGATTGATGCCGGCCACGAGGCGTCCTTCACCAGGTATTCGTCGCGAACACGCTCAAGGAAATCGAAGGGCTCGACGACGACGAGATGCCCAAACGCGCACGGCACGTTGTCACGGAGCGCGGTCGCGTTCTCGCCCTCGTCGCGCTCTTCGACCGCAGGTCGAGTTGGACCTGACCCAGAGCGCGAACCACGCGTCGCTGCGGGACGACATCGAGGTGTCTTGTCCCGAACTCGACGTCAGGGTTGCATCGCCGCTCGGCGCCGGTGCCTTCGGTACACGCACGATCGGCGGGAGATTCGGCGGCTCGGCCATCGCGCTCCTGCGAGCCGATGAGGTGTCCACGGCAGAGCGTGCCCGTTGCGACGGCCTTCGAGGTCTCCCGCCTTCGCGAACCCTCTCTCTTCGTGGTGATCCTGTCCGAGGGGCGCGTACCGATCCGATGAGCCGCCGACGCCGCGAGGGCCCCGCGACCATGACGTGCCAATCCGACGCTTCGATCAGCGAGCTTGGCCATAGTAGGCGCCAGGTCCGTGCTTTCTGTTGAAGTGGCGACCCACCACGACCGCCGACAGTGGTGCTACGTCGGGGCGAAGCACGACGGTAAGGAATGCCATGCGGGCGATCTCTTCGAGCGTGACGGCCCGCTCGAGCGCTTGTGCGACGTTCTCGCCCCAGGTAAACGGGCCGTGGCCGGGGACGAGGGCACCGGGGACCTCGTCGATCCCGCGGTCGCCGATCGCCTCGAGAAGGACGAGCCCCGTGTTCTCCTCGTAGGCGCCTCGCACCTCGTCGTCCGAGAGCCGGCGGGCGATCGGTACCGCGCTAGGGCACAGGTCAGCGTGGGTCGTCCCGAGGATCGGTATCTCACGTTCGGCTTGCGACCACGAGGTCGCCCACGTGGAATGGGTGTGGACGATGCCGCCAATCTCGGGGAACGAGCGGTAGAGCGAAAGATGGGTCGGGGTATCGATCGAAGGGCGTCGCGCACCCTCGACAATTCGACCCGCGAGGTCAACGAGGACGACGTCCTCGATTCCCATCTCGTCGTAGGGAACGCCGCTCGGTTTGATGGCAACGAGCCCCGTCACACGGTCGATGCCACTCGCGTTGCCCCACGTCAAGGTGACGAGACCGTACCGCACCAACCCAAGGTTCGCGTCGAGCACCTCCTCTCGAAGTGCGTCTCGAGCGTCCATACCGGTCGTCATCGTTCAGATCTCGACGAAGTCGATGTCGAGCAACTCGGCGAGACGGCACCAACGTTCGACGTGATCGCCAAGGTTCAGGCAGAAATGGTGCGTCCCGCCGTTTCGCAGCCAGGAGGTGAGGAACGACCGCATCCCCGAGTTCGGCCGAAAATGGAAGTAGGGCATCTGGACGTGAGGTAGTTCCGGCGTATCGAGTACATCACCGCGTGCGACGGCAAGCCGATAGTGTTCGCCTCCGAGTGCGATGAGCGTAGCGGTCGTTGCGACGCCTGGCTGAGCGGAGAACACCGTCGTCGGCGGGTTCCCGAGACCCCCGATGCCGAGTGGGCGATCGACGAGGCGGATCGGGCGGTCCTGACGCGCGATCCTCCAATTGCCCTCGCCCATATGGCTCAGGAGCACGGAGTCGAGCTCGTAGTCCATTGCGTACATCTCGCTGAAGTGCGCGTCGCCGATGAGCGTATGGCTCGCGCAGACGAGAGCGGCCGCGTTCGTGTCCCCTTCGGCGCCATAGCCGTATCCGTCCGCCATAAGGTTCGAGGCTGCGAGGAGCGGGAGCTGCTCGAAACGGCCGTCGCGCCCCACGGGCTCGAAGTGCACCGAGAGCCCGTCGTAGCCTCCCTGCGACAGGATTCCTCGCAGGGCGAGCTCGAACCGGATCGCGTACTCATGGCTCTCGGGTCGGAGCTTGGGGTCGATCTCGAACTGTGACTCGTGCTGCTCGCGAACCGCATCGACAGCGTCGGTGAGCACGGACTGCATCCGTTGGTAGACGTCCCCGAGGTTCTCGTTGGCGATTATCGGCCCGATCTTCCGAAGCAGCGCCGTCGCGTCGTACACGACGTCCTCCATGCCGTTCATCGGGTAGCCGAACAGGGCGATTTTCGTCCGCCGCAACTTTGTCACAGTTTGCGCAGCTCTCGCCCAAGCCTCGAAGGAGGTGAGGAATTCCCGCGAGCGCCACTCGTCGGTGATGACCGAGTAAGGCAGCCCGGCGCGCAGCAGCGCATTCGACTGGTCCTGGGCTCCGTGGATGCCTTGGTTGTACGTGAGGTCGTCCATCGTCCACGACGCACTCACGACCGGTTCCGGCTGAATATTCGCCAGCAGCAGGGGAAGAGGGTTCTCCTCCAGCGCACGGAGCGTGCGCATAGCGGGCCCGTACGTGAGCATGACGATCATGATCCCGTCGAGATCCCGGCCGACGAGATCCTTCACGATCCCCTCGATGTCGTCACGGTTTCGGGCCGGCCGAGTGAAAATGACCTCGGCGGCGGGGGCGAGTTGCTCGCATAGCGCTCGCGAGAACTCGGCCTGGTGCTCGGTGATGCGAGGAATCATCTCGTCGTAGAGCTCTTGCATGATCCCAAGCATCCCGATGCGCGGTCGCTGCTTCGCCACCATCGCGTCCCTCCTTCGTAGGCCGAGCGCTCGATCGGCGACGTGCCCTGTCCAGTTTCACCCTAGTGTCGCCCCGCCGAGGTCGCTCCAACGACCCCGAGGTTCGCGGAGTAGGACTGGGGCCGCACAACGACGAAGTTCCGCGCGGATACGATACAAACGTCTTTAGGTGTGGGCCGCCGAGATGGCCCGGCGGATCTGCTTCAGGCGGTGGAGCCACTCGACGTGTTCTCGGCCAAGGTCGTCGTGCAGCGCGCGGAATACCAAATAGATTTCATCGTAGGTCGCCATGTGTTGCTGTGACGGCTCGTAGCGACGTGAGGTCGCGGGCCTGAGCTCGGCGATAGCCCTCTCGATGTCGTCGAAGCCACCCCGTGGCGAACCTGCGGCGAGCGCTCCGAACAGCGCAGCGCCGCGCGCGGGTATCTGACTCGAGTCGGGGATCGTCACGGGCAGCCCGGTCACGTCGGCGAGCAGCTGCATCATGAGCGCGCTGCGCTCGGCGATCCCGCCGCACGCGACCACCTCGGTGAGGGCGACGTCGTGATCGATAAAATTTTCGACGATCCGCCGCGTCCCGAAGGCCACCGACTCGAATAGCGCCCGGTAGATGTCGGTCGGCGTGGTCGCGAGCGTGAGACCGGCGATGACCCCCGAAAGGTCGGCGTCGCCGAGGATCGTCCGATTGCCGTTCCACCAATCGAGGGCGACGAGCCCGCTCGCACCGGGCGCGATGCTTGCCGCTGCACGCTCGAGCTCCACATACCAGTTCGCGCCTCCGCCCGAGTCGCCGCTCACGAGGCCGAGGAGGCGACCCCCGAACCACGCGAACATGTCACCGACGGCCGCTTGCCCTGCTTCGTAGCCGAAAAATCCGGGGAGGATGCCGTTCTCAACGACTCCCGTGATCCCCGCCATCCGCACTTCGCGTCGATCGATGACGAGGTCACAGATGGACGTGCCCACAACCATAACGAACACGCCAGGACGTTGGACTCCGGCTCCGGGGACCGATACGAACGAGTCGACGTTGCCGACCGCGACGGCGACCGCTGGGCTCAGCCCGAGGCGGGCCGCCACCACCGGTCGCAGGGTTCCGGCGCGGCGACCGGGGGGAACAAAGGTCGTCCCTAACTTAGCGCTCGGGTCTGGGAAGCCGGGGTAGGCGGCCTCGAAGAACGCTCGAGACGGCAGGCCTTCTTTCGCCGACCAGCACGCCTTGTAGCCGGCGGAGCAGCTCGCGCGCATGAGCGTGCCCGTGAGGTGCCACACGATCCAGTCGGTCGCCTCGACGAACGCGCTCATCGCGTCGAAGACGGTGCGGTCCTCCTGCCATATCTCGATGAGCTTCGGGAAGTACCACTCGGAGGAAAGGCGCCCCCCGTAGCGGGCGAGAAAGTCCTCACCGCGCTCGGACGCGACCTCATTCAGGCGATCGGCGACCGGCTGCGCGGAGTGGTGCTTCCAGAGCTTGACCCAGGCATGGGGGCGGTCTCGCCACCGATCGAGCTGGCAAAGCGGTATGCCGTCCTCGGTCACCGGCAAGACGGTGCAGGCCGTGAAGTCGATGCCGATGCCGATCACCTCCTCTGGTCGGACGTCTCCGGCCGCGAGCGCGTCCGGGATTCCGCTGTAGAGGACTTCGAGGTAGTCGCCGGGGTCTTGTAGCGCCGTGTCCGGCGGCAGCTCGTCGTCGTTCGAGGGAAGCCTTGAGTCGATGACGCCGTGCGGGTATCTGACCTCGACGACCGCGACCTCCTCGCCGGTGCGCAGGTCGACGAGGAGCACGCGGCCTGACTCCGTCCCGAAGTCGACTCCGATCGTCACGCGACGACCGCCCAGCGACGTCGAAGCGCTCACGCTCCACCGGCCGAGCCGCGTCGTCCGGACGCCCCGCCCACGCTCATGGACATCTCCCACGCTCCTCGAGCGAGGCGCCGCAATCCGTGATTGCCCACCTCATTGTGCCGCGCTCGTGCGCCAGCCGAGGCCGACTGCGATCGCACGGTGCGTCGCGAACAAGGCTCTCACGGACGCGCGCGTAGTCGGACCCGGTCGTCAACGCCACCTCTCAACTCGCCGGGAACACTCGCCGTCAAATCCGAGACCTCGGTGTAGCGAGCTCGGACGAAATCGAGCGGTTCTGCCTGGTACGTCGCTCTCATCCCAGCGGACCACCCGGGGGGATCGGCATCGCCGGTGAGCGCCCATGCCGCTTGTCGCGCCGCGCCAATCGCGACGTGCTGCGCCGCAGCGGGCACGACGACGGGTCGTCCGAGGATTCCAGGGGCGATCCGCCGAACGGCTTCGGAGCGGCTGCCACCACCGATGAGGATGACGCGCTCGGCGCGCACGTCCTGGGCGAGCAAGGCATCGAGCCCAGCGGCGAGGCCGCACAGCATGCCTTCGACAGCGGCACGGGCGAGATGTGCGGGAGTCGACGTACTGAGGCGGAGGCCGTGGACCGCACCTGTTGCGAACGGCCGATCCGGCGTCCGCTCTCCCTCGAAGTACGGCACGACGACGAGGCCGTCGGCACCCGCTGGCGCCTGGAGCGCTAGCGACGAGAGCTCGTGCTGGTCGACACCGAGCAGTCGCGCTGTCGCTTCGAGCACCCGCGCAGCGTTGAGCGTGCACACGAGCGGGAGGAAGCGGCCGGTCGCGTCAGCAAAGCCTGCGATCACCCCGGACGGGTCCGCCACTGGGTGGTCGCAAACAGCGAAGACGGTGCCTGACGTCCCAATTGACACGACGACGTCTCCGGGAGACGCGAGAACGCCGAGTGCCGCGGCGGCGTTGTCTCCGGTTCCGCACCCCAAGGCCAGGCCCTCCGGCATGTACCCGGCGCGCTCTGAGGAGTTGAGGACCCCGGGGACCTCCGCCACTCGGCCGAAAGCGCGCTCGAGGAGATCGAGGCGGTACGCGCCGGTCGTGGGCGAGAAGTAACCGGTCCCGCTCGCGTCACCTCGGTCTGTCGCTAGGGCGTTCGCGCCGAGCTCTCGACCGACCAGGGCACCGCCAAGTTGCCAGGTGAGCCAATCGTGCGGGAGGCACACCGAGGCGGTCCTTCCGGCGTTCTCTGGTTCGTGCTCGGCGAGCCACCGCAACTTCGTCACGGTGAACGACGGGACTGGGACGCTTCCCACAGCGTCGACCCACGCCCGTCGCCCCTCGACTGGGCCGCCGAGTTCGTCGACGAGCTCGGCGGCCGCTACAGCCGACCGGGTGTCGTTCCAGAGCAACGCCGGTCGGACAACCGCGCCTTGCTCGTCCAGACAGACCATCCCGTGCTGCTGCGCGGCGACGGCGAGGGCAGCGACGTCTCGCAGGCCCCCGGCCCTCTCGAGGGCCTTGCGGAGTGCCGCCAACCAGAACGCGGGGTCGACCTCGGTTCCGTCCGGATGTGGCGCGGTCCCCGAGCGGACGACGGTTCCCGTCGCGGCCTCGCACACGACGACCTTGCACGATTGGGTGGACGAATCGACCCCGGCGACGAGCGTCATCGCTCAGCTCAGCTCATCTCACGACAAAGGCTCGGTGTCGCGCGGGCGCGTCGCACCCGCGATCGTCGGTCAGCGCGCGCCAAGGACGTGCTCGATCGCAAGTTGGTCGAGATGGGCGAAGCCGCAACCCCGGGCGCCGGCCGTCTCGACGTCGTAGCGCTCGTACGCGTCAAGGTCGACGCGCAGCTCCGCCGCGGACTCGCCCTCGGCGAGGGTCGGGACCGAGAGCTCGTCGACCTGGCTCGCGGCGAGCACGTCGCGCACCTCCGGGTCGTCACGAAACGCTCGTGCTCGCTCCCTGAGGAGGAGGTACGTGCGCATGTTCGACGCGGCAGCGAGCCACACGCCTGCCGCGTCCTCGGTCCGCAGCGGCTTGAAGTCGAAGTGGCGCGGTCCCTCGTAGGTGGGTCCGCCGCCCAGAGCGCCGTTCTCGAGGAGATCGACGAGGAAGAACGCGCTCACGAGGTCGCCATGGCCGAACACGAGGTCCTGGTCGTACTTGACCCCTCGTTGGCCGTTAAGGTCTATGTGGAACAGCTTGTTGTGCCAGAGGGCTTGGGAGATGCTGTGCACAACGTTCAGTCCGGCCATCTGCTCATGACCGACCTCTGGATTGACGCCGATCATCTCGTGGTGCTCGAGCGTGGTGATGAATGCGAGCGCGCTGCCAACAGTAGGAAGAATGATGTCGCCCCGCGGCTCGTTCGGCTTCGGCTCGATCGCGAACCGGATCGGATAGCCCTCGTCGATGACGTACTGGGCGAGAAGATCGAAGCCTTCCCGGTACCGGTCGAGCGCTGCCCGCACGTCCTTCGCGGCGTCGGTCTCCGAGCCTTCGCGTCCTCCCCAGAACACGTAAGTTCCCGCTCCGAGCTCCGCGGCGAGGTCGAGGTTTCGCATTACCTTTCGCAAGGCGTATCGGCGGACGCCACGGTCGTTCGCCGTGAGGGCGCCCTCCTTGAACATCGGATGCGTGAACAGGTTTGTCGTCATCATCGGGACGACGAGGCCGGCCTCGTCGACAGCCCGACGGAAGCGTTTGACGAGTCGCTCGCGCTCGGCGTCGTTGCTTCCGAACGGGACGAGGTCATCATCGTGGAAGGACACGCCGTAAGCGCCGAGCTCGGCAAGGTGAGCAACCGAGTCGACTGGGTCCAGGGGCGCGCGCGTGGCATCGCCGAAGGTGTCACGCGCTTGCCAGCCGACCGTCCACAAGCCGAATGAGAACCTGTCTTGCTTAGTTGGCTCGGCCATCAGCCATCCACCTCCTCACGCGCCCCGTTCGCCCACCGACCCGACCACGTCCTGGCGGGGTCGGTGGTCCGGGGTGCTACTCAACTCGGGTCTGTCGTGGCGCCCGCCACTTTGGACGGGTGCGTTCAATGGAATGGCCCCAGCAGCGCCTCGTCCGCGGTGCTGAGTCGTTCCGAAGCGGTCTTCGCCTGGTGCCAGTACGGGTAGATCAGCCGTGGCGCGCTGACAGCGTCGAGGCAGGCGCGTTCGCTATCGTCAAGCGCCCACTCGGCCGAGCCGAGATTGTCGATGAGCTGCTCTTCGTTTCGCGCGCCGATTATCACCGACGTGACTGCCCGGCGTCCGAGCAGGTAGGCGAGGGCCACCTGGGCGGGAGAGGTGCCGCGAGCCGACGCCATCTCGATCAGGGCCTCGATGATGTCGTACATCCGATCCTCGTCGTAGACAGGTGGTTCACCCCAGGACGTGGATTGTCGCGCACCCGCCGGGCGGTCCGCGTTTCGTCGGTACTTTCCCGAGAGCAGGCCACCGGCGAGCGGGCTCCAGACGAGGATCCCGAGCTGCTGGTCGATGGCAAGGGGTACGAGCTCGTACTCGGCGTCCCGATCGAGCAGGGAGTAGTAGATCTGCTGGGTGACATAGCGCTGGAGTCCGTGGCGCTCGGAGATACTGAGCGCCTTCATGACGTGCCAGGCCGAGTGGTTCGAGCACCCAATGTAGCGGACCTTTCCCTGATGCACGAGGGTATTGAGCGCGTCGAGCGTCTCGTCCATAGGGGTAAGCCCGTCCCGTTCGTGCACTTGGTACAAGTCGATGTAGTCGGTCTGGAGGCGCCGAAGACTCGCCTCGCAGGCTCGCAGGAGGTACCCGCGCGACAACCCAGCATCGTTCTGGCCGTTCCCCATCGCAAAGCGCGCCTTTGTCGCGAGGACGATCTCGTCGCGGCGCCCCTTGATGACCTCCCCGACGATCTCCTCGGATCGGCCAGCCGAGTAGACGTCCGCCGTATCGATGAAGTTGATGCCGGCCTCGAGCGAGCGGTCGACGATGCGTCGGGCGTCGTCGACCTCGGTCTCGCCCACCATCGCGAAGTCGCCACGACCACCGAACGTCATCGTGCCGAGGGCGAGCGCGGAGACTCGCAATCCCGTATGGCCAAGCTGGCGGTACTCCACTCCGGCGGGCTCCTTAGCTGTCTGAGATGAGTTTGAGCGAGCGCCCTCGACTGATCACGCGACGATTGGCGTCTGCTGTGCATACCGCCGAAGTCTGCGTCAACGTTTGAGCTCCCTCTCGCCCACCGTGACGCGCCGACGGTATTCCGTGACCATGAGCTCGGTCAGTTCCTCGACCGAAGTCTCCGCGACGCGTTGGTCATAGGTGATGCGCCCCTCTTGCAAGACGTTCAGCCGGTCGCAGAGCTCGAACAGGTGCGTGTAGTTGTGATCGATGATGATCATCGAGACGCCATGATTGTGAGAGAGATCCTTGACGAGCTCGATGACCAGAGCGGATTCCTTCGCGCCCATCGCCGCGAGCGGCTCATCGAGGAGGAGAACCCCCGCTTCCTGGCGCGTCGCTCGTGCCAGCGCGATGGCTTGTCGCTGGCCGCCGGAGAGCGTTTCGACGAGCGCGTCGACGCTAGGAATGTCGACTTTGATGTCGCTGAGATATTGACGAGCCAGCTGGCGCATCGCATTGTTTCTGAGCCACCTAAGCCTCCCAAAGCGGGTAAGCTCACGATTGAGGAAGAGGTTCTGGTAGACGGTGAGCTGAGAAACAAGCGCCAAGTCCTGGTAGACGGTCTCGATGCCGCGTGCACGAGCCTCCTGCACCGAGTTGAATCCTACCTCCTTCCCGTCGACGAAGATGCGCCCGGAGTCCGGGCGCTGGAAGCCACAGAGGATCTTTACGAGTGTGCTCTTACCGCTTCCGTTGTCGCCCACGAGTCCGAGCACCTCGCCACGCCTCAGGTATACGTCGACGCCGCGGAGCACGATGAGGGCGCCGAAGCGCTTCGTTATCCCTTCTGCCCGAAGGATGATGTCCTGTTCCACGACGGCGGGCCTGCCCGCGTCGACCCGCAGGGCTGCACCACTCATTGCCGCGTCTCGCTCGACGCTGTCGCCCGTCTCGGGACTGTCGGCGGGCAGGGTGCCGCTCACCTAATCGTCCTCGCCGTCGCCCGTGCGAGCTGGACGTTTATCGCCATTGCGACAAGGATCACAGCCCCCTCGACGAGGATGAACCAGTTCGCACTGACACCGATGAGGTTGAATCCATCTTCCAGAACGCCGAGCACAACCGCTCCGATCAAGGTCCCGAGTACCGTGGCCTTCCCGCCAGTGAGGGCTGTTCCGCCGATGACGGCAGCCGAGACACCGCTTAGCATCTCGTTCAACCCCGGAGCCGCAGGGTCAAGGCTCCCGATTCGGATCGAGTCGATGATACCGATGAGCCCGCAGATGAGGGCGATAATGACGAAGCACCAGATCTTCACCTGTCGCACGGGGATGCCGGCCTCGGCGGAACCGAGCTCGTTTCCGCCCGTCGCCGTCGTGTGGAGGCCGAATCGCGTGCCCTTGAGCAGCGCCCAGATGATGGCGACGATTGCCAATCCCCACAGCCCCTCTGCCCAGCTGCCGATCCCGAAGAATCGGCCAAACTTCCCCGACGTGCCAACCATGTCGCTTGTGATGTCGTTCGAGGCGATAAGGACGAGACCGGCGAGCAAGTAGTTCATGCCGAGCGTCGCGACGAACGAAGGGACTCGAAGCCCGACGACGATGAGCCCGTTGAACGCCCCGATTGCGATGCAGAAGAGCAACGAGACCACGATCGCCCAACCGAGCGGTATGCCGCGTCGAGAGAGGAGCACGACGAACCACGGCGCTGTCAGGAAGACTTGTCCCGCGGAGAGGTCGATCTCAGCCAGGTCGAGCAGCAACACCTCGCCCGCGCCGATGACCGCGATCGGCGCAGTGTACTGGGCCATCGTGACGACGTTCGTATAGGAAAAGAACGCCGAGCTTCGGATCGAGAAGTAGATGATGAGCGCGACGCAGACGATGAAGATCGTCGTCTCCGCTCGCTGGAAGAGCACGTCGGACACCCGTCGCAGGTGCCCCCGCTCCGCATAACGCGAAGCGGGGGCCAGTCCCTCCTCTTCGGGCGTCGTGTGCAACACGGCTCAATAAGAGATCTTCGTTGGAGGCTTGTACGCGGTCTCTTTCGTGCCGCTCCCTTCGAATCGCGTCTTGTTCTTGAGGTATGGAGCCACGTTCGTTTTCGTCACGAAGCCGAGACCGGTGTCGGTGTCGCACGGCTTCATCAGGCCGGCTGAGATGTTGTACAGGAACAGCTGGACCGTCGGTATGAAGCCCTGCAGGTAGGCCTGCTGGTCGATCGTGAACTGGATCTGCCCGTTCGAGACCCCCTG
>Ga0116215_1002076_pt1 | contig 12681 bp, 10 predicted proteins | sample Sb_taG_7_FD_89698 | JGI IMG/M metagenome (GOLD analysis project Ga0116215, IMG submission 89698) | Peat soil microbial communities from Weissenstadt, Germany - Sb_50d_2_FS metaG | ecosystem: Environmental > Terrestrial > Soil > Wetlands > Peat | place: Germany: Weissenstadt | collected 2010-09-21 | reverse complement strand
CATCGTCCCGGCGGCCGCTCAACGAGGGAATGTAATTGGTGCGCCCCGACCGGCGCGGGCGTCAGCGCCTTGCCCGGCACCAGCGCAGGCACGCGCTCGGCCAGGCCCAGCAGGTGGCGCACCGTGCTGGGCGGGATGAACGATACCAGCAGCGCCAGCATCATCAGGCTGAAGCCGGTCAACCCCATGACCAGGGCGATGCCGGTGTGCAGCAGCACCGCACCGATCACCATCAGCCAGCGCAGGCGGCGGTTCCACACCAGGAAGGGAAAGCCGATCTCCAGGGCCAGCGTGAACGCGGCGCCGCCGCTCATGCAGATTTCCCAGAGCACGCGATGGCGACACAGCCAGGCGAGCAGGTCGTGGTAGCGGGGCTGGTGCAGGGCCGCGAACTCGGGGTTGGCGGCCGTCTGCCAGATGGCCCAGCCGTTCCACCACGCCGAGCCCTCCAGCTTCGACAGGCCCGAGGCCAGGTAGACGATGCAGAAATGAATCTGCATCAGGCGGATGGCGAAAGTGGCCGACGACGACAGGGCGTCGCCGGCCGGCTCGGCCCCGGTCTCGCGGCGCCGGCGGTAGCGCCACAGCAACCGGTCCAGCGACAGCGCCGCGGTGCCCGGGCGGGCGAACAGGTGCGCCAGCGTCAGGTAGAGCACCAGCACGTTCATGATGGTGTCCATGCCGAAAAACGTCGTCGGGGCCCTGTTGACGTAACTGAGCATACCCAACCAGCTCACCAGGCCCGTCACCGGCGTCCACAGACCCAGGGCGAAGAGGAGCATGCACACCAGGATGCCCACGTGGACCACCGCGACCCACGTCGGGTCGGTGACGTGGAACCACACCGACCAGACGTACTGCCCCCGCGACCACAGCAGGCGAGGGTCGGCGTCCGGGGCGTACCCGCCGAGCCACTTTTCCCTGTACCGGGCCAACTGTTCCTCCTCCTGCTCGCTCGGCGGCGGCAAGGTGGACTTCTCCGGCTCCCATCTGAAATCGCTCGGCGGGATGGGGTACTCCTCGCGGATGTCGGTCACCAGGCCGTCGCTGATCCAGGCGTCCTTGCCGAATAGTTGATAGAGCTGGTAACTGTAGATGAGATGGACGTAGAGGATTAGGGAGCCCGCGCAGATGCGGATCAGGCCGAGCGTGGCCGTGTCGCTGGGCTCGAAGAAGAAGCGGTTGACGGCGCGCAGGAAGCCCATCAGCCCCCCGTCGGCGGGGGGGGGGAGGGAGGCGGCAGGGTGCGTCCTCATGGTCGATCCTCCGGCGGGGGTCGGGAGGGCCGACCCCGGCTCGTGTCAGTCCTCGGTCGCCGGCGACCTGGAATCCCCGGCGTGGACGGCGACGTAGTCCTTGATGACGAAGCCCCCGCGGCCGTCGTGTACCCGCAGGATGGGAACGACCCAGTACAGCTCCGGGTCGTAGCGGTCCGTAAGCTTGCCGTCGGAGTCGAACTCCCCCATGTAGACCGGCAAGAGCTTGGAGGGTTCCTCGGGGTTGAGGCCGTCGGCCATCTCGCTCGGGGTCAGGAAGGTGTGCAGGACGCGATAGACCTTGACGGTCTTCACCGGCGTGTCCGGCGCCTGCGGACTCCGGTAAGCCGGGTCGCGCGCCACGTGCCGCGCGTAGGAGGCGATGTATTTCTTGGAGGTGGTGTCGTTCGGCTCGCGGTACTGCGACAGGTCGGGCACCAGGGACTCCTTGTTGGGCTGCAAGTCGGGGTGGTAGGGGATTCGCGCCCGGTCCTTGATGCGCCACCACAGCCGCTTGTTCTCTCCGAAGAAGTCGGAGGGATATCCCGCGCGGCCGTACGTGGTGCTCTCGCTCATGGCGATGTAGCGATAGTACGACAGCCGGCTGGGGTAGTCCTCGCGGCGCGGGAAGCGGACCCAGCGCGGCGGCACCTTCGGGTCCTCGTAGCTGATGCGGAACCACAGCTGCGTCGCTGGGCCGGGCTCGGGCGAGTAGAAGTGGTAGGCGTTGTTGAGGTACATGAACTGAAGATAAGGCCGGTAGACGTAGGTCCACAGGGCGCCCGTCACCCAGCACTGAACGCCGCTGGGCGGTACCACCGAGAAGACGGCCGTCAGGACGCCGCCGAAGTGAAACAGCACCAGCAAGAGGATCACCACGCGCCGCACCAGCATCGGCAGGAGGACCAGGACGGCCCCGACCAGGCCGACGGCCACAAAAATGCCGAGGACGAGGCGAAATGTGTCCCACTCCTCGCGGCTCGCCAGGTAAGCGAGCAGGACCACGAAGGAGCCCAGCGCCAGGTAGCCGGCCGTCGTGGCGCGATCCTCCACGTCCTCGTTGAAGTTGCGCAGGCGGTGGTTGACGGCCACCAGGGCGCAGGCCACGCCCGTCAGGATCACCCCGACGCGCAGCGGGATGACCTGGTCGGGAAGGGCCGATCCCAGGAGGATGGCCAGAAAGTTGACCGCCGCGCCGGCAGCCATCAGGTTTCGCGGCGTGAGCCAAGGCTGCCTGGCCCCGCTCGCTGGGGAGCCGAAGGGTTTCCCGAACATGGCGGTCAAACCTCGCCGAGGAATCGAACAGGACCGGGAGCGCACGAGGGCCCGGGACGGAATGGCCGCTGTGCCTCGCCTGCGCCTGTCGTGCTTCCCCCAGGATACCCGATCCAGCTGGGTAGGCTAAGGGGAATCGAGCAAACAATTCAGCACGCCGCCGGTCCCTATGGGGGTGCGAGAAGAACGCGGGAGGCCCGGATCCTTGCGCGGCGCGGCTGCGGAGGCCGTCCCAATACTGTACAGACACTGTACAAGGATTCTCGGCAAGGCTCGCCTGCGTCGCTTTGTAGTTTCTGTACGGGTAATAACGACCCAGGGGAGGGGTCCGGCGCGGATATTCCCCCCATCCTGCCCAATTTGTGATTGACTCTTTTTTTGCCCCATTTTACTATGCACCTAAGTTACGAGAATGGTTGCGATTGGGTCGTGTGACTCCTTGGGAGGGTCAACCAACCGCGGCCAGGAACACGGAAGGGCGTGTTCTTCGACCGGCCTGGAACTCGGTCGAAGATCGGCAGCGGGACTCGACTCTCCCCCTGCCCCAGCTCGCAGCTTTCTGCATGTAGCTACCCTCAGCACGACAAGACGAGTTTGCGATTTCGGCTCCAGGCGTGGGCTTTTCCTAGCGCGTGGGTTGGCTCCTCTATTTCCTCTTGCAGGAGGTGTACTTTATGTACAGTGTTGTGCTCCTCATGGCGCTCAGCGGTGGCGCCGAGACCCCGGATTTGTTCGGACACTGCCACAGCAGTTGCAGTTGCAGTTGCAGTTGCAGCTGCAGCTGCTACGGCTACGTCAGCTGCAGCGGCTGCTGGGGCTGCAGTAGCTGCCACGGCTGCCACGGCTGCCACAGCTGCCACGGCTGCCACGGCTGCCACAGCTGCCACAGCTACAGCTACTGCTGCGGTGGGTGCTACGGCTGCTGCTGCGGTGGCTACTACAGCTGCGGCTGCTGCGGTGGGTACTGCGACGGCTGCTGCGGTGGCGTGATGTACGCCCCGCCGGCTCCTCCGATGGGCGAGAAGCTCGCTCCGCCGAAGGAGAAGGGCAAGGAAGAAGTCAGCGCCCCAGCGACGATCGTTCTGTCGCTGCCGGCCGACGCCCAGGTTTCGATCGACGGCGTCGTGACCAGTTCGAGTTCCGCGACCCGCACCTTCGTCACGCCGGAACTGGCCGGGGCGAAGGAGTTCGTGTACACGCTGAGCGCCGAGATCGTTCGCGACGGTCAGAAGCTGACCGCCAGCGAGAAGGTGACTGTCCGGGCGGGTGAAGAGACCCGCGTGAGCATCGGGACCGACAAGTTCGCAGCTGTCACGGTGGCGGCCAAGTAACCGCGGCGGAGCCGGCTGCGGTTCTGCCTGGAGCCCAGCAGACGGCACTGACCTAACGGCGGCTTGAACCGCGTCGTACCACATCGGGGCAAGGGGAGAACCGAAAGGTTCTCCCCATTTTCGTTTCCCCCGCCGACCCCCATCTCTTTCATTTCCGGCCGGTAGGCCCCGCGAGCCGAGCGGGACCTGGCCAACAAAGCCCCGCTCGGCTCGCGGGGCCTACCGCCGGTGTTCTCCGGTTGAGTCGCCCCTTGCCGCTTCATGGGCAGCAGCCTACACCAGCTCGGACGGAATACGCCGCACAATCCGCATAAACTGTCCTTTCGCCCTGCGGCGCGCATTTTGCCTATCTTTCCAGGGCTTCGACCAGCTCCAGGTGTCTGGGACTGATCCGGTCGTGTTGTTCAGAATCGGTTCTGTTCTCGAGAGCAGGAGGGTCCCCTGATGTACAGCGTTGTGTTGATGATGGCGCTGAGCGGCGGCGCCAACGGACCGGCGTGGCACGATGCCACCGGCGAGCACGTCGCCAAGTACGGCGATAACAGCCAGAAAGCCTACCGCTGCCACGGCTGCCACGGCTGCCACGGCTGCTACGGCTGCTACGGCGGGTGCCACGGTTGCTACGGCGGCTGCTACGGCTGCTACGGCGGCTGCGGCGGCTGCTACGGCTGCGGCTGCTACGGCGGCTACGGCTACTCCTACGGCAGCATGCCCTACGCCACGGGCTACGGCTACGCGATGTCCAACGGCAACCTGCCGGCCGGGTACAGCTATGGCGACCCGGCCAACGCGGGCAACCGTTACGGCGATGACAACGGCACGGCGCCGGCGACCATCGTGGTGCGCCTGCCCGCCGATGCCACGCTGACCGTCGATGGGGCGGCGACGACTTCGACCCAGGGTGTTCGGACCTTCGTTTCCCCGCCGCTGCAAGCCGGCAAGGACTTCCAGTACACCCTGCGCGCCGAGGCGACCCGCAACGGGAAGAAGATCAATAAGACCCAGGAGGTGACGGTGCGGGCCGGCCGGGAAAGTGAGGTGACGATCGACTTGCCCTCGACGGGGGGCTCGTCGGACAATTGACAGGCGGTGAGGGAGCGGGCCGAAGCGGATGGGCGGTGCCGGCGCTTGACCGGCGCCGCCCGTTTTTCTTGCCCCCGGCGCCTGTCTTCCCTCTTGCCGAGAGGAGGACGGGGGCGAAGAAACCGCAATCCCGCCCGTCCTTGCGGCAAGGGACGGCGCTGCGGTGCGGGGCCGGTTGAAGACGCATTGTGAGGGGGCCGCGGCCGACCTATAATCCGTGAAGGTTTGAGGGACGTTAGGTCACGCGGAACGCGGGTTGGACGGTCATGGGCGTTTACCTCACGCGGCCGCGGGTCAGCGACCTGGTCTTCCAGGTCTACGGCCGGCCGCTGCATCCCGAGTTGTTCGACATCCTCGCCAGCCGCAAAGTGCAGCGCGAGGACTACGAGATGACGGTGCGGATCACCCGCACCGGTCACGTCATCTCGTGGGCCAACGCCGACGTCCACCTCAGCGAAGTCGCCGCCGCGGGAGACCAGCCGCTGCCGGAGAAGCGCCGGCTGCTCAGCTGGCGCCTGCGCGGCGAGCGCAGCGACGCGATCCGTTGCGCCCACCGCGTCACCTACCAGACGACGTTCCAGGTCGAGGTGCTGCCGCCGGAGCAGTTCCTGCACGTCCACGACGAGATCGTCAGCGACGGCGGCAAGCGCGGGCTGTTGCACAACTTCCACCCGCACCACCGCCTCGCCCTGTCGCCGCTCGGCCTCATCACCGTCGAGGCCCGCGCCGGCTGCCTCTTCATCGGCACCTTCCACACCTTCCCCGACGAGAACACCGTCGTCAAAACGCAATCGCTCATCGAGACGAAGTAGCGCAAGCCCACCGATTGCCACAAGCCCACAGGTTGCAACCCGTGGGCTTGCGGGATAAAACCCTTCTCCATGAGGAAAGAAGATCAGCTGCAGCGCGTTCTCGACTGCGGCATCGTCGCGGTGGTGCGCTCCCCCGACAGCGAGCAGCTCGTCGAGGTGTGCCGGGCCCTCGCCGACGGCGGGGTTACCGTCGCCGAAATCACCATGACTGTACCGGACGCGTTGCAGGTGCTGGGCCGGGTACGCGCGGCCCTGGGCGATCGCGTCCTGCTTGGGGCGGGGACCATCCTCGACCCGGAAACGGCGCGAGCCGCCCTGCTCGCCGGCGCCGAATACGTCGTGGCGCCGGTCGTCAACCGGGAGGTCATTCGCGTTTGCCGGCGCTACAGCAAGCTGGTGATGCCGGGCGCCTTTACGCCGACCGAGATCCTGAGCGCGTGGGAGGCCGGCGCCGACGTGGTGAAGGTGTTCCCCGCCGACGTACTGGGGCCGGCGTTCTTCAAGGCGGTGCGGGCGCCGCTGCCGCAGATCCGCCTGATGCCCACCGGCGGCGTCGATCTGAAGACGGCGGCCGACTTCCTCAAGGCGGGCGCCTGCTGCCTCGGGGTGGGCGGCCAGCTCGTCGAGGCCAAGGCGGTGGCCGAGGGCAACTTCGACCGCATCCGCGACCTCGCCCGGCAGTACACCACCATCGTGCGGCAGGTCCGCAACGTTTAGCCGCCGCCCGCTCGTAGTGACCCGATTTATCGGGTCCGGCTCGGCCGGACCCGATAAATCGGGTCACTACGAGCGGGCGGCGCGGAGGATCCTCATGCCCTTCGATGTCGTCACCTTCGGCGAGGCGATGGTCCGCCTGGCGCCGCCGAGCTTCCGTCGGCTGGAGCAGGCCCAGGCGCTCGAGGTGCAGGTGGGCGGCGCCGAGCTGAACACCGCCGTCGGCCTGGCCCGGCTAGGGCGCTCGGCGGCGTGGGTGTCGCGGCTGACGCGCAATCCGCTCGGCCGAGTCATCGCCAACAAGGCGCGCGAGGCCGGCGTCAACACCGACCACGTCGTCTGGACCGACGATGACCGCGTCGGCCTCTACTTCCTCGAGTTCGGCGCCGCCCCGCGCGCCAGCAGCGTCCTGTACGACCGTAAAGGCTCGGCCATCGCCGCGGTGCGGCCGGGCATGGTGCCGTGGGCGACCGTCTTGGCGGGGGCGAAATGGTTCCACGTTACCGGGATCACGCCGGCGCTGGGGACGGGCGCCGCCGAGGCGACGCGCGAGGCGCTGCAGGCGGCGCGGGCCGGCGGGCTGCAAATCAGCATCGACCTCAACCACCGCGTCAAGCTCTGGAGCAACGCCGAGGCCGGCCGCTGGATGAGCGAGTTCATGCAGTGCTGCGACGTGCTCGTCACGACCGAAGAAGACACCGAGCGCGTCTTCGGCATCAAGGGCAAGGACTTTGAGGACGTGGCCGCCCAGCTCGGCCGCCGCTTCCCGCTGGCCGCCGTGGCGATCACCCTGCGCGAGAACCCCCTGGTGTGGAAGAACAGCTGGACGGCCATCGCCTGGCGCGAGGGGAAGATCCATCGCACACGTACTTACGAGGTGGAAATCGTGGATAGACTCGGCGCGGGCGACTCGTTCGCCGCGGGGCTGATCCACGGGCTGCTCGATGGCGACCTGCAGAAGGGCGTCGATTACGGCGTGGCGATGAGTGCGCTGAAGCACACGCTGCCCGGCGACTTCGCCTGGGTGACGCGCGACGAGGTTGAGGCGGTCGTCAAGGGCGGCGGGTTGCGCATCAGCCGGTAGTCGCTTGCGGCTTAGCGTTCGAGGTATCAACCGTGTTTCTCAGTCGCGATCAGGTCCGCGCCATCGACCGCCGCGCCATCGACGAGTTCGGCGTCCCCGGCGTGGTGCTGATGGAGAACGCCGGCCGCGGCGCCGCCGAGGTGCTGCTGGCGCTGGGCGCCCGCGGCCCCGTCGTCGTCTGCTGCGGCAAGGGGAACAACGGCGGCGACGGCTTCGTCATCGCCCGCCACCTCGACAACCGCGGCGTCCCGGTGCGGGTGCTGCTCTTCGCCCGGCCCGAGGAGTTGAGCGGCGACGCGGCGCTCAACTGCGGCATCCTGCGGCGCTCGGGGGTACCCATCGACGTCCGCGGCGGCCAACCCGTCGATGCGGAGTCGCTGCGGCGCGACTTGGCGGGGGCGGACTGGGTGGTCGATGCCCTGTTCGGCACCGGCCTCGCGGGTGCCGTGCGGCCGCCGTTCGACCAGGTGATTGCGGGAATCAACGCCGGCGCGGCGAAAGTGCTGGCGGTGGACATCCCGTCGGGCCTCGACTGCGACACCGGCGAGCCGCTCGGCGCGACGGTGCGGGCGCAGCACACCGTGACCTTCGTGGGTCCGAAAAAGGGGTTCGCGAATCCCGCGGCGCGCGAATGGGTCGGGACGGTCCACGTCGTCGATATCGGCGCGCCCCGCGCCGCCCTGTAGCCGCTTGCGGCTACGTCTTCAGTTGCGCTTCCACCGCCACCCAGGCGTCGGCGAGGACTTTCTGCGCCGCCCCGAGCACGAGTCCTTGCGGCGCCAGCTTCAGCAGGCCGCCCATCTCCTTCACCTGCGCCTGCCAGTGGACCCGCGTGCCCGCCTCGTGGGGCGCCAGGGCGAGCAGCGCTTCCACCACGGCGGAATTGCCCATCCCCTTGCTCTGCAAGAGCAGTTTCACCGACCGTTCCGGCACCGCCTCGGCGACGCGGATGGTCAGCTCCAGGGTGCCGCGGACGAACGAGAAGCCGGGCCGGACGGTGCAGACCGCCTCGGAGGACTCCGCCCGCGCCACCGACTCGACGTCGGGGAGGCACTTCACGAGGAAACGGGCGTCGCTCAGCTTTCCCCATAGCGCCGCCGGCGGCGGCGCGAAGTCGCGATCGCCCTCGAACTGGATCATGGGATGACTCCTGATCAGTTGCGCCCGAACGGGCTCATCGCCGCCCGGACGCGGACCGGGTGCTTCTGCGACGCGCCGGTGTCGGACTTCACTTCGAGGCGGTAGACCCCCTCGCGGACCGCGCGCACCTGCCAGGTGACGGTGCTGCTCTCGCGCGTCGAGTTGGGAGCCACGGGAGACACCTTTTGCTCCGCCGCGACCCCCTCGCCCAGCTTCAGGCCGGACGGCAACGTCAGGGTGAGCGTCTGCCCCGGCGTGGGGCGGCTCACCACCGCTTGCACCGTGAACTCCTGGCCCTCAACGGCGGCCCCGTCCCCCGTCAGCAGGAAGTTGCCCTTCGAGGCGGACACCTTGCCCAGGCCGTAGGCGAAGCCGACGCCGCGGCGCTCCCCGGGCCCCAGCCGCCGCGGCTCCCAGTACATCACCACCGCCGAGTCGGGCGGCACCTCCCTGCGGCTGCGGCGCCGGGCCTCGTCGGCCAGCGCCCGGATCGGCAGCACCGGCACGTCCCAGAGGGTTTTTGGCCCCAAAGCCTGCCGCTTGCCCAGCCACAGGCTGAGGGACGCGTCGGGCCAGGCGCCGAGGGTCACGCGGTCGGGCGCCTCGATGGGGTCGCCGAGCTTAAACTGGAGGTGGGCCACCGTTCCGGGCCGGGCCTGGTCGTCGTGCTCCTGGGCCTGGATGTAGCTCGGCACGGCCCGGATTCCGGAAAACTCCTTCATCGTGTCGCACAGCCCGGCCTCGCCGGGGATGACGAACGGCACGCCGTCGTTGGCGCCGATGTAGGTGTCGAGCAAGAAGCGCAGGCCGACGGTGTGTGCGATGCCATCGGTGTTCTCCGTCAGGTAGCGGACCAGGCAGGTGTCGCGGTAGCGGACCAGCCGGCCGTTGGCGTCCTGCGTGACCTCGCCGGGCACCACTTCCACTGTCTGCGCGACGCTCACGGGCGGCCTACTCAGCGACCACACTGACTTCATGCCGTCGTGCTCCTGACCGGTCTCGTCCTTCCAGCGCGCCACGCCGCGATCGATCCAGCGGGCGCCGAGGGTGTCCCCGAACAGAGCGTCCTTGCCGTCCACCCGCAGGCAGGTGTTGTTGGTGCGGCCGTACAGGTCGAAGGTGAGCTTCTTCGGGTTGCCGCCTTCGTTCTCGGTGAGCATGACCAGGCCGAAGCGCATGGTCCCCTGCAGCAGCCCCAGGTCGTTCAGGTCCTTGGGGGCGTCGTGGAAGCGGACGGCGATCTGCGGGTTGGGGTCGATCACCACCACGGCCTGCGGGTTGTCGTCGTCCAGGTCGTCCTCGGCCGAGACGAACAGGTCGCGGACGAAGAGGCCGAGGAAGATCAGGGCGAACACGCCCAGCGGCCCCAGGTGCAGCCACCGCCCTCCCCGGGCCTGGGCCGTGGTCCTGGGGGGGACGGCCACCGCCTCCGGCAGCAGCTTGCTCCGGCGGCGCGGCGGGTCGGCGGGGGAAACCTCGATCGCGTCGTCCAGCGGCAGCACCTCGACCGGCGCCGAGCGGTCGGCGGGCAGCACGACGGGGGTGAACTCCTCGTTGATGGGCAGCACCTTCGCGGCGGGTCGTTCGTCCGCCGGCAGCACCACCGGGACGAATTCCTCGGGGGCGGTGCGACCGCGACCGGCGGACTTCGTGCCTCTGACGGTCAGCGTCACCGGCACCACGAAGCGCTGGTTGCCGTTGGCCTGCACCGTCACCTTGGCCGACAGCGTTTGTCCCGGGGCGTCGGGGATCGCGCGCACGCTCAACGGGATCAGGGCGACGCGGCCCTTCAGCTCGATGCGGCCCACGATCAGCCAGGACCGATCGCTGACGGCGTGGGCGAAGACCGGGCGGTTCTCTTCCGTCTGGGCGCGGAGGATGTGACTGACGGGGTCGCCGGGCCGCCCGTGGAGGTTCAGCGACGGCACGTTGAGCACCACCTTGGGCGGCCGGGTCAGGCCCAGCGCCTCGAAGAACTGCTGCACGGCCCCGAGGCCCGAGGCCGACGGCCCCTGCACGGGGTAGACCCAGCCGTTGGAGTTGTACCACTGCGGGACCGCCCCGTTCTCGAAGAAGACGGCCGCGTCCTTGGGCAACGCCCTGGCCTTCTCGGCGACCTGGCGCGGCGTCGTGGCCCCCTTCAGCACCCCGTCGGGGAACGGCCTGACCGGCACCTCGGCGCGGACCAGGACGCTCACGCTGCCGCCGTTGGAGGAGACGATCAGCCGGCCCTCCAGCGGGAGCTTGCCGGCTCGCAGTTGCTTGCCGACGACCTGCACCGTGACGTCGATCCGGCCGTCGAACTGGAAGAGCTTCTCGTTGGGAGTGACCGAATCGGCGAAGGCCAACCAGGGGGCCTCCTCGACCGTCACCGAGCCGTACAACAGGCGCATGCCGCCGTTCTGCAGGGTGAGCACGAAGCGGCGGTCGGTGCCGGGGACGAGGGTGCCGAGGCTGATCCCGGGCGTCTTGACGACCATCTGGCCAGGGGTCAGGACGTCGCCGGGGAGCTGGCCGAGCAGTTGGTCCAGGCCGCGCTCGCGGTCGGGGAAGCGGGCGGCCTCCTCGGCGGCCCGCACCAGGTCGAGGCGGCCCACCCCGCCGAGGAAGCGCTCCAGGTGGCCCCCGCGCAGCACTTCGAGGCCGGCCGCCCGGTCGGTGTGACAGGCCAGGGCCAGCTCGTTGAAATTGTGGCAGGCCCGGCCGGACGCGAAGGTGAACGGCATCGGGAAGGGCTCGCTGCCCGGCGGCGCGGCGGGCCGCCGGGCGTGGCCCTCCAGGGGCACGCCGTCGAAGTAGCAGTAGGCCGCGTCGGGCGGGTTGACTCGGCGACAGGTGCGGCAGGCGGCGATCATGGGTTCATCCGGTTGGGAGAAAGGGCGGTCGTCCCCAGAAACAGGCGCGGCCCGGGCTCCGTCACTTCCGCTTTTGGCGCTCCTGAAAGCGAATGACGTTGCGGCCGACGCGGATGGCGTCGCCCGAGCGCAGCTCGGTCGGCCCGGCGATCCGTTCGTCGTTGAGGTAGGTTTCGGCGCCGCTGCCGCCGTCGGTGAGCAGGTAGCAGTCGCCCTGGCGGACGATGCGGGCGTGGACCTTTTCGACCGCCGGGTCGCCGAACAAGCCGACGTCGCACGACTCGGCGCGGCCGATGGTGACGGCGGCCTTGGAGATGATCAGCTCGCGGCCGGCGCGGAACCCCGACTCGACGCGCAACCACGCCTCCTTGAGGACGACCTGCGCCAGGCCGATGAGCAGGCCGATGCAGGCGCCGAGGGCGACGAAGCCCATCGCGCTGGGGCTCCACAACTTCTCGAAGGGCTTGTTGCGGAAGACGGCGGTCCAGGCGGAGATCAGCACGAGGTAGAGAAAGCTGCCGACGATGCCGCCGGCGGCGCCGCCGATGACCCCGTTGTGCAGCTTCCGCAGGGCGCCGGCGGCGCCTTGCCCCGTGGCAAGTTGCGTCACCAGGTCGAACGTGCCGAGCGAGGCGCCGATGAGCAGGCCAGTGAGCGTCCAGCCGAAGATCAGGAACATGGCGTCGAGAAAGGTGTTGTCGGTCAGCTGGCAAAGTCCCTGGCCGGCGACGCCTCCCAGGAACCCGCCGATGACGCTGATGACGGCGGCGACCGTGACGCGGCCGGCCGCGGGCGCCAATTGCCGCGACGTGTTCCACAGCGAATCGACGACGGCGAGGGCGACGGCCACCATCAGGCCGAGCAACAACCCCTTCAGGCCGGCCTCCAGCAGCGAGTTGTGCAGACTGCCGGGGAGACGGCCGAAGAGCCAGCCGACGAAGGCGGCCGCACCACCACCCACGGCGCTGTAATAGACGAAGAGGCGGAAGGACATGTAGGTGGCCGCGCCGTCGCCGCTATCCCCCGCCGCCTTGGCCGGCGCGGGCGGGATGTCCGTCCGTCGGCGGGGGACGGGCGCCACGGCTCCGGCCGGCGGGGGCGGGGCCGCCTGGGCGACAACCGGCTCGGCCT